>Ga0308157_10003338_pt1 | contig 23623 bp, 31 predicted proteins | sample PhyBR1_FD_201035 | JGI IMG/M metagenome (GOLD analysis project Ga0308157, IMG submission 201035) | Phyllosphere microbial communities from UC Gill Tract Community Farm, Albany, California, United States - DLSLB.R1 | ecosystem: Host-associated > Plants > Phyllosphere > Unclassified | place: USA...
GTGGCTGGCGCGGTCGCAAGCCTGCTGCAGTCTACGTATTCGCTACTGATAATTCCAGACAATAAAAAAGTGCGGGTTAACCCGTGGCTCTTAACCGGGTTTTCTGCACGGAAAGTGAGATCACCCCTAACAGGAATGCGCGCGTGCCCGGCACACTCAGCCCATCAAGTGCGCCATCATCTTCCGCTCCATTGGCCAGCCAGGCGTGCATTGCGGCCTGCGCCACCTCCAGATGAAACTCTTTCAGCAGCAGGTTGACCAGCGGCGCCCCTGCCGCAGGGTCTGCGATCTGTCCTAGCGCCATTGCCGCTCCCTGGCGGCGGCGCGCGTTGGGGCTGCTCAGTTGATCGACCAGTGCAGGCACAGCCGCTCGATCGCCCACACGGCCCAGGGCCTCCAATATCGTCTCAGTGGCGACATCGGTCTGCAGCACCCGTATCAAATCGGGGATCGCCTCGCGCGTGGCTGCTTTCGCCAGGGTTTCTGTGATCAGCCGGGCGTCAGCGGGCGACTCAGCCAGCGGCAATGCAGCAGCCAGCGCTGCATGGGCCTCAGCGCTGGGCGTGGCCAACAACGACTGCATGGCCGCGTCCCGCAATGGGTTGCGGCGGACCATGAGAGGAGCCAATAGCCCGACCCCGTGGGGGTCGCGGAACTCGGCAAGCGCCGCAATGTAGCGGTATCTAAAGCCGTCGCTGGCCTCCTGGGCTGCGCCAATCAGCGCAGGCAACACATCAGCCCCTTGCGCAGCCAGTGCCGGCGAACTTGCGCCCGTTCAGCCTTGCGTTGATATTTTCTATGGCGAGTGAGCCGCCACAGATCGGACGTTTGCCCATTCAAGTCACGCGTTGCCCGCCACCCGGCGAATTGAGTTACCGCTTTCAAGCACGCTGACTCGCAGCCGCGAAAGGTTGACAGGAGTCTGTCGCTGCGCGCATAAGCTGTCGTTCGGGTATTTGCTTGGCCTGCTCCACGTTCGACTGACTGGTTCCGACGATGAAGCCGCCGGTCAGCAACGTTGGAGTTCAATGAGTGGTGTTGGCGTTTGCTGCCGTTCAGGTACTGAAATGCTAATGGCTCAGATCAGCCTGACGTAGCCCGCTGCCCCTATATGCTCCGATATATGAACCGCCAAATAGGAGCATTTATTCCGCAATTCGGAGTCGCGGGACGCTTCCCCCGCAGAGCCAACCTCAGTTGTCAAAGCTGGTCGGCCTCCATGACCCCTACGAAGTTCGAGATTTCGATGACGGGCACAGCAGCCCAGATGAAGTTCCTCCGCACTACGACTCGTGGCCAGTCGCGTCCCGTTCGTTCAAGAGCGACTGCAGTCGTAGATCACTTGCATCGAGCGATTGCACACGCCCGTTGAGCAGAACGGTTGTTGAAACACCCGCCTGAACGTTCTTGGTTATGGCGTCACGGACAGCCTGTTTGGCCAACTCTTGCAGTTGGGCGGTAGTCAGGCCGAAGGCTAACGAATGCGCTTTGTTCACATAGTGCAGCTTATGTCGTTGGTACAACGCAGTCAAGGCTATTCCAATTATTTTAGTTCTGACCCCCTGCGCAGAGACGTACACCAATAAATTATGCTATCGCTGGCATGAGACAAATAAGCCCATGGTGATATGCGCAACTAAATAATGTAGGACTGATACTCAATCAATCACAGAACCTATGAAGAATGGGAAAAGCGTTCTTTTGCTCCTCCTGTCGATTCAATTTGATTCCTAAAAACAACGAGGCTCAGCTTTCAATCAAAGAGCGTCATTGCGAAAGTGTTTCCGCTCCCAACGAGCCTGCATTTTTGAAAATGTGGAGCCCACTAGCAGAAGCAGACCGAACAGGCTCATTCCGACAGCAACAGGATTATTAAAGAACTCGGTCATCGTTATATCCGCAATCGACTGTAGAGAAAACACGTTTCAGGAGGCTCTGCTCAGCAGTTTTTGAGAGAAATGGAACATATAGCTGCTACTGCCTGGCCTTAAGGGGCCCGATATATCAACTTGCGCTTTCCCAAATGCTCTATTGGCGTGAAGGAAGCTGATTTTACCAACTCGACACCAGTTGACAGCGTGTACAGCAGAGCCGGCTCATACATATTAGGTTCTTCAGCCTCCCATAAAGCTATGAGATCTTCAAAATGCCAAAATTTTGAATCATGCATGTATCCAGGTGACATTACCCTCACGCGAACCACAATATAGCCTTGCAAAGAACCTTGCTTCACAAAGTCGAGCAATAGGTCTTCATTCGACAAAAAAATGTTCTTCATGCCTCCGCCAATGCTTTCTGTACGGTACTCAACAAAGAAGTATGGTCGTACAAAACTTAGACTAGCTATTGGGGCTCTTCGGCGGGAGACTCTAGCTAGCCCAGCAAGCACACTACGAAAGTAAGAAATCATTGGTCAAGCAAAATTTGAACACTATAGATTGTAGCCCTATTGTGTTCAAAGTCTCCTAATCGCGGAGATGGAAGCTCATTCAAATGCGTTGAACAATATCGCCATGGCTCTGCGGGTAATCCGTCGCGCACGGGGGTACACCCAAGAGGACTTCTCCTCTGTTTCAAGTCGAACCTACATCAGCAGTCTAGAGCGAGGCACCAAAAGTCCCACGTTGGGAAAAGTGGAGCAGATCGCCACCGCTTTGAACGTCCATCCCCTGACCCTGCTCGCAATTTCATTTGCCACTTCTCCATCGCTAGATGACGTCTCGGTTGTTTTGGCCGAAGTCCAGAAAGAAGTCGCTGCGCTTGGCCTGCCTAGCGGGGGCGGTGGCTGACTGTTGATTTCCCCAAAACTAACCCGCCATTTCCATCTCGATCTGACCCACCCTGGTTCGTGAACTTCATGCTCACGTTGTGGATAAGTTCTTGGTTGTCTTCTCCTTTTTGGTGGGTCTGTGGCTGCTGTGCCGAACTGTTCTTGAACCGGTAGCTGTCGTTACCGGTTTCCAGAATATGGCAGTGATGCGTGATGCGGTCCAGCAGCGCCGTGGTCATCTTGGTATCTCCGAACACATTGGCCCACTCACTGAAGCTCAGGTTGGTGGTTATCACGACGCTCGTGCACTCGTACAGCTTGGGACAGCAGGTGGAACAGCAAAGCTCCTCCTCACGTACGGAACGGCAGGTAGCCTTCGTGATTGACGTGTTGCCCGCCGTATCGTGGGCTGGCGGGTAAGCAGTTCAATGCGCACGGACTTCGTGCTCGATGCACTGGAGCAAGCCCTTTACATCTGGCAGCCTGAGCGCGATGGAAGCTTGATTTGCCACAGTGACCGCGGGTCGCAATGCGCCAGCATTCGGTACTCTGAAAGACTGGCTGAAGCGAGCATAGAGACTTCCGTGTGCAGCAAGGGCGCCAGCTATGACAACGCCTTGGCCAAGACCATCAACGGTCTCTACAAGGCCGAGTTAATCCATCACCGCGCGCCATGGAAAACAAAGGAAGCCGTGGAGTTCGCCACGCTCGAATGGGGGTCATAGTTTAACCACCATCGCCTGCCCGAACCCATAGGGTACGTCCCACCGGCAGAAGCTGAGGCAAACCACTACCGGTAACTCGCCAGTCAGGCCACTGCGGAAGTGGGCTGACTTAAACCAAACAGCCTCCGAGAATCCCGGAACGATTCACCTCGAACTGCATTACTGGCGCTATTGCTTCTAGAGCACTCTCAAAGATGCCTTTGTCGTCCATTTTTTTGAATGTCCACGTTACGTGGACATAATTAATATGCGAACAACATAAGAATGCAACCATTTTCCAGCCGGGGTATTGAGTTGAAGCGGCAGAAATTGGTTCGTCTCCGGCCACAACGTACGACGCCAGCCAGCGCTGGCTAACTGGACGTAGCTCCATACTCCTCGATAAACTGAGCCAGCGCTTGGGCCGTTGGCTCTCCCCACAACTGTTTGGCGTACCAAGGCGCAAAAATGCCACGGACTGCAGCGCTATCAAGCCCCTTGTCCAGCTTTAACGTCTTGTTGGCGTTCTGTGACTTGAACGCCTCGAATAGAGCCTTGCGCTCGCTATCGTCAAGTTCTTTGTAGACCCCAAGGGCCTCAATAGCCCTGGCGGCAAGAAATCGCTCCATCACACTGCGACCGCTCGCCTTGCTAGACGAGGGGGCAGCCTTGGGTGATGCCAGTGCAGGTACAGGAGTCGGGTTACGCACCAAGTCCTGGAGCGTCCAGCGGAAGTAGCCTGCTGGGGTCTCCAGCGGGGTCATTCCCTTCGACTCTGCGCGTGCCTCCACCCGAGAAATGGCCGTGCGCAGGAGGTCGTCACTGTGTTGCGCGACCAAGTCGCTGGCGTCCGCTTGGCTGAAACCGAATTTCATCACCCTCGTCATGAGTTCCGTGTCGATGATGGGCGGCGCCGGGAATTCAAGCTGGGCTTGCTTCGTCTGCTCGACCTTGAACTGCAGCTTCTCGACGCGCCGGCCGTTCTTGTGCTCAATCAGTTCGATGTTGATGTCAGTGAGCGCGTTGATTTCAGCGATGGCGGGCCTCAGGGTGTCCCGCTTGAAGTACTTGTAGACGGGCGGTGTCGACTCAGATATAGGATTGCCTGTGATCACACCGTACCAGTGCTCATAAGTCTGGATGAAAGTCACCTTGGATGGATTAGTCGCGTAACGACGGCAGATTTCATACAAAGCAAGGGCAGACCCTGACTTGAGCGAGCTTTGGTACACGATCGAAAGCCGTGTGTAAGTGCTAGGCGCCATCACCTGCTCGTGCACCTCAGGAGGAAAAGCGAATCCAAACCACACCTGCCCTGCATGCTTGTTCAGCCCAGCGGGATTAACCAAGGTGACCGAAGAGACCAGTCGCTCACTCGTCCACTGTCGCTCGTTCTCCATGAGCAGCTTAATGTTCTGCATTTCCTCAAGCTGCTTCTTCAGGTACTGCACATCCTTGCTGTCGTAGGCCGCATCCCGGGCAAGGTCAGAAAGCGGAATCCAGAAGTACTTCTTGGCTGCAGCGGTGTTGATCGGTGCATTGAGCCCAGGAACCTTCATCTCCTGGGCGTGGTACATCATCACATTGAATACCTTACGAGAGAGCAGCGAGAGATTGCCTTCTACGACCCGCAATCCAATAGCCTCATTGGTCTTGCGAAACTCCCTCACATCGCTGGCGTCGATCGTGATGACCTCCCCAGGTTTCGCCTTGCTCTTCCTCGCCATCGGCATCGACCTTTCCTGACCGGTGCTTGGTGCGCGCTGCCATGCGACCGGATCTATCGGTGAAATTTTGGCACGATTCTCTCACCTTTCGATGGAAGCGTCGAGGGTTCACCTTTGTATCGGTTTGTGGCCTCATCACCTTTTCGTAGGTGATGAGGCAAGCCTACGCTGGGCTGCAGACCGCTCATTCGGCCAACCCGATCATTAGGTGGAAGCTAGCTCGCCAAGAAAAAGTTCATGAGCTCTAGGCGAGTTCAAGGAGCTACCGTGTCGCCCACTCCCCGTAGAAGCTCACCTTTGCGCACTTTGCCCCTGAATCCACTCACTTATGGTCCCTGTTAATTCTCACCATAGATGTTGCCTGTCCCCGGGGGCACTCACCTCTCTCCCCGTATTGGCTCACCTTGGTCCCCGAATCCACTCACCTCACTAGGCGGAAAACCGCGTGGGGCTTAGGTTTTGCGATGTTTAAATTGTATTTAAGGTTTCCAAGGATGTTCAATACAAAGAATCCTCAATAGCGTGGATGCCTAACGAGTGAATTCCAATGCAAAACAGCCAGTTCACCAGAGTCCAGAAGGAATTCGACCATGCCCAATTGCCCATCAGTAGAGCATCATTCCCTTGCTCCCTGTAAAAGCTCACCAGACGAGGTCAAATCGAAAACGACTCCTGCCCCTCTCCCCAGCCACAATCAGAATCGCCTAGATTCATCAGGCCCCCCCGTAAAGGCTCACCTATACCCAATCTTTACAGGAAGCCGTGCGGGCTACGCATAGTGGAACCTCATCCGCGCTGGTCCCTGATGAGACTCACCTTTGTGTGCAAGATAGCTTTTAAATACTCTTCCCTGTGTGTGAGTGCACACATCCTAGATGCTGGAATCTCATTAGGGCGCCATTTCTAGTCCCTGTGGAGTCTCACCTTTGAGCCTTTACATGCCCTTTGGCTCGATGAAGTAGGCATCCATATGGCGCTTTTTGGGAGTTTCGGGGTGATGATCCGCCGAATGCAGACTGCAAACATTTCGCTCCGGTTTCCGGGCCTGGCTTTAGCCCCCGTAAAAGCTCACCTTAATACATATCGGGGTGTTCGAATGCTTCCCCCGGTCCTTCGCGCTGACGATTGCGACGGGTCCCTGAAAAGGCTCACCTTTTGAGGATTGGCAAGCGCAGGTCGCTCTGGCACTGCACTCCGGCGGTGGAGACGGATTGGTAGGCCGACTGCTGAAACAACGGTGGAGCGGCACTCCCCGTAAAGACTCACCTTAGAAAGAAGAAGGGACCGATACGGGCTATCAAAGGTCTCGGTTTAAGGCGGGAAGGACAGTCACCCCCTTTTCGCGTCCCTAAAGAGTCTCCAGTCCGTTCTATGGGCCCTTGGTCCTCTTCGGGAGCATTGTTCGCTCCCTGTAGAGGCTCACCTTTTGGCCGACATCTTGATCAGTCAAACAGACCGAAACGGCTTCTGAGTTCGGCAACGAGTGCTGCCCTCTCCTTTGGATCGGCAAGCACGACCTCAAGTGAGACCTTTCCTGAGTCCCATTCTTTGAGGAATCCGATCTGTTGGCCAGTGTGTTGGATCTTGTATTGGCGCGATGTTTCTTTAGGCTTGCGTTTATCGCCAGTATCGAGTTTTGCGCGTATGGCGCCGACCTCACGCGACGACAGATCTTCTTCGATGATGCGATTTACCAATGCAAGCACTTCTATCTCGCTCACCTTCTTGGCAGCAAGCGTGATCTCATACCCAACGAATACGCCAAACTTCTCTGGCCGATCGCGCATTCGGTCGAGCACAGCAGTCGGAAGGCTCAGCAACGCAATGGTCTTGTTCACCGTCGAGAGCGACACTCCCAAGAGCTCAGCGATTTGCAACTCAGTTTGCACTAAGCCTTTATCAAGCAATTTTCTCCACGCGAATGCATTGTCTAAGGGACTTTGCGCGCTACGCTCCTCATTGAGCACCCAACTCACGCGATAGAGCTCGAGATCACCTTCGTGTGGGCGAATCACCAGGTCGATGCTGTGTTGACCAGCTGCAGCGAGCGCCTTCTTTCGATAGTGGCCATCGATCAGCAAGTAGTCACCTGGTATGGTCGGATGCGCGATCGCAGACGCTGGAACGAGTTGACCACGAGTTGCAATTGACGCCGCCAGCTCCTTGACGATGTCAGGGTCATAAATGTGACGGGCATTCAGTGGGTTTTCGTGCACTCTATCAAGAGGAGCTGCCACAATTCGCTGCTGCGCTGGACCAGTATTTTCAGCGCTGAAAGTCCGACCAGCCTGTGCCTCATCGAGGACGACTTGGGGGGGGGGCACACCTCCAAGGCCACCTGGACGCTCGGAAAGCACGGCATCTGCCGCTGCAAACCGCGCATTTACATCCCGCTTTTCAGCCGAAAGGGACGCTCGCATTGCAGCTTTGCGGTCGACTTTGGAAATCATCTTTTGTCCTTAATTTTTGCGCGAAGGAAGGTGCAAAAGGTGAAGCACTTCCTCTGCCATCAAATCCACCTCTTCCATTGCAACTGTGGCGCGTGGCACTTGATGAACGGTTGACCCCAGAATCTGGGCTTCTCTAAACGCCGCTCGCGAACCTAGGGACGTTTTTAGAAGAGGAAATTCCTTATCTTCCTCCAATAATTCAATTAGCTCTTTGGCTAGTGAAGTCGAGCGCTGGACCATGTTAGCAACGACTCGTGCGACGAGCTCTTCGTTGTTGGCCTGTGCTGCCTCCGCCAATTTTTTGGCAGACTCCGCCGCCCAGATATCCGCCGGACTCGGGACCAGCGGTATGAGAGCCAAGTCAGAGATCAACATGGCCGACGTGGGGGCTGCAGAATTCATTGCCGGTGGGCAATCTACAAAAATCACATCAAATTTATCTATGTGATTTTTTACTTCTCTGTGCATCTTTCCTTCCATAGGAGCAAGACTAATCACAGAAGCTGGAAATGGCCGCTCTTCGGGGGCGGCACTTGCCCAGCGGCTTGCAGTCCCCTGCGGGTCCATATCTACGACAAGTGATGAATATCCGCGAAGCCCGAATGATCCAGCGAGGCTCATCGCAATGGTTGTTTTTCCACACCCGCCCTTTTGGTTAAACACGGTGACCACTTTTGCTGTCATTGCCTGCTCCTGATAGGTTGGCAGACTTTCAGCGCTGAAAGTCTTGCCGGATTCTCCGCGAAGGGGATTGTATCAAACTCAGATGAAATTCAATAACAAATTAATGAAAATGCTGTTTATTTTATCGCACATGCGTTTTTGCAAAACGACTTCTGTGTTGCTTTGATCGTTGCTATGGCTTGACTTTCAGCGCTGAAAGTTGAGTCAGGGGTGGTTGTTGATCGGCCTTTTGGTGTTGTGTTGCCTGGTGCGCGCTATGTTTGGGCGGCGATGTTTTGGTGCGATTGGTTGCGGGGCTTTTGGTGCTGAGGGTTGAAGGTTGGACCCCGTGGGGGAGTGCGTGATCGGTGGGGTGTCGCGGTTTTGTTGGTGCGTAAAATTTATTGTTCGTGCATTGTATTTTTATAAAATTTATAATTTGTGTTTTTTATTGAGTGCGGGTTCGAGGGTGAACTTTCAGCGCTGAAAGTTCTGGGCGGTGTGGTTATGCGGCTATGTTCAATGCAGAGCTGGCTTTTTTGAAATGTTGTTTGGATAACGTCGAAATTGAGAGCTTGCGGTGGCTTAAGGGAAGAGCATCATTGGGGCAAAGCCCCGGCGCTCGAGACATCCACGATCGTCTGTAACTCAGGTCATCATGTGCATTGAACTGACCGAGGAACCAGATTGCATCGACCCAAGGAGGGTACGAGCACGCTTAGTGATGCGTTGGGCCCAGACCCCGTGGGGCTCGAAGTAACCAACGCTATTGACCCATCAGGGGAAGGCGGCTTCTTGGGGGCTGACCATGGTGGGCGAGCTTCAGCAGATTGTGGAGCGCAGCGGACGCGGCGACTCTATTCAGGCGGTCCTCACGAAGATGCTTTCCCTGTCCAGCGTGCCAGTCTTCTCTATGTCCGCCCCCTTGGCAATTTCTCACGTTTGAGAACGCCATTGAGCACCCAATAGATCCAGCCTCAATGGATTAACTGAAATCGTATGACTGACAAGTCAGGAGAGGTCATGTTGACGACGCGGAAACTATGGGCTTGGACAAAAGGGCTCCAGGCCTGGTGGAGCGGCGCTCTTGCTGGTAAAGAATGTGCTTACGCCCGCTGATTAAGATGACCTTCATGCGCTGCTCAAGGTGGCACATGGCATACCTGATCCAGAGAAACAGGAGCCCTTGCCTCTTGCCGAAGGCCGGATACCGGTACCGATCCAGTCTGAGATCGGGATCCAGTTGCTCGTCATCAAGAATTTGCGCAACGTCAACGCTGAAAACCAGCAGTTGGAAGTTGGAGCCAAGGGCTTGACGACCGTCTATGGCGGCAATGGAAGCGGAAAGTCTGGGGGCTAACGGGTTCTAAAGCGTGCTTGCAGGGCTCGCGACCAGTCAACCAGTCAGAGCTATTTCTCCCTAACGCCAATGTGGCTATGGCCCAATTTGGTTACGCTCAGGAAACCTTCACCGTATGCGTGAATGGCCAGATTGATGAATTTGTATGGAGCAAGGTAGTGTGTCCCCCAAGGACCTGTCGGCCCTGTCGATATGCGACACTCGGTGCGCGCGTGCCTTCCTGGGCAGCGAGGACGACTGCGCCTACGTGCCGTATGAGCTCAATGTGCTGGATGACCTGGGCGAGCTGCAACAGGATCTAAAGCTACGCCTTGAAGCCGAGCAGCGTGAACATGCTGTAGATCTCCAATTGTTCGCTCACCTCAAGGAAGAGACGGCAGTCGGGAGGTTGATAGCTACTTTCTCATCGAAAACTGATCCTGGAGCGGTGGAAGGCCAGTTCTTGGCATCAGTCGCGCCAACTACTCCAAGTATCCGCACATGAGCCCCCAACTTGCCCCTTCACCGTCATGTTGGTTGTGCCGCGCTGGATGAAGGCATCGAACCCATTGGAGTTGGGGTAAAGCCATGAAGACCGACAGTGACTTCGTCGTGCCCGGTGGGCAGGTTCAAACCTCCGCCCCCGAGGTCATGGGGCGCATCGAGCGCCGATGGGAAGGCTTGCGCGAACGCGTGGAGGCCAAGCTGCAGACGCTCAAAGGTGTGGATCGCAGGCAGGAATCCCGGCTCCTCGACCAAGCTGCCAAGGCCGGCACTGTGGCCAAGCGGGTGACATGGCTGCGCAAGGCGGCTGATAGCGTCACGGGCAGTGCTGCGCCGTTGGCCGCATGCCGCAAGGGTTGCTCACATTGCTGCCATATCGCCGTGATGATCTCCAGAGCCGAGGCACTGGTCATCGCCAAGGAAACCGGTGCGCCGATGAACCCGTTGGCAGGGAAGTACACGATGGCCAACGTGGATGAGGACAGCGAGAGCTACAAGGCGGCGACGCAGGAAGCGTTTGGCAAGCCCTGTACCTTCCTGAAGGATGATGTCTGTGGTATCTACTCAAGCCGCCCCCTTCAATGCAGGCTTCTCCTGAACATGGATGAGGACGCATTGCTGTGCCAGCTCGTGGAGGGCAGCACCATCAATGTCCCTTACCTGAACACCCAGGAACACCACGTCGATTCGGTTGTCATCCTTGGGGCTCACCAGGATTACGACGACATCAGAAACTGGTTCCCGATGACTGAGCAACAGTGAGCAGGGAGTCGTTAAGAGTTACCTACGAGCGGGACAAGAACCGTACCTGGATCTAGGAAGAGCGCATTACTCGTCATTCGATAAATGTGACGCGCGAGATCAAAGATGTCCCCAGTCTTTCACGCTGTCTCCTCGATTCGACGGTGCACAGCATTGTGGGGCGTTCGAGAATGACAGGCTACCAGCTCCCGCAGAGTTGGCATCCGGGATGCTCGCCGTTAGCCCTATCCTAGAAATTCGCAACGCTCGCTTCGAAGACTAGCTTCAACGATGTATTGAAGGTCAGAATCGAATGGTGTGCTTAGTTTTAAGCCTCAAACCCACTGGTGATGGTCAAAACGAATAGATCGTTGCGTTTGACTACTTCCAGGGTCCATAATGGCTTAAAACTAAGCGATCATTGAGATTCAGGAGCGTGTACATGCAGATACAGGTAACGTCAGTTGAGAGCGTCGGTGTGGCCATCCGCGCTATGCGCAAGGTCAACAGTATTCGTCAGGAGGATGTGCCTGGGGTAAGCCATGTGTTCCTGCGCGACCTGGAGAAGGGCAAGGACACCATTCAGTTCGGGCGCGTGCTCAAGGTGCTCGATGAGCTTGGTATCCGGGTGCTGTTGGAGGTGCCAGATTCGCAGGCATCCGCTGTGAAGCGGGCCTTTGAGCACTTTTTACCCAAATCAAACATGGTTCTCCTTTCCAGCACCGAGAACAAAATGATCATCAAAAAGGTGCGTGAATGACCACCCGCACGCTCCAACAACTAAGGCCCCCCAAGCCTAGCGACAAGTGAGCCCAGCAGAGGAAGTCCGTGAATGGGTTGAATGCCGAATTGGACGCTATCCAAATGCTGAATTGGGCGGGTTCAGTTCCTTCATCGAAATTGACAAAGCAACTGCCGTACTGCTTTGAATTGGCTATTGAATTGCAATAAGAGTCATCAAGCAGCCCAGAGGCCCACAGAACGGGGCGCCAGCAACGACTGACGCATCGAAGGATACCCATGTAGAGGACGATTGGGTGAGCGTGGCGCCCCCACCAAATGAAATCTGCTGGACTCGACCAGGTTCTCAGCGCTCTGCGGGCCGGGGGCTCCCTGGCCGAACTGCCATCCAGCTTCTACAGCGGCGGTTACAGCTACGCCCCTGTGCTCACGACCAAGCGCGGCGCGCAGTACCGCGTGAGCACGCAGGTGATGCGGGGTGTCCCTGGCACCCCTATGCCTGATTGCGCGCACCCCTGAAACAAACCCTCACGTACCGCCAGCCGACCGCACCCGTTTCGGAGAATCCATGTCCCTGACCTTCGCCCACGTCCTTTCGGATTGGCGACGTTCTCGTGATGCCATGAAAAGCGGGAACTACGGGCAGAGATGCACATCTGGCCATCCCTATTGCCGTTGCGCTGCTGGACGGCCATTTGTGGTACCTCTGTGTCGGGCCCACAGCCGCAGGTGCCCGTTACGCGCATGGCCCCAAGTCCGAAGGCTGTGGAGGACTTCGAGGCCATCTTTGTGAGGCCCCACATGGATAAGGGCAGGGCAAGGGCGATCTTCGCTGGGAACCCAGATCGCCATGGTTGGGGGCTCAGTGCGGTGCCCGCAGCCGCTTTTGGGCATTCGGGACGATGGTGTGGTGGATAAGCTTGCCAAGGGTCCTCTTGCTCGGGCCGGAAGGTCATGTGGCTGGTCCAGCGCCTTGTGACTGCAGTCGAGTTACCAGACGCGCCCCAGCCGCCTGAGGGCCATGTGCGTTGGTATGTCATGACAAAAGGTTGATTGAGCAGGAGCCTTTGTCGTCGCATTAGCTATGTGGTCGCGCCTTTTCATGTGGCTAGAAATATGGACATTGATAGGCCGTTTGTATAAAATACTAGCCAAATGAAACCCGATCCTTCTGATTCTCTCGTCCTTCACCGGCAGTTGCTATTGCAGCTGGGTGATCGCCTGCGCCGACTGCGCAAGGCGCGAAAGCTCACCACGGTCGAGATGGCTGAACGCGCTGGCATTTCCCGCATGACACTCGCTTCGGTGGAAGCTGGCGATCCAGGCCCATCCATGGGCACCTATCTGCGGGTGATGGGTGTTCTAGGCGTGGCCGCTGACTTGGCATTTTTGGCGGGAGATATGGTTCATCCAGCGCAGCCTGGTACGGCGGCGGCCCGGTCACACCGACCAGCGCCTCAGGTTCAAATCATGATCAGCGCGGACAGCAAGCGGCATCAGGCGCAGGATCTGTTGAGCCTGGTTCTTCACGAAAAGGCGGTGGAGCGGGTGCGGGCCAATCCCGAGCTGATCGAGGAAGCCAAGGAGACTGTTAATCGCTGGATGAAAAGTGGCAACGCGCATTCGCACACCCTTTACGCAGAGTGGCTCAAGATCCTCATGGCGAAGAAGTGGAGCAAGGTTTTGGGCCGTTCGAGACATGCGCAGGAGCTACGCCAGGCGTCTCCTTTGCCCACGTTGCTCTCGAAAGAGGATCGCGAAAGCATCTTGAGTCATGTTTCAACTCTCAAGAAGGGGATTGTTTTTGGTGCGGAAGGGCCCCTTCCATGAATCGCCACGAACTGGAGCATCTGATCCGGGCGAGCGGTGCGATCACCGAAGAGTACGAATTCGTTGTGATCGGGAGCCAGTCCATTCTGGGCAAGATTCCCTACCCAGACCCCGAGTTCAAGATGTCTGCAGAGGCTGACATTTATCCCAGGTACGCGCCTGAGCTTGCGGAGAAGATCGAAGGGGTGCTGGGCGAGGGCTCCGAGTTTCACCTTGCGAACGGGTTTTATGCCCAAGGCGTGGGCCCAGAGACTGCAGTCCTGCCCCAGGGGTGGGAGGAACGGCTATGGAAGGTGCAGAACGGGAATACCGACAGCTTCATTGGCTGGTGCTTGGACGTTGAAGACCTTTTCATGTCGAAGGCGGCTGCAGCCAGGCCGAAGGATCAGGAGTTTTGCACGGGGCTCTTGCGTCGAGGGTATGTGACCCTTGAAAGGTGTCTCGAACTTGCTCCCTCAATGCCACTGGAGCCTCCAGAAATCGCGCGACTGGTAGCCCGCATCAAGCGCTGGGCGAAGTAGGTCTCACCAAGCCCTTGATTCGCCCTGCGGCAACCTCGCAGCTGAAGTCGCTGGCGTTGTACTCCCTAGATGCCGGGTTGATGAAAAACACCCTGGAGTCGCCGCCATAACCCGATGGATTGCGCGTTATGAACGTGGCGTAGAAGACCCCGAAAAGCACAACGTGGCTCAGCAGACAGTCGTGTGTTGCGAGACAAGCCAGCGTATGACCACCGGGATATGGGTTTTGGAAAGTCAGGGGATGCCGTGAAGGCTCAGCCTGGATTGCACCAATGAAGCTGTCTGCCAGCGTGTCGCGGTTCATGCCCTTTGTGTTGATTGCGCGTAGATACTGCTCCCCGCTGTCGGAGATGATGGCCACATCCCCGAGAGTTGCCACTGTCATCTGTTCAACGGGCTCACTTTCCTCCGGCCTCTGGTTTGCGTTTATGCACTCGTTCCAGCAACCGGAAAGTGAGACTGCGGGCCATGGGCTCGTGTGTTTTTCGGGGGAGCGCCAGGGCATGCGCGTGTGTGACTTCCTTCAGGGCCATCAAGTAGCATGGGCGATATGGCCAACAAGACTGGCAAGACCTTGATGGTCTGACAGCGCCCCAACATGCCGACTCCCCGCATCGACCTGACTGTCGTCAACGATTCCAGCGATGACCTGGTAGTACCGCGTAGCGCGCTGGTGCAGGTGGACCTGATCACCACGGTGGTCGATGTGGCAAGCGCCAATTACGCGGCGGGTGTGAAGACGAAGTTGACGCTCAATGAAACCTGCTCTGGTCACGGAGTGCATCAAGGGGCCCGCACGCTTCTGGTGATGGAGAGCTACAAGGCGGTTTGCATGCTCATCAGGCACGCGGCAGACAGCTAAGTGAAGCTGGACCCTTGGAGCTGAGGAGGGGGCTCGGGCATATGCCGGACCCCCAGAATGCTTATCCCGACTTACGGCGCAGCGTGTGCGTTGTCATGTCATCCAAGCAAACCACGTGGGCTACACCCCAGTTCAGACGGGCGGTTTTGGCTTGGCCGCCCAAGTACGCATGCCAAGCGTTGTCAAGAGCCTTCTGTACGGCATCTAGAGACCCGAAGGCGATCACCGTTGGGCTGCTGCGCACCAGTGCCCGAGCCGGAGAATTGCTTTCCATGACCTCAATCTCATCCATCGGGAAGCCGAGTTCAGGGACACGAAAGACTCCTGAGGCCTTGGCCTCGGTGCGCTGGTCCATACCTGTTGCCTGCCACTCGCGGGCAGCAACGAAACGCGCGTTGGTGCCGGTCGTTGTGGGCGTTTTCGCTGGGCGGTCCAGATAGTTTGCCGGCGCAACGTTACGCGGAGGTGAGAGTTTTGCCCACCACGCGTACAGGTCCGCGTCGATGAAGTAGCCACCTGTCTTGACGCTGTGGGCTTTGGCGAGGATCGTCTTGCCAGATCCAGGACCACCCACAAGAGCCACGAAATCCAGTTCGTCTGGCTTGCAGTTGGCCAGCGCCACATCCAGAAGCTGCAGGGCTTGATCCTTCCAGGGACGATTGAACTGACGGGGCAGATCGCGAGGGAACGGTTCGCCCTTGGTCACGGACTTCTTGTGCAACAGGTCGTAGATAGCAAATTCGTCGAGGTGCGCAATGTTGCGGCTGGCTGCGCCCTTCTTGGCGAGATGTCGCACCTCGAAAAAGTCGCGATGTCCGAGCAGCTGGGCGATCAGATTCTCGCCCTCCTCAACGGTTTCGACGTACTTCAGGGATTTTGCCTTCTTGGCAGCTTGGCTAAGGTTGACATTGGCGGCAAAAACGGCGCCATCGTTGACATACAACTTCATTCGAACTCCTTCATTCACGATGGAGCTGCCTTGGCGCTTTCGGGCCAAAGCTTGGGAGGGCGCATTCGCAAAGCTCCATCAGTCCAGAAAGAGGATCGAGGGTTTGTAAATGGTGATCAGGCCATGGTCTCAATAGACCCCCCAACGCCGCAAGCGGCGCGCGCCCAGGGGTGGCCTTGCAAGTATATCGCGCAGGACCGAGGGCAAAAAGTGTGATTTGTTTGGATTACATGCCCCGCCCGAAAGCGGGATCAGGCTGCGTGCGCTCTGCCCCCTACAACCGACCTGTTGAGTTCAACCGCTTTTCTCACTCGTGAGTGCTTCGCACTTGAGCAAAAAGGCGCTTTTGCCACCCCGAGGGGGAGGAGGGCGCTCAGAAGAGCCCGCTGGCCTTGGCGGGGGCGGGCCGACGCTGAATGGAGAGGCTGCGGGATGGCTGCGTGCTGACCATGCCGCTGCTGAGGTTTGACGGGCACGACTGGCAATGCACCAGGTTCAGATCTGTGGTGGTCGAGGTTTCGTCATCCTTCCAGCGCACTGACATCACGCCCGACTTCAGGGTAAAGCTGTTGCCGTTCCGGTAGATGCACTGTTCGTCCTTGCGTCCATCATCGAGCGTCGGCGAGCCGTACTTGGCTTCCAGCTCCTGCCGGATCTTGGTCTCCATCACCTCGTCGGGGCGCTGCACGTTGATTACGGAGAGCGAATCCCCCTTGAAGCCCAGGCTGAGTTTCACGGGGTCGGGTGAAAAGGGCAGCAATCGTGCATGGCGCTGGAAGATGTGCCCACCGATAAAAAGCAAATCGCGGTAACGCGGTCCTTCGGCCGTCCGGTGAAAACGCTGGAGCCATTACTGGAGGCCGTGAGTGAGTTTGCGTCACGCGCGGCAGAAAAACTCAGGAAGCAGGGGAGTTTCGCGGGCCAGCTTTATGGCTTTGCCCACAGCTCGCCTTTTCGGCCACTTCCCCAGTTTTCGCGCGGAGTAGTCGTGCCATTGCGCAGACCAACTGCAGACACATCCATTCTGGTCCAAGCAGCTCGCGTGGGAGTGCGCCGGTTTTATGAAGACGGATACCAGCTGCAAAAAGCGGGCGTCATATTGCTGGATCTCGCGAGTTCCACGCTCCACCAAGGCTAATTTGATTTGGAAGATCTAGAGCCGTATAGGCAAGTCATAGCCGCAGATCTAGACGCTGAAATCGTGAAGGCTCGTTATTTTGAGGACGGCTCTGTCTGGCGGGGGCTTGTGGACCATGCTCGGGTGCTTGGGGAGCAGGAAATCCGCGAAGCTTTGCTCTTCTCTGGGGGCTACGCTAGAAAACTGCTGCCACCTTTTGAAACCACTCCGAAATAGAGCGGGTCTAACCAAACGGGGGAGGGCCATGTAATGAGGCGCAGGAGGCCCCAAAAACAAGCTTCCAAACTCCAGCCGGGGGGTGAATTACTTTGGGGCTCTGAGGGCGTTTGGTGAGCTAGGAGGCCCATCGGAGGATCTTGGGGTTCTATTACGGGAGACGAAAAACCCTCGGCCCGCAGAGATTCGAGAAAGCAGCGGAGAGCAATTCCCGCTTTATAGGGTCGCGCCGGGGGGGCTGCGCCACTAAGACCGGCAAAGGCGGCTTTTCGGTGAAAAAGGTCACGAGAGCGATTTCTGCACCGCCGCGCGTCACCGGGCTCAGAGAGCGGAATTCTCCTTGGGTTACCACTGAATCAAAACCCGACGCGGACCACCGCCAGAAACGCCAAAGGCCGAATGGCTTCCGCGTAGCTCGTCGTATCCAACGCTCGCCATCGCAATCTTACTGTTGTCGCAAGTCGGCCTTCGAATTCATATGCCAATTCCAGCCGTGAAACAGGGTGCTGAAAGGCGAAGCCTGGAAACTGGACAAATACCGAGCACCAGATGGTGAAGATACCGGTTCCGGGCGGAAATTAAGGCTACGGAAGTGCGGGGCGAACACTAAACGCTGTCGGGCTGATTGGGCGACGAGGGCCGTCATCAAAATCGATGCGCAACTACATAGAAATGCATCTACATAGGGCCTCAGCTATCGCCGCGATTGAGGCGATTCCGCGAGGGGCGATTCGTCCCCTCAATAACAGCCTCGAAAGACCGCAATGTGTATAGAGGAAGAGCCAGTGTGATCGCCTAACCCCGAGATCAATGGAACCAAACTACGGAGCGCTTATTTCTTCGGGGGAAAGAAGACGGGGGTCAAAGCACGGGGCCTGAAGAGCATAAACGCCGCGAGGGAAACATCCAGCGAGCACATCAATCCACCCCTGAAATGTCAAAGGCCCCATGTGCATCTACATAGGGCCCAGATTTAAGTGCAAGTGAAAAAAGAAGATTGTGGGTCAAGCTGCGGGTTCTATTGCTTTTACATAGGCCCTAGCCGACCGCCTCTTCCTCGGACTCAACCTCATCCCCCTTCTGCGCTTTCAACACGCGGATGGCATTACGAGTATTGATGATGGCCTTGACAATGTGTTTTGACTTTCGTCTGATGGATTGAAGCTTTTTTTTCTGTCTTCATCACTTCATCAATTTCCCATTCTCTGGCAAAGGTATTCAGTCGGTCCTTTGCATAGGTCATTGATTCTTCATTGATCGCAATCCTCACTCGAATGGATTGTCGGTTGTTCTTTTGACCAAACCAACGGATTCCCGTCCATTTGAGATCCAAATGGTTGCCCTTTCTGGTACATGACAGTTGCAGTGTTGACCTGGACTCCCAGCCTGTCGCCTTCGCCTCAACCCGATCCACAAAGCTCATGTACTCGTCTGCCGCGACCATGGCTTGGCCATAGAGCACCTCGATGCATCGCTCAAGGCCTTGGATTGCATCTTCATAGAGGGCTAGTTCGTCTTTGTTCATTTCGGGGGGTAGATCCATCTCTTTACCGTGTATGGAGATACCCGGTACATCCATCCACGGGGCCGTACTGCTCAAAACACACTTTTTCCGGGATGGAGATGCCGGTCTGGTCCATCCTAGTTGGATGAATCCACCCATCCTATAGCATCCTCAGGTGTAGGCTTGAAAAAGTGTCAATCCTAATAGGATGGATTCAGGGTGCCAATCCATCCTATTAGGATGCACAGCTTTTTGGACTTTTCATGTCGCAGGGAGCGGAGGGGGTTGGGTCTCTTTATGATCCATTATTTGCCGTTCCATCCTAATAGGATGAATCCACTAGGTCAAAGAGCCGCTGGAACAGCTGATCTTGCAGTCCGCATAAAGAGGGGTGTGAATTCATCCTATTAGGATCAAGAGGCGTAAAATGATGAAAACGTCGTTTTGTCCGAGCAATTCTTTGAAGTGAGTCATTAGTCACTCTGTACTGCTACGAGACCGTCCGACGCCAGGCGTACTTGCTGCGACTACGCTGCGGTTGACCTGCGACAAGAATTGCACGTAATTGCATTAAGTGTCTAATGGAGTGCGATTAATTGTGAAGTTTATGTAATGAAGGTGGGAGCGCAAGCGGGAACTTTTATTTCCGAAGAGCACGGAGCAAAAGTGAGTGTCGAAACGCTCGGAAATGCAATTCACTCCGGCAAGGAAAGCATCTTGCTCATGGGTGAGCGTGTCGAACTTGCTCCTTTCCTCAAGAAGGCAAGTGAAACTCTTTCCTCTGTCGCAGCCACTTCGATTCAAAAGGCTCTCCGTGTGGAAACTATGTCTCCTGACGTTATTGTTCTGGTCGGCGGTGGATCTTGCTTCTTCCAGCAGGCAATTCAGGAGGCATTCCCGCGCCTGAAAGTGGTATCGCCTAAAAATCCTGTGCTTTCGAATGCGCGTGGATTTTGGCTGCTCGGCGGTGCTTCTGTATGAGCGGCAAAAGCCTGAAAGTCGTTGTCGAAATTAACGAGGCATACCCGCTTTTGCATAGTGCTTTTGCGCGGATTCCGGCTAATGTCAGATCAGAACGGCTTAGGGCTTTGGCAATGATCGGTATGTACCTTGAAGGCGGATCAGAAACTTTCAGGGGCATTCCGGTAAACATGGGGGTTGTTTACGGGCAGCTCGAACCGATCCAGTTCGCAGTGTTTATTGGCGAAACACAACCCAAGTTGCTAGATCAGTTGAGCAGTATTTCTAAGCGCGCTAGAGCCGAACGTTTGAGGATATTGGCACTTCTGGCGCTCTATTCAGAGACGGGGAAACTCGTAGTAGACGGGAGTAAGCCAGCAATACAAGCATCTATGGCGGCGGAGCCTAGATCTCAGATTTCGTCGGACAGCCCACGCTCAAGACAACCTGCGCTACCGACGAATGCAACTGACGTGGAGTCTCTTCCGAAGCCTGTTGACCCGGTAAAGGAGATTGCAGGTAGTCCAAGCAGTACCGAGTTATCGTCCACGACCGACGCTAGTAACAGGGTTGGCAAAGGCGTTCGAAGCTTTGCACGTTCTTTGGGTTAATTGAATGAATGAAGATCTGAAAAACACTCAGTCCGCAAGTCTTGGCTCTTGGACTGTGGGCATACCCCCAGAGGGAGTCCGAGTCGCCATGGCTTGCCGTAAGTGGTGCGGTATTCACAATGAGCGGTATGTGGAGGTCATTGCCCACGACCCTTCGATGTACCTTGATTCCCTCGGCCTGGAAATGATGATGAAGCCATCGGTTACCGTCATTTATGGCAGTGTTTTCACTCAGGGGAATACCACCTGCATCCTCAATGAACACGGAATGCCAGTAGGCGCATATCCCAATTCCATTCTGGCCTGGACCAGAGTGCCTGAGGATTTACTGCAGAACCTGCAAGCTGCGGTCTTGACAGACCTGGCCGTGGGACTCGCCAGCAAGCGCGCCAAATCTTCGTAGGCAGGCCTGTTTCTGCGGAGCGCGTATGCGTCAAGAGTTTGTTCGTGGAAAACGCCGGTACATCCTAAGCCTGGATGTTGATCTGTTCGATGCCTGTGTAATCAACCGCCATTGGTACGGCGAGACAAATCGCCGTCATGGGCGCAGACAGGAACTATTCACGGACCTGGATCTGGCCAAGGTCAGATTCACCGCAGTACAGGCATACCTTTTGAAAAGGGGCTACGAGTATCCACCGACAGTTGTTTTGAGTGAAGTGCGCGGGTAGGATGAGCGTTCTGATCCTTTGATCGGGTTTTGCGAAGAACAGCGCTCTCACATTACGCTCGATTCTTTGCTAAAGGGCTGACCGGTGGTCAGCCCTTTGTTTTTGGACGGGCAATGTGAACGACTTCACCGAACTGGACGCCAGCGGTGGCCAGTTGAGCACGCTCCGGGCTAAGCTCGCCACTTCCCCTTACCGTCCATCCCAATGAAGCTTCTTGTCCTCTTGCCTTTGGTGTCGGCCGCAACTTTGGTTCTGACCGGTTGCGGTGAAACGACCGTCGAAGACGTGCGCAAAGCCTACGGCGCCATGAGCGATGAAAAGCTGCAGGCCGAGGCCCTGCACCAGCGGGTAGAGTGCCGCGCGGCGACACAGGATTCGGACAAGCCAGGATCTCCGTGCAGCCGCGCGAACCTTGCTGAGGAGATGGCTGAATCCCGTGGGTGGTGCTGGGGGCCCTATGCCGCCGCCAACTCGGACAAGTCTTGGCTGCGCTGCGCCGATGACGTGACGAAATCGGCGCAGGCCAAGGCAACCTGGTTCGCCGCGACCCAAAGCGACTCCTGCCGTGAGTCCAGCCTGATCGAGGCCATCAGCAAGGTTCTGGAACACGAGGGTCCGTGGAACGTGAAGACCTCGTTTTCGAAGGAGGGGTTCTTCGACGTGTCCAGCCAGCTCAAGGACGGTACCAGCTACAAGGTGCGGCTGTACCCTAGCTGCGGTTCGGCCCAGATGGTCTACATCGCCAAGCCTGGTGATGAGGGTGGCGTGTCGGTCGCAGCTCCGCTGGGGATGTCGCCCAGAGATGCTGGCGATCTCTATGGCTTCGATGTCCGCAACTGCAGTGCCTATTCGTTTGGAGGCGGTATCGGGTGTGGCATGGGCTACCAGGCCGGCATGCCGCCGCCCATCCGCTTGAGCGACGGCTTCATTCCCTGCTCAGTGGATCGGCCCGTGCAATTCGACTTCCAGCCGCGCCGGGGCATGGTGGGTGTCACCTGCAGCGTCACGGCCGAGGACATGTCTGCGTTCGAGCAGCGGATGGCAGGTGCCTTTGGGGAGCAGCAGCGGGCGTCAGATGGAAGTCGCCGATGGCAGCTCGGTGGCTACACGGTCGGCAGTGTGGAGGTTGTCGTTTTGGGAAAGACGCTGCGGCGTGTGTCCGTCTACCAGGACTGACATTTTCGCTCGGTAGATCCTTTCGCGGGCAATTTCTTGATCGCATCTCGCAGCGTGCCCATGGTCGAATCTTTTCTACAGTCTTCGTGCATGGTCATGCACAAAAGCTGAAAAAATTGAAGCCTACTTTCCAGGGGGAATCGATTGCCAGCGCTGTCTACACAGAATTCGTCAACGATGCGGTACGCGTTCCCAAGTGCCTCAGGGGTTGCCTGAAGCCCCTCTGTAATAGATGGCGGCGGTGGTTTTGCGTTCAGCAGGTAGGGGAGATTGAATCCTAGCTCTCCAAGTTTTTCCACGTAGTCCAAGCCTGGTGAGCGTTTGTCTTTTTCATAGCTGTTCTGCGTTGTCCTCGCGACGCCGCAATGTGTCGCCACTTCCTGCTGAGATAGCTGTCGCCTGAGCCTCTCCAATTTCAGTCGCCGCCCAAAGGAGCTGCTGTTGTCGGCCTTTGCGGGTTCCGATTCAGGCGACAAGTCGGGTTTAGTTGCCATGGGCGGTTCAATCTTTTGGGAAAGGTAGTGGGCACACGAGCCCAGAAAATCCGCTGATATCACGCGAGGTCTGGTGTCCCTGCGATCCTGTTGGGTTGATCATCTACTGAAGCCTGGGCAGGTGTCCTCTAGCAGGCTGCTGAAATACTCCCCAGCGTCCGAACCTGTTCAGCGGCTGTAGCCGCATTTTTCCGTATCCTGAAAGTCAACCCCTCAAAATCGCCTGCTTTCAGTCGCAAAGCACGGTTTTCTGATCCTTTTTCCTTTACACCTGCCCCTGCAGACGGATTTGCCCCAAGCTGCGCAACCGCGTGAGGTTGTAGCCCGCCATCGTCAGCACAAACATCTGGTCCACCTTCTTGATCCCGCGCACCACCACCTGACGCATGTGCCCCACCGTCTTGGCCCAGCCAAAGCCTTGTTCGATCAGCTTTCTCTTTTGCTGGGAGATGGCGTAGCCTTCGCTGCCCGCGATCCTGTCAGGCACCGCCGATTGACGACCTGATTTGTTCTGCGCCACATGGGGCAGCACGTTCATCTCTTGCAGCGCGTCGATGAACTCCTTGGCGTCGTAACCCTTGTCTGCGCCCAGCGTGATCGTGATGGGGTCATCGCCGGGCAGTGCCTGTCGCGCATCGTTGATCATGGCCTTGGCCGCTTCGCGCTCTGCATGTCCGTCGGCCTGGGTGACCACGGCACTGACCACCAGCCCATGGCGGTTGTCGGTGAGTGTGTGGCCCATGAAGCGCAACTCGCTGGCCGTCTTGCCCTTGCGGTACAGCCGCGCGTCCCCGTCCGTGGTGGATTCATGGGTGTCGTTGCTGCGCTTTTGGTCTTTGAAGTTGCCCGCGTCCGTATCGTCGTCGCCCTGGCGATCTTTGCGCACAAAGCTCTTGTGGCCCGCCCAGGCCTGGATCAGGGTGCCATCCACGCTGAAGTGCTCGCCCGAGAGCAGTTCCTGCTCCTGGGCTTGTTGCACGATCTGATTGAAGAACTCGATGACCGCATCGTGCTCGATCAGGCGTTCGCGGTTCTTGCTGAAGACGCTGGGC
>Ga0308157_10003340_pt1 | contig 23603 bp, 17 predicted proteins | sample PhyBR1_FD_201035 | JGI IMG/M metagenome (GOLD analysis project Ga0308157, IMG submission 201035) | Phyllosphere microbial communities from UC Gill Tract Community Farm, Albany, California, United States - DLSLB.R1 | ecosystem: Host-associated > Plants > Phyllosphere > Unclassified | place: USA...
AAGAAAAAGCAGTGAGGGAAATCTTTATGGAATTACTTTTATCGACTTTAAAACACAGACTGTTGTCAATGGTAGCAGTCTTGGAAAAGAGTTCAGTGCAAAAAGCATTCAAGAAAGCTGTGCTTTGAACATTCTTACATTTGAAAGAAAGCATCAAAACTCTATTTCGAATAATTCTGAGAAGTTTCAAAATCTGGAATCAAAAGAATATATAAAAGAAAATCTTGCAGATATTCTACTTCGCGGTGAAAAAGTAGATGACTATGTTTCGAAACAATTTAAACAAAAAAAGAAAAAGATTCGAAGAGTTATTTAAAAATAAAAACAGTATTAAAATATTAAGGGTGTATTTATACATCCTTAATATTTTTGAATAATTTACAACTAAAAAAGAACAATTCTCTCTTTTCTAAAATTAGACACTATAAAGTATCTTGATCCTTTGCCCAAGCAGGCAACTCTTTACTTTTAACTATTGGATCATCATTTTTCACTCCATATTTTATCGTAAAATACTTCTTTTTATGAAATCCCCCACTCTTCACAAAATAAAAATTAGGAAAAATTGATATAATTGATATATATTTATTATTATTTGTATCTCTTAGAAAAGAAATTTGATAATTTCTTTTCTAAACTTTATTTCATTTTTTTGTATAATCTAAACTAATTATAATCATTTTAAACACTTAAATTATAGCTAATTCGCCAATGATTAATTATAAATTTCAATTTCCTTATTTCGCAAAATTGTCCTGATAACACTGTATAGAACACTTGTATTCCAATCTTGATGGTAATTATAACCTCTATTTATCTCCAACGGATTTTCTATTGAATAAATAGAAAAATAAGTGTAATAGTTTTTAGTTCTAACATTTTCCCATGCAATATTTATTCTTTTCTGATTAAACATTCCGCTGATATTTAATGATATATTTTCTTTTGTAAAGTGAACATCACCAATAGTAAATTCTTTACCATCATTATACATATTTATGAAGTCATTAATTATCTCTGCGAAATAATAATCCCATAAATGATCTACAATCTCAGCATACTGTTTATGAAGAATTTCTTTTTTACGTCCAAAATAAGATTTAAAAGTAATTTTAAAAGTCTTGTCTTCCTTATTACGGACAAAGATTTGATATTCTCTACCATAAGTAATTTCAAATTTAATCCAACGAATACCATATCTGAAGTCTTTTATTTCTCCTTTCTGAAAAACTGTATTTAAATTCTGTGCTAAATCTTTATCCTCAAATTTCAAGAAGTTTTGATTAAAAACCAATTCCCTTAAAGCATTATCACGAAAACCTCTTTTGATAAAAAATATTTTTTCTTCCATTAATTAAACAAAACTTTAATTTTAAACATGCAATAATATCATTCCGATTCACCTAAAAAAAATAGAGTATTTAAAATTTCCTTTATTCAAATGCTGTTTTGTGTCTTTTTACATATTTTAACAATAACCCTCCAATATTTTCTTCATAAAGATAAAACTGGTCTTCAAGTTCTGTCCATCTTTGAGAAGTTTTACTATCAATATTTCCCAATAAATCACGCCTTTTTTCTATATCTTTTGGAATTGGATTTTCTGGAAAAATCATGAAAGCTTCTTGAACTATCTTATAAGTTTTTACAGCACCTATTTTTTTTAAAGCTTCCAATGTCTCTTCTGAGTACTTACCATTTGTATTAAAAAAATATTGGTCAAAACCACCATTATTGACTTCAGCTTCCAACGCTTCAACATAAACAAATGTTTGTTCAGCCTCTGTTAAATTTTCAAAGTCCTCCGACTGTTCCGCTTTCTTCCAGATTATTTCCTGAATTTTAAGAAGCGATTTCGTTTCATCTTCAATAAGGAGCGCCTTTTCTATATTACTCATTTTATTGCAATTAATAAATATTAGAAGTATTAATATATAAATTGTGTTTTTCATTTATAAATTTAATGTGAATATGGATTATGACTAAATACAAACAAATTTTCTAACTAGATACATGTTTTCTAAATGCCTTAATTATTTGAAAAATCATAATCCCCAGAAATATGCGATGTAATAAGTCAATAAAATAAATCCAATCTGTTTGAATCATCTTACCATAAGTTAAATCCGTTCTTCTGACTGGATTAAATAAATTCCAGAAGGTTTTAAAATTCGACATAAAGACCTCAAATGTATTTTTAAGATCATCAACATCAAACGAAAATGAAAACAGAATTTTATCAGATATTCCCGCAAGTATAATCACATATAATAATAATGTTAGTAAAAAAACTATTATTACTGGCTTTATCCAATTTAGACCATAATCATTGAACCTGCTAAATGTCATAATTATTTTATCACTCCAACTATAATTTTGGGACTGTTTAAGTTCATTTCTATAGGATTCCATTTCTCTGGCTTGAAAAAAAAGACTATCAATCTGATTTCCATTATTCTTCAAAGCCTGTTTCAATTGTCTGTATATTTCCCGCTTTCTTTTGAATCTATCTTCTTCAGACTGTTCCGCGACTTCTATTTTAAGTACAGCATCTTCAAACCATTTGTTATTAGTTGGCTTAATTTTATCCAAAGTAACATTATCAAAGCGTAACTCTACAAAACTGTTGAAAGCAAATTCATTGAATCTTGTATTTCCTAAATCACAATCCAATAAGTTTAAAGTGCTATCATCATATCCTTTACACTTATCAAAACTAATGTCGCTGTAGTTTGTAAAATCATTAATCATAAAAAAGCGAAACGACATTCTTTTAAACAATAATTTTAAATTTTGATTGACCCCTGTAATTAAAGTACTATCTACTATCCAACCTTCGAATTTAAGTACTCCTTTTAACTCTGGATTGCTTTTTATTTCTAGTCTGTCTAATTTTTTACCCAAACCATTAAAATCAAAACCTTGTGTAAAATTTGTTTCTGAAATGTATATTTCTTTAATATATGTTTCTAAATTATTCCCCATTAAATCCCTGTTCTCTAATTCTCCTTTTTTATAAAAATGGTCTCCAAATAAAGTCAGCTTCTTGATTCTGGAAGCACTTATTTCAAATTCCTCTTTAAAAATATTGTTATTTGATGAAAAACTGAATGGACACTCAATATTCCAGAATGCTATGTCCTTCTTAAATTCATTTGACAAAAGACCAATATCACCAATTAAAGATTCAATTCTAACTTCTTTTTGAATTTTGGATTTTTGTAAATTTAAATTAAACTTTGATTTCATAATATGTAAGTATGAAATTGTTGATGCATGAATGTTAAAACCACCATTAACTATTACAGTTTCATTTACACTTACACTTTCAATATCACATTCATCACTTATCAGAATTCTTCTAGGAAGATTACAATCTTTTTCGAAAACAATAAATTTAGAATTACAATTTTTAAATGCTATACTCCAATTAAAAGCAATGTCTTCAGCGCCTGACTTTACATTATGAAATACTATTCCTTTTTCAAATTTACAGTTAGCAAACAGAAAACCAGAATTTATTTGAACATTTTTAATAATTACTTTCTCTTTAAAGATTGTGTTCTTAAATTCTCTATATTCCCAATTTACAATCGATTGATCGATAACTACCTCGAAGTTGATCGAAATCTCAAGATCAACTACATCATTATTGTCCAAATATTCATAAAAGTCATGCTTAGTTGGTTCTTTCATATGGCATTGAGTAATATTGATTATTTTTTTCTTACTTACAGCAAGCAATTTAAATATAAAAAGGATCTAACACTAATGTTCTTTAATGCTAAATAATCCAAATCTACTATTATTTATTTTCAATTTTATAGAAATCAAAGGCATGACCTTTTTCATTTAGAAATCTTTCTACAATTGCTAAAAACTCATCAGCTGTTTTATTAGGATAGTATTTAAAGATAATTTGTATCATGATCTTTTTATCAGCTTTATCAGGATAGTTTTCTGCCAGCTGACCATTTTCAATGAAATCCAGATAACTATTTATCTTCTCTTGTAAAAGTAATAAATGTTCATTCTCATCATTCCACTCCAGATGATCAGATATGGTCAGAACTAATACTCCCTCTTTATCTATGGTAATAATATCTATTACGTTTTTATCTTCAACAGACATATTTGAAGTTTTTAAAAATATTATTCACTCATTAATAAAAAAAAGGTGCATAATACACCTTTTTTTACTTTATTCTTTAGCCCTAGAAATTATTTTATACACTATTCAGTAAAGATATATCTATAATGTCATCTTTTGCTAGTTGCCTTAATGAAGATAAATCAATTTCTGATAACAAATCTGCGTCTATATTATTTAAATAATCCAAAACGTCAAATTGTCTCTTTAATTCTCTCTGCATAAATGGATCTTTTTCAATCACTAGTTCCATTTGACTATCATTGATGTCTAGATCATCCCGTTCCTGAATAAACATGTCAACCGTGTCTCTTGCATAGGTTGCAACATCTACTATATTTTCAAAATCGTCATCCTTTAAAAAATATAATGTGCTCAATATTGATGTACATGCGTCTAAGGCAAAAGAAGCTAATATTGTATCGTAATCCTCTGTATCTGGTGTAATATTCTCAACTATATCAATATAATTATCGATTTTCGAAGATTTGCTCTTATCTAGTAAATCCCTATAGAGAGTTGAAATAATCTCTTTTAATTCCGATGGATTTCCAAAACTATATTTTATTGAAAAAAATACATAGTTTGGAAATAGTCTTTCACATATCAACAATGAAAAAATCACTTTTTTTTCATCGTTTAAAATTGCTAGCTTTTCGCTAATTGTATCTCTGTAATCATCCATTTTCTTCTATTTCTTTTTATTTTTTAAAGGTGTTGTAGGAGTTACTCCTGCATTATTAATCCAGACTGCACAATCGTTACATATTGGTCTACTGACTCCAATACTAAATACATTAAAACCATTTTGCTCTGCATAATTTAAAGCAGTAACTTCTGCGTGGCCTTTACCAGAAGCAGCAACCTCATTGGATTTTAACATTTCTCTTTGAGCTTTTCTCAACCTAGGTTCACTAGAAGCCACAATGTTAACTGCTTTGCCCTTCGAGTCTGTTGCTTCAACCACTGCTATGGTAGTCTTGTCTTGTGTAACTTTAGGTACCGCTTGATGTATTTCAGTTGCTCGTTCACCAATAGTTTGTGCAGGCTTTACTTCAGCTCCTTCCGTTGCAACACTTGCTCGTGCTGGAACTTTCAAATTACCAGGCGCTGAATGTCCTGTATTATAAGCAGCAGCAGCCATACTCATCAGTAATGCCTCTCCTTTTGTTTCAGGCTTAGGCATATCCGAAGCACTAAAAGATTGTGCAGCAACACTCTGAACTGCATCACCGTAAGTTCCACTAGGACTATTCCACCAATTTTTTATAGACTTCCATATTCCTTCACCTGGCCACATTCCGTCAGGGTCAATAAAGTATACAGGATTATTAAAAGCATAATTATATGGTGTCCATCTTCTTCCTTGTTCTGCTAAAGGATCAATGTTCATCCAACGCCCTAATGCAGGATCATAATTTCTTGCTCCATAGTCGTACATGTTAAGCCCCAGCTCGTCTTGCAGTTCTTTCCCATTGTACTTATACTTATTCACTGTTGCCAGATAATCATTATACCCTTTGTGCTTTAATCCAAAAGGATAATAATTATTCTCTTCAATAATTTCAAGAACCTGTGTTGCCGGGTTTTTAGTATAGCTTACGCGAACGTTGCCTAAATGGTCTTTATACTGGAAAACATACGAAAGCACTCCTGCCGTATTCTTTACATACCCTTCTGCCGTTGGGAAAAACTCCAAAACATTGTCTTTATACTGGTAACCTCCTAAATAATTAGTCACGGCAGTAATAGTGCCTTCGGTAACTTGTTTTTCTAATTTTTGTCCAGACGCATTGTAAAAGTATTCAATACTTCCTGTTGTTCCAAATGTTATTTTCGTTGGCAGGTTTAAATGATTATAAGTGATGCTGGTAATATTTTTGTTTTTATCCGCAATCATATTTCCATTATCATCATAACTGTAATCATCGTCGGTTTTATTGACATCATTAAATCCGCTACTGTTGTTGGATTTATCTTCAACTTTAGACAACTGGTTTGAGTTTGTAGAATACGTATAAAACAAATCGTCTATATCAAGATTGCCCACTTGAGGGTCGTAATCTCCTTTACGACTCAGCGTCTTAATGTTTCCATTTTTGTCATAAGACAGATTTTCGTCATAGGCACTTGTAGTCAAACCGTTCTTTTCATAAACGGCATTTGTAAGGCGGTTCAAATTATCATATTTATAGCCGTAGGCTCTTTCGTTTAAGTCTGAAGCCGTTTTCCAAAATGTTTCTGAGATGTTTCCATTATAAAGCCCTTTAACATCTGATATATCAGTCTGTGTGGTTTCATAATTGATCTTGAAAGCAAATAAATCTACTGGATCAGTATCCTGCTGCAGATTGCTAGTTTTATTAATTTCTTTCAGCCAGCCTCTTATGTTATACTGATAATCTACTTTTTGAAGCGGGTTTCCAACGCTATTTCCTGTTTTCTTGCTTATTAGCTGTCCTAAGGCATCATAGGCATTGTCAGCCAAAAGTTCTACTGTTCCGCCATTTACTTGATGTGTATGCGTAAGAAGACGGTCTTGAGGCGAATAGGTAAACTCTTCTCTTACTACAATCTCTGAATTGCCCGAAGTTCTCTTATGTTTTGTTACTGTATAAAGTGTTTTCCCAGTAAAATCAAGCTTGCTTTCACTAGCAGTGTAACCTCCCAGATAATTTTGAAGATAGTTTTTTACTGGTCTTGCCTTATCATCATAAAATACTGTGTTGGTTTCGCCTGCTGTTGAAGAGGCTGTAGTTATAGCTCTTATCCAGCTTCCAGAAGCCATACCTTTTATATTTTCCAAAATAGATTGCCCTTCTACCGAAGTCGGAAGCGCCTGTGCATTTGGAAATGCATAATCATCGTAATAATTAACGGTTAAAAGCTTAAAGCTTGTCGGTGCTATAACATTGCTGTAATACGCTTCGATTCCGTCAATTGTCCCAGAAGTCTGCTTGGTTTCAAATAAAACTGTCGCTGCATTCTGTGCATCCTGCATAGATTTTCGCGTCGCTGCATTTGATGTCTGGCTACTCCACCCTGTATATATTGGCCTATTAAAAACATCATATTTTGTTATAACCCATCCTAAGGCACTCTCATCTTTAAAAGGAGAATATGCGGGTCCGGTAGCAACTGGTCTGTCTAATTTGTCATAAACGATAAACTCCCATTGTTTGCCTGGAAGCTTTTTCTCTACCAGACGGTTTTTATTATCATATTTGTATTGGTAACATAAGCCGTTTAAAACATTGAAGTCTACAGTACCCTCTACCTTTGGTGGAATTACATACGTTAAGTTTCCGTAAACATCATAAACATAATAAGTATCGTGCTTATCTCCTGCATTGTAGGTTCGCTTCAATACAATCTGCCCTTCTTTATTTTTAAATTCAACGGTAGAACCCGATCCCTCAGCAGGACTTGCTGATGTATTCTCATCATAAGTAACGTTTTTATATAATTGATTAGGCTGATAATATCCATCTTCTGAAAAAGAAATATCATATAGCCCAGATCCAGCAGCCCAAGTAGCTGAAGCTTTATATAGTTTTACTTCGTTTTCTAAATTGCTCTGATATTCCATTTTTATTTCATGCCCATTGCCCATTGCCCATGAACTTCCCGGAGCCGCCTGTTTTAAAACTCTATTTAGCGGAGAAGGCTCCAGTTCTTTCTTTGAATACGGATTGGAAGTATTATCATATTTCTCTGTATTATAAAAAGCTGCCGTGTTATCCTTAGCATTAGTTTCAAATGCCATATTTTTTGAAGATGCCTCATATGGTAGGTAATCCTCAACCTGTCTGCCAAGTCCATCATAGCCAATATGAGTGATAATATCTTTCCCAAATGAAGATTGTCTGTTGGCAATTTTTTGAACAGGTCTTCCTAACCCATCAAAATAAGTTATACTGGTCTGAGCCTGCTGTAAAGATGGAGATTCTATCGCTGTTAAAGTTCGTTCTTTATAAATTTTATTAATAATATAATTAAAATCTGATGGCATCACTATATTAGAACAGTCAGGGCTGCTACCAGAAATCTGAGGACAATTATCTGCATCATTTCGCACATAATTACCACTTGGAGCTGAACATTGTTGAACAAAATTAGAAGGATCTCCTAAACCATCTGAATCATTGTCAGCATACCATTTTGTGTTAGGGTTTAAGCTTGCATCTGCATCATTACAATCACTGCTGTCAGTTACATATCCTGCAGGCTTGACACTATAATAAACGCTTACTAAAGCATTTCCAAAAGAATCGCCATCAGCATCCTGATAAAAAGTCTGTGGAGCTATATTAGTTATGTTTCCTGTTGAATCATTAAAATCGGCATTATTATTTACATAACCCGAAGGTTTAACACTGTAATAGACACTAACATTTGGATTACCGAATCCATCGCCATCTGCATCTTGATAGAAATATTGCGGAGCTATATTAGTTATGTTTCCAGTCGAATCATTAAAATCGTCATTATTATTTACATAACCAGATGGTTTAGCACTGTAATACACCTTAACATTTGGATTACCGAATCCATCGCCATCTGCATCTTGATAAAAATATTGCGGAGCAACATTGGTAATATTTACTGTACTATCATCATAATCTCCAGCCTGTCTGACGTAACCATTTGGCTGTGAACAGACACTTACTGTAATTCCCGAATTTCCGTAACCATCTCCATCCGCATCTCTATACCATACAGTATTGGGATTTAGAGACACATCACTATCATTGCAATCGGAATTATTAGACACATAGTTTTCTGGCTTGTAGCTATAATAAACAGAAATAGCCGGATTACCATAACCATCACCGTCTAAATCTTGATAAAAATATTGTGGTGCAACATTGACAATATTTGGTGTACTGTCATCAAAATCACCAGCCTGTCTAATATAACCATTTGGCTGAGTACAGCTCGCCGTTGTAATTCCGCCATTTCCATATCCATCTCCATCAGCATCGCGATACCAGACAGTATCAGGATTTACAGATATATCATTATCATTACAATCAAATCTATTGGCTATATTATAAACATAGCCTTCAGGCTGCAAACAAGATGTTACCGTAGCGTTATAATTTCCATATCCATCTCCATCAGCATCGCGATACCATACGCGGTTTGGGTTAATCTCTGCGTACATGTCATTACAATCTAAATTATTAGTTACATAACCCGCTGGCATGTAACTGTAATAGATTGCCACGCTTGGATCACCATATCCATCTCCATCAGCGTCTCGATAAAAATATTGTGGCGCAATATTGGTAATATTTGGATTAGAATCGTCATAATCTGCCGTATTGTTTACATAACCTGCTGGAGCAACACAGCTTGTAGCCGTCAAGGCGGCAATTCCATATCCATCTCCATCAGCATCGCGATACCAAATAGTATTAGGATTGATATCAGCACGATAATCATTACAATCCAAATTATTAGTTACATAACCTGCTGGATTTACACTATAATACACTGTCGTGGCTGGATCACCATAACCGTCATGATCTTTATCCTGAGAATAGTATTGTGGCTGAATATTGGTAATATTGGCTGTACTATCATCATAATCAGCAAAATTAAGAACATAACCAGGAGGACCAACACACGTTTGTACACTAATCAAATCATTACCATAACCATCTCCATCTGCATCCCGATACCACCTAGTATTTGGATTAATCCATCCAGCAGAATCGTTACAATCAGAGTTATTACCTACATAACCAGCAGGCATATAACTATAGTATACTACAGCTGATGGATTACCAAAACCGTCTCCATCTGCATCCTGATAAAAATATTGAGGTGCAACATTAGTAATATTGCCTGTAGAATCATTATAATCAGCTGCATTTCGAACATAACCGGCTGGCTGAAGACATTGGGTTAGTGCTACATTAGCATCTCCAAATCCATCTAAATCTGCATCTCTGTACCACTTTGTGTTTGGGTTTATAGTGGCATCATTATCATTACAGTCTGTATTATTTGTAATGTAATATATGCTTGGTCTTACACTGTAAAGACGTCCCTGAGTGCTTCCAAATGAATCGCGGTCCTGATCCAGATAATACATAACTGGAGGGATATTCGTGATATAAGCATCATTATCGTTCAAATCAGAATTATTGTCCACATAGCCTTCCGGCTGGTTAACACTTTTAATAGGCTGGTATTCTAGTCCCTTTTCACCATATCCGTCTCCGTCAAAATCCATATACCAATATGTTGCAACTCCGCCACCACCAGATCCTGCCATAGTAGTCATGCCAGATTTTGCATCTTGCCCGAAGCAAAAGTTTACAAGCACAAATAAAATAGTAGAAAATATTATTTTTTTCATGAATATTTATTTTTTGTAATTATATATATTCTCGGAAAGTAAATTACCATCCTTATCTTTAACAAATTTTAGTCTCATTTCATCATCATATTCATAATATGAAGACATCCCTTTTACATCAGTAATACTTGTTACACCAATTAATGGATCATAAGTATAGGTTGATACAAAAGCATTTGGAAATGAAACTTTAAGATCATTCAGATCTTTTCTTAATAATTGTTCTTTACAATTTTCTGACCTACAATTATCATTATCTGCATCCGAACGTGCCTGAAGATTGGCTATAGTTTGAGGAGAAATAGCCGAATATGCAACATTTTCAATCTTTGCAATTGGCTGCGTTTTATTGTACCCCCAAATAATCGATACAGGAGTTCCTCCGTCTGGAGTGTATTGCAAAACATTGCCTTTTTCATCATAAAGGTCATATGTCACTTTTTTGTCAAGATTTAAATCTATTCCTGACGAACCTTTATTAGCAAAAACAGCTTTTGGAAGAAGCAGATTATTTGTAGAAACACTCTTATCGTAATTTGTCAATTGTTCCGATATTTTAGTACCGCCTTTAAATATTTGCGTATTTAAAGGAATTCCAATCATATTGGCAACCTTCAATTCATTTATAAAAGGTTTGTCTGATACTTGGGCATCCTGTGCATAAAAATATTTGGTCTCCATTGTTTCTCCAATTGAATTTGCTGTCGTTTGGGAAGAAAGCTGAAGGTGCAGAGGATTATTATAATTGAAATTTGTTGCGGTAACAACTTTTCCTGTCAAATTGTTTGACGAATTATAAAAATAACTTGTTTTTTCAGATGTCTTTTGATAGTACCATAACAGAGGCACACTAAACTTAACAGGTTCAATACTCTGCAAAACTTCCACACCGCCATCAAGAAAGTAAGGGCAAAGTGGCGTGAAGGGATCTGCAGGGTTTTCATGAATATTAGTTGTTGAATTGCGAAACATTTTAAAACCAACATAAAAAGAAGTGTTAGAAGGATCTTCAAAATATGTGTTTTTTTCTTCTTCAACTATATAATTAGCAGCTCCAATTGTTTTGTATATTTTTTTCGAGATAACCTTTCCTCTTTTCCATGTCGTAGAAATTTGCACTGCTGGACTGCCCAGAGGAATTTCATCTCCTCCTGTTGTAAACTCATATTGTGTAAAGCCATTGTTTTTTTGTTCTAAAACATCTATCTGTTTTTCTTTTACATATCTATAAACAACAGAATTGCCTTCTATGCCAAACCTTGAGTTTGAAGAAATGCTATGGGTGCGCTGATAATTTAGTCCTGGCGCACAGAGCTGTCCTTCAGCAGAATCACATGTATAGTAATTATAATTACTAAAACTTTTTGTTGAAAATGTAGTGGTCATTTCGTTAATCAATTGGCCACTGGAGCGAGTCGGATTTACCACATCAGAATAATCGTACTCTTTTTTTAGAACCTGTAAATTATTGCTATCGTAATTTTCAATATTTTTAATTCTTAATCCTGCACCTAAAACATTTTTGGGCGTTTCATCGTTGTTAACATATTTAAGCTGCAAATTCTGAACACTATAATACTGTCCATACACTTCAACTTCAATTGTACCGGATTGCGGTAAAGAAAGCGAAACATTATATTCCTGTCCAACCAGCCTTCCTGAATCATAAACTATATTAGGCCCTGAGATTACCCTTACCTTTGCATAGTGATATTTAAGTAAAGTAGGATTATCTCCTGCCGGCTTATCAAGTTTGAATGTCAGAATTCCTAAAGCGTTAACGGCTGTATAAGGAATGGAAACATAATTAACACAATCGTCAGGATTTGTATTTAGACATATTGTGCCGTCATTAGGTCCCGGGCCTTCTTTAACAGGTACGGTGCCTCCTGTGCCTTGCACTACACCAAAGTCTTTAAATACAGGAACATATTTATTAAAAGTATCAACACCATAAAATTGATTATTCTCATAATTAAATCTGGTCCAGCCTTTTGTACGATAGTGTATCTCTTTTAAAATTCCCGCCTCAATATACGATGTGCTCACAGAACGATCTGCTTTACCTACTTCGGTTGGATAAGGTGCAGAAAGATAATGTTTTGGAATTAAGTCCTGATTGTTAGTCAATCCGTTATTATAACCAAAATAATCCTGCCCTTTTGAGGTTTTGCTAGGTACCGACACGGTCGAATAAACAAATTCCGATTCATTACTCCCTAACAGATTTAATACCCGATCCAGTTTTAGCCTTTTATCATTATAAGTATTGCCTCCCGCGTTGAAATAAGAATATTCAAATGTATATCCCTTTATATTTTCAAATCCTTGAGATGACATCTGCTGAATTTCAATTTTGCTCAAATAGCTATTTGCATCTCCATTAAACAAATCTTGTCTGCCAAGATTCTTTGTAAATACAATTCTGGATTTGCCATCGTTAAAATTGATTTCCTTTATTTTTTTTAAGAATGTTTCCGTATTGCTCTTTTCATCAACTACTGCACCTATCTGACTTGTATTAACCGGACCGGTACACGCAGCACCATACGTGGTTTTATTTGTTATGTCAACTCTTTGGGAAAAACTTTTATCGTTTAAAACGCCATCATCTTGGTAAACAAAATTTATTTTATTATTTGAAGGTGTTTTAATTTCATCAACGTACCAAGCGCTTATATAGTAATCGCTGTGCGTCATAGCCCTCACAGAGGTTTCAGTTGTATTAAGAGTGTAAATATTACCCTGCTTGTCAGTTATTTTAAACTTTAAATTTGATCTGTCTGGCCCAAGAAGCTCTACTTTAAAAGCATCTGGCGGAACTGTAACAACCTCATTATTTACAAAATTCTTAATGTAAAAACTTCCGTTTACAGTTGGAGATGAAAAAACATACATATCCTTAACCCGTGATTTATCAACATCTGGAGAAATGGAAGCTATGGCTTCATGCCTGTAAGGATGAAGTTTAAAATAATTGATAATGCCATCTGCATCAGGAATTTCATCCACATAGGCATTATTCTCATCAATCTCATCTCTGGGACTCAATACGACCTGTGCTCCTACATTTAGATTCCAGCCTAAACCAACCCAAGTAGCTTCCTGAGTAACTTTTATGCCAGAAGCATGATAATCCAAACTAATTGGCATCTTAAAATCCTTTGTATCAACAGTGTATAAGGGTATAGAAATTCCTGGAACACCTGTAGACAAATCAACAGGATATTCCCCATATTTTAAAAAGGCTGCCGCTTCGGGAGATTTTGGAACGAAATCTGGAGTTGGAGAACTATTCTCAGTTTGAGCATTGAGTTTTACAGAGAAAATAATCAGTAGGATTACATACGATACTAAATTAAGTCTTTTCAGTTTTTTGTTAGGTTTTAAATGCTTCATTTTTATTTACCCGTTATTCTTTTAATTACTTTAACCGATTCGGTCTTAACATCCGTTTTTATAACAATAAGGTAGATGCCTTCTGCATATCTGCTTAAATCTACCGGAACTGTCCTGCTTGAAATGGCAAAACTTTGAAGAGTTCTTCCTAAAATGTCCACAACACTCGCTGTACCTTCCTTAAAATCATATCCTATAATAACATTAGTATAGGTTGCGGTAGGATTAGGAATGGCTTCTATACTTGCTTTGACTTTTTCGACTTTTGCTTTATCTTTAAGTTTGACAACCCAAAAATCATTAGATCCGATATTAGAATTTTTATCTTTAGAAGAACCTGAATTTGAAGTTCCAGCCATAAGATATCCACCGTCTCTGGTTTCAATCAGTTTACGAAGTATGTCTTCACCACCGCTTCCGACGCTTTTATTCCATACTTCATCACCTTCGCCATTGATTTTTAAAGCAATGTAATCGTTTATGCCATCTTTTTCTTTAGCAACCATTCCGACTGCTTTTGATACTAGACTCCCGCCTCCAGATTTCGGGCGTGAGTTGCGTGCATGACCACCAATTAAGTAAGTATTATCATCATTTTCAACTAATGATGTTAAGATGTCAACTTTACCAAAATCAAAAGTCTTACTCCATACTACTCCTCCTTCTTTATCCAATTTAAGAACCCAATAATCTGTTCCATTGGCAACAATTCCACCTTCTGTTGTCAGTGCATTTGAGCTATTTGAGTTTCCTCCGATAATATAGCCTTCGTCTTTGGTCTGATGAATTACATAAGGCTGATCATCCCCGTCTCCACCATAAGTTTTCTGCCACTGGATTACTCCCGCATCATTTATTTTCAAAACCCAATAATCGCCAACACCTTTATTTGCTTCTGTTTTGTCACCAGATACTGGAGAATTAGAGTATCCCGCGAGAATATAACCGTCATCAGAAGTCTGTTCCATGCTTCTCAAAACATCAGAATATTGGCCTCCATAAGTTTTCTGCCATTGAATAACGCCTTCTTTGTCTAATTTGACAATCCAATAGTCCATGCTACCTCTGCACTTTTCAGATTTAGAATAGATATCTGTTGCAAAAGAGCTTTCGTCTAGTTTTGAAGCTGAAATTGAATTTGGGCTTGAGCTTGACGAGCCTCCAAGAATGTAACCACCGTCTCTTGTCTGAAAAGCACATAGCAGTTCATCCTGGCCATTTCCGCCTATAGTTCGCTGCCATTGTTCGTTTCCTGCAGCATTTAGTTTTACGACCCAGAAATCTGCAAGGCCTTTACAGTGGTCTTTTTTCTGAAAGCCCTTTGAAGAACTAGAAGTTCCGGCAAGAATAAATCCGCCGTCTTTAGTGTTTTTAATGCTTTGAAGAAAATCAAAGCCAGAGCCTCCAATACTTTTTTGCCAATCCAACTCTCCATTTTCTTTCATCTTCCAGATCCAAAAGTCTAAGTCTCCATGATTATCATCGTCTTTATTACCAGTTTTATTTGAAAGCGAGCTTCCGGCTAAAATGAAACCATAGTCAGCTGTCGGTTGGGCATCAAAAAGATAATCAGCATGTGTGCCTCCATATGACTTTTCCCAAAGAATATCTTGAGAATAACCAATAAAAGACACCGAAAAAAGTAGCAGTAGGTAAAGTTTCCGCATACACATTTTTTAATAAATTTGAGGTTGTTACTATAATTCGGGCGAAAATAACTCAATAACATCAGACTTCTTTACGGTTTTCCGTAAAGATTTAACTTCTGTTTAATTATATTTCAAATTTCGGAGAAGCAAAAAAACAAGAATAATTCTTCAGATCAGCAGAAACAAAAAATAACACATTTAATATCAATATTTTAAAAACAAGATTCAACAACAATCTAATTGATTAAAAAAAAGAAAGCACTAAAAATCTTCCACAAAAAATGATAAAACATTTTATGAAGTAGCTAAAAAAAACAATTAATGGCCACTAAAAATCTAATATTAGGGCCTTTAGATTCTCAATCATAAAGCACCCCAATTATTTTCAAATCTTTATTGGTAATTTTATCAAGAACAAAAAGAAAAACAGAAAAACCAATGCTAAAAAAAGCCCTTCAACCCTTAATAGACAATTCCACAGTTATTCTAATTATGGGAACTATGGCGGGCGAACAGTCTATTGCGAAGCAGCAATACTATGCAAACAAAGGCAATCTTTTCTGGAAAATTCTGTTTGCTATTTTTGAGGAAGAATTCAGCACTTCTTATGAAGATCGAAAAGCGTTGTTATCAAAATACAATATTGGCCTTTGGAATGTCCTTAAAAGCTGTAAAAGAGAAGGAAGCAGCGACGCTAAAATAACCGAAGAAACTCTTAACGATTTTGAGAGTTTACACAAACAGTTTCCAAATATAAAACATGTCTTTTTTGAAAGCAAAGCTGCTGCAAAATACTTTCACAAACATACTATACCGCAAGAAGGAATTATTTACACAATCCTGCCTTCCACAAGCGGACTAAATGCAGGTTTAACTAAAGCTGAAAAAATGGAGCAATGGAAAGCTGTATCGCAAGTTGGGCTTTAAAAACACGAAGATCAATCTACAGGCAATATTAAAGAATTACCTATTTCGCATGATATAGAAAAGAATTTCTTCTTCTAATTCTCTTGACAGATTTTCAAATTTCATTCTGCGTCGGAAGTTTTTTTCGCTTCTGTCCTTATAAAGCTCCGTTTTAGCCGTACTTGCGCAGTAAGCATCACACATCACTTTAAATTTTTGATCTAGTATATACAATTCTTTCATTGAATCGAAGTATGCTGCAAATTTAACATTGTACAATTCGTCAGGAATAGCGGCCATAGGTCTGGTTGTATTTAAATTAATACTTTATTTTACCTTATAAGTTCATTACATACTCAATTGCAATCAGCACTTCTTCTGCGTAAGAAAAACTGCAATGAAATAATATTTAAAATTAAAATGAAAAACTTTAATCTTTCTTTCTGAACCTCTGGAAATGGTTTCAGATTATAATCTGAAACCAGAAATAGTAAAATGAACCTTGAACCGTTAAAATGAAACATTGAAAAATTAGGTGTTTTTCACATCATACACATAAATCTGCACCTCATCATCATTGGCTAAGATTCTGCGGTCATCGGCACATTGCTGTCCGATATCGGACTTAAAAGATTCCATCATCGCTTCTAAAGAATCGAAATATAAATTGGCCACAAGATATACATCTGAATGTCCTGTCGTTGATCTTACTGCTCCATTGCTTACTTCATATTTTATTAATCCTGGAAGCTTTTTGGCTAATGGAATATGAACTTCGTAATAATGTTTTTCGAAAGAACTGATGTCTTTTGGCGTTTTGTAGATTACTGTCATTTTTGCCATGATATTGATTTCTATTTGATGTTAGACAATTGTTTAGAGTAAATTTAAAAGTAAACTCTAATTTGTTTGATGTGAAAACCAGACATTCTCAATGGTGCATTTGGACATCAACTTTTAGTACCTTTATATAAAAAAAGAAAATGAAACAGCTTACCATAATAGTTCCCGAAGGAGATAATAATCTTTCAAGCATATCTGGCGCATACGAGATCTTTACAAAAGCAAATGCCTTTTATAGAGCAAATGGCAAAAAGGAATTATTTCATATCCAGCTTGCCGGAATTTCCGAAAAAGTAGAGTTCAATCAAGGAATATTTACTGTAAAACCTCATCTTCATATTTCTCAGGTCAACAAAACCGATCTTATCATTATTCCTTCATTAAACCATAACTATAATCTTGCTCTCGAGCATAATGACGAATTGGTGCAATGGCTTCAGAAACAATATAAAAAAGGAGCCGAAATTGCCACTATCTGTACGGGTGCGTTTATGCTTGCCGCATCTGGGCTTCTGGACGGAAAAAGCTGTTCTACACATTGGTCTGTCAAGGAAAACTTCAGTAAGATGTTTCCAAAAATAAACCTGCGAATTGATGAATTGATTACAGATGAAAACGGAATTTACACCAATGGTGGAGCATATTCTTTTCTAAATTTAATGATTTACTTAATCGAAAAATATTACGGCAGAGCTACAGCGGTTTATTGCGCAAAGGTATTTCAGATTGAAATGAACCGAAGTACGCAATCGCAGTTTATCATTTTTTCGGGTCAGAAGAAACATGAAGATGAAATGGTGCTTCATGCCCAGTCTTATTTAGAGCAAAATTTGGGAGAAAAATTATCCATGAACGATCTTTCTACTAAACTTAATGTCAGCAGAAGGAATTTTGATCGAAGATTTATAAAAGCCACAGGAAACACTCCGAGTGAATATCTTCAAAGAGTAAAAATAGAAGCTGCCAAAAAAGCTTTTGAAACAGATCGCAAAACAGTAAATGAAGTAATGTACGAAGTAGGCTATTCTGACGTAAAAGCCTTTCGAGATGCTTTTAAAAAAATTACTGGAATTCCGCCAATGGAATATAAAAAGAAATATCATAAAGGCGCAGCCTAATTTTTTTCCTTCAAACTTCTCTTTCTAAATCAATTAGACCAAAATTAAAGTCAGGTCTTCTTGAAAGTATTTCCTATTTGATTAAAAAAATGTTAATTAACACAGAAAATGCAAAAACACGTAATACTACTCATAGTAATATTCCTATAGATTGAATAAATTTACACTCCTTTTTACAAGCCACTATTTAATCCAAATATTTTGATTCTTTTAAAATCAAGTTATAAAACCATTTTAATGTTTAATAGAGAAATGACTTTGTGTATCAAAAACTATCGTTACGCTCTATCAGATACTAAAACGGCTTTATAGCAAGAAAATGTTATTATTTATTTTTCATTTCGTATGATGTATTAGCAATATTATTTCATAAGAAGCAACACCCCAAAAGATGCTCGAAAAAAAATCTATAGTAATTGGATGTGACGATATCACTATATTGACTGTGATATTGAATGCCATATCTATAGTCTCCGACTATGCATTTTCTACAGTCACTGTCTCGAGAGGAGTGGATTTAAAAAATACTATAAATTCTTTAAATCCTGATTTGGTAATTTTGGGTTTTAAACAAAATAAACTTGTTTTAAATGACACTAATTTCAGTTCTGATAAAAGGGATATTCCAATTTTATATTTGACTCAAAATTATGAATGCGAATCCTTATGCTGGTCAAAGCAGAATATTGTTTTCACCTATCCGCATAATCAGATTCAAAATACCGACTTTTTAATTTATAGAATACGCTCTATTTTTCTCTTAAAAAAAACAGAATCGCAAAATAAATCTGCTGCATCGTTTGCTGAAGCAGCGATTCAGCAGAACGATTCAGATAAATTAAGCCATTATGTAATGGAACTCGACCAGAAAGTTGAAGTTCTATTAAAAATAAAGGAACGTATCTCTTATCTCTATCCTAATGTTGATAATGCAACAAGAATTGAATTAATGTCTATTGTAAATTCTATCAAAACGGTTGCAAATGACAATAAACTTTGGGATGATTTTAAAATCTATTTTGAACAGTCCAATCCCAATTTTCTTCTGGCTCTTGCCAAAAAACATCCTTCTTTAAGCTCTAGAGATTTAAAATACTGCTGCTATATTAAAATGAATATGAGCAACAATGATATTACCAATCTTCTTGGTATAAATCAAGACAGTGTTCGAACTCATAAATATCGTCTGAAAAAGAAATTAACGCTTAAAAAAGAAGATGATATTATTTCATACTTAAGAACCGTTTCTTAAAATTTTCTCTTTTATTTTACCTTCAATATTTGCATGTTTTCCTTATACCTCAGCATTAAGGAAACAGCTTCGTGCTTTCAATTTTTCTGCTTTTTGTTTCTTTAAATCTATACTTCTTCTAAAGTTATTTTTATACGTATGACAAGAAATTTAAAGCCATTAAACGGCAATCTGCGACAAAGCATAGACAAAAAAAACTTTGTCTACATTTTGTCTACAAAAAACAGATAATCTCTACTGGCTCTGTCTACAAAAAGTATATTGCTAATTTTTCGTACAAATCTAATTCTCAGCTACTTTTACATGTACCAATAGCTAATTTCCCAGCTATGACACTTAATTAATTCTAAGAGTTAAATGCGATGATCAATCAGGCACTTCAATTTACGAATAAATTACTAGGACAGTTTTTAAAAAACCGTTTTGGTTTGACCGAAGACAAAACCGTCTTGAATTATCTTATTGAGCCAAGCGGAACTTTGCCAAAAGCAAATCAGAACAAAGTGGTTTTATCTCTTATAAATATTGAAAAAGAAACCAATCAGCCTTTTTATATCAGAAATCAGAAGTTAGAAAGCGGTAACTATTCCAATTTTAATCCAACAGAAAGATATAACATAGACTTGCTCATAAGCAGCAATTTTGAGGATTATACAGAATCTTTAAAATTTCTAGACGCGATAATTGTCTTCTTTCAAATCAACAATTATATAGATGCTTCATCCTCCTCATCTATTCCAGATGGTTTGAGCAGATTAGAATTTGAATACGAAAAGATCTCTTACCATCAGATGCATAGTTTGTGGACAGCAATGGCAGCAAAATATCAGCCTTCAATTATTTATAAAATGAAACTGATAAAAGTTCAAGCACACGAAACTATGGAAATCATACCGTCTGTAAAAAACACCAGTAATAACATTGTCAAATGATACAGAGTAATTACATAAAGATTTTTAGCATTGCGGCTTATCATACTTTTTTTGATAATGGAAAATGCAATTGTCTCCACTTTATTCCAAATCATAAAACAGATAAAACATTAAAAAAATTCGGATTCAAAATGAATTCCGCTTCAAACGGATTTGATTTGTATTCTAACACAAAAGCTTCGCTAGCAGAACTATTAGATTATATTTCTAAAACTTCACAGCAAGATTATTTTGAGTTTGATATCAAATGCAGCAATCCCAATTTTATTCTCTTTACCACATTGCCCATGAACTGGATTGGAGCTATTACCTACTCTAGTCAAGATCCTAAAAACTTAAACAATAACGGTAAAATACTATTGAACCAAACTTTAGAAAACAAACCAGTATCTTCTCATTTTGGCCATTTAAAAATTTATTTCGAAGATATAGTATCTGCTAATTCTCCACTTTTTGAAATAAACTTTACTGCAAGAGCAACACAATGGCAATATTATTTTATCAATAAAAATGCTGTACAGCTCAATAATCCTTCAATTACCGAAAAAGAAAACATACTATTTGACGGACCTCAAAATGTAACGATCCAAACCGGAGAATCGGCATTATTGTTTACTTCCAATAAAACCTATATCACACTTAGCGAAAAACCAAAGTATAAATTTGATTTGGTAAGCAGTTCAGCATCTGCCAATCAAAACAATACAAAGCCTAAAGTAATTATAAAAGGACTTCCCTGTCCAGATGTCTCCCGAGTAGGAATTATCGAAAATAGCGACCAAAATGAAGTCGCATCACCAATGTATATCTATTTATAAAAAACTATTAAAAATGAACACTAAAAACTAAAATCAATGAATTTATCTACCATTCAAACTCCTGGTGTTTACATTCAAGAATTAAATGCTTTTCCCAATTCTGTTGTTGGAGTTGCTACGGCTATACCAGCATTTATAGGGTACACACCACAGGCCGCATACGAAGGAAAATCGTATACGAATGTGCCAGTAAAAATCACATCTTTTGCTGATTTTCAGGCTTTTTTCTGTTTGCCGGATCCACCTGCGCCAGCAAGTCCGTCCAAACAATACAGCCCTGAATACTATCTGGTAGCAGAAAAGAGTCAGCCCCTAAAGGGTGACTACATGCTGATTGCAGGAACGTATTATTCTATTGTTCCAGATCCTAACACGGTGTATTATTTATACAATAGCGTAAGGCTATTTTATGAAAATGGCGGTGGAGATGCTTATATTGTTTCCGTAGGTTCTTATGGGCCACAGTCACAAAAAGCAGGAACTCCAGGCATTCCGGTTGTAAATCCAAATGTACAATTGAATGATTTGACAAAAGGTCTTTCTCTATTATTAAATGAGCAGGAACCAACCATGTACATTTGTCCAGAAGCTACTTTGTTAAGCGTAGAAAACAACGGAACTCTAATGCAGTCTATGCTTCTTCAGGCGACACAAATGCAGACTTCAATGTGCTTGTTTGACATTATTGGCGGTGACGCTCCTGATCCTATTTTGTATACGGAAGATATTAGCAATTTCAGAATGAATACAGGTTCTGTTGGATTAAACTACGGAATGGCGTATTATCCTTTTATAGGAACTACGATAATGCAGACTTCTGATATTGACTACACTAATTTGTTCGGAGGAGATTTGAAACAGCTAGAAGCAGTTCTTAATCCGCCAAGTGCTCCCAACCCTGCTGCTGCGTCAATTATTGCTAATATTCAAAGTCCATCAAGCACTTTGACTGTGACACAAAACCACAATGCACTACTTATTGCTAGTCAGACTTACTCTTTGATGATTAAGCATATTTTGGCCGATGCCAATATTCTTCCTCCAAGTGGAGCTATGGCAGGAGTTATTACTACTGTAGATAATGCTGTTGGTCCATGGGAAGCTCCTGCAAATACTTCTTTTGTAGGCGTATCATCATTGCCGATTTCTCTTTCTGAAAGTCAGCAAGCCAATTTAAACGTTGATGCCGTTTCTGGTAAATCGATTAACGCGATTAGAACATTTAATGGTCTAGGCATTTTAATCTGGGGATCGAGAACACTAGACGGAAACAGTCAGGATTGGAGATATATTCCCGTGAGAAGAACCATGATTTTCTTAGAGCAATCTTGTAAACTGGCAGCTCAGGCTTATGTATTTCAGCCTAATGATAAAAACACTTGGGAAGCTGTAATCTCTATGATCAGCAGTTTTCTTAGTTCGATCTGGAAACAAGGAGGTTTGCAAGGAGCGAGTGCTTCTGAAGCCTTTTCTGTAGCCTGCGGATTAGGTTCGACAATGACTGCAGATGACCTATTAAATGGTTTCATGAATGTAACTGTAAAAGTTGCGGTTGTTCACCCTGCCGAATTTATCGTTCTGACATTTCAACAGCAAATGGCAACTTCTAGTTAACAGAATAAAGACTCTTATTAATCAAGCAATTTTTAATTTAAAATAAAATATTATGCCAACAGATGACGGAAGCGTACAAGGCGCAACATGGCCCATGCCAAAGTTTAGATTCGAAGTAGATCTTGGAACAGAATTGACAAAAGTAGCTTTTCAGGAAGTTACAGGAATGGATGTCGAAAATCAAATTATAGAATATCGCAAAAGTAACAGTCCTCTTTTTTCTGTAGAAAAAATGCCTGGCATTACCAAATACGGAAACGTAACAATGAAAAGAGGAATTTTTGTAAACGATAATACTTTTTGGGATTGGCATCAGCAAGTCGTAATGAATACGATTAAAAGAAGAACCGTTCTGATAAAATTATTAGACGAAAAAGGCGGTGTAACCATGCAATGGACTTTAAACAATGCTTGGCCAACCAAAATTACCAGTACCGATTTGAAATCTGACGGTAATGAGGTTGCGGTAGACACTATAGAAATTGCACACGAACAACTGATCATTAAAAATGGCGGTAAGTAATGATTATCCTGTAAGCTTTTATTTTACAC
>Ga0308157_10003341_pt1 | contig 23598 bp, 16 predicted proteins | sample PhyBR1_FD_201035 | JGI IMG/M metagenome (GOLD analysis project Ga0308157, IMG submission 201035) | Phyllosphere microbial communities from UC Gill Tract Community Farm, Albany, California, United States - DLSLB.R1 | ecosystem: Host-associated > Plants > Phyllosphere > Unclassified | place: USA...
TAGTCTATTACGATTTCAGGCAATAATAATTTGAGAATATCAACAAAGGAATCTTGCATTTCTGTATAATTTAGAATACAAAAATCAATATTTTAATATTTCCCCACAACAATATGTTTTGATCCTAAACTAGCCCCGCAAGCGAAAAAAAATGGTTTTAAAAAGATTGATGTTTAACTCTCTGAACAGTATTGTTTAAATAGTTTAAAATTGATTTTTTTGTTTTTTACAACTATGGTATTTTTTCCCTAAATGATGTAATTTTATCATAACTATTATTATATCGTTTTCGTAATGTTAAAAATGTATAGATATTGGAGAAAAATGTTGTGTTTTTAAAATAATTATGATGCTACTTTAGCTGTGAAAATAATTACTAATTAAAAAGACAGTATTATGAAAACGATTTTAAAATTCAGTTTAGTGGTATTAGTAGTGATGTTTAGCTTAAATACTTATGCTAACAATGATGATTTTTTACTTAAAGTAGAAAAAGAGTCCGGGAACAAAATTAGTTTTTCTATCAATGAAATTGAAAAGGCTAATGTAACGATCTATGATAAATCTTATGAAGTGATTTATAATGAAAAAGCTACTGGAAAAGGAGGGATTTTAAGAACATACAATCTTGAAGAATTTCCTGATGGAGTTTATTTTTTGGAAGTAGAAACTAACTTGAAAAAAGTAACTCATAAGATTGTGATTGATAATAGCGTTTCTAGCTTGTCTAGAACATCAGTTGCGGAAGTGTATAAAGGAGCTTTTAAAATGAAAAATGCTAATGTGGCTGCGACTAATTAATTGCGAATTGCGGTTGTATTTTTTGAATTAACTTATTTCAATAAACTAGAAACAGCTCTTTTTGGGCTGTTTTTTTATTTTATATTCCAAAATATTGTTTTGAAACGTGAATTTGCATGAGGGATGGAAATGGCATCCTTTTCTTTTGCTCCTTTAGCAAAAGAAAAGATACAATGGACAGCCCGACCCTTGGGGCATGCCATACTGAATAATAAGTTAATTATTAATTTTTAACATCTTCCAGATTTCTATGTAAGTAGTCTGAATAATAACCAGCTAATACTAGGAAAATGACTGTTGCTAATCCAAAGTATGAATTGATATAAATCAGTGTGTCTTCGGAATTGACAACAACAAATGAACCGTAGCCAAGATAGCCATATACCGATGATAAAAGGGCAAACATTGAGGCTAAGATAGACACTCCTCTAATTCTAAAACGTAAGGCAGCCCATATCAATATTACAAGGAATAGAAATTGATCATTTGGGTGGTCGTAAGCTACTAAGACACATACAAAAATAGTTGCTAAGCCCAATAAAATAGCTTCTAATAAAGATGTAGCAATGATTTTTATATGATGGCGGTATAACCAAGAAAGTATAAATGGTGTTATAAGTATGGTTCCTACTAAGTCTCCCTGCCACATAATTGTCCAATTTGAGATAAAATGGTTGGGTGCATTTAATCCCCAGAAGGAAATAGCTGCTACACATAATAAAGAGCAAATTCCGCAATATAAAGCACTTATTATTAGAAAAGTGATTACTGAAAATCCTGTTCTTAAAGGGTATTGTCCTTTGTTTACCAAATTGATTAGGTAGGCGCTAATCGCACCTCCAATTACTACGCCTGTAGCAACAGAACCAGATGCCAAAATAGTTTCGATTATTGGTTTTTCGAGCATTACCGAAACATCCCAAAATGAAAACATATTCGCAACAAACGAACCGAGCCAAACTCCTATTAGTGCTTTGCGTCCTATGATTAAAACGGCTGCAAGCGCAAATCCTACGTCTGGAAAAATAGGTGAAATATTATCAGGAGATACAGTTATTCTAAAACTCAAAAAAGCAAGAACATTAAAAATAAAGGCTACTAGAATAATTTTTAGTAAAGAAGAATTTAAAAAAAATGGAGTATAATAATCGTTTTTATCTAACTTGTACATAATGAGGTTTTTTGGTTTTGTTCTTTGCAAGAAAAAGTGTAATCAATGAAACAAATTTAGTGTTTAAATTTTAATTTAATTTTATTGAAAATGAGTTTTTTATTCTAAACCCTTTTATTTTCATTCAATCTTGATTATAAGAATACTATATACAAAAAAGACTGTCCAAATAGACAGCCTTTCTAGTGACTTTATATGATGTTTTACATAGTGAATGGAAAAATTATTCCATTTTGTGTGTAAGTTGCTTCGTTGTCGCAATCTCCTGTGCCATAGTCGATAGTTCCATTTAAAAGCTGGCTTACTACTTTTATTTTTCCTTTAGAGATGTAATCACAGCTGTAATTTTTAACAAGTGATTCTGAAACAGTCAAAGTGATTTGTGCTCCATTTTGTTTAGTAACAGTGAGAGTTCCTTCGGTCATTTCGTATGAATCATCACTTAAAGAAAGAGGTGTTGAAACTCCTGCAGTTTGCTTTATTGTGTGTGAGCCTGAATTTGAATATGTATTTCCTTTAGTATCAGTAAAAACACCATTGGTTACAGTTCTTGTCCATTTAGGAGTGGTTGGACTTTCAGTTGTGTTTTTGTATTCAATTTTACCTTCTACTTTGTTGTCATTTACAAAGTAGTTTACTCTTTCAACTGTCATTATGCTTCCAGTTACTGTAATATTGTTTGAAAAAGTGACTTTTAATATTCCTTTTCTTGTGATACCATTTGATGTACAACCAGTTCCAAAATTAACATAAAATGTTTTTGGGAAAGTGGTTGTAACAGGATCCAATGTTACCGTAGCACATGAAGTTACTGCTGATTTTGCAGTAGTTCCTTTAGCTGTTAATTGGTTTAATGATATTTCAGTTCCAGTTTTTATATCTAATTCATTAATTAAATCAATAGATACAGAGGCCACGACTGGACTATTATCTGTTGCTGTTAAGGAATCTTCTTTGGAACAAGAAATAAAAAATGAAGTAAGTGCCAAAGTGGAAAATAAAAGAATGCGGTTTTTCATAAATTTTTAAATTATTGGTTAAGTTCTTGATAGGGCGACAAAATTATTATTTTATTTGAAGTATCAAATACTTAGATTGTTAAATATTCATAGAACAGACCTTTATTTGTGTTTTCAAAGTGATAATTTGTATGGTAAAGAGATGGGAATGTTTTTTTAACTGCTTTAAGAATTCCTATTGAAAGTTAATGAGTTTTGAAGTAGCTAGAAACGCCCGGTAACTCGGCTAAATCAAGCTCCAACTCTGTAGTTCCATTATCTGCAAAAGCTCCAACCGTAAATGATCCATAGGCATAGAAACTGAGTTCTGCTGTTTGTTTTTCGACTTTAACAAGTTTGAATGGAGGATTGCCAAAAGTGTCATGTAAAGCAAATAAAATGTATTCGTCATTTTTTAATGGATTCTCTTTTGGATTTGTAGATAGCACCTGCAGGTTTATTTTGTACAAACCTTTGGTTTCCTCATTAACTGTAGCTTTTAATTCCCTTTCGTTGTTGATTGCATTTGATTTCCATTGTCCTTTTTGAGGATCTTCTTTATTTATAAGTAAGCCTTTATGTAGTTTTAATTTGGCCTCGTCTATCATTTTATCAATGTCTGATTGTATGCTTGCGGTGGCTTTTTTAGTATCATTTGAATTGTCTAGTTTTTTGATGATTTTTTCAATATCAGTACTTGCTATTAGAGGCTCATTAATTTTAGATATTAAAGATTTTGTCAATTGTTCCTTTTCCTGAACGATACTTTGTGTTTGAATAATCTTTCTGTCTTTTTGTTGGATTTCTTCTTTTACTTCAAGGATTTTTTCATTTGCTATTTCTAATTCCTTTCGGATTAAATTATCATCAGCATATTTGTATTTATTTGATAAAACGAGTCGCATATAATTGTACCCGATGTACAATCCTAAAAAACCAAAATAAATTACGATTCCGATACTATAGACATTTAGGAGTTGGCTATCATATTTAGAAGAAGCTCTTACATATTCTCCCAATGAAATCAGATAGTCAGGGATTTCTTTTAAATTGACTAATCCAAGTCCGACGATTATCTTGGTTAACCAATCGGAGATTTCGACCAAACTATTATTTAAGGAGTAATCACTTTCTTTGTTATTGTTTCGTTTGGGCATACCAAAAAGTGTTCCCATAAAATAGAAACTTACAAAAGATGCTATTCCGAGGATTATCCCAATAAATAGAATTTTACCTTCCATTTCGCGAATGGAAATAGGAAAACCAATTACAGGAACCATTCCAAGAAAAAGTCCCATGTATAATGTGAGTAGAATTGAAGTTTCAGCTTCTTTTACTGTGTTTTTTTCTTTCTCTAATTCCGTTTCATTTTGACTTATGATTTCATTATTTGTCATATTCGATAGGTTTAAATTAGGTCTAAATCAAATCAGTATAATTGGTTTGTGAACTTGAATTTTTGGAATTTTTAAAAATAAAGAATGAGGAAATGATGAATAATTCTTTAATTTTTAATTGTAATAAGGGTAATGATGAATATTGATTCTGATGAAAAAATCAATTTGTTATCTTTTTGATTCTTTAAAATTAAATAAAAAAGAAATATAAAATGGAAGTATGTATTTGTTTTTAGTGTTCAACACAAAAGGATTACATTTAAAAAATAAAAAACCCTGCAATTTTATATTGCAGGGTCATTATAACTAGTGCTAATTTTTTAGCAGTAAATTTGAATTATTTGATCAATTCAAAACTTCTTTTTACGAAAGCAGTTAATGCTTCACCTTTTAATAAGTTTTGAGATAATTTAGCCAAATCCAATGCTTGTTTTACCAAGTTCTCCTGAGTTGATTTATCAGTATTGTTTAGGATACTTGAAGCTAAATCAGAATTAGTATTTACAACTAAATTATACATTTCCGGCATATTGCCCATTCCGAACATTCCGCCACCGCCAGTTTGGCTCATTTCTTTCATTCTACGCATAAACTCAGGCTGTGTGATAATGAAAGGAGCTGCTTCGCTGTCTAAAGCCTCTAGTTGAACTGTGTAAGTTTGCTTAGGAACTATAGTTTCAAGAACTGTTTTTAAACTTTCTTTTTCTTCGTCAGATAATTTAGAAATCGCACCATCTTCTTTTTTGATTAAGTTATCAATGTGGTCAGAATCGACACGAACGAAAGTCATTCCACTATTATCACCTTCAATTTTTTGAATTAAATGGGAGATAATTGGAGAGTCTAATAATAAAACTTCGTATCCTTTGTCTTTTGCAATTTCGATATAAGAGTGCTGAGCATCTTTATTTCCAGCATATAAAACAACTAATTTTCCGTCTTTATCCGTTTGTTTCTCTTTGATTTTCTCTTTTAATTCTTCTAAAGTGAAATAGGTATCATCAACAGTTGGGTATAAAACAAACGCTCCTGCTTTTTCATAGAATTTATCTTCAGAAAGCATTCCGTATTCCAAAACGATTTTGATGTCATTCCATTTAGATTCAAAATCAGCTCTGTTTTCGTTGAATAAAGATTTCAACTTATCAGCCACTTTACGAGTGATGTAGTTTGAAATTTTCTTAACCGCACCATCCGCTTGAAGACCAGAACGAGAAACGTTCAAAGGAATATCTGGAGAGTCAACAACACCACGAAGCATCATCAAGAATTCAGGAACAATTCCTTCAACATTATCCGTTACGAATACTTGGTTTTGGTACAATTGAATTTTGTCTTTCTGAATTTGCAAATCAGCACCTAATTTTGGGAAATACAAAATACCAGTTAAGTTAAATGGGTAATCAACATTTAAGTGAATATGAAACAATGGCTCTTCGAACTGCATTGGATACATTTCACGGTAGAAGTTTTTGTAATCTTCATCCGATAAATCTGTTGGTTGTTTTGTCCAAGCCGGATTAGGATTATTTACAATGTTATCAACCTCTATTGTTTCAGGTTTGTAATCTTCCGGAGCGTCTTCTGGTTTTGGAAGCGTTTCTTTTTTAGTTCCAAATTTAATCGGAATAGGCATGAACTTATTGTACTTAGTCAATAAACCAGAGATTTTAAATTCTTCTAAAAACTCCAAAGAATCTTCAGCGATATGTAAAATGATTTCAGTTCCTCTGGTAGTTTTGTCAGCTGGTTCTAAAGTGAATTCCGGGCTTCCATCACAAGTCCAGTGTGCAGCTGGTTCGTCTTTGTATGATTTAGTGATGATTTCTACTTTTTCAGCCACCATAAAAGCTGAGTAAAAACCTAATCCAAAGTGACCAATAATACCTGAATCTTTGGCAGAATCCTTGTATTTATCTAAAAATTCTTCAGCTCCTGAGAATGCAACTTGATTGATGTATTTTTCTACTTCATCAGCAGTCATCCCTAAACCTTGGTCGATAATGTGGATTTTTTTGCCTTCTTTGTCAATTTTAACTTCAATAATTGGATTACCATATTCAACATTAGCTTCTCCAATACTGGTTAAATGTTTTAATTTTAAAGTTGCATCGGTTCCGTTAGAAATTAATTCACGCAAGAAAATTTCGTGATCACTGTATAAGAATTTCTTGATTAAGGGAAAGATGTTCTCAACCGAAACATTAATTTTACCTGTTGTCATATTTTTTAAATTATTTAATGGTTTTACAATCGAAAAATATAACTTTCAAATAGAGTACCAATTAATACAGAGGTGACAAATTGTCGTAGATAAATAGAGTAGTGACGGTTTGTAGAAGGTTAAGGCTATCGGTTATTTGTTGTTCTTTAAATCATTTATAATTGTCTGTAGTGTATTTATTCCCCAATGCTCAAAATATCTCCCGTTTTTCACTCTTACGATATCAATGACATCAATTTTGATCTGTTTTCCAGTTGGTTCAATGCCCATCAGAGTACCTTGGTGAGTGCCAAAAATTGATTTTCTAGTAGTTACCTTGTCATTTTCAGCTATTTGATCATAAATTTCTACCTTCAAATCAGGAAATGCAGGTTTCAAAATGTTATGAAATGTATTCCACATTCCATTTTTATCATTGGCATTTTCCGGAGCTGTTCTGTTGATAAATTCGGGATCGATTAATTCGTTAAATGAATCTAGATTACATTGTTCTATAACCTCTTTATTGAAACGTTTGACAATTTCTTTGTTTGCTTCTAAATTGTTCATTATATATGGGGTTTTTAATTGATTTTGTTTTCTAATAATCGTTATGAGAAATTGGATTAATGTAGCTAAATGATTTAAAAAGCAAAGATAAAAATAATAGAATTCTTTATAAATATTATAGTCAAATGTTAAATTTGATAAATGCTGTTTTAAAATGTCAGTATGATTTAATATGCAGATAATCTTTTATATAGCATCCATATTTTACATCATAACCACATAATTTTCTCTTGTCGTAAGTAAATTATATAAAGAAAAATTCAATTTAGAACTAGATTGATGTGTATCTTTGCTATATATTAATCTAAAATATAATAAACATGAGAAAACTAATATTAATAGGCGCTATGTCACTTTTGGTATTTGCTTGTAAGCCTGCCGCTACAACTCCAACTGCGCCAGAACCAGTTTCAAATGCTCCAATGACAAAGTTAGATAAGACTTCGCAAGTTGGGATAAAAGGAGATTGGCAGCTTGTAAAAGTAAGCTATCCTGGTTCTGAGTACATTAAAGTAAATTCTTTTAATCTTGCTGATTCAAAATGTTTTATAGGTAGTACTTGGCATTTTGTTTCAAATAATAACAAAGGTAATTTTACTTTAAATAGTCCAAATTGTACTGCATTTACTTCTGCAATTACATGGTATATAAATGAACAAGGACAGTTTGTTCTAAAAATATTAGACGAAGGATTGAAATCCAAAAAAGTAAAAACAGGTTTTGTGCTTGGTGTTAGAAATCAATCAGAAACTTCATTTGAATTGGTTGACAAAATAAATGTTGGAAATAACCCAACAGATGTAGTGTATCAATTTCAAAAAGTAACTAATTAAAATGAAAAAAATGAAAAAAATAACGATTTTAGGACTAAGTGGTTTGATGATGTTGAGTATGCTTTTTATAGGATGTGAAGCTACTAAAAATGCAAATAATGCTCAAAAAGGAGCTGGTATTGGTGCTGTTGCTGGTGGAGTTATTGGTGCCATTATTGGAAACAATTCAAAAATTGGAACTGCAGGAGGTGCGGCAATTGGAGCAGCAATCGGTGGAGGGACTGGAGCTGTGATTGGACATAGTATGGACAAACAAGCTCGTGAAATTGATCAGGCTTTGCCAGGAGCAGACGTTGAGAGAGTTGGAGAAGGAATCAAATTGACTTTGAATGAAAATGCTGTTCGTTTTGATTTAAACAAAGCTACATTGACAGCTCAGGCTAAAACAAATTTAGATAAACTGGTTCCTGTATTTAATTCTTATGCAGACACCAATATTGATATTTTTGGATATACGGATTCTACTGGAAAAGCAGATTACAATTTGACTCTTTCAAAAAACAGAGCTGAATCAGTAAAAAATTATTTAGTGTCAAAAGGTTTGGCTGCAAGCCGTTTTAAAACAACTGGTTTAGGAATTGCTGATCCAATTGCGTCTAATGATACTAAAGAAGGTCAAAGTCAAAACCGTCGTGTAGAATTTGCTATTACTGCAAATGCTAAAATGGTAGAAGATGCCAAAAAACAACAATAGAGATATTTCTTTTGATATTATAAAAACTGCTTTATTATGGAGCAGTTTTTTTTTGGATATAAATGAATTATCAACATATTTTTTTAGTTAAAGAAACTATCTTTGTTTTCCTAAATTTTAATGATATAGAATGCTTAAAGTTCAAAATATTTCATTCGGCTATACCGAAAAAATCATTCTTCAAAATGTAGATTTTACCATTGGAAAAGGACAAAATATAGCCATTCTTGGAGAAAGTGGTTGTGGAAAAAGCACCCTTTTGAAATTGATATATGGAATGTATGACCTTAACGAGGGGCAGATTTTTTATAATGAAACCGAGATTAGAGGACCAAAATATAACTTGGTACCGGGAGCACCATTTATGAAATATTTGGCTCAGGATTTTGATTTGATGCCTTATGAAACCGTTGCCGAAAACGTAGGTAAGTTTCTCTCTAATGGATTTTTGCCACTTAAAAAGTTACGTATTCAGGAATTATTGGAAATGGTCGAAATGACTGAATTTGCCCAAGTGAAAGCAAAATTATTGAGTGGAGGACAACAACAACGTGTTGCTTTGGCAAGAGTTTTGGCTTTGGAGCCAGAGGTTTTGTTGTTGGACGAGCCTTTCAGTCATATTGATAATTTTAGAAAAAATGCTCTTAGACGAAACCTTTTTGCTTATTTGAAGAAAAAAGGAATCACTTGTTTTATAGCCACTCATGACAGCACCGATGCTTTATCTTTTTCAGATGAAACGATAGTTTTGCATCAAGGCAGAATTATAGAAAAAGGGCCATCTGCAGATGTTTATAATTATCCTTTAAATAAATATGTGGCTTCTCTTTTTGGAGAAGTAAATGAATTGAAATTATCTCAATTAATGCCGATTGATGGAGAGGATGAAATCATTTTATTATACCCACATCAATTAAAAGTAGATCCAAACGGTACTTTGAAAGCAGTAGTTAGAGAATCTTTTTTTAAAGGAAGCCGATTTTTGATCAAAGCAGTTTTTGATAGAAGAGTTATTTTCTTTGAGCATGAAACGGCACTAGCATTCAATCAGGAAGTAATATTGAGGATTGTTTAAAAAGTTTCTAAGTTGCTGAGTTACTAAGTTCCTAAGTAATTTGATAACTCAGCAACTTAGAAACTTAGTAACTCAAAAAAAGACAGTTTTTAGGCTGTCTTTTTTTTATATAAAAATTGAAATTTTTTACTTTAGTTTTTTAAATACTTTTCCAGAAATTGGTCTTGTTCCCAAAGTAAATGGAAAATATTTTCTTTTGCTACATAACTGTGGGCTTCTTTGGGTAAAATTACCATTCTCACAGGAGCTCCCAATCCTTTCAACGCTTGAAAATAACGTTCTGTTTGTAAAGTAAAAGTTCCCGGATTATTATCTGCTTCTCCATGAACCAAAAGCATCGGTGTTTTCATTTTATCCGCACTCATAAAAGGAGACATTGTATTGTAAACTTCTGGAACTTCCCAGTAATTGCGTTGCTCACTTTGAAAGCCAAATGGAGTTAGCGTTCTGTTGTATGCGCCACTTCTGGCAATTCCACAGGCAAATAGTTTAGAATGCGTCAATAAATTAGCTGTCATAAAAGCGCCATAAGAGTGCCCGCCAACGGCTACTTTTTTAGTATTGATATATCCTAAAGCATCTACGGCATTTATAGCAGCCTCGGCATCATCTACTAATTGAGTAATAAAATTATCATTAGGTTCCGTAGTTCCTTCGCCGATAATAGGGAACGAAGCATCATCAAGAACAACATATCCTTTGGTTACCCAATAGACAAAAGATCCATAATAAGGGAATGTAAATTCGTTTGGATTTTGATTGCTTTGTCCGGCGCTATTTTTGTCTTTGTATTCAGCAGGGTAAGCCCAGATTAATAATGGCAATTTTTCTTTTTTGACTTTGTCATATCCTTCTGGTAAGTATAAAGTTCCAGATAAATCTACACCATCTTTTCGCTTGTATTTGATGACTTCTTTGCTTACGTTTTTGATGCTTTCAAATGGATTTTGAAAAGTGGTAATCGGCGTTAGGCTGTTTTTTTGTTTAATGTTTCTGAAATAATAATTTGGGTATTCATTTTTGGATTGAATCTGAACCAAAACTTTTCCAGTTTTAAAGTCTTCAATTTCTAATAAATCTTCCTTTTTGTCTTTATAAGGAGAAGTATATAATCGTTTTGATTGTAATGTTTTCAAATTGAATTCATCAATAAAAGGAAATTGTCCGTCTTTGGTAAAACCTTGTCCAATAAGGAAAGCATTATTGTTTTCTATAGCTAGAACATATTTGTTGTACTGATTTTTTCTAGTTTCAAAAGTTCCAGGATCTGCATAAATGTCTTGTGAATTTCTATCCGAAATTACTTTTGGTTTTTGGTTTGGATCAGATGGATTTATCAAATAGGTTTTGATATTTCGGGTGTCATACCATTCATCACTAAGAAAGGCAATCGTTTCATTTCCCCAAATAATGTCGCTAAAACGTTGTGGAGTTTTTGCCATTGAAGTAGGATTTGCAGTAAAAGGAGCATCCCAAAGAAAAATTTCATCTCTAAAATCAACTTTATTAGCAGGATCTCCTTCGTCTAAAGCTACTGCATAATATAATGTAGCAGGTTTGTCATTTCTCCAGCTCATTTCTCTTTTTCCTTTTCTTACTGCCATGAAACCTTTAGGTATAATTTCATTCAAAGGGACTTCATTTACCACTTTTATTTCAGCTCCATTTTTGTCATAAACTACCGTTTTTGAAGGGAAACGACTAATTGGAACTATATAAGAAAATGGCTTTTGTATTGTAGTTATCATTATAAAATTACCATCAGGCGAAATTCTTTCTCCAGCAAACATATCTGCATTTTTGAACAAAGTTGCTTTTCCGTCTAAGGTTACTTTATACAATTCGGATGTAATGATGTTTTCAAAATTGACTTCATCATTTTTGTTTTTCAACATATCAGGATAGGTTCTGTTTTGTGATTTTGAACCTGCCGAATTAGAGATGATTGGCCCTGTTGGCAAATCTTTTTTAGAGTCTAATAATGCGGGTCTGTTTTTTGGCAACATTTTTACCAAAATAGTTTGATTGTCATTGAACCAGCTAAAAGGAGTTCCAAGATTAGCATTTAGATTCGCCTCTGTTAATTTTGTCGCTTTTGCAGAAGCTACATCCAAAACCCAAAGCTCAACACCGGTAGTAACTGTATTAGAAAATAATATTTTTTTATCATTTGGTGACCAAACTATGTTGCTAATGCGGGGATTGGCAGGTAGATTACTAACCTGAATTTCGTTTTTGTCTGCTACTTTTCGTAATTTAATATTGTTGATGTAGGTAGCCGTACTCGAAATATTGGTTACGGGATTAATTCGTAAACCTCCCAAACGTAATTCTTCCTGATTTAAATCATCCAATGTTTTATAAGTAGCACGATAACTCAAGAGCATATACTCTTTTTTGGTATCCATAGAAACGGAAGGAGCTCTTTGATAATCAGCTAAATCTAAAATCGATTTGGGCGGTTTTTGATAATTTAAGTTTTCCTGAGCAATAGCTGATAAACCCATGCATAGAAATACGAATAAGGTAACTTTCAATTTCATAAATTTAAATGGTTTGTTGTTAATTGTTATTAATATGTCTAAATAATTAAATTTTGTTACATTTGAAAAAATGATTCAAAGAAACTAATAATTGTCGATATTGTTAAAAAACTGATTCGTAATCAGATGTTTTGAAAGATATTTAAATTTGTAACTTTAGTTTTTAATAAAATAGTAAAATATGTACCATTCGAAAATAACAGGATTAGGATATTATGTCCCAGACAATGTAGTGACTAATGATGATTTGTCTAAAATTATTGATACTAATGATGAATGGATTCAGGAAAGGACTGGAATTCAGGAAAGAAGACATATTATAAGAGGCGAGGATACTACTACTACGATGGGTGTAAAAGCTGCTAAAATAGCAATTGAACGTTCGGGTGTTGCTAAAGAAGATATTGATTTTGTAGTTTTTGCAACATTAAGTCCTGATTATTATTTTCCTGGACCAGGTGTTTTGGTACAACGTGATTTAGGTTTGAGAACCGTTGGAGCATTAGATGTAAGATGTCAATGTTCTGGTTTTGTCTATGCCATTTCAGTTGCAGATCAATATATTAAGACAGGAATGTATAAAAATATTTTGGTAATTGGTTCTGAAGTTCATTCTACAGGTTTAGATATGACGACTAGAGGGCGTGGTGTTTCGGTGATTTTTGGAGATGGAGCAGGAGCAGCCGTTTTGAGTAGAGAAGAAGATTTGACCAAAGGGATTTTGTCCACACATTTACATTCTGAAGGAATTCATGCAGAAGAATTAGTTTTGAAAGCTCCAGGAATGGGAGGACGCTGGGTGTCAGATATTGTTGCTGATAATGATCCAAATGATGAAAGTTATTTACCCTATATGAATGGACAATTTGTGTTTAAAAATGCAGTAGTCCGTTTTGCTGAAGTAATCAATGAAGGATTAGAGGCAAATAATTTGCAAGTTTCAGATATTGATATGTTAATACCACATCAAGCGAATTTGAGAATTTCTCAATTTATTCAAAGTAAATTCAAGCTTTCAGACGATCAAGTGTATAACAATATTCAGAAGTATGGGAATACCACTGCAGCTTCTATTCCAATCGCTTTGACAGAAGCTTGGGAAAAAGGTAAAATAAAATCTGGAGACACTGTAGTTTTGGCTGCTTTTGGTAGTGGATTTACTTGGGCTAGTGCTATTATAAAATGGTAAATAATCGTCAAGATTAAAAAATATAAAAACCCCTAGAGTTGGCATTCTCTAGGGGTTTCTTGCTTATTAAAACTAATTCAAAATATTCATTGTTTTTTTCAAGTTGATTAAATTCTATGCAGTCGTTTTTTGATTGATGATTGTTTTAATTAGTAAGACTCAATTTTTTTCACTTTGTAACATTTTAAAGTGTTAATTTTTAAAAAATTATCTCTTCAACGAAAAATGAGATTTAAAAACTGTTGAATTTCCTTTTTCAGTATATTCAACAGTAAACCAATAATCGCTGGAAGGCATTGGTTGTCCGTTATAAATTCCGTTCCAGCCTTCTGTTTCTGGAGTTATTTGTTTGAGAAGTTTTCCGTATCGGTCAAAAATAAATATGGGAGTACTTGGATTGGTAGAGATTAAATAAGGAATATTCCAAGTTTCATTAAAACCATCGCCGTTTGGAGTAAAAAATTTGGGATAATTTATTATTACAGCAGTAAGAGGTGCGGGGTTGCAATGACCATTTTTGTCTCTAACCGTAACGATATGTTCTCCAAAAGTTACATTATTAAAAGTATTACTATCCTGAAAAGGTAATTCATCCAATTGGTATTCGTAGTTTCCAGAACCAACACCTAAAACATTTACTGTAATATAAGTTGGTGTTTGAAAAGCATCACTGTAAATAATTTCAAGATAAGGTGCATATTTAGTTACTCTAGCCGAAGCTGTATTGATACAATTTGTTGCGATATTCGTTGTTTTTACTGAATAATCTCCTATTTGATTGGTTGTAATGAATGGTGTGTTTCCTCCAAAAGGATTTCCGTCATGAGTCCATTCAAATAAATATCCAGCTCCTGATAAACCTGTATCGAGTATGGCTGAATTTAACAAAGTTCCAGTTTTATAATCTTCACAAATAAAATATTCAGGATTCAATTGCGGATTTGGAAGTGCATCAATAATTAATTTTAATTCAGTAACGGCAAAGCAAGAAGTCGTTACCTTATTGTTGGTAACTCTAATCCAGACGCTATCTGTAAATGGGTTGTCGTTTTGATAAGTGGCTGGATTCGCAATGGGCATCGCATTTATATCATTGGCAGCAGCCAAAGAAGTATAAAAAGTTAAAGTGAATTCGGAATCGGGTGTTTGACCATTTAAAACTTGATTTTTAATGTCTAAAGTAGTCAAGTCAAATTCGAAAATACCATCGTTTGCTTCAAAAATATCACAGGTTTTTAAGGGGGTTACAGGATTGGCAACAGGTTTTGGACGAATGGTAAGACTAAACGGATTTTCATCGCTACAATTTAACCGATCGCCAGTTTCATAATAAATATAATAAGTTGGTTTGACAGTTGTAGGAGTTACGATTGTTCCAAAAGGAATTATATTTCCGCCACCTGAAGGACCTCCCGGTGCATCATAATAAAAATTATTAGCCGAAGGAAGCGGAGGAAAAGTAAAATTATCACAGTAGGTCAATTGAGTCGGAATAGGATCTGCCTCTACACCATTTATGGAAATGTCAAAAAAGTTTTCCGAAATGCACGATGGGTCATTTGGATGAGCTGCATAAATGTAGATTCTGTTGCTTGTTGAAATCACAGTTCCCGCTGCCAAAAGATTTATTCCATTGGGATCATCATAATAGTTCCCATTCGATAGTGGTGTTAAAACATAAGAGTTGCATTGCTCAATATTGGGTCTGGAATCTATTATTGGTTTTTGATTAATAGTAATGCCCCAAGGTTTTTCGTTATAACAGCCTGTAAGAGTTACCGATGATTTGTAAATATATACAGTGCTAGTGGTTGTTATAGTATCAACATTAGGAATGAGTTTTATATTTCCTGGGGTTGCGGGTCCGCCAGCTAAGGTATAATATTCTCCACCTTCGATTTGAGTAGGAAGCAAAAAACTGGCACACGAAGTTACATCTGTTGGAGTTGTTAGGAACGGTGCATTTATTGTAATGGTAAAAAAATCATCGTTAGCACAATTAGCTCCAGAGACATAAGTATAGACAGTTGTAGTTTGCTCAATGAGTCCTGGAGGGATTAGGTTTCCACCACCATTTGGAGCCGTACGATATTCGCCAACAGGAGCTGGTGGGAGGTTATAAGAGATGCATTCATTGATATTGGGTAAGCCAAGTGTATTGATATAAACTGTGAAAACGGTATCGGGCGTTCTGCATTGATTGTTGGTAGCAAAAACATATAGTGTTGTTGTCGTTGTTATAGGAGAAATGGCTGGGGTATAAATTCCAGTTCCGGAATCAAAAGTATAATAATCGCCAACAGCTAGAGGAGGCAAAGTATAAGGGGTGCAACTTAAAATATTGGCAATGGGAACAATTGTTGGTGTAATGGTAATATTGACATTAAATTGATTCTCAAGGATACAAGGATTTGCAAGATCGGTTGATGAAAAATAAGTATGAATAGTAGTTGTCCCTGGAGTTGTTATTGCACTTCCTCCTGAAAGTTCTCTTCCCCCACCGTTTGGTCCGCCAGGTAAAGTAAAATATCTGATTCCATAAAGAGCATTGGGTAATTGAAAACTGTCACAAGCCTCTATATCTTGTGGTTTTAAATTTTCTGGTTTAACAATTTTAACTAAAAAACTGCTTTCAAAAGAACAACTTGGTGTTCCTCCCGTTTCGCTATAAAGATAAATAGTTTGATCTGTTGTAATCACATCGCCGGCATTAAGCATAGGCAAACCTTTATTAGGACCAGAATAATAATTGCCCGGATTTACAAGTACTGGTAAACTATAACTGTTGCAAACATATTGATTGGCAGTGTGGTCTATGACAGGTCTTGCAATGACAGTTATATCAAAATTAGTAGTGCTGAAACAAGTTGGATCAGTAGTAGTTTCAACTCTGGCAAAGAGTGTTGTGCTTGCGGTTGTAAAGGGTTTTGAAACATCTATAGGATTGTTTCCTGCATTGGCATCTGTTAAATTAGCGTAATATGAAACATTGTAAATAGTAGAAGATTGACTCCCGAGAATAGTTGCCGATAATGAGTCAAGGTTAAAAGTAGCAGTATTGGACAGTGATAAATCTTCGCACAAACGAATATTTCCTGGGCTATTAGTTACTGGCAATGGAGTGAGTTCTAATTGAAAACTTTTTGTGATAAAACAATTTGTCGATGTATTTTGAATGCGGGTCCAAATTGTCGCAGGCAAACTACTAGAGACAATCGTATAATTATTTGGCAGTGGATTAGTATTTGCATTTGCTTCTGCTAAAGTTGCATGATAACTTATTTGAGTACCCGAAACGTTGACGATAGGTGTGTTTAAAGATAAATCGAAAGTATAATTGGCTTGACTAGAATTGCATTGAAATAAATTGATAGGTTCGGGAGTTGTTATTGGTGGATAATATTCAACAGTTATAAAGTCAGTAGTAACCGGGCAATTGGTAGCAATGATAGTATAAGTCAGACCGTAAACACCAGCTTGGTTTATGGTTAGATTTGGAGTGTTTCCACCAATAGGATTCCCGTTAAAAGTCCAAGCAAATGAATAAGTTGCAGGATTTAGACCTGAACTAAGTGTATAGGAACTATTTGGGCAAAGCGCTGAATTTGTTGCTATGGTCATGTCGGAACCTAATACATCTTGCCCTACATTAAAACTATTTGCTCCAAGAAATATAGCCGAATCTGCTTGATTGTCTTGTCTGTCTGCAATGACAAGTTTGATGTGATAAGTTGTATTTGGAGTTAAAGTAGAAGAACTAGCATTCATAGAAACCGTTTGTCCATTGAAATTTGTAGCCGAACCCGCTGCTTCTGAACCACCGTTAAAGCTTCCGAAATAAGAAGGATTTTCAGAGGAACAAGATGAATTGTAAAGAGAATTTCGAATTGTAACTACCGAAATAGGATCAGTAGTGTTGGGAACTACTGCAAGATTTGTAGTCACTCCAGTTGATTTATTTGTCAATAAAAAAGCAAAAGCATCCGAAAATTGACATTGGTAATTACCATATTCTTCAGAAGCAAATATAAAATTGAAATTAAAATTGGGAGAAAAAGGAACAAAATCAAATTCTAAAACCGTCGCATTAGTAGAAGTCATTGTGATTCCTGCTGCCAAAAGCGTGTTTTCCAAATCAGCATCTCCAGTCCAAGAAGTATTCCCGTCGTCCAGTTGGTTGTTGTTTGGACCAGGAGCATTATGTACTTCTCCAGTACTCAAAATAACACCACTTGTTAGCGGGAACTTTGGATTAGTGCTTTCAAAATATCCGATACCATTAGAGGAATTAAATCCATTAGTATTTCCAGTTCTCCAGCTAATATTGGTCACAGGGACACATGTTTTGTTTATCAAAACTTCCGTTACCAACTCTGGAACAGTATAGGTATTCGTGTCCACTGTAATAGATTGTGGAAAACATTCTATTCCAAAGAGTAAAATCAATAAAAGCAGGCCCCTTTTCATGATGAAAATAGTTTTACGAACAAAAAACTATAAAATTCAAATCAATCTACGGATACATTTTCCAATTGAATTGGAATCCCGTTACACAATATAAATAATTTTAATCTGGGAAAAATTATTTTTAGCCTCTTGATAAAGTAAACGCAGAAAGACCACCTACTTATTTCTATAAATATACAAACAATTTTCTTATGAAATTGCTATATTTGCACACTTAAAAAAATCAAGTTTACATGTCATTATCCAATATTCTTACGCCATCTATAGAAAAAGCTATTCAAACTTTGTTTGATGTTACTGTTGATAAAGTTGAGTTTCAAGCAACCCGAAAAGAGTTTGAAGGCGATATCACAATGGTTATTTTTCCATTACTAAAATTGGTCAAAAGTAATCCGGTAGAATTAGGAAATAAAATTGGTAATTACTTGGTTGAGAATGTTTCCGAAGTGGCTCGTTTTAACGTGGTTTCAGGATTTTTGAATATAGTTATTGCTGATGAATATTATTTGAATTTCTTTAATGAAATCAGAAATACTAACAAATTTGGATTCGTTACACCTTCGGCAAATGATAAAGCGGTAATGGTAGAATATTCTTCGCCAAATACCAATAAACCGTTGCACTTAGGGCACGTTCGTAATAATCTTTTAGGATATTCAGTTGCTGAAATTTTGAAGGCTTCTGGTAAAAAAGTATATAAAACTCAAATCATCAACGACAGAGGGATTCATATTTGCAAGTCAATGTTGGCTTGGCAAAAATTTGGAAATGGAGAAACTCCAGAAAGTACTGGTTTAAAAGGAGATAAGTTAGTTGGGAATTATTATGTAGCTTTTGATAAAGCATATAAAGAAGAAATTAATCAATTAATTGCAGAAGGAAAAACAGAAGAAGAAGCAAAAAAATCGGCTCCAATTATTTTAGAAGCACAACAAATGCTTTTAGATTGGGAAAATGGAAATCCAGAAGTAATCGCCCTTTGGAAAACGATGAACCAATGGGTTTATGACGGTTTTGCTACTACTTATACAAATCTTGGAGTTAATTTTGATAGTTTTTATTACGAAAGTAACACCTATTTATTAGGAAAAGATGTCGTTCAAGTAGGATTAGACAAAGGAATTTTCGAAAAAGATCCGGATGGTTCTGTTTGGATCGATTTGACTGATGAAGGTTTAGATAGAAAAATCGTCTTGCGTTCTGATGGAACTGCGGTTTACATGACACAAGACATCGGAACTGCCATTCAACGTGTAAAAGACATGCCAGACGTTGGCGGAATGGTTTACACCGTAGGAAATGAGCAGGATTATCATTTTAAAGTGTTGTTTTTAATATTGAAAAAACTTGGATTTGATTGGGCTTCCAATTTATTTCATTTGTCTTACGGGATGGTAGATTTGCCTTCTGGGAAAATGAAAAGCCGTGAAGGAACTGTAGTCGATGCGGATGATTTAATGCAGGAAATGACAGGAACTGCTCAACAAATCGCTGAGGATTTAGGAAAATTAGATTCTTATTCTACAGAAGAAAAAGCAAAACTATACAATACAATTGGTCTTGGAGCGCTTAAATATTATATTTTAAAAGTAGATCCAAAAAAACGAATCTTGTTCAACCCAGAAGAATCGGTTGATTTTGCTGGAAATACAGGGCCATTCATTCAATATACTTACGCTAGAATTCAATCCATTATTCGCAAATCTGATTTTGATATAAATGTCATATCGAGCGTAGTCGAGATGCATGAAAAAGAAAAAGAATTGGTAAAACAATTAGAATTATTCCCAGAAGTGATTCAGAATGCTGCTAATAATCATAGCCCGGCTTTAATTGCGAATTATACTTATGATTTGGTGCGTGAGTATAATTCATTCTATCAAGCCGTTTCAATATTGGGAGAAAGTGATTTGAATAAAAAAATATTCAGAGTACAACTGTCTAAAAAAGTTGCCGATGTTATTGCCGATGCTTTTAGTTTATTGGGAATAAATGTTCCTGAGAGAATGTAAAAAAGTTTAAAGTTTTAAAGTTAGACGATCTAATGTTTTAGCTTCTTAAAGTATTTTAAAAATATAGAAAAATCCGAACTAAGCGAGTTCGGATTTTTTTTTTATGTGGCTTTCTAAAATAAATCAATTGAAAATGATCTGATAATTGATTTCTACAGGTTTTAGTATTTTGTATTGGCTCACACAATCTATCAAAAAACGCAATTCTTCCAATTCTTTTCTGTTCAATAAAATGATAAAGTTGGATTGCAAAGTGGGTATCGGAATCTTCTTTTCATAAATCGAATGTTTGTATTCCGTTTCCCAATAATCAACATCAATTTGTTCCAAATAATTGGAAAAACTTGTCATCTCAACACTGTTTAAATCAAAAGTCAAATTGTTAAACTGCAATTGATACTTATCTCTATGCTGACAATGTAATAAAATGCCATTCGAAGTTCTGTTTACTATTTTTAGATTACACATAAGTCTAAAGTTTTATTGGCTGATACGTAAGAGATTATTGCTACTACTTTTATTTACAAATATATTAAATTTATTTAGAATAAATAAAAATAGATATATATATGCATTATAGCAGTAATAGTTTATAAGCAAAGGGTTTAGTTTTTAAATAAAGAAAAAATAATAGTTAGTTAGTTTTTTTTGAAGGAAGAGGCTGTCAAAGTGGGCAGTCTTTTTTATTTACTTTTATTTCTAAAAAATAAGTATAAAATCTAACAAACATTTTTTTTAAAGTAAAAGAAATACTACTGTAATTCAACAAGTTTTGGTTATAATGAGACTGAATTAGTCTAATCTTATTTTGTTTGAGTTTATTATAAAAATCCATTTGAAATAAACATTTAGTTTCTATCTTTGCATGAGTTTTTTCCTAAAGAATTAACAAGAATTTTAATTAGTTTATAGCTATTTAATTCTTCAAAATATATAATAGTAAGTGAATACAAAACCTTATTTTTTTCAGTCTTTTGTTATTGTTGCATTGGCGTTCGTTGTTTTTACTGGTTTCAAGCAAATTCTTCCTGACAAAATATTTTCGGAGAGTAAATTGGATTCCAAAAATGTACTGATAGACAGCATGCTTATTGAATCAGTTGCTACAGATTCTTTGGATGTAAAAGAAGATAGCATTGCCGAAATTGAACGTCAGCAAGGACAACAGAAAATTACTTTTGATGCTACAGAAGGAATTGAATTTCCAGCCGAAACATTCGATGAATACAAAGGAAGTCAGTATTTGATTCCTTTCTATGAAAAATTATACCAACTCGAAAAAAATCCACAAGCCAAAGTTAGGATCGCTTATTATGGAGATTCTATGACGGATGGAGATTTAATTGTACAGGATGTTCGTAAAAATTATCAGGAGCGTTTTGGTGGAAATGGTGTTGGTTTTGTTTCCATAACTTCAGAATCTGCGGCATCCAGAGGTTCTGTAAAATCAGTTTATTCTAAAAATTGGAAAATGCAGTCGTATTTAAATGTAAGACGACCAGCAAGTCCATTTGGAGTAAATGGCCACGTATTTTTTGCCAATGATAAGAGCAATGCTACTTGGGTGCAATATGAAGCGGGAAAAAATAAATATTCGACAACATTAGATAATCCAGTTTTATTTTACGGAAAATCATCTAAAAAAGGGAAAGTCAATTTTATTATTGGAAAAGATACTGTGCAAAAAAATCTTAATCCACATAATTTAGTCAACACTTTAAAAGTCAGTTCAGGAAGCTTAAAATCGTTTAAAGCAAACTTTGTTCAGGCTGATTCGATTCCGATTTATGGTTTCAATTTTGATAATGGAAGTGGAGTCCATGTCGATAACTTCTCGCAAAGAGGAAATTCGGGGCTTCCAATTTCAGTTTTTGATACCAATGTCATGCAGGCTTTTAATAATAGTTTGCAATATGATCTTGTGATTTTGCATTATGGAACCAATGTGCTGAATTACGGAAACAAAAATTATTCCTGGTATGAAAAAGGAATGACAAAAGTGGTTAATAAAATAAGAGAATCATTTCCGGGAGTTTCGGTTTTGATTATTTCGACCGCCGATAAGTCAACCAAATATGATTTGGAGATGAAGTCTGATTCTGCGGTAGTTCCTTTGATGAAATCTCAGAAAAAATATGCATTGAAAACCGAATCTGGTTTTGTCAATTTATACACTTTGATGGGTGGTGACGGCTCTATGATAAAATGGGTTGACGAGGTTCCTGCAAAAGCCAATAAAGATTACACACATTTCAATCAGCGTGGAGCAAAAGTCATCGGTAAATTGATCTATGACCAACTAAATCTAGGGTATGAAGAATATAAAGTTCTTCGCCAAAAAAGAGATGCCGAAAAGAATAAGCCCAAAACGCCCAAAAAAGTAAACACAGATTCCGTCTCTGTAAAAAATGATAGCTTAAATGAATAAACTGATTATTTTCTTTTGTTGTCTTTTTTTCTCGACGAATAATAAGACTCCAAAAACAGACTCAACTACAACAACAAAAAGTATGATTCATAAAGGCGATACAGCTTCGACAGCAACTTTTTCGGAAGATCAGATTTATAATGCGAAAGCGTTAGGAAGCTTTTTTCAGAAGCTGCAAAATAATGAGAGCCAAAATAATCGCAGAATAAATGTTGTACATATTGGAGATTCTCACATTCAAAGTGATTTAATGACTAATCAAATCAGGAAAAATCTCCAGCAGAAATTTGGTAATGCGGGACGTGGTTTTATATTTCCGTATCAATTGGCTAGGACAAATGGTTCGTATAATGAACGTTTTCGTTCGAATAGAACTTGGCAGAGCTACAGAAATATCAATCCTTTTAGGAATAATCCCGTTGGCTTAAGTGGAATTGCACTTTGGAGAGAAACTGGAGGTTTTGTTGTAGAGTTGAATGTGAAAGACCCGGCTTATAAATTCAATTCTATCCGAATCATTACGCCACAAAATCAGGATATGTTTGATTTGGCAACTTCGTCTAAAACGAATGCAATTCAAACAACCGAGCGAAAAATAATTAATCATAAAATAAAAAAAGGAGAAGCACTTTCTACGATTGCCGACAAGTATAACGTTTCAGTTTCGGAAATAAAACGTCAAAATCACCTGAAGTCTAATGCTATTCGAGCAGGCAGAACATTAAAAATTGCTACAAACGAAACGAGAGCCAAAACGGTTTCTGTTTCTGAATTTGTTTCTTTAGATGTCAAGTCTGATTCAAATTGTCATTATTATAATTCGGATAAGCCATTAGATCGAATTTTCCTGATTCCTAATAAAACTGCTTCCAATTTTGAACTTAATGGACTTGTTTTAGAAAAAGATACTGCTGGTTTAATTTACAGCAGCATTGGTGTAAATGGCGCTAAGTTTTCCGATTACAATAAATATCCTTTGTTTTTTGAGCAGTTAAAAGCGTTGCATCCAGATGTGTTGGTTTTCTCTTTAGGAACAAATGAGAGTTATGAAAAGCTAGAATCCGATCATTATATCAAAGAATTAAGAACTTTTATCGCCAATATAAAAGCGCAGAAAATAGATGTTCCCATACTTATTATGACGCCACCGCCATCGCTTCTAAGGAAAAAGCCTAACACCTATGTTCAAGATTATGCAAGGCAAATATTAGCAATTG
>Ga0308157_10003342_pt1 | contig 23595 bp, 21 predicted proteins | sample PhyBR1_FD_201035 | JGI IMG/M metagenome (GOLD analysis project Ga0308157, IMG submission 201035) | Phyllosphere microbial communities from UC Gill Tract Community Farm, Albany, California, United States - DLSLB.R1 | ecosystem: Host-associated > Plants > Phyllosphere > Unclassified | place: USA...
TTGCCGCCTCAAGGACTGGAGGAGGGTCGCGACACGATATGACAAGCTCATGCTGAACTTTACAGCCACATGCTATATCGCTGCCATCGTCACATGGTGGCTCAATTGGGTCTGGACCCTAGAGCGTGTCGCGTTTAATCGCACTCATGGTGCTCGCTCTAGATACTTTTAATTGTCGCATGTTCGCGAAAGTTAAATGAATCCATTTAACTGCGACATGCTTCTAATAAAGTTCCTGCTCTGAAATCTTGATGATGCGCTCGCTCTCATCTTCGATGCCGTGTTGTTCCCAATGGCACAGCCAGCCGCCCTGCGGCTTACGGTCGATGTTGAAGATATTGTAGCGTGCAGGCGGCTTATGCCCGCCGAAATTCTGGCTGGCAGATGGCACGCAGATAACTGGCACTTTTCCGTTGGGCCCATCAATGTCGTAACGGGTCGCGAGATGCGTATGGCCATGAATGACCAGCTCGGCACCATGCTTGCGAATGACCTTTTGAAACCTACGAATACCATAAAGCCGCTTATGCGTGGGGGTTGCACCATGGATCGGTGGATGGTGGATCATCACAATGCGGAAAAGTCCCCGTGCGCCTGCCTCATCGAGCGCCATGGCCAGACGCTTGGCCTGTGCGGATTTAAAATCGCCACTGGCCATGAAGGGAGCTGTCGCGCGTGCAGAGGAGACGCCGATCATTGCCACGGGCCCGCGTTCTCGCATATAGGGGAATATCGGTCGCTCGTCGTGGTTGTCTATGCCATCGCCGCGCATCCATGGTTCCCATTTACGGCAGGATTTGTCGAGCGCACCTGGAACATAAGCATCGTGATTGCCGGGCACAACGGAAACATCGTCGGGGTTGCCGAGGCCGGCAAGCCAATCATGGGCGATATCGATTTCCAGATTAAGCGCCAGATTGACAAGATCGCCAGTGACCGCAATATGATCGGGGTTCTGCGCCAGCATATCGGCAATCAGGCTGTCCAGCACTGTGCCGTGCATTGCGTTCTTACGGTTTCGCAGCCAGTTGATATAGCCGGTAATACGTTTTGACGCCAACTCGCGATAGCGAATACGTGGCAGAGGTGACAGGTGGATGTCTGAGATATGGGCAAGCCGAAACATATAGTCGGTGTACTGTATTATTATTTAATCCGAAACCGTGTTTAGCGACTTTTTGTTGATGTATTTGTAGCACTGTTCGAAGAACAGAATATTTTGTCCGCATTTGCCTAACGCAAAACCTCTATGCAGTTTTGTTGGAAATGCTATTGGAGTGACGGTATGCGCTTCCGCCATTTTTTGTTTCATACATACTTCTTAATGAGGCGTCCAATGACGTTGGGCGTCAGAGCGATTGTTTTCGATGAGAAGAAAAACTCCGTATTTCTGGTGAAGCATACTTACGTGCCCGGTTGGCAGTTGCCCGGTGGCGGTGTTGATAGCGGCGAGACATTCGGTCAGGCGCTTGAAAAGGAATTGCGTGAGGAGGGTAATATTTACCTCACTGGTCGACCAGAGCTTTTCGCCCTTTACAAGAATGCACATGCCTCAAAGCGAGACCATGTGGCGCTTTATGTCTGTCGGGCGTTTGAGCAGGCGGAGCCCAAACAGCGAGACAGAGAAATAGCGGAAGCAGGTTTTTTTCCGCTGGACGATCTGCCAGAAGGCACGACGCCTTCAACAAAACGGCGCTTGCAGGAAGCGCTCCATGATCTCGAACCGCTGCCAACGTGGTAATGAAAGGGCGCTTTCGCGCCCTTATTATTAGAGATTAGAAGCGGTAGGTGATACCCGTACCAATCAGCCAAGGATTGAGCTTGGCCTTGCCGCTGACCTGAGTGCCGCCAGCCAGTGTTGCGTCGAATTTTGGTTCGAGGAACAGCTTCTTCACATCGAAGTTGATACCCCAATGTTCATCGATCATGTAGTCGAAACCAACCTGAAGCGCGCCACCAAACGTGTTCTTGACCTTGAGATAATCGACGCCAGCCGCATCTTGATTAAAGAACATGGTGTAGTTCACGCCTGCGCCGACATATGGCTTGAATGCGCCAAAGTTGGTGAAATGATACTGCATGGTCAGGGTTGGAGGCAGCATCCAGACTTTGCCGATCTTGCCCAGACCTTCAATGGAACCCGTGCCATTGATATTGGCATAGGTCGTGCCGAGGATGAGTTCAGCGGCCAGATTGTCGGTGAAGTAGTAGGTGATATCGAGTTCTGGTGTGATTGACTTCGAGTAATCGAGGCCAGAGCCATCAACGCCGTTCACATAGCCCTTGTTTTCGGCAATGACGCCTAACGCGCGCACACGGATCTGCCATGGCGTCAAAGCCTGTGGGACGGCAATGATCTCGGTTGCTGGCTGGGCGACGATCGCATCAGCGGCGAATGCGGCTGGTGCTGCAAAGGTCAGCGCGGTTGCGGCCAGAAGCCCTTTGGCAAAGCGGTTCATCATTCTCTCCTTCAAGTCTTGGGTAGTGATGCGGGCAATCTGAACCGCGTCGCGAGACGCCCCATTGATCAAGATCAAAGAGGCGCCCAAGATTTGAGGAAGTACTGATGTTCCAGTCAGACTGTTGCAGGAAAGGCTCAGTTACCTATTCTAGAGCGTGTCGCGTTTAATCGCATCCATGTGCTCGCTCTAGATTCGTTTAATTGTCGCATGTTCGCGAACGTTAAATGAATCCATTTAACTGCGACATGTTTTAGCTCGATCATGCGGTGATGAGAAATCGATATCCGGACCAAGCGGAACGATGCCTGTAGGGTTGATCGTCTTGTGACTGCGGTAATAATGGCCCTTGATGTGCTCCATATTGACGGTCGGTGCCACACCGCGCACCTGATAGAGCTCGCGCGTATAGTTCCACAGGTTCGGATAATCAGCGATGCGACGCAGATTGCATTTGAAATGGCCGACATAGACCGGGTCAAAGCGCAAGAGCGTCGTGAACAGACGCCAGTCGGCTTCTGTCAGGCTTGAACCCGTCAAATATCGTTGTGTTGAAAGCGTATCTTCCAGTTTGTCGAGTGCATTGAACAATTGGCCGAATGCTTCTTCATAGGCATCCTGTGTGGTGGCAAAGCCCGCACGATAGACGCCATTGTTGATGTTCGGATAGATGAAGTCGTTCAGCGCATCAATCTGGCTGCGTAATTGCTCTGGATAAAAATCAAGCGACGCATCACCAAACGCATTAAAAGCGGTGTTGAGCATACGAATGATTTCCGCAGACTCGTTGGAAACGATGGTCTCGCGCTGCTTGTCCCAAAGCACAGGCACGGTCACGCGACCCGAATAATGCGGGTCGGCCCGGGTGTAGATTTCATGCAGGCGCTTTGATCCATAAAGCGCGTCACCTGTGCTGCCTGTCGTTCCAAAAAAGGTCCAGCCTTCTTCCACCATCAATGCATCCACCACCGATACGGAAATAACGTCTTCAAGCTTTTTTAGGGCGCGGAAGATCAGCGTGCGGTGCGCCCACGGACAGGCGTAGGATACATAGAGATGATAGCGGTTGGGCTCGGCCTTAAAGCCGCCTTCGCCGCTTGGGCCTGCACTGCCATCTGCTGTGACCCAATTTCTGAACTGCGATTTTGAGCGTTCGAAGCGGCCTTTGGTGTTTGCAGTATCATACCAGACATCGTGCCACTTGCCGTCTACCAGAAGTCCCATGTGATTTCTCCTTTTGATAAGGAAAATAGTGGGAAAACTGCCATTTGACAGCCTCTCAAGCCGTGAACAGTGCGTAACGGTGCCAAAAAGGTAAGTCGTAGCCTCCATTTTGAAAGAAATTGTTTTACCTCTAACCAATTTGGTGCTAGGCAACTGTCAAATTGCGGCATCATCCATTTTCCCGCCGCGAAGGAGAGAACTATGACCGGAATGCGTTTCATCCGACGATGAAATTAGAACTGTGCTCAACGCGCGCAGAATGCATTCCATTGGCTTCATTTGGCCGTCGACTTCTCCTTAGGCAATTTTACCCATGCAGCAGCTTGAACTGACCTACGCGCAGGAAGATCCTGCGCACGACATCGAGATCGAAGACATGAATGCAGAAGCATTCGGCCCCGGTCGTTTCACCCGTGCAGCGCATTTTATTCGGGAAGGCGGTCCCCACGACCACAACCTGTCTTTTGTTGCGCTGATGGGCGGTATCGTGATCGGGTCGCTGCGTATGACGCCGGTTGTCGTTGGTAAGACGCCAGCCTTGCTGCTGGGACCTCTTGCCGTACGGCCAGATTGGAAAAAGCGCGGCATCGGTGGCACTCTGATGCGGATGTCACTGGAAGCAGCCAAGAATGCGGGTCATCAACTGGTCATTCTTGTCGGGGACCAGCCTTATTATGGGCCGTTCGGATTTAATATGGTGCAGCCGGATTCGATGATTATGCCTGCGCCAGTCGATCCTCGGCGGATGCTCGCTTGTGAGCTTGCTCCCGGTGCGCTGACTGGCGTCAGTGGCATCGTGCGCCACGCTAATAGAGCATAGCGCGGTGTTCGCGAAGACGGTTTAACGCCCTTCGCGATACCACATGCTACCGAATATGAAGAGCAGTGCGGCGAGAGCCGCCAGGCCAGAGAACAATGGCAGGCGATTTACGCTCTTTAGCTGGGTGTCCGATGTCTCACGCAGACCGATCCAGTCGTTGCCGCTTGCAGAGCGACCAGCGCCGACAGCCGTGATAGCGGGTACCTGAATCGAGCTGTTGGCACTTGCATGCACGCGATGAACCGATCCGCCGGTCGCATCGGCAAGTGGCTTCAAATGATCTGGTGTGGAGATGCTGTCCAAAAATTCAGGCGCGTCGACCGGCCCCACGTGGGCAAGCGTTTCATAGTCGCCGTTTTTAATGCGGAAGATACCGATTTCGTCGGTCTGCAACGTAGCATCAAACAGGCCCGGTTTGTTTTGTGTGAGATTGACTTGCAGTTCTTTGCCGGAAGGCGTGGTGACTGAAGCTGTGCCGGGATTGTCGCCCATCGTCTGACGATGAATGGTCAGCGTGCGACCATTGCCGCCAGCGGTCAGGGCTTCTTCTTCAAGTTCCGGTTCCTGCATCAGCCAGTGGGCGATACGGCGATAGAGTGCGGCATAAGGGCCGCCACCTTCAAATCCACGCGCCCAGAGCCAACCCTGATCAGACAGGAACATGCCGACGCGGCCCTTGCCAACACGGTCGAGTACTAGAAGCGGCTTGCCGTCGGCCCCACTCATGACGGTTTCACCGCGCGGTTGGCCAATATCGATGGTACGGAACCAGCGGCTCCAATGTGGCGGCTCCTGGTCACTACCATCAAGACCACGCGTGACGGGATGGCGTTTGCCAAGATCGGTCAGGCGCGGATAAAAGGCCTTTTCCGTGAGAGTGCCGGTCGGCATCGCGGGTAGAGCGCTATAAAGCGGTGTGCGCGCAATCGACATGTCGCCCGCATATTCGGGACCAGCGGCGACCAGCAAAGCGCCGCCATTTTCCACATATTGCGCGATATAATCATAGTAAAGCAGCGGCAACACATCACGATGCTGATAGCGATCAAGAATGATGAGATCGAACTCATTGACCTTGTCGACGAAAAGCTCGCGCGTTGGGAAGGCGATCAGAGAAAGCTCATTTATCGGTGTCCCGTCCTGCTTTTCAGGGGGGCGCAAAATGGTGAAGTGGACGAGGTCTACTGCTGCGTCAGATTTCAGGAGATTGCGCCATGTGCGCTCACCATTGTGCGGTTCACCCGATACGAGCAACACACGCAGGTTCTCGCGAATGCCGTCGACTGTGGCGACCGCACGATTGTTGGCATCCGTCACTTCGCCGGGAAGGGTTGGAGTGACAATCTCAACAATGTTGACGCCTGCGCGCGGCAGTTCGATGGTGACAGGGGTCTCCTGACCGACCTGTGCCTGCTCTTCACTAACGGCTTCTCCGTTGACGCGAATTTTCACAGGAGCAGAGCTTCCAAGGCTCTTGCCTTCATCGATGACGGTGAAAGACATTTCCATGGGCTTGCCGCTGATGCCATAGCGCGGAGCTTTGTTGAAGCGAATGCGGCGGTCAAATTCGTCCGGTTTGCCCGTAACCAACGCATGAACGGGTGCATCGAAGCCAAGGGCATTTTTGTTGGCCGGAATGTCGTGTACCTGACCATCGGTGATCATGATTGCGCCAGCCACGCGTGACGGTGGCACATCCAGCAACGTGCGGGCGAGTGGGCCGAACAAACGGGTCGCATAACCGTCTTCGTTCTCGCCCGGCTGTGCTGCTTCAACCACGCGCGTTTCAAACTGCGGCATGGTTGCAAGCTGGTCCTGCACGGCCTTAAGAGCCGCATCCGTATCAGCCCGACGGTTGCCCAGTTCCTGGCTCTGGCTGCGATCAACAACAAGGGCGACGACGCTTTTAAGCGACTCACGTTCTTCACTGATGATCAGCGGATTGAGCAGTGCCAGCGCTAGGGCTGCGGCTGCAAGCAAACGGATGAACCCACCGCGCATGCGAAAGACAATCGTTGCCAGTATGAGCATTGCTAGTGGGACCAGAATGCCAATGAGCCATGGCAGGGAGAGGAACGGTTCGAAATCGATATTCATGTTCATCACCCTAATTACCAAGCCGCTCAAGCAGGGCCGGAACATGGACCTGATCGGATTTGTAATTGCCGGTGAGCATATACATGACAATATTCACGCCGCCACGGATCGCATAAATGCGCTGCATTGGATCATTCGGTACTGTCGGCAACATCGGGTTGCCTTGTTCGTCCACTGCCCATGCACCTGCAAAATCATTAGAAGTGATCATGATCGGTGAAACACCGTCGCCTGTGCGCACAGGCCTGTCCTGTGCTGCATTGGTGGGCGCGGTTGCCTCTACCCAAAGCGGGCTGCCTTCATAGCGACCGGGAAAATCCGGCATGATAAAGAAGGATTTGGTTAGCACATGATCGTCTGGTACAGGCTCAAGTGCTGGAACATTCATACCGTTGAGAATGGCGCGTAAGCGTTGGTTGGCTGGTGACGCAGCCGGATCAAGACTAGCGCCTGCCTGCAACTGGTCACGCGTATCGAACAAAACCGTGCCACCCTGCTGCATATAGGCGTCAACCTTGGCGATGGCCTCGGGACTTGGCATTTGGGCATCGGGATCAATCGGCCAATAGATCAGAGGATAGAATGCGAGTTCGTCCTTGGCAGGATCGACACCGATCGGATCACCTGGTTCCAGTGCTGTCTTGTCCAACAGAGCAAAGCTTAAACCGCGCAGGCCTGCTTTGCTGATATCATCGGTCGCGGCATTACCAGTGATGATATAGGCCAGATGTGTTTTCGAGACAGAGTTGATAATTGCCTCATCGCCCGGCTTGCTGTCGTCATGCGTTTGCGGCTCTTGCGCGCGCGCTGAAGGGGTCGCTGCGGGGATCAGACTGATAGCCGAGGTTGCTGCAATCAATATAGCGATACCTGCAACTTTCGAACGAATTTTCATACGGCGGCGGAATGCACCACGCAGCCAAAGCATCAGCAATGTGTCAAGAGCCAGCAGCATGGCGGCTGCCGCGAAAAATGGGCCGCGCAGCGAAATCGATTGATCAGCACTGTAAGATGTCGGGGTTATACCGACAGAAAGTGCAGGTTGGCTGATTGGCTGAAGCTTGATGTCATTACCCTCGAAGATATTCAATGCTTTCAGACCGTCTTCATTGCCGTAAAAACCGGGCGGCGTGTTGATACTCACATCGGGCAGTTTGTCTTTTTCCACAATCAAGGGTTTTGCTTCCGATGATGGAGGTGCCAGTTCACCAGACGCCGAAAGGAGTTGGAACGGTGGCAGCGAAATGGATTGCTGATTATCTTGTGAGCCCATGCGCTGCGACAGCGTTACGATGCGGCGCAACATATCGACAAACGACCCGGAAATCGGCAGGCTCGACCATGTTGCATCAGGTGAAATGTGGAAGAGCACGACATTGCCGCGACCGCGACTCTCGCCGGTAACAAGTGGTGTTCCGTCTGCCAGCGTCGCATAGGCCTTGTCGTTGAGATCGAAAGACGGTTCAGCGAGAACCTGCCGGTTGACCGTCACATCATCAGGAACAGAAAGGCCAGCAAAGGGGCCTTTCTCGGAAAATGAACGTAGTTTCTGAGGCTCTGACCATGACAAGGTACCACCGAGTGCGCGTTCTCCCTTGCGAAGACGGACAGGCAGTAGCGGATCATTTTCGCTGGCACCTGCCAAGCGAGGTCCGGCAAAGCGGACCAGCGTACCACCATCCTCGATCCAGTTTGCAAGCTGTTCTTCAACGGGCTTAGGCAAAGTGCCGATGTCGGCCATGATCAGAATGGACGGCTTGGCATCCAGCAATTCCGGTATCGTCTTCATCAGATCCGCGGAACGCGGTTCGATCAGATTAGCAAAGGGTGACAGCGCACGCGAAATATAATGAAGCGGAGACAGTAGCGGTTGCGCGAGATCCCCATCACCGCTGGCCAGAAGGCCAATGGTTCGGCGTTCTGAACCGGCATCAATCAGACGCACGGCAGCTGCCTGTTGAACTCCATCGACACGGATCAAGCGGAAATCGTTGCGCAGTTCCACCGGCAGGCTAAAGCGGGCGGTGCCCGCCTTGCTACCCACCGCGAAGGATAACGGGGCTTCCGCGATACGTCGGCCTTTGTCGTCGTAAGCTGAAGCCGTGAGCGTGCGAGGTATGGCTATGCCGTCGGGACGAATGGCTATGGCTTCAAGACTGTCGGCCTTATTCTCAATGCCGGTCAATGCAAAAACGTGATTCAGATCAGCGGCATACCAAAGGACAGAAGCGAGGCGATCATTCTGATCGAGCTTTGTGAAAGCGTCTTTATCGGTGGCCTGCGCCAAGCCATCATTCATGAAAGCCAGGCGGATTTTCTCTCCCTGTGGCACAGTCAACGCAAGGCGGTCCAGTGTGGCTTTACGATCAACGGGGATGGGGCGCGGCTGCAAGGCTTGCAGGCGCTCGGTTGCGCGATTGCCGTCATAAGGGCCGATCTCAGCATTTGCAGGTTCTGCGGTTCCAAGCACATAAATTTGCGTATTGGTGGTCCCGGCATCTGCAATCAGCTTTTCCGCGGCTGTTACACGCTGTGTCCATTCTTCGGCTGATGCCCAACCATTATCAATAACGATTGCCAGCGGTTCTTTGCCGGAAAGCGCGATAGGGCGCGGGTTCCAGACCGGCGAAGCAAGGGCGAGAATAACTGTTGCTGCGATCAGAAGACGCAGAAGCGTCATCCACCATGGGCTTTTGGACGGCACTTCTTCACGTTTGAAGACCTGTGCAAGAATTCGCAGCGGCGGGAATGTTTCTTCCTGTGGGCGTGGTGGCGTCATGCGCAGCAACCACCAGATAACCGGCAGTGCGATAAGGCCAGCCAGAATTAACGGCGATCCGAATGCGAGCGGAAGAAAATTCATGTGCGCGAGCCTCCCCAAGAGGGGCCTTGTGAGGACGCGCTTAGAGCATCATGCAGTCTCGACAGTGCCTGTGTGGCGGGTGTGTCGGTACGATGCACTGTAAAGCTCCAACCAAGACGTCTGCAAAAATCTGCCAGCGTATCCCGGCGGGCTGTATAAAGGCGACGATAGTCTTCAGCATAGGTTTCGGCGCGGCCTGCGACCAGAGTGGTACCCGTTTCAGGATCGCGAAACTCGGTGCGACCGGAATAAGGGAAAGTTTCCTCTGCGGGGTCTGCAACTTCCACCAAATGCGCGCGCACGCCACGGCGCGCCAAATTATCGAGCAATTCCGTCAACTCATCCAATGGGTGCAGGAAATCGGAAATGAGAACCACTTCGGAAAAGCGGCGTATCTGATCAATGTCGGGTAAAGGTCTAGCGAAACTATCATGCATCAGGGCGCCCGCCAGACGTTCCGCACCATTGCGCGCAGAAAAGGGTTGCAACAAGGATGGAAACGCGATGCGTTCGCCGGAGCGGGAAAGTAGTTCTGCCAGAGCCAAGGTGAGTACAAGCGAACGCGCTTCTTTTGAAACAGGCGAGAGCTGCGAGCGATAAAGCATGGAAGGTGAGAAATCGCACCACAGCCAGACGGTATGCGCCGACTCCCATTCGCGGTCACGCACATAGGTATGATCGTCTCGCGCTGAACGTCGCCAGTCGATGTGCGCGAGCGATTCGCCCTGAACATAAGGTCGGAACTGCCAGAAGTTTTCGCCGGGACCGCGCTTGCGGCGGCCATGCCAGCCGTTCATCACAGTGTTGACGACACGCTGCGCTTCAACCAGCAGATCAGGAATACTGGATGCCCGCGCACGTGCACGAGCCAGCGTATCCTTGCGATCTGACGATGAAACTTCCGCGCCGATCACCATTAGGCAGCAGCCTTCACCAGATTGGCAATGACATCGCGAACATGCATACCATCGGCGCGCGCCGCAAAATTCAGCGCCATACGATGCTGCAGAACGGGCTCGGCCAATGCTTTCACATCATCGATGGATGGCGCGAGACGACCCTCGTAAAGTGCACGTGCACGGGCGCAGAGCATCAGTGCCTGGCTGGCGCGTGGTCCCGGTCCCCATGCGATGTGCTTTTGAGCATGATCATTGTCTGCATCGGGCCGTGCTGAGCGTACGAGTTTCAGGATAGCATCGACGACGCTTTCGGAAACCGGCATGCGACGCACAAGCGCCTGCATCTGACGTAGACGGTCCGCATCGAGAATTGAATAAGCCTTCGCCTCAGTTACGCCTGTGGTTTCAAGCAGGATACGACGTTCAGCGTCCAGTTCAGGATAGAGAATATCGATCTGCATCAGAAAGCGATCAAGCTGCGCTTCGGGCAGAGGATAGGTACCTTCCTGCTCCAGAGGGTTCTGCGTGGCAAGCACGTGGAACGGGGCTGGCAGGTCATAACGCTGACCGGCAACGGTCACGTGATATTCCTGCATGGCCTGCAAAAGGGCGGACTGGGTGCGCGGCGAGGCACGGTTGATTTCGTCAGCCATCAGAAGCTGGGTGAAGATCGGCCCCTTGAGATAACGGAAGGAACGGCGACCGTCTGGGTCCTGCTCCATCACTTCGGAACCGATAATGTCGGAGGGCATCAGGTCTGGTGTGAACTGGATACGCTGGCCCGACAGGCCAAGAACAGTTCCCAGAGTTTCGACAAGTTTCGTCTTCGCAAGGCCGGGCACGCCAACGAGCAGCGCATGACCACCCGCGAGAATGGCTACGAGCGCGCGTTCGATGACGCTTTCCTGCCCGAAGATAACGGTGCCGATATTTTCCTTGATGCGTGCGATGTCAGCGAGGGCGCGTTCGGCTTCGGCAATAATTTCATTGGAAGCGGTTGGTGGGGTAGCGGCTTCGGGCGTAACAACAACGCTCATAGGGACCTCGCAATATTTCCGCCTATGATTTGGCGGAGAACCGGACTTAAGGCGACTGCCTCTGAAATTTAAATCGCACTATAATGCTGACAAGCCGTGAAACGGTGACTATTTCATGACTCTAAGCATTTTAATCACATTCGAGCAGGAATAACCGAGTCGGATGACAAAAAGCACCCCTAACGGCAAACAAGAGCCGCAAAGTTCAATGAAGGCGGCTGCGAGTGCCAGCGGACTGGAAGCTCTGATTGCACGCGCCCACGCTGATGCGCATAGCGGCCCAGCGACGAATGAACGGGGAATTCCGCCTGTGGAACGCTGGAACCCTGCGTTTTGCGGCGATCTGGATATGGAAATCCGGGCCGATGGTACCTGGTTCTATATGGGCACGCCTATTGGACGCCCTCAGCTTGTGCGACTGTTTTCGACCGTCTTGCGCAAGGATGAAGACGGAAAAACTTATCTTGTAACGCCGGTGGAAAAAGTCGGAATCCGGGTGGAAGATGCGCATTTCATCGCTGTTGAAATGCAGGTTTCGGGCGAAGGAGAGGAGCAGAAGCTGACTTTGCGGACCAATGTCGGCGATGTGATCGAAGTGGGTGATGAGCATCCACTGCACTTTATTATCGAAAAGGAAAGCGGTGGTCTCAAACCATATGTGCTTGTTCGCGGTCGATTGGAAGCATTGCTGACTCGGGCTGTGATGTATGATCTCGCAGCGCTTGGCGAAGAGATCGAAGTCGATGGCGTGACAATGTTTGCGGTGCGTTCAAACGGCGTGGTTTTTCCAATCATGCCTGTCGATGCACTGGAGGCCGCACTGCAATGAATAACCGTGCATCTCATCTGTTTCCAGCGTTTTCAGCGGGTGATTTTGCCGAGCGCGTGCGCAACTGGCAGCCGGATCATGATGATCTGACTGGCGATCATTTGCTGAATCCGGAATTCACGCAGGCCATGGTCACGTCGAAAATGCGTGATGCCGCCGTGCTCGTGCCGGTGGTGGATCGTGGACCAGAAGCGACATTGTTGCTGACGCGACGCACTGAAAAATTGCGCAAGCATTCTGGTCAGATTGCTTTTCCGGGTGGTGCGATCGACCCTGAAGACGGTACGGCTGAAAATGCAGCGCTACGAGAGGCCAATGAGGAAATCGGTCTTATCTCCGAACGGGCAGAAATCATCGGACATATGCCGCGCTATCTGACCGGCAGCGGGTTTTCGATCACCCCTGTTCTGGCGGTCGTTAATACGCCTTTTGACGTTTATCCCAATCCAGACGAGGTCGCGGACATCTTTGAAGTACCGCTTTCATTTCTCATGAACCCGGCCAACCATCGGCGCGAAAGCCGACTGTTCAACGGTGAGGAACGTTTTTATTACGCAATGCCATATCACGAACGATTCATCTGGGGCGCGACCGCAGGGATCATTCGCGGACTTTATGAAAGGCTCTACGCTTGAGCGAGACACTCATTCATTCCATCAATATTTCTAGCCGTGCCGACTGGCTGAAGGCGAAGCCACTTCAGGCGCTTTTTGCAGCATTGAACCGTGATGGTGGCGAGGCGCGCGTGGTCGGCGGAGCTGTGCGCAACACGCTGCTGGGTACAAAAGTCAGTGATATCGACTTGGCCACCACGCATCTGCCGCAGGATACTGTACGACTTGCTCAGGAAGCAGGCTTCAAGCCCGTACCAACTGGTATTGAGCATGGCACGGTGACGGTTGTCGTTCAGGGACAGCCGTTTGAAGTGACAACACTGCGTAAGGATATCGAAACCGATGGTCGCCATGCAAAAGTGGCTTTCGGTACCGACTGGAAGACGGACGCCGAGCGACGTGATTTTACGATCAACGCGCTTTATGCAACGGTTGATGGCGAGGTCATCGATTTTGTCGGTGGGCTGGCTGATATCGAAACGCGGACGCTGCGTTTCATTGGTGATGCTGAAGCGCGCATCCGGGAAGATTACTTACGTATCCTGCGCTTTTTCCGTTTCTTTGCATGGTATGGTTCGGGTCGTCCCGAAACCGATGGTCTGCGCGCCAGTGCGCGTCTCAAGGATGGCCTTGATCAGCTTTCTGCCGAGCGGGTCTGGTCTGAACTCAAAAAGCTCCTTGCTGCTCCCGATCCTTCGCGGGCGCTTTTGTGGATGCGGCAGGCTGGTGTCCTCACCGCCATTCTGCCTGAAAGTGAAAAATGGGGCATCGATTCAATCCATGGCCTGGTGCGCACGGAAGGCGATCTTGGTTGGCCTATAGATGCCTTGTTACGGCTTGAAAGTATGATCCCGCCCGATACGGCACGCGTCAATGCTATGGGCAAACGACTGAAAATGTCGAACGCAGAACGGGCGCGGCTCGAAGCATGGGCGCGCACTGAAATTATCAAGCCGGAAATGTCTGAACAGGCGCTGAAAAAGCTCGTTTATCGTGGCAGCAAGCAGGCGGTCCTGGATCGCATTCAGCTCAGCTATGCTCAAGCACGCAATGAAGCGATCGGCAGTGATGAGGCCATGATCCGTGCGGGCGGTTTTGCCCGCCTGCTTGACGCTGTTCAAAGCTATGAAGCGCCGGTGTTCCCGGTTACGGGTGGCGATCTTCTTCGCCTTGGCTTCGAGAAAGGCCCCGTTTTGGGCGAAAAGCTGCGCGAGTTGGAAACTCTCTGGATTGACTCAGGTTTTAGTCTTGACCATGAAGCGCTTCTGGACAAACTTGATCGCAATAAAATGAACGATTGACGGTTGATTATACAAAATCATGCCGCGATTTTCTGAGTTTATATCGTAAGTTCGGTTTTAAGCGCCTGATTTGAAAGAGCAATGAATGTCCACTTCCGATACATCGACTTCGCAGAATACGGCCACTGACCCCAAGCAGAATTTTGGCACGGACGGTATCGCACCTATGGAGCGTCCGGGTGCGGTTACACGTTTCTTCATGGGAATTGTTGCATGGGCGGAGCGGCTTAATCTCAAATACGCAAAGCTTGGCAATCCGCCAGTATATGACAATGCTATTTTCCCATGGGTGGCAGAAGTCGAGAAGGCATATCCGGCGATCCGTGCGGAGCTGGAAAAGGTTCTGCTGCGCCAGAGTGAATTGCCGTCCTTTCAGGATATTTCCTCAGACGTGAAGACAATCTCGACGGATAATCATTGGAAGACGTTCTTCCTGCTTGGTTTTGGCGTGAAGTCGGAACAGAACGTTCACGCTTGTCCCAATACATGGAATGCCGTGCAGAAAATTCCCGGCTTGACCACCGCTATGTTCTCGATCTTTGAACCGGGCAAGCATCTGCCGCCGCACCGAGGCCCTTACAATGGCGTGTTGCGTTTGCATATGGGCATGATTGTACCGGAGCCTGCCGACAAGCTCGCGATCCGGGTCGATAAACAGGTCTGCCATTGGCAGGAAGGCAAGGTTCTGATTTTCGATGATGCCTATGAGCATGAGGCATGGAACCATACCGACCATACGCGTGTGGTGTTGTTTGTCGATTTCGTAAAGCCGCTGAAGTTTCCAGCCCGTTTCGTAAATTGGGCTTTGATGAATCTTGCAATCTTTACGCCCTTCATCAAGGAGGGGTTGGACAACCACAATGAGTGGGAAAAGAAGTTTTATGCGGAGGCTGAAAAGCTCCGCAACCAGCCAAAAGCCTGAACGAATTGACTTCAAGCTACAGCACTCTTAAATAATCTTCGGGAGGGCTCTTAAGCCCTCCCGTCATATGTACCCACGGTCAAATCTGGGTCTGCGTTAAGAGGAATTGTTGATGCTGGAGATTGTCGGAAGCCTCTGATCGTTCCGAATAACTGCGCGTTTTAATCCACGCACATGTTCAGGGACGGAAATGGCATTGGCCGTGGGCAAATCTTTGTTTGTCCGCGCAGGCTGGTGCTTGTCATGGTTTCCATCCAGGCATTAACGACAATGAATATCTCACGCATTGAACAGCGCGTGCTACACGTGCTGGCGCAGGGCGGTTACATCCGCCATTTGCGCGAAGACCGACGTATCTGCGAAATCGAATGTTATACCCGCGAAGGTTATCTACTTTCCGATTGTACAATGGTTGTTTTCCAGCAATTGCGACGGAAGCGGCTGATCGAATCTCGGGCTGGCGACGCGTATCGCATTTCGCTCAAAGGACGCATCAACGTCCGCGCACAAGCCAATAATCGATGAAGGAGAGCATGATGCTTATCCGCAAGGAGCAACCAGAGGACACTGCTGCAATCCGTCGCCTGACTGAAGAGGCGTTCCGTTCGGTGCCGTATAGTAACCAGAAAGAGGCGGCCATTATTGATGCGCTTCGTTCGGCATCAGCGCTGACCTTGTCACTGGTAGCAGAGGAGGAAGTCTTTCTTCTCGGTCACGTGGCTTTTTCGCCCGTACTCATCGATGGTGCCGATTGTGGCTGGTACGGGCTTGGCCCCGTCTCGGTCCAGCTGGGCAGGCAAGGTGAGGGGATTGGTAGCGCACTCATTCGAGAAGGTCTTTTGCGACTGAAAGAGGCAGGAGCCAAGGGCTGTGTCTTGCTCGGAGATCCCGGCTATTATCAGCGTTTTGGTTTCAAAGCTGATGATAGGCTCAGGCTTGAAGGTGTACCAGCAGAGTATTTCCAGTGCCTCGTTATCGAGGGGGAAATACCACGAGGCAACGTGACCTATCACGCAGCATTCGACGCATAAAGAAAGGGCGGGAAATTCCCGCCCTTTTTAAATTCCCAGAACCTGTTACGGCCATTTCACCACAGGCGGCATGGACGACAGAATGGAATTCACATTGCCGCCGGTCTTGAGACCGAAGATCGTGCCACGATCATAGAGCAGGTTGAATTCCACATAGCGCCCGCGGCGGATGAGTTGCTCTTCGCGATCTTCAGGTGTCCAGTCCTTGTTGAAGTTCTGGCGAACCAGATGCGGATAGACGACCGAGAAACCACGGCCTACGTCGCGTGTGAATGCGAAGTCCTTGTCCCAGCCGCCCTGTTCTTCAGATGAATGCAGCCAGTCATAGAAGATACCGCCAATGCCGCGTGCCTCGTCACGGTGAGGCAGGAAGAAATATTCGTCGCACCATTCTTTGACTCGCTGGTAATCGACGATGTCTTTGTGCTTTTCGCAGATGAAGCGGAATGCTTTATGGAAAGCGAGTGTATCCGGGTCTTCCTGCGTGCGACGACGGTCGAGCACCGGCGTCAGGTCTGCACCACCGCCGAACCATTGGCGCGTGGTAACGACCATGCGCGTGTTCATGTGGACTGCCGGAACATTCGGATTTTGTGGATGCGCTATCAGCGAAATTCCACTGGCCCAATAGCGTGGGTCTTCTTCGGCGCCAGGTATCTGCTTGCGAAACTCTGGCGAGAACTCGCCATGAACAGTGGAGACATGCACGCCGACTTTTTCAAAGACACGACCATGCATGATGGACATGACGCCGCCACCACCATTGCCATCATCCTTCTGCCAGGGTGTGCGAACAAAGCGGCCCGGCTCCTGATCGGAAAGCTGTCCCTGCAAGTCGTCTTCGAGTTGCTCGAAGCTTGCACAGATACGATCGCGCAACTCTTCAAACCAGTCCCGGGCGGCTTGCTTTTTTTCTTCGATATCTTGCGGGATGATTGCCGGAATTTCGTCGCGCTGCATTTTTGTATCCTCTCACGCAATGTACCGTGCGACTGGAGAAGTCGCGAAAATTCAAACTTCTATGTTTCTGACTTAGCAAAGTCCTGCAGTCTGGCAAAGCACGAAGACGTTGCACGTCGCGCGCATGATTTCCTCTCCCCAAGAAAAGACTCGTCATCAAGTCGTTGCTTCCCTATCTTATGCCACCCAGGGATTGGATATTCCTTGTTTCGGGAGGCTCCTGCATGACCGCATCACCGCCCCGCCCACCGCTTGAAGGACTGCGCAAGCAGCTTGAAAAAGGCCGCGCGAACAAGAGTCGGCTTCCGCGCGATGGTTTCATCCGGGAAACATTTGCATTGCCGCGACAGGCTGCGCGTGAAAAGGCGCGTGAATGGTTTGAGACATTTCCCAAAGCTGCATACTGGACAGAAATAGAAAGCTGGTGCGAACGTCCCGACGATGTCATCGAATTTACGATGCGCCGTTTGCCGACATCGGATTAGCTTCGCGATCTGATTCAAAGCGCGGACTTAAGTCGTTGAAACGAGATTCAGATTAGCCATTTGTAAAAACCGCCCTCCGGCATTGCCGAAGGGCGGTTTCGTTTTTGAGTCGTTATAGCATTACGACTGTATTTTACTTCCGTCTGAGGAGCTTGCTCCCACGACTTCCAATCCTTGATGATGCTGTCGGCGTAGACTTTGCCAACGCGATAGGCATTGGTTGTGGCCAGCGGGAAGCCGCCCGACTTTGCTGCAAGCGATTGCGCTGCAGTCTGGTCTTTGCCCTGACGGTCGAAGTTAGAGGCAGTGCGCAATAGCGCAATACGGTCGTAATCTAGCTTGCCTGCGTCTGCTGCACGCTTGAGCGAAGTGAGTGTCGCATTGTCTTCCATTTGAGACGTGCAGTATTCGGCCTTGCCGTCGGTCAAAAGCTTCGACCACTGTTCCATGGCTTCGCCCAGCTTGGTGCCGTGCCAGTAAGTATCGCCCGATGCTGTATCGCAGATCGTGACCATTGGTGCGCTGGTCGCAGCTTTTTCCGTATAGTGCTTGCGATATTCCTTGGCATCGTCACCGTCGAGCAGCTCAACGCCCTTGGTTGTTGCCAGCGCGTAATCGGCGAGTTTGCCGTTGAGCTCGAAGACTTCCGTTCCTGCGGCCCATTTTGGCTTTTCGCCCGGCTTTTCCGCACCAAGGCCGAAGAAGTCAGTCGCCCAGCCTTCAGGCGCTTCGCGAATATCAATGCGATGGTTGAGGTTGGCATCAACTGCGTATTTCGCCCAATGCGCGGAACCCAGTGTGCCGTGCTTTGGATCAACGCCTGCAATGCCTGCGATGAGGAAATAGGTGTGCGTGAGATCAAGCTTGTCGCTGAGCGCCATTGCGGTGACCGCGCTTGCTGCATTGGCGAAGCCCATGGCCGTCGTCATATGGCAGAGGCCTTCGGTTGTGCAATCGACCTCAGGATATTCAGGGCTCAGGCCCGGCAGTTTCAGCTTCTGCGTGAACTTCTCGCCTTCCAGCCATGGCTTGGCTTCTTCGCCAAACATGGTGATGACCATGACCTTTGGCGAAATGGTTTCGGCACCTTGAGCGAATGCAGGTGCTGCTGCGAGCATAGACAGCGCGGACGCAGCAAAGGTGAGATTGCGGAGCGATGACTGCATCGAATGATAGCCTTTCAGACCGGAGATTAAAGAAGGGACGCCCGGCACAACCGGCATTGTGCAAAGCTTATTGAACATGCTTCGGGAACTGATTCCGCTTGCCCGTCTAAGCGTTTGAAACGGAATCGAGTTCCAGTTTTTGCTGGCGCATAGCTTCGCCTGCGGTTAGCGCTACGGAAACCGCAAGATTGAGGGATCGTGCGCCCGGTACCATGGGTATAATCAGCCGTGCATCAGCGAGATCCTGAATGCTGTCCGGTACACCGGCAGATTCACGCCCAAAGAGCAGGATGTCATTTTTCTGAAACTGATAATCCGTATAGCCAACTGCAGCTTTGGTTGAAAGCAACACAAGGCGTTTGCCTGCCTGCAGGCGCCAGTCATTGAAATGTTGCCAGTCGGCATGGCGGGTGAGGGCAGCCTGTTCCAGATAATCCATTCCGGCGCGCTTTAGTGATCTGTCGGAAACGTCAAAACCCGCAGGCTCGATCAGGTCCACCGCGAAGCCAAGGCATGCGGCCATGCGCAGGATGGTTCCCGTGTTTCCGGGAATGTCAGGCTGGTAAAGAGCGATGCGCAGTTCCATATGACGCGGGTAACTCACAAACTCTGTTGCTGCAAGTACAGAGAACGAATGTTCCCATGACGTCAACACATCAATCGTGCGCGATAACGCTGCGATGAGCAAAACTGTCCTCTAATCACAAAAATATTCCCTTTTTGTTCCTATTCCGCCTTGGCAATTTTTGCTGAGGCACATAAAAGGATCGCCATGTTTAGATGGTTTGAAAAACGACTCGAAGCCTATCCCGAAGAGCCTCCACGCGAACCTCCGCGCGGGCTGGTGGCCTTCTGCCTTTACTATACCCGTGGCGCATGGCCATGGATTATCGGCATGGCAATTTTCACAACACTGATCGCGATCATCGAAGTGTCGCTCTTTGCCTTCATGGGCAATATCGTCGACTGGCTTTCACATCAGTCGCGCGAAACGTTCCTGAGCAACGAAGGCTGGCGGCTTGCGATGATCGCAGGCGTTGTACTTGTCGGCTTGCCTGGTGTGGTGCTGGTCCATTCGCTGCTCATTCACCAGACGTTGCTTGGCAACTATCCGATGCGCGTGCGCTGGCTGATGCATCGCTATCTGATCCGTCAGTCCATGTCGTTCTTCCAGGACGAGTTTGCCGGGCGTATCTCGACCAAGCTGATGCAGACCGCGCTCGCGGTGCGCGAAACGGTTATGAAACTGCTCGACGTGCTGAACTATGTCATCGTCTATTTTGCGGGCACGCTGTTCATTGCAGCGTCCGCAGACATTGTTCTGATGATCCCGTTTGCGGTCTGGCTAATCGTCTACATGATCTTGCTGCGCTTCTTCATTCCGCGTCTGCGTGTGATTTCCGAAGAGCAGGCCGATGCGCGTTCGTCGATGACCGGGCGTATCGTCGACAGCTATACCAATATTGCGACGGTCAAACTGTTCTCGCATTCAAGCCGCGAAGAGTCTTACGTCAAGGAAAGCCTCGATGGCTTCCTTGGTACAGTGCATCGCCAGATGCGGCTCATCACGATGTTCCATTTCACACTCTATATGGCTAACTGTATTTTGCTGTTTGCCGTGGGTGCGATTGGCATCAAGCTCTGGATGAATGAAGCGATCTCCGTTGGTGCGGTGGCTGTGGGTATCGGCCTTGTGCTGCGTCTCAACGGCATGTCGCAGTGGATCATGTGGGAAATGTCTGCACTGTTCGAGAATATCGGAACAGTAGAAGACGGTATCACAACGATTGCTCGTGCTCACGAGGTGGTGGACGTGCCGAATGCGCCTGCGCTGCATGTCAGCAAGGGTGCGCTGGATTTCGACAAGATCGGGTTTCACTACGGCAAGGGCAAGGGCGTTATTGAAGGTTTGTCACTCGACATCCAGGCTGGGCAGAAGATTGGCCTCGTCGGTCGTTCGGGTGCGGGTAAATCCACGCTGGTCAATCTGCTGCTGCGCTTCTACGATCTCGAAAAGGGCCGCATTCTGATTGACGGCCAGGACATTTCCAAGGTCACGCAGGACTCGCTTCGTGCAAGCATCGGCATGGTCACACAGGACACATCGCTTCTTCATCGTTCCGTACGTGAGAACATCATGTATGGCCGACCTGATGCCACCGAAGAAATGGTCGAGCGCGCAATCCGTCTGGCACAGGCTGATCAGTTCATTCCGCTGCTGACTGACGCGAAAGGTCGGCGTGGGCTTGATGCCCATGTCGGTGAACGCGGCGTGAAGCTTTCCGGCGGACAGCGTCAACGTATCGCGATTGCGCGTGTGATGTTGGAGGATGCGCCGATCCTCATTCTGGAAGAGGCAACCTCTGCGCTCGACTCGGAGGTGGAAGCGGCCATTCAGGACAGCCTCAACACGCTGATGGAAGGCAAGACGGTTATTGCGATCGCGCACCGTCTTTCGACCATTGCGGCGCTTGATCGTCTGGTCGTGATGGACAAGGGCCAGATTGTTGAAGATGGGACGCATGAGGAACTTGTTGCGCTCGGCGGCATTTATGCCGGACTATGGGCACGACAGTCGGGCGGCTTCCTCGGATTTGACGAACAGGCCGAAGCAGAGATGGCAAAGTAAGGATTAGGCATTTGATGAAAGCGGTTTATAGCCTGTTCGAGCGCTGGGTTGATCCCTTCCGCGAACCGGACAAGCTTAGGCCGCCTTCAACTACGCTCGCATTTCTCTGGCATTATGCCCGTCAGGCCAAATGGCCGCTTGCAGCCTCGCTGGTTGTTGGCGGTCTTTTGCCTTTGGTCGAGGCGGGACTGTTTTATTTTACCGGCAGACTGGTCGATATTCTCGATCAGGCAGGTCGGGCTGGAGTTGAACGTAGCTGGTCTGCGCTGTTTCAGGCAGCAGGTCCCGAGCTGTTGTTCATGGGCATTACCGTCCTTGTCATCCGGTTTGTCGTGACCGGCATAAATACGCTGCTCGAAGGTCAGACACTGTCGCCGGGCTTCTACAACATGATCCGCTGGCAGGCCAATTCTTATGTCCAGCGCCAATCCTATGCCTTTTTTCAGAATGATTTTGCCGGTCGTATTGCCACCAAGGTGTGGCAGGCCGGACAGGCTGCCGGTGATCTCATCGAAAGCCTCATTCAAGTCGTCTGGTTCATGGCGATTTACAGCATCACAACGCTGTTTCTGGTGGGGCGCCTCGACTGGCGGCTGGCGGCAGCCGTTATCTTATGGATATTGGCATTTGGTTTGATCGCCCGCCATTATCTGCCACGTATTCGCAAAAGCGCTGAAGCGTCCGCAGAAGCCGGTTCGATGATCAATGGCCGCATCGTCGACAGCTATTCCAACATTCAGACGATCAAGCTCAATGCCGCTGATGATGATGAACGCTACATGCGTGAAGGCTTCATGCGGTATCTCGCTGCGATCTTGCCTTTCATGCGCTCACTGACCGGCGTGCGCCTTGCTATGACCGCGCTTTCTGGTGTGATGATCGTTACCGTTGCTGCGATTACCATCGATTTGTGGACGCGCGATGCGATCACTGTCGGGCAGGTGTCCTTCACGCTTGGCCTGGTTCTGCGGTTGAACATGCTGCTTGGTCGATTGATGATGCAGCTCAATGGAATGCTGCGTCAGCTGGGACTGATCGAGAATTCGATGAAGCTTGTTTCCGCCCCTCTTGGTCTTGAAGACAAGCGCGATGCAAAAACATTGCAGATCACCGAAGCTCGCATCGATATTAACAATGTCACTTTCCATTATGGCAAAGCAGCGGGTGTCCTTGATGGTATCAATTTCACCGTTAAGGGCGGTGAGCGCATTGGCCTGGTAGGGCATTCGGGCGCGGGTAAATCGACGCTCGTCAATCTGATCCTGCGCCTTTATGACGTCGAGAAAGGTGCGATCCTTGTGGATGGGCAGGATGTTCGCGATGTGACGCAAGCCTCACTGCGCCGCGCTTTTGCAGTGGTCAGTCAGGAGACAGCGCTCCTGCATCGCTCATTGCGCGAGAATATCATGCTGGCGCGCGACAATGCGAGTGATGAAGAACTGCTTCAGGCAGCGCGACAGGCGGAAGCTGATGAGTTTATCGCCAAGCTTGAAGACTTCAATGGCCGCAAGTCTTTCGACGCGTTTGTTGGTGAACGTGGCGTGAAACTTTCAGGTGGCCAGCGACAGCGCATCGCAATCGCGCGCGCTATCCTGAAAGATGCGCCTATTCTTATTCTGGATGAGGCGACTTCCGCGCTCGACTCAGAGGTGGAAGCTTCGATTCAGGAAAACCTCCGTCAGCTCATGGAAGGCAAGACGGTGATCGCTATTGCGCATCGGCTTTCGACTATTGCGGCGCTAGATCGTCTCATTGTCATGGACAAAGGCCGGATTGTCGAGGAGGGAACCCATGAAGAACTTATTGCGCGAGGCGGAATTTACGCCGGTCTCTGGGCGCGTCAATCGGGCGGGTTTCTCGGCATAAACGGCTAATTCCAGCCAATTTTGCAAAATGTTCGACGCACCGCTCAAAGTGAGATTTGAGCGGTGCGGTTTGTCTGGTCGCTTTTAAAACATCCCAATAAAGCAGCCTGCGACATGGTGCCGTCCTATGGGGTTGGCGTCTGGACAAGGCTTTTCAACCTGCCTAAACCTCAATGTTGAGATGGAGGGAATTTCGTTCTGCAAGCAATTGTGGAACTGCTTTTTGCGTGAGCGCAAAAGGCTGGACTGCTTTTGCGCAATTGCAAAGGAACGAGGGGAGATTTCAATTGGATATCCAGGTTAAAAAGGAATTGGCACGTGAGCGCACACGACACGGCTGAGCCGACACGGCGTGATTTTTTGTATATTGCGACGGGAATGGCCGGTGTCGTCG
>Ga0308157_10003343_pt1 | contig 23591 bp, 33 predicted proteins | sample PhyBR1_FD_201035 | JGI IMG/M metagenome (GOLD analysis project Ga0308157, IMG submission 201035) | Phyllosphere microbial communities from UC Gill Tract Community Farm, Albany, California, United States - DLSLB.R1 | ecosystem: Host-associated > Plants > Phyllosphere > Unclassified | place: USA...
CTCTGTTCCGGTCGACGTTGTGGTGTCTTGCCGAGCCCAGGACAGAGCGCAGGCGAGGACGAACGGGTCGTGGATGTGGGCGAGGTAGCCGAGCCCGTCGGTTTCGTGGAATTCGAAGTAGAACCGAAGCGCCTCGGCCAGTTGTGCGAGTACTGATTGCCAGCGGTCATCGGCACCACCGGCAGAGGATCCGTCGAGGATGGTGGCGAGACGCTCGGGTGTCATCTCAACGGCTTCGGTCGCTTCGATCGGGGCGATGACCGGAAGGTGGGCCAGCCTCTCCTCCTGTCTGGTGCGGTCGAAAGCGGCAAGCACCTGGGCGGTGGACTCAGGGTCGAAGGTGACATTCCATTCCGTCGTCGGGTGGGTGTTGCCCCGGTAGTTGAACGCTCCTCCCATGATGAAGAGACGTTTGAACAGACTCGGGAGTTCCGGGTCGATTTCGAGGGCCAGGGCAAGATTCGTGGCTGGACCGATGACGACACCGAGGAGCTGTCCGGGATGGGCGTGGGCAGCATCGACCCAGGCCTGAGCCGCCGTCACCGAACTCACCGGCGTGCTCGGGGCCGGCAGCCGCGCATATCCCCGCCCGGACTCCCCATGGGTGAGGTCGGCATATTCCAGGGCTTCGCCCGTTGCCGTCTCCGCTGCCTGCGGATCCATCTGCAGGACCCGCCATGCCAGCGGAAGGCTGTGGCCGGCGTGGACGGGAATGTCGCTGCGTCCGGCCAGCGACAGCCATCCGCGGGTGTTCTCGACGACTTGTGCGGTGGCGACGTTGCCTCCGGATGCGGCGATGCCGACAACGTCGACGTCGTCTTGGCAGCACAGGTAGGCCAGTGCAATAGCATCGTCGATTCCGGGGTCGCAGTCGAGGAAGAGCGGCAGAGCGGCAGGCATGGTTCTATTCTGCCGGATCCGGCTGTGTCACCACCGTCGGATGCGGGCCCAGTTTCCGCAGGCTTGGGTTGATCCCCGTCTCACCAGTCGGCAGCAGAGGTAGAGCTTCGCCGAGGGAGGTTCGTCGATTCCGAACCTTTCTCTCATGTCGATGGCTTCCTCACTGCCCAAGGGAGTGCCGATGACCTCCCCGAACGGCATGCTGGTGATCCACGGTTTGGCGGCGAAAGTGAAGGCGTTGAGGAACATTTCACAGTCACAGCAGCAGGCACCCATGCTGCTCAGCCGCGCGAGCAGAGCCGTGGCGCGTGGAGCCGTACGGTCACGGAAGCCTTCCGCGAACCGGTGGGTGCCGTTGCAGCCGAATTCGCCGAGTTGTCGGAACACGTAGCAGGCCAGGCATTCGCCGGGGCGCGGAGCGAAGACATGGGCGGTCTCCTCGTCGATGATCGTTCTGACGTCGTTGTCAATGGTGTTCTTGTCCATGGCCACACAGTTCCAGACGGCACTGACATGACATGAGGCGAATTAATATCGTTCATCGATTTTCGACCTATTAATGCAGGTCACAGCTGGAGAAGACTTTTCACCTTAGAATCGTGCCCATGAGCATTCTCGTCATCGGTGAGGCCCTCATCGACATCGTCAGCACGCCCGGGAGTCCAGACCGATATGCACCGGGTGGAGCTCCAGCCAATGTGGCTCTCGGGCTGGGCCGCCTCGGCGACGATGTCGAGTTCCTCACCGATGTCGGCGATGATTTCCACGGTGGGTTCCTTCTCGCTCATCTTCAGGAGTCTCAGGTCGCCGTGCTCGCTTCACCACGTGGCGCCACGTCGACGGCGCTGGCTCGCCTCGCCGATGACGGCTCCGCCGAGTACGAGTTCCACCTGCGGTGGGACCCTGACTCTTCCCTGCTCACGGACGCACCTCGCTCCGTTGTGCATTTCGGCTCGATTGCGGCATTCCTTTCGCCTGGCTCCGCAGTCATCGAAGATGTTCTCGCCTCTGCGACCGGGGCTTTCGGTACGCATCCTCGTCCGCTCATCTCCTTCGATCCGAATATCCGACCGTCGATCATCGGCTCCCGCGAAGATGCGATGCCGCGTTTCGAGGAGTTGGCTCGTCGAGTCGACGTTCTCAAACTCAGCGACGTCGATGCGAACTGGCTCTATCCCGATCTCGACGAGTCCGCACAGGTCGACCGTCTTCTCAGCCTCGGGGCGAATCTGGTCGCCATGACTCGCGGTGGTGAGGGTGCGATCGTGGCGACCGCCTCGGCGCGGGCATCGGTGACCTCAAGGAAGGTGGAAGTCAAAGACACGATCGGGGCCGGGGATACGTTCATGGTCTCACTCATCCACGACCTGCATGCTCAGGAGAACGCTGTGTCCGATCTCAGCACGGCAGAACTCACAGCCCTGGGAGATCGCGCATCGGCGCTTGCGGCGATCACGGTCAGCCGTGAGGGTGCGGATCTGCCGTGGGCCGTGGAACTCACGAACTGAGGAAGTCGCCGAGCTGTCGCAGGCAGATGTCATGGCCGTTGCGGTGTCCGTCGATCATTCCCCGACCGACGAAGGACACGACCTGGTCGACGAGCTCGACCCGGGTGCCTGTCGGGATAGCGGTCAGGGTCCAGGTGATGATGGCCGTCGATAGTATCTCATCGTCTTTGGTGAGAGTCTCCGTTGTGACGATGTGACGTCCCGGCGCAAGTGAGCAGTACTGCCCGGTGGAGACGAACTCGAGTTCTCCCGGTGACCCACAGCGGGCCCGGATCGCTCCGCCCGGACGGAATTCGTCGATGTCGCAGACTATCTCCTCCCCCTCGGGAACTCCCCACTGCACGCGCTGATCCGAATCGGCGAAGGCGTTCCAGACCTTTGAGACCGGATGCTCGAAATCAGCGCCGAGGCTGATCGTCGCGGTCACTGGCGCGCCCTGGTCGGATGCTGCCTCACTCACCGAAGAACACCACCTGGTTTCCGTCCGGGTCGGTGACCGGCAGGATGCGCTGTCCGCCGCCTGGGGACGGTTCGTCATGGTCGATTCCGGCCGCTCGCAGATGCTCGGCCATCGTGTCGAGGTCGTCCACGTCGAGAACCACGTTGGAGCGTCCGGCTCGCTGCGGGTCCTCCCAGATCTGGATTCCGAACCTCTCGTCGAAGAGCCATTGGGCCAGCCCCGCCATCGGCTTGTCATCCGGCTGTCTTTCGAAGAGTCGGGAATACCATTCGGTCGCTTCCTTCTCGCTGGTGACAACGATATTGGCCATGAGTCCGGTGATCATGATCGCTCCTTCGGGATCAGTCTTGAGATTGAGTGATTGCATTCTGCAATCACTTGTTCCATGGAAGCACACATCGGCCCCGGGAACAAGAGCGACGCTCAGCTCAGCCCCCGAACGGGGCCAACGCAAACCGGCCCCATGCGAGGAACGCAAATACCAGCAGGTATGCGGTGTCCCCCGCCATCAGGCCCCATTCGCTGCGTCGAAATCGGGTTGTCGCCGCCCCAGCCATCACCAGCATGAGTCCACACGCCGCGATCGGCGAGAGAACCGGAAGGACCCCCACCAGCGGCGGCACGATCAGTCCGATCACACCGAGGAGCTTGATTGTTCCGATGGCTTTGATATGCCCCGGACTGAAATCGTCCACCCAGTGCTGACTGTGAGCCAGCGCCCGATACTTCTCCTTGGACAGGATCACCTGCGAGGCTCCGCCGATGCCGAAAGCCACTGCCATTGCGGCGGCGACGACCCATAGTACGATGTCCATCATTGCAATTCTCCTTTGCCGAAAGAGCCCGGTCGGACTCTCACTCTGATGACGCATCGCCGCCAGGAAAGGTAACAGCCATCGCGCAGTCATCTTCGACCTCAGAGTTCGAAGCTCATCGCCCTCGCCTCACTGCGTTGGCCACGAGAGTGCTCGGCTCGCATTCGGACGCCGAGGATGCCGTTCAGGAGACGTGGCTCCGCTGGGAGCGGAACGGCCCGGAGTCCATCGACAATCTCGGCGGGTGGCTGACCCGGGTCATCGGACGCATCTGCCTCGATGCGCTCCGCCGACGCACCACTCGGGGAGAATCGTCGCTTGACGCCTGGCTCAGCGAAGCAATCGTCGACGAGGATGACCCGACGCCTGAGCAGAATGCAACTTTGTCGGATTCGCTCGGACCGGCCATGCTCATCGTGCTCGACTCGCTGCGCCCGGAGGAGCGAGTCGCGTTCGTCCTCCACGACATGTTCTCAGTGCCCTTTGCCGAAATCGCGGCCGTCATCGGATCCTCGGAAGCCGCCGCGAAGATGGCCGCCAGTCGGGCCCGGCGCAAGGTCAAGGACACACCACCACCGTCCGGAGAACTTTCACAGCGCCGTGCTGTCGTCGACGCATTCCTCACTGCCGCACGGCTTGGAGACTTCGACGCTCTGCTGCACTTTCTCGACCCGGGACTGACGTGGCACCGCAGCAACGCCCGCGGCCACATGGTCCGGATGGGTGCGAACGAGGTGCTCGCAGCGATTCGGCGCGGCGATCCGGACAGGATCGAAGTTCGAAAGGTCAACGTCAACGGCGAGCCGGGTCTGCTCGTTCTGACCGCAAGCGGTCACCGTTTGGGACTCATGGCATGCACCGTGGCAGACGGCAGATTGGTCGGCATCGTCTCGATCACCTCAAGGAAGCTGCTGGAGCGACTGAGACTGCCCGGGCAGTAGGCCCACCCGAATCAGCTTCCCGAGATCTCGGCCTCGTAGGCGGCCTGCAGTCGCTCCGAGGAACGCGGTTCGTCAGGATTCGGGCGCGGCACCCCGAGGTGGGTCTCCCGAAGCTCATCCACGAGACCTGCGACGAGTCGGGAGTCATCGGCCATGATTCTGGATCGGATCGTCAGCTCCGGCGAGGTCTCCCGGTGGGTCATTCCCCACGTTCCGAGGGCGACCATGACCGGCAGAGTCTGGATTCCAGCCTCGGTGAGGGTGTACTGGGCTCGCTGCCCGCGTGCGGCTTCCGCTTTTGTCAGCAGCCCTTCGTCGATGAGCTTCCTCAGACGACTGGCGAGCATGTTCGAGGCTATGCCCTCATCATTGTGGGTGAGCAGCTCGCGGAAGTGCCGACGATTGCCGAAGATGATGTCCCGCAGGACGATGAGCGACCAGTTGTCGCCGAGGACCTCGACGGCGGCATTGATCGCACATCCTGAACGCGGCTGTGCAGGCATCGCCCCACCTCCAGTGATTGCATTCTGAAACTACTTAATCTTACACTGGGTCCACTTCCCCGGAACCCACGCCATCCGTCGGACTGAAGACATCAGCCGAACCATCACATTGGAGTGCACATGGCCAAAGCGTGTGTCAACAACCTCTTCGTCTCCCTCGACGGATTCGCTGCCGGCGAGTTCGTCACCTTCGATCAGCCGATCGGCGAAGCCCAAGCACTGTTCTCCTACTTCGACGGCCGCGGCATCGAGGGCGTGGACAAGGTCGACGCCCCGGTGACCGCAGACCGCGCTCTGTTCGCCATGTGGGGGCAGGGCATCGGAGCCGAGATCATGGGCCGGAAGAAGTTCGGTCCCCAGACGGGGCCGTGGCCCGACGACGGCTGGCGTGGCTGGTGGGGTGAGGAGCCGCCGTTCAAGACCCCGTGCTTCGTTCTCACTCATCATCCACGGGAGCCGATGGAGTTCGACAACGGCACGAGTTTCCACTTCATCGACGCGTCGCCCGCGGAGGCACTCGCCGAGGCGACCTCTGCCGCTGACGGCGGCAATGTCCGCATCGGCGGCGGTCCTTCGATGGTCAGACAGTTCCTTGCGGACGGCCTCGTCGACTTCATGCACCTCGTCATCGTCCCGGTCACCCTCGGCCGCGGGGTCTGGCTCTGGGAAGGACTCGAGGGGTTGGAGAAGGACTTCACGATCGAGAGTCTCACCACGGCCAGCGGTCTGACCCATCAATTGTGGAACAGACGAGGCTGAATCTCAGCGGCGACTCGAACCGGACTCGTCGGAACGCCCGATGGCCTGTGGTCTCGGTTCGGAGACCACAGGCCATCGGGTAGGGACGGGACAGCGCCCGCATGGATTGTCAGGTCAGTTGATCGCCTCGGCGATGGGGGTCTGCCCGTCGTAGAAGTTCACAGTCTCACGCACAGCTGCAGATTCGGCGATGACGTGTGTGATGACCTCGGCGACGAGTTCGCGGGAGGTCACCCGCACCTCGTCTGCCGGGCGTTCACCGTCGAGATCGCCGGCCGCATCGGCGATGAGGACCTTGCCGCTGGAGGGCTCGAGGGTCAGACCGCCGGGTCCGAGAATCGTGAAGTCAAGGTCGCTGGCGCGCAGGTGCTCGTCTGCACCGGCCTTGGCCTCGACGTAGGGGTAGAACGAGCTCTCGGGGTCGACGCGATCACGGTCGACGCTCGCACTGGCATAGGAAACCATGACGAAGCGCTTGACGCCCGCCTGCCCGGCGGCGTCGATCGATCGCTTGGCTGCTTCGAGGTCGACGGCCTTGGTCCGGGCCGGGTTGCCGCCGCCGGCGCCTGCGGAGAAGACGACAGCCTGGGCTCCGGAGAACAGATCGGCGAGCGCCTGAGTGTCGGCGGTTTCGATGTCGAGGACGACCGGGTTGGCCTCAGCGGCTTCGACATCTGATGACTGGTCGGGGTTGCGGATCACCGAATCGACGGCGAAGCCTGCGGCCTTGAGCTTGGGCGCGGCCAGAAGTGCGATCTTTCCATGGCCGCCGAGAATGACGACACGAGTTGAATCAGACATATCTACCTCCGTTGTCGGTGAAGCTTGGCATTCGGTACAGCGATGCCACTTGCGCGATTATTCCCAGTCCGCCGGTATTCTGAGGACCATGACCGACGACTTCTCCCCCGCCGACGTCGTGCGCCGGCTCGAGCGTGGACAGCAGGTCGTCATCCCCTCCTCGAAACGCAACGTCTTCACTGCTTTGGCCATCGCGGTCCCGCTCGGCATCGGCCTGCTCGCCTTCTTCGTCTACATTGTCACTGCAGCTCTCGGTGACGGAGGCAGCCCATGGGTCATCGTTGCGAACCTGCGCATGTGGGCAATTGTCGCTGGCATCATCGGATGCCTCGTCGTCGCGCCGATCGGCGTATTCGTGCGGCTGCGCAGGCACGAATCCCTCGTCGTCTCCCCCACCGGCGTCGCGTCGGCCCGGCGCGGTGAGGTTCTGCCCGGGACTCTGCTGCCATGGCACGATATCGAGTCAGTGGTCTTCGAATCGGCGGTGTCTCCAGGCCCGAAGGTGCTCGCTTATATGCTCACCGAAGAGGCAACCCGCCGACTCATCGGACGCGGGCGCAATCCGCGCGTGCTCGTCAGAAGCGGATTCGTCCTCTCACATCGCCGACTCTACCCGGTCCTCAGGGCCGCTCATGCCCGTTTCTCACCACACGTCCATGGACACCGATAGGCCCACACATCCTCGTGCCTTACCGTTGAGTTCATGATCCGACGCCTCCTCGCTCGCGCTTTCTGGTCCTTCAGCAAGTGGAACCTCGTGACCGAGCCCGCTCCGAACCGTCCGACCATCCTCGTCGGCGCTCCGCACACTTCGAACTGGGACTTCGTCGTCATGCTCGCGATCGCGTGGCGCATGCGCGTCGACGTCCATTGGCTGGGTAAGCATTCCCTGTTCACCGGCTGGCGGGGGCCGATCATGCGGGGACTCGGTGGGATTCCCGTCGATCGGTCTGATCCGAGCAAGATCGTCACCGAGGTGGTCGACCGCATGCGAGACGGCGAGGTCTTCGCGCTCGTCATCACCCCGGACGGCACCCGCGGCGGACACACTCATTGGAAATCCGGGTTCCATCGCATCGCGATGGCAACGGGAATGCCCGTAACGTTGGGCTACCTGGATACCGCGACCCGGACGACGGGGCTGGGCCCGACCCTGGAGATGACCGGCGACATCGCCGCGGACATGGATCGGATCCGCGAATTCTACGCCGACAAGCGTGGAATCCGCCCGCACCTGCAGATCACGCCGAGGCTGCGCGAAGAAGACTCCGCCGGTGACGATCGCGAAGGCGAAGCGGAGCCGAACTGAGATGGACGGTGATCTGCGCGTCCCCGCCGGGCCGGGTATCCCCGCCGGGCTGGTCATCCCCGCGTCCGACCTGTCCGAACAGTTCTCCCGGTCATCCGGCCCGGGCGGCCAGCACGTCAATACCTCCGATTCACGGGTGCAACTGAGCCTCGACCTGGCCTCAGCGAGATTCCTCACCGAGGTTCAACGCGAGCGAGTGCTCAGTCGGTTGGCACCACGACTGTCGGGCACTGTGGTGACCGTGACTTCGGAGAAGCAGCGGTCACAGCTGAAGAACCGTCAGGACGCACGCATGCGTCTGGCGCAGCTGCTGCGTGAGGCGTTGGCTCCGCCGGTGCAGAGGCGAGCGACGAAGCCGTCACGCAATTCCCGTCGTCGCCGAGTCCGGACCGAACAGCGGCGGTCGGAGATCAAACGCAACCGTCGCAAGCCCCGTCTCGATTGAGCCCCGGTGGTGACAGCGGTTGACGTGAAGAGCAGAATGGGCGACATGAACAGCATCGACATTCTCACTGACCTGTCCCAGCGCCCTCTCCAGGCAGCACAAGCTCTGCCCGACCTCTCCCCCGAACAGCTCAACAGCCGTCTGGGTGGTCATCCGAATTCCGTCGCCTGGCTGCTGTGGCACAGCGGCCGTGAGATCGATGTGCAGCTTTCGGACCTCACTGGCCGTCCTCAGCAGTGGGAGGACTTCCGGAACCGGTTCGATCTCGGCGAGATCGGCGAGACCTTCGGCTACGGACACAGTCCCGAACAGGCGGCAGAGATCAAGGTCGACGATCAACAGCTGCTCGTCGACTACCTCGCCGCTACTCTGAACGCGTTCACCGACTATGCAAAGACGCTCTCCGAGGATGACTTCGACGAAGTCATCGACAGGAACTGGACTCCCGCAGTCACTCGTGGCGTTCGGATGGTCTCGATCATCGACGATGCGATCCAGCATGTCGCGCAGGCGGCGTTCATCGCAGGTGCGTCTGTTTGATTCGGTTCAGGGTCGACAGAAATCCCTGACTTCGCCGAGGATGCTCATCCCAGCCGCACGGTAAGTGGCGACGGCGACTGTGTTCGATGTCGGCGTGGCAACGGTGACGCTCGACGCCCCCATCTCCCTCAGCGCCGAGGCCGCGGCCAGTGTCATCTCGACTCCGAATCCGTGACCCCGGTGGTCGCCGTGGACGCCGAGTGGTTCGATGACACCGGGGCGCCTAGGACCGGCCGACCAAACGGTTGTGGCACCGGCTGGAGCGCCGTCGGCGGTAAATCCGACGAGACATTTGGCCTGCTTGTAAGCGTGACCGTCGGCCATGGACCGCCAACGGTCCGCAGTCAATGAGGACCCGGGAAAAGCCGAGGATTCGACCGCGATACGGTCGGCGATACGGTTATCTGCTCTGTCGGGATCGACCGTTTCGATCCGCTGGGTAACGGATGGGATCGGTTCGCTCAGATCTCGGTGGAGCGTGGTCCACGCTTCATCAGATCCCCATCCCGCCTCGGTGAGGGTATGTTGCAGGGCGGATCCGAATCGAGCTTCGACGATGCCCTTCCCTGCAGGCAGCAGTTCGGTGAGATCTCCGGTGAAATCGGCCAAGATCGCCTCAGCGAGCGCTTGGTCATCGGAGTGATCGGGTGAGATGGCCATTCGGATGAGTTCGGATTCGTCGAGGAATCCGACGGCCGCAGCTTCGTCGCCGACAGTCCACACCCGCAGTGCCGAGGCGAGCGCATCGGCCCCGAAACGCTGATACCAACCGAGGTCTCCGGGATGTACCTGGACGGGCAGTCCTTCGCGTTGCCAGGACGCGACAGTGTCGATGATGTCCGACAGGTCCGTCGTAGTCGGTGTCAACATGGTCATTCCTCTGTCCTCGCCTCTGCGCGCCAGATGACTTCACCGTCGTCGATCTCGTCGGTCGGTTGCAGTCCGAGACAGACAGCGATTCGGGCGGAAGCGGCGTTGTCAGGATGGATGGCCGCTTGCACCACAGTCACGAGATGATCCGCCAGCCAATCGACCATGGCTCGGGCCGCCTCGGTGCCGAATCCCTGCCCCTGGCTGTCGACGCCGATGACCCAAGCGATGTCGGCTTGATAACCGGTTTCGGCTCTTGTCACTGTGGCCTGAACATATCCGACTGCAGCGGACTCAGCCGTTTCGCGAACGATCCAGTTCAGCCAGCCGGCGTCACCGGTCGGTGAGGCACCTGCGGATTGGAGTGCATAGAGTCGTTCGAGTTCGGACCGGCTCGGGCTCGTCCCACCGATATGGGTGTATAGGTCGGGTGAGGACAGTGTCTCCACCATCTCCGACGCATGGTGGACTGCGAGCGGCTCAAGCTGCAGCCTGTCGGTGACGATGGGTGTCGCCTGTGGCCAATTCACACTGCGGTTTGAGCTTTCTGCCGGGTTCACGGATTCAGCTCTCGTTCGTTTGAACGGGCCTCGTCCGATTGCTGACGCGGGAAGCGAAGTCGACGATCTCCGCCTCGACCTCGAGGCGGGTGGTCGGTTCGTTGTGGACTTCGTGGCGGACTCCGGCGAAGACGCGGGTGCGCACATCGTCGTGTCCGGTCGCGCGGAGGCGGTTCGCGACGTGATAGGCGCCTTCGCCGTAGTTCGCGACAGGATCCTGGTCACCTGCGAGGATGAGCACCGGCAGACCGCTGGGGATCGTCGCGTACCAGGAATCGGCATTGGCACCGTCATAGAGTTCGACGAAGCCCTGCAGGAATCGGGAGCTCATCGGGGCGCCGAAGTTGTTGAAGGGGTCGCGCCCATGATCGGCGACGACAGCCTCGTCGAGGGCGACCCAGGCGGTGGGGCCGGCATCCGGACCGAAACGTTCGACGAATCCGTCGAAGAGCTGGCCCACCAATTGATCGGATGCAGGTTCGGCTCGTCGGTTGCCGGTGGCCGCCTCGGCGAGTTCGACACGGTCGATGGTCTGATCGATACCGCGCATCTGCGCAGCGATTCCACACAGAGCCAGCCCCGCGAGGCCAGCCGTCGGATCGGAGGCCATGACCCGTGCAATCATCGATCCCCAACTGTGACCGAACACGATGTACGGCAGATTCGGGAGGATCTCGCGAGCCTTGCGCTGCAGCGTCAGTTCGTCGGCGACGACCACTCGAGCTGCGTCGTCGCCTGTATCGACCCAGATTCCCGACTGCATGGCCGTCCGACCGTGACCGGAATGGTCATCGGCGACGACGGCGAATCCGGAGTCGACGAGGGTGGCGATGAGGTGGTGGTAGCGCCGGGAATGCTCGCCGAGTCCGTGGATGATGTGGATGATGGCTCGAGGTTCAGTGGTCGGTGTGTAGAGCCAGCCGAAGACCGTGTCACGATCGTTGTGAGAGGTGAACTCGATTTCGTGCAGGGCCAAGGTGGGACTCCTCTGTCGTCACGTGTGTCCGCACCGCCGTGGTGCAGTTCGCAAAACCTGTGGAATGCAGATCACCCTACCGCACCGATTCGACCTGGGTGCGGGGACCCTGGGTGCGGGGACGGAGGCTTTCACCTGCTCAATGGCCTTCGGCCCGGCTCGCGGCCACCTCATGCCAGGTGAGTCGCACCTCTCCAGACGTCTGACGAATCGCCTCGACGAGGTCGTCAGTCGCTCCGATGACAGAGCTGATACCGTCCTGACCCGACGATTTGAGCACGATCTGCCATCCAATTCTGCCAGTCGACGGAGACGTCTCCGCCGTATAGCCTCCCCAAAAGTGAACTTCTGTGCCTTCGGCGACATCAGCATCGGGGTCGGGCCTGAGAGCAGCCTGAAACGTGCGCACCGCGCGCTCGGCGGCAGCACCTGTGATCGAGGCCCGGACTTGAACTACGGTCCACACGTCGAACGGCCAGTCGTTGAGCCAGTGGTCTGACGGTGTGAACGGTTTGACGTCGGTTCCGCTGTGCATGCATTCCTCCTCAGAGGTTCATTGACAGATGTTCATCGGCCCTCGGCGACATGCGGATTCGCTGCCTCATGAGCGAGTCTCTCACCCTTCCTGACGACCGTGGGCCCGGTCGTGGGCGGATATCCAGGATCAGGCATATCCATGACCCATGCCGTTCGAAGCCGTTTCATTCACCGATGTCTCCACCGCGGGACTCGAATCCTCCCCCATCGCCGAGGCGCTGGCTGGTCTGCGCGCCAACGAGGCACGGTACTTCTCCAACAAATACAAACACACATTCGCCGTGGCCCCGGCCGCCGAGGTACAGGAGGCCCTGAACTGGGTGGAGGAGATCCTTGACTCCGAGCGTGAGATCGTACCGACCTCGCCTGCCCTCGAAGTCAGCATCAATGACGTCGATGGCATCTATTGGGTGCACGTCTTCTACGAGTCCGGGCTCGCAGTCAATGTCATATGGACACGAGCAGACGATGGCAAGCGGGCCGTCGGCTTCAAACTTTCGGAGGGGATGGACGTGCCTCCCGAGCTGTCGGCGTTCAAGTTCGCCCGTCAGAAGTCGAAGCTCGCCGGGGAGATCCGTGGATCCTTCTTCAAGATCAAGGGTGATCATCCCCTGCCGTAGCGTCACGACGCGCAGGTCCTGAGGCCGCGACCGGCCGTTTTCACTCCTCGGTCGTTCGCGGTCTCAACTCATCGAGTTCAGTCTCTGAGAACATACTTCAGGGTTTCGACCACTTGATCCGTCGTCTGGCACCAGGCCTTGGCTTCGGCATCGACTTCTTTGAGCGGATGCACGATGTCGGCATCGTGGAGGGTCACATAGGGTGTGCCGAGTGCCGCGCAATAGCCGGCATCGAAGGCGGCGTTCCATTGCTTGTACTTGTCTCCGAAGCGCACGACGACCATATCGGCCTTTTCGATCAGGGTCCGGGTGCGGATGGCGTTGACCTTCGCCGACTGGTGATCACGCCAGAAGGCGCTGTCGTTCTCGCCGAGGTGGTCACCGGCAGCATCGCTGGCAGGATGGTCGGTCACGGGTGCGGTGAAATCGATATCCAGACCGGCCGCCTCGGCACCGCGCTTGATCTCATCGCGCCACTCGGTGTGGATCTCACCGGACAGATAGACAGAGAAACTCAAGTCGATCACTCCTCATTCTTATGGCAGAAGGGACCGGTTCGTCCCTCAGGCACCACCATAGCCAATCGGAGGTCAGACGCTCAGCGCCGACCGCGCGGCCGAGCCCCAGACACAAATGTCGCAGGCAGTGTCGTCTGCGGGCTCAGCCCCGGCGGTCGTCACCGTCAGGAGGTTGCCGTCCAGACGATCTCGGCAATGCGTTTCTCGGCGACCTCATCGATAGTGTCGAAGTACCATGCGGCGGGCATCAGCGTTCCATCGGAACCACCGGCTGGGGTGAGGTCGACCTTTTCGGTGAGGGCCAGGTTGACCCGCTCGTCATTGCGCAGTGTCACCAGTGCAGGAGTGCTCGCTGACAGAGCATAGGCAGGCATGCCGTACCAGATCCGCGGCTTGAGACTGGGGGCGACGGTCACGATGATCTCGTGCGCTCGCTGCATGAGCGATCGTTCCGGTTCGTCCATCTTCGCGATCTTGTCGATCACCTGGGACAGGTTCTTCTCGTCTTTGGTCGTCATGTCATGTCCTTACGTCAGCCGGTGTGTCGCACCGGCGGTTGAAGACGGCGCAGAAATGCGCCGCACCCCATCTGGACATGTTCCGGGCCGACCGGAGCTCTCCGCAATGATTCAGGCTTAGGTACCTGGAAGTGCTGGCAACCGTACGTGCTGCCAGTTTCCACGATACTTGCATCGACGCCTCCCCGCCAGGACAGCCGAGATCCACAACGGACGTGTGGCTAGCGAAGTTGTTCGGATAAGTAGGCCTCTGCGATGCTCAGGTGTCCCTGGCTGCCGATTGAGTTCTTCGCCTTCTGCGGGTACGCATGATTGGCGAGGGGAACTTTCACGGTTGTGACGTCGACTCCGCGGCTTCGGGCCGATTCGGCCCATGAAAGCTGGTCGGTTGGGGTGATCACGTCATCGCGCATCGCTGTCATCATGAGCACCGGCGGCGCGGGTGCTTTCAGATGCGTGACGGAATCGGCCACTGAGTAGCGTTCCGGATATTCCTCCGGTGTGCCACCCGTGTAGCTGGTTGCGAACAGGCGCGTGCCGGATCCCGCGCCGGGCCCGGTGGGGGCGTTCTCGTAGAGGCCCGTCACGTCGAACGCGGGGTAGTCGGCAATGACCGCCGCCGGAACCGGAACCTTCCCACCGCAGGACGATTCGGCGTCGCCCTGCGCTGCGGCACCGGCGGTATTGGCGACCATGTTGCTGCCCGAACTCTCGCCCCAGAACGCAAGACGATCGGTGTCTGCACCGATCGTGTCTGCGTGGGTCTGAATCCAGCTTGCCGCACAGGCGACCTGCGACGGTGCGCTCTGCCAAGTGGCGTTATCCAGGGTGGCGAGTTCGTATTCGACCGATACGACCAGGTAGCCGTGATCGGCGAGTTCACGGAGCTCTGAACTCGCCGCGTTCGGTTCGCCTGCGATCCAACCGCCTCCGTGGACGTACATGATCGTCGGAGCTGAACCCTTCGCTCTCTCAGGTTCGTAGATCGATACGGAGAGGTCATCGCCTGAGCTGGATTTGTCGTACACTTCCTTGCGATTAGGCGATGCCGAGTCGATCGCCGAGAGTCCGAACGTCGCAGTGAACAGGTTCACCGAACCACCGGCCGAGGTGATGGCGACGAGGAGCACAATGACGACAGCCAGATTCGCGATCGTGCTCACCACTCCGAATCCTGTCACCACAGCTCCGGTCCTTCGCCGGCCTCGGCGCAGGCAGACGATTCCCAACCCAAGCACAATCGCTCCGATCACAGTCGCCATCGGCGCAATCGTCGGCGCAAACCGGGCCGCAGCGGAACTGAACGGGCCAAGCCCGGGAATGAGCGATGCCAGGCCGATGACCGCAGCGATCGCACCGAACACGAGCGCGAGGATGAGACCCGTTGCCCGAACTGTATTGGCCGCGCGCTGGGGCACCGCGGGCTGTGACGAACTCTTGCTGGCTGTCATCTTCGGTCCTCGCCTTCCGATCTGTCGGGTTGAGATTCCCGCTGCAGCAGATCTCATCGTGGCGGTCACCTCCTGACGCCAGGGGCCACTCTAACGCAGTCCGATTCTCACAACCCAGATGAATCGGCCTGCGTCCACGGCCATGGGAGCGCAGCCGAGGTCAGCAGAGAATCCCTGCACTGAGTCAGCCTCATCGATGTCGCGAGGCTAGTCGGGCATATTGGACGATCTGCAGATCCCACTGATCTGGAATGCGGTTCGGCGGTCATAGTCGGCTCGAGGCGGTCGGCCCCCGTGCTTGAGGACGAGAGCATTGTCGCGGGCAAGTGATTGGAAGTCTTCTGCTGTGAAGGCGGGGACCAATACGCCGGCGGCGTGCCCCTGAGCGACAAGGCTGTCGTGGAATTCCGTTCCGGCATGGCACAGGGCCAGCAACGGCTCGGAGTCGCGATACTCCTGGAGGAGAACATCATTGACCGCAGGAACTCGATACTGCAGGTCACGCAACGCATAGATATACGAGCAGATACGTTCTCGGACCTCGCCGATGGACCGCATCTCCTCGATGACCGTCTGCAGCTCCACCGCAACAACCTCGTCGATGACGGCATCGATGAGCCCGATTCTCCCGCCGAGTCGATTGAAGATCGTCGCCTTGCTCACATCTGCGACTGCGGCGACCTCCTCGAGGGGCGCAGAGAACCCCCGCTCCCGGAACACCTGGACCGCCGCACGTCGTATCCGGTCGACATTCCGGCGAGCATCCGAGCGAAGAGACTGCACACCACTTGGATCAGACACGATGACGCTCCCTCCCACAGCGACAAATAACTTGATCATAGCAGTCAACTTGGTGCAGAATGGGGCCACGCAAGTTGACCTTATGAGTCAATTTCAATCATGACAGCAGCTCTGACGTGCGCACTGAGCACGACGTCAGTTCATATTTCGCACGAACGGGAATTCAGATGATCATCGTCACCGGAGCGACAGGCACTCTCAACGGAGCCACAGTCGACCACCTTCTGAAGCGGATTCCGCCAGAGCAGATCGGCGTCAGCGTACGCGATCCCTCGCGTGCGACCCATTTGGCCGATCACGGAGTCCGCGTACGGCAGGGGAGCTATGACAATCCAGCGGCTCTGCGCCAATCGTTCGCGGACGCCGAACAGGTTCTCCTGGTGTCCTCCAGCGACCTTACTGCCGACGTCGTCGCACAACACCGCAGGGCGATCGATGCAGCCGTCGGTGCAGGGGCTCAGCGGATCCTGTACACAAGCACCCACGGAGCAGGCTTTGACACTCCCTACCCGCCGCTCGGAATCCATGCGGCCACGGAACAGTATTTATCAGAATCGGGAGCAGCCTGGACCTCGTTGCGAAACGGCTTCTACGGAGACCCGGCTCAGCTGCTCGGTGCGTGGGAAGAAACCGGCGAGATCGCTATGCCCGCCGATGGACCATTTTCCTGGATTGATCGCCGCGACGCGGCGGAGGCCGCTGCTGCGGTTCTGACTGCGGATGAACCGTTCGAGGGCCCGATCGACCTGACGCTGCCCAAGCCGGTCACCCTCGCGGATTTCGCCGCTTCCGCGTCCGAGATCGCCGGACGCCGAATCGAGCGCGTCGTCGTGGACGACAAGAAGTGGGTGGCCGACGCCATCTCCCGCGGTACGCCCGAGGAGGTCGCGCGTTTCACCCTGTCGATGTTCCAGGCAACAAGGAGCGGGCATTTCTCGGATTCGGACCCCACGCTCACGCGACTCCTGGGACGCAGCCCACGCAGCATCACCGATCAATTGAAAGATCTCGATACTCGGTGACACGGTCGCCGTCCACTAGACGTCGAATCTGAGTTCCACCCATGAGACGTCCAACGAGGCTGCCACTTCAACGTCGGAGTGAAGTCCCACCGCTTCCAGCTCTCGAATCCCGACGCATTCGGCCAGGGCCTGAGTCAGACGTGGCCTCACTGCCTCGAATAGGTCGGCGGCAGCTGAGGCCACAGGACTCATCTCCTCGCGGATTCCGCGATCTGCAACCCCAGAGCGCACGGCCCCTGCACCGAGGTGGTCTTCAAGCGAGGGGCGCAGCGAGTCGTACGGCTATTCGAGACCGCCTCGGCGCTGTCCTCGGTCACGGCTGATCGAGCAGCGCAATGCCGAAACCGCCGACGACGGCCCGTACTTCGTCGAGGTAGCGTTGCGCCTGTTCGGTCAGCGGGATCCCGGAATGATCGATCCAGCCGATCTCGATGCGCTCCTCGACCTCGAGTGGAATCGCGACAATGGCCGGATCGAGATCGTCGCTGATGATGCCCGTCGAGATGGTGTAGCCGTCGAGCCCGATCATCAGGTTGAAGATGGTCGCACGGTCAGAAACCCGGATCTCCTGCTTGCTCGACAGGGTGGAGAGAATCTCCTCGGCGAAGGAGAACGAGTTGTTCGCCCCCTGGTCGAAGGTGAGCCGAGGCAGGGCGGCGAGATCGTCGAGGGTGACGCGGCGGCGGGAGGCAAGCGGGTTCGTACGAGAGATGAAGATGTGCGGGGAGGCGAGGAAGAGCGGGTGGAACGCAAGCCCGGAATCTCGCAGCAGCTTATCGATGACCTTCCTGTTGAAGTCGTTGCGGTAGAGGATGCCGAGCTCACTGCGGAGCGTGCGAACGTCTTCGATGATGTCCCAGGTACGCGTCTCTCGCAGTGAGAACTCGTACTCGGCAGCATCGCTGGCCTTGACCATCCGAACGAAAGCATCGACGACGAACGAGTAGTGCTGCGCCGAGACTCCGAGCAGACGCCGGGACGGTGGGCGCCCTAGGTAGTGCTGCTCGAGGAGTTCCACCTGTTCGACGACCTGCCGGGCATAGCCGAGGAACTCCACACCGTCGTCAGTCAACGTCACCCCGCGGGCGGATCGGACGAGCAGAGCGCGATCCACACGGGTCTCCAGGTCTTTCATCGCGGCAGACATGGTCGGCTGAGAGACATAGAGGAGATCGGCGGCGGCGGTGATCGATCCCTCCGACGCGACCTCGATGAAGTACTGGAGTTGCAGCAGCGTGATGTTCTTCAGACCTCGAGACATAGATCAAGGCTATAGGAATCCATAGTTCCCCCGAGTTACCCGATGACCACAGGGGACGGGCAGGATGGATCACAGACATGCCAGCGACCACAACCGGCCGAACACCCACCGAATTGGACGTCCATGACACCTGAGTTCTCATTCAGCATCACCACGACTCGATTCGACGAGGACTACTCGCCGTCGGAGAGCACCCGAGCGACGACGAACTTCGCCAACCTCGCCAGGGGCGAGGACCGCCAGCAGAACCTCCGCACTGCTCTGAGCATCATCAATCGCCGCTTCAACGAACTCGCGTCCTGGGACAATCCCGACCGGGATCGCTATGTCCTCGAACTCGACATCGTCTCCGGAGGACTTCACTTCACCTCGGGCGGCCGGGAACAGGAGTTCCCGCTGCTCGAAGTCCTGGATATCCAGATCATCGACAGACTGACTGGAAAACGTTACCCCGGGATCGTGGGGAACAATTTCTCGTCCTTTGTCCGCGATTTCGATTTCAGCGTGCGGCTGCCGGCTGCCAATGAGGCCGCAACCGAGTTCACGGTCCCCGATGACTTCGGTGATCTGCATGGCAAACTATTCCAACACTTCCTCGATTCTGCTGCCTATCGGGAACGGTTCCAGACGGCACCCGTGATCTGCATCAGCGTGTCCACGAGCAAGTCGTACCGTCGGACCGAGAATCACCACCCGATTCTCGGGTTCGAATACCAGCAGGACGACTACTCGCTGACCGATGACTACTTCGCAAAGATGGGACTCCAGGTGAGGTATTTCATGCCACCGGGCAGCGTCGCACCGCTGGCCTTCTACCATCGCGGCGACCTCCTCGGCGACTATTCCGATCTGGCGCTCATCGGCACGATCAGCACGATGGAGACTTTCCAGAAGATCTATCGGCCCGAGATCTACAACGCGAATACCGCCGCCGGAGAGGTCTACCGGCCGACGCTGGACCGGCACGACTTCTCGGAGATGCCGGTCACCTATGATCGCGTCGAACGCAACCAGCTCGGCACCAGACAGGGAAAGTTCACGGAGGAGTTTTTCGTCAACCCGCACCGAGAGATGCTCGAGCAGTGGGCGTCCGACCGCCCCGTCCCAGTCGCATGACCGCAGGAGAAGAAACGATGACCCAGCCGCTGCTGCCCACCTCAATCGTCGGCAGTCTGCCGAAGCCGTCCTGGCTCGCGCAGCCCGAAACCCTCTGGTCCCCCTGGAACCTCCAAGGCGAAGCCTTGGTCGAGGGCAGGCACGATGCCCTGCGCATCTCGACTCATGAGCAGACCAACCGCGGCATCGACATCGTCAGCGACGGAGAGCAGACCCGCCAACACTTCGTGACGACGTTCATCGAGCATCTCAGCGGAGTCGATTTCGAAAAGCGCGAGACAGTTCGGATCCGCGATCGCTACGACGCAAGCGTGCCCACAGTCGTCAGCGCCGTGAGCCGTGAGAAACCGGTCTTCGTCGACGATGCGAAGTTCCTCCGCCAGCAGACCGATCAGCCGATCAAGTGGGCGCTGCCGGGACCGATGACGATGATCGACACACTCTATGACGACCACTACAAGAGCCGCGAGAAGCTGGCCTGGGAATTCGCCACGGTCCTCAATCAGGAGGCAAAGGATCTGGAGGCGGCGGGAGTGGACATCATCCAGTTCGACGAGCCGGCATTCAATGTCTTCTTCGAGGAGATGAAGGACTGGGGAGTCGCCGCGCTCGAACGAGCAGCGGAAGGTCTGCGGGCCGAAACCGCAGTGCATATCTGCTACGGCTATGGGATCAAGGCGAACAACGACTGGAAAACGACCCTCGGGTCCGAGTGGCGCCAATACGAGGAATCCTTCCCCCTCCTGCAGCGCTCGAGCCTCGACATCGTCTCGCTCGAATGCCACAACTCCCATGTCCCGATGGACCTCATCGAACTGATCCGCGGCAAGAAGGTCATGCTCGGTGCCATCGACGTGGCAAACGAGACCATTGAGACACCGGAGGAGGTCGCCGCGACTCTGCGCAAGGCTCTGAAGTTCGTCGACGCCGACAAGCTCATTCCAAGCACGAACTGCGGCATGGCCCCCTTCGCGCGCGACGTCGCCCTCGCGAAGATGAGCGCCTTGAGTGCGGGAACAGCGATCGTCCGCGAGGAGCTGTCTAGGGGCTGATCGCCGCCGCACTCCATCCGCACACGTCCAGAGCCGTCCGGCCTCTCCGCAACTATTCGGGCGTTCTGAGCCGGGGAAGTGCAGTGACAGCTCAAGCTGTCGTTGCCACAGTGCCCCAGCCTCTGCCGCAGACGTTGAAGCGGAACCTTCGGCAGACCGGATTCCGCGAAGAGTCGAACGGCTGCGCGACTACGAGAGGTGTGATCGCAGAGATCCTGTCGCGCAGCACCCGACGTTCACGACGCAGCCCGCAGCTCGACTTCAGATTCATCCAGAACTCTTCCGCCGTGTTGAAGCCGATGCGAGCTACTAACTGCACCCAAATTCGTCGACTACCCGTCGCGACGCACGTACTCGGCACAGACATCGACGATCCGAACGGCCGCGGTGATCGCTTCAGCCACGTCTTGGTTCGTCGCTGTCGGTCGATCGTCGTCGGGATACTCAGTCGCGTTGCGCACTTGACGCACCCATTCAAACTCGCCCAACGCACTGTCGTTGACGAAGCCCGCTGCCGCGATCCCGGTCTTGCGATGAGCTCCGCCGACGGGTCGGACACGGAGTCCTTCGGCAGCAAGAGCCGCGACGAGCGATTTACGCACAATCGTGCGCGGCTGTGAACGCCATCGCGTGATCGTCGGTATCAGCAAGCAGCTCCGCCGTACGGATATGGCGTTCTGCGGTCACGACCACAGCCAGCGCATGCTCGCGATTCCGCTCCACACGCTCCAGTCTTCGGTTCACGAGCATCTGATTGACGATCTCAGGCAAGGATCTCACCGGACCTCACATCGACTAAGGGGCGTGACCGAATCGTCGAGACGAACGGCGACGGGTCCTCAGAGTTCCAGTCAACCGGTACGATACGCGTGATGTTCACGGGCAAGTCGAGCTTGTCACCTGCTTCGGCCGCAATCCCCGAGAGCGTCCTCCGCGGCGTCTCCCCCACGACGAGGACGTCTAAGTCGTTGGGAAACTCACCGCTTTCCCCGGACCGGCGCGCGGCCCAAGATCCGTAGATCAGCAGCTCCTCCACCCCGTCGATCCCGTCGAAGAGCTCACGCAAGACCGGCACCGGCCCGTAGGTCGCCGCGATCAGATCTCGCATCAGAGCGAACAATGGGTGGTCGGCATTCGCACTCACGAGACGGTTTCGCCCCTCATACCGGTCACGAAGCACGGCGGAGTCGACCAGTCGCCCCACTTCGCGGTGCACGACCGGGCCACTCGTGTCCGTGCGCCGCCCAAGCTCTGCCAGCGTAAACTCCCGCTCAGGGTGCCCGAGAGTCTCGGCCAGAATCGCCCCAACGGCATCCGAGCGCACGAAAGGCGTCAGCTGCGGTGCGATATTCTTCATAGAACACGAGGATATCTTCCACTTATAGGAAGAGTCAAGAGTGTGGGCACCACTCGATGAACCGGAACTCCACCGAGTTCCGGCACGGAACAACGTCTCAAACCACACGCTCGGCAAGCACGGGAGACCTCAGCGGAGGAACCGTGTCTCGATCACGCCCTGAATCTCTGGCGTACATGACGCACCAATAACATCCCTTGCGGTGATCCATCGAGCCGCGACGTGCTCGTCCGAGAGCTTCACAATACGATCGGCCAACGGCACTGACACTGTGAGCTGTCGCGTCAGTCTCCCCGAAGCGGATCTATAGTCGAAGTGTTCAAGGAAGTCGCCATCGATCACCACAGACTCGAATCCGACTTCTTCGAGCAGTTCACGATCAAGCGCCGCTGTGAGCGACTCCCCGACCTCAACGCCACCAGAGGGCAGTTCATCGATCCCAGGCAGGAAGTCGTCCAGTTCGCTACGAGTGACGACCAGCACAGACCCATCTGAATGTATCACCGCGCCGACCACGAACTTCTCCACGCCGTCACGTTGTGCAGAATCGCGGAGCTCTTACACGAGGACAGTCACGCAACCTCCAACGGCGTGATCGCGGCAACCTTGTCGTGAAGGACACGGCGCTCAAGCCGAAGCTCGTAGTTCGACTGCAGATTCATCCAGAGCTCCTCGGACGTTCCGAAGTAGCGCGCCAGACGGATCGCCGTATCAGCGGTGATCCCCCGCTTGCCGTGCACGATCTCGTTGATCCGGCGCGGCGGCACGCCGATGGACACCGCGAGCTTGTTCTGAGTGATCCCGAAGCCCTCGATGAAGTCCTCCATCAGGATCTCTCCCGGGTGGATCGGCTCGATCAGGTCGGCCTCAGTGGTAGTCGACGAGTTCGACATCGTCCGCACCTCCCTCTCTCCAGACGAAGCAGATACGCCATTGCGCGTTGACGCGGATGCTGTGCTGCCCGCGTCGGTCGCCGACCAGACGCTCCAGGCGGTTGCCCGGCGGGACCCGGAGGTCCTCGACATCCTTCGCCGCATGGATCAGCTCGAGCTTCCGCATGGCCGCCCGCTGCACCGTCCGGTCGACGCGCTTGACGTACTGCTCATGCCAGATGCGCTCGGCGTCCTTGCTGCCGAACGATCTGATCACGAGAGCATTCTATAACGGAAACCGTCAATAACGCTAGACGTTAAACCTGAACTCAACCGAGTTCCGGTACGGAACAACCTCTGGGTTCTACAGGTCTTCCAGTCTCGGTGGGCGGTCATGCGGTATGTGGGGGCCGTCAAGTACGCCATCACCCCTTCCGGAACCCAGACCCGAGATGGCGTCAACGATGCCGGACCGAATCCGTTGTCCCCGGCAACGAATTACCGGTCAGTCCACTGCCCCCGACGCCGTCTCTTCGACGACGAGGACAACCTTGCCGTGCACCCCGCCGGCCTCAAGCCTGGCGTGAGCGTCACCTATGCGGTCGAGAGGATAGACCTCATCGACGATCGGCTGCAGGTGCCCGTCTTCCGCCAACCGAGCCACCTCACCGATGAGTGCAGCGGTCGGGTGCCCGAGGAAGAAGCGTATGCGGCGGCCACCGAAGATGCTCGACGCGGCGATACCGGCCAGGCTCCGCGCCTTGCGATCGACGTCGAATGACACTGCGACCATCCGTCCGCGGGGCGCGAGGTGTTTCCGCAGTTCCCACAGATCAGTTCCACGCGTATCGAACACCACGTCGAAGGTCCCGATGGCGTCGAGGGAGGTGCGATAGTCGATCACCTCATCTGCGCCGAGTCCTCGGACGAACTGTTCACTCGACTGGCTGGACAGCGCGGTGACGTGCGCACCGTACAGTCGGCCGAGCTGCACGGCGACACTGCCCACGCCGCCGGAGGCGCCGCGCACCAGCAGTCGTTCGCCGGCCCGCAGCCGGGCCTTGTCCCGGAGCCCGACG
>Ga0308157_10003344_pt1 | contig 23590 bp, 19 predicted proteins | sample PhyBR1_FD_201035 | JGI IMG/M metagenome (GOLD analysis project Ga0308157, IMG submission 201035) | Phyllosphere microbial communities from UC Gill Tract Community Farm, Albany, California, United States - DLSLB.R1 | ecosystem: Host-associated > Plants > Phyllosphere > Unclassified | place: USA...
GCAATAAATAAATCGTCGCGAAATTTTTTGGGATCTTGAATTTTGGCATACGCATAGAAAGACAACGTAAGTCGTTGTTTACCGGCATCATCAATTAGAATGGCTCTTTCTTCTGCGCTTAAAGTGTTGTACAGTTGCATGCTATAAACGTTTTTAAGTTGAGAAAATATGTCGATTTCAATATAAATGGTTCGAAATCGCGTGCAAAAATAAGGAACTTTTACTGTTTTTAGAAGTTAATTAGCGGAATATTATGATTTATGGGTGTTTAATGAGATGAGATTTATTTTTTAGGAGCAGAAACATTTGGTTTTTTAAGAAACAGTAGTCCCGCTGTCCGCTACAAATGAAATTCACTGAATACCAAAATAAATTATTATATAATGAAGTAATCTTGTATGTCAAACCCTGGCATACAAGGATTTTCACTACCATCGGGGCTAAGGGACAACTTCAACCGTAATGATATTGGTTTCGACTGAAGTTGGGTGAGGGATCGCAGTAAGCTACCGAAGTAGCACGGAGAGCCCGACAGCTACTAGAGGAAAGGGCCATGAAGACAAAGTAATTAGCCCTTTTCTCTAGTAGGTGGCACCTCCAAATTATTTTTGACAGCACTAACCACTAAATCATCCACCGAAGTTGCTCTACTAATATGCCCCAAAAGCGCTTCCAGATTTTCGGCTCTCAAAGCGTCACGAACTTCAGAACGAGCTTCAGCTATTTTTAAAGAAATATTCTTGGCTTTTAAGTCTAAAAAAAGTTGTTTCAAGAAACGAGCTCCTGCAATATCAATGCGTGGAGAGGAATTGAGATCCAAAATTACCGCTTTGATTGCATCAGATTCGGAATCAATTTTCTCCCATATTTGTTCTTTGATGAATTCGGTATTAAAATAAAATATAGAAGATTCTATTCTGACAATCAATACTCCTTTTATACTTTCGTTATCGGGATGACGCAACATATCAGTATAACGCTTGGTATTTGGTATTCTACCCAAAAAAGCAACCGTTGGAGTTGAGGCTGCTTTTATCAATAACAATAAAGTAATAATTGCTGCCAATAAAACTCCAGTTAGTATTCCCCAGATGAGTACACCAACCAATGCTACCATGGCAACATAAAATTCCTTTTTGTCTATTTTATAAAGATGTTTGATTTCGTCTAAATCAAAAAGACCTCTGATGGCAACCAACACAATTGCAGCCAAAATTACTGTCGGCAGATTTTGAAGAAAACCAGTTAAAAACAACAGACAAAAAGCAATTGCCAAGGAGGTAAAAACTAATGATAATGGCGTTTTGGCTCCTGCTGTATCGTTTACAGCAGATTGTGATAAACCTCCCGCAACGGGATAGCCTTGCCCCAAAGCCACAGCCGCATTGGCTATTCCAAGTGCTAGTAATTCCTGACGGGGATTAATCGTATATCCATTTTTTTGTGCCAATGTCCTTCCTGCCGAAACGCTTTCGATATACGACAATAAAAAACAAGCCAAAGCTAAAGGAAGTACGCCGTCAACGTCTTTTATACGCAGTGTTGGCAAATGAAATTCGGGTAATCCAGTTGGAATTACTCCAACAGTCGAAAATCCATGATAAGCTAATGAAGTTGTCGAAATGAGTATAATGGATAGAATTACAACCAATATTGCTACGGGCCTTCCAGGAGCTAACTTTTCGGCAACAATTAGAATGATAATAGCCGTAATTCCAAAAATAAAAACCGAAGTATTGGTGTCTGGCAATTGCTGAAAAAGAGTAACAATACGATCCAAAAAATTTTCTCCTCCGCCATTTACTCCAAAAAGCTTTGGTAATTGTGTCAAACCAATGGTTATTGCAGCTCCAGCCTTGAACCCAACCAAAACGGTTTCGCTGATAAAATTGATAATACCGCTCAGCCGCAACAAATAAGCCAGAATAGCAAGACCTGAAAATACTAAAGCGGTTAGTGACGCAATATCAGCCCACCGTTGAACATCGCCATGAGCCAATTCGGAAATTGTAGTGCCAATTAATAAGGATATTGCTGATGTGGGCCCAATGGCTAATTGTTTACTCGTTCCCAAAAGAGCATAAAACAAACCGCCAACCAAGTAGCCATAAATCCCATATTGCGGAGGAAGTCCCGCTAGAGTAGCATACGCCATTGATACTGGAATCCCATACGCCGCGAGTGTTATTCCTGCGATAAAGTCTTTTTTTAAAATTTCAGTATTGTATCCTTTAATCCAAAATGCAATTGGGAATAGTTTAAAAATCATATTTTCAAGATTCTATTTTTGGAGACTTAATCTTCCTCGTCTAACAATGCTTTTTTGATTGCCTGTAATTCAGCTATTTTTGCTTCGCTTACTTTTGGATACTCTAAATCCAGTTCTTCCAAAGCTGTAATGATTGCAGATGCAACCGCAATACGCGCATACGATTTGTTGTCAGCAGGAATGACATACCAAGGACTTTTTTTGGTAGAAGTGTTTTTTATTAATTCTTCGTAAGCATGCATATAGTCATCCCAATATCCTCGCTCTTTGGCGTCAGCAGCACTGAATTTCCAGTTTTTATCCGGATCATCTACACGTTCTATGAATCTTTTTTTCTGTTCTTTTTTGGAAACGTTCAGGAAAAATTTGATCACAATAGTTCCGTTTCTATGCAAATATTTTTCAAAGTTTCGAATGTCCTCAAAACGATCTTCCCAAATGTCTTTGGTAAATAGCTTTTCTGGAAGTTTTTGGCTTTTTAGAATTTGTTCATGTACACGAACGACTAAGACTTCTTCATAATAAGAGCGGTTGAAAATTCCAATGCGACCACGTTCAGGTAAATGTTTTTGGCAACGCCATAAAAAATCATGATCTAAATCCTCAGAACTAGGCGCTTTAAATGAAAAAACCTGGCACCCTTGTGGATTGACACCAGACATAACATGTTTGATTGCACCGTCTTTTCCTGCAGCATCCATCGCTTGAAAAATAAGAAGAACCGACCATTTGTCCTGAGCATATAATACATCTTGTAAAGCAGCTAATGCTTCAATACCCATTTCCAAAGTCTGATTTACTAATGGTTTTCCTTCTTCACCTAAATTAAAACTTGCTTTGGTCTCGTAATCTTTTAATTTAAAACCGTCTCCATCTCCAACACAATATTGTTTTGAGAATTTTTTTGCTCTTTGAACTAATTCTTTCTTACTTAAAGAGTTTAAATCAATCAGATTTTCCTCAAATTCTTTCTGCTCTTTTTTATTGGACTTTGACATGATTTCGAAATTTAATATTAATAAAAGTTGCTGTTAATCGAAAAACCAAATTGTATTTTTCTACATTAAAATTTTAATAAATTAATAACTAACTAATTTAGTGAAAAAACAATTACAGACACTATTTTTGAAAAAAATACCTCTTGATTAGATTTGGCGATTTTAAAGTTCAAGAGCAATAAAAAAGAAGGTTTCTAAAAAATCAATTTTTCAATAGATTCCTTTTATTTTTAAAACGCCCAACGCTTGAATAAGTATGGAAAATTTTACAAAATCAATATTTTTTAATCGTTTAGAAGCATAAAATGGTAAAAATATTTTTTTTTAGTAATTATCAATCATTTTTCATTGCCTTTTTGTAATTTAGACCAGATTTAAGGTTTTTACAGTATTTTTGTATTATCAATTTTAACATTATTTTTATGAGTGGATTTAAAAAGAATAAGATATTATTTTTTGCTATAGTTTCATCAACATTATGGGTTTCCTGTAAAAAGGAAGCCGCTCCAGAGGCCAAACCCCTAGAAATTTCAGTTGTGAAAGTAGTACAACAAGATGTCAGGTTAGAATCTGCATTTACTGGACAAACTTTTGGACAATCAGACATCCAAATAAACCCAAGGGTTGATGGTGTTATTGAAAGTCTCAATTTTAAAGAAGGTAGTGTGGTAAAAAAAGGAGAATTGTTATATACTATTGATCCTTTACCATTTCAAGCCAAATTAAATGAGGCTGAAGGATCATTGGCAGAGGTAGAAGCCAGAATGGCAAAAACCAAATCAGATTATGACATGATGGTGCCTTTAGCAAAAATGAATGCTGTAAGTCAAAGGGAATTAATTGCTGCAAAATCAGCTTACAATGCTTCTGTAGCTTCGTTGAAAGCAGCACAAGCAAATCTGGCAAACGCAAGAATCGAATTAGGATATTGTAGAATTACAGCTCCCATCACAGGACTGATAGGAATATCAAAAGTAAGAGCTGGGGATTATGTAAGACCAGGTGCCACTACGGTTTTAAATACAATTTCTGATTTAGGAGACGTAAGAGTTCGTTTTACGATGAGTGAGCAAGAATATCTTCGTATTTTTAGAGAAATCACTAAAGAGAAATCTGATTTAGTAGGTGCTGGAAAATCTGTGTCATTAGTATTATCAGACGGTTCTCTTTATCCTGAAACTGGTAAAATTAGTTTTACAGACAGACAAATAGATCCAACTACTGGAGCAGTAACTTTTGAAGCAGCATTTGCTAATCCTAACAGATTGCTTCGTCCTGGTCAATTTGTTAAAGCCAAAGTTGTTACAGATGTTCGTAAAAATGCATTGCTTATACCACAACGTTCTGTAATTGAAATGCAAGGAATTTTTCAGGTTTTTGTAGTAGATAATGCTAACAAAGCAGAAACTAAAATAATTCAGGTTGGACCATCTTATAAAGATTCCTATATAGTTACGGACGGATTAACTGCTAATGACAAAGTTGCTCTTGGAGGTACTTCTCTATTAAAAAGCGGAAGTACTATAACTCCAAAAAACACTGATTGGGCACCAGGTAAAACAGAAAATTAGTCTAACACTAAATATTAATTTAGAAACATTATTATGGGAGAATTTTTTGTTAGAAGACCAATTGTAGCAATTGTAATAAGTATCATAACCGTGATACTTGGATTACTTGCTTTACAAAAAACACCGATATCTCAATATCCAGATATTAATCCACCGGTTGTAAAAATTACAACTACTTTTACAGGAGCAAATGCTCTGAATGTTGAACAAGCTGTTGCTACTCCAATTGAACAAAAAGTAAATGGAGTAGAGCAAATGCTTTATATAAAATCAACCAATACTTCTGATGGAGCTTGTACCATTGAGGTAACTTTTGACGTAGGAACCAATTTGGACAACGCCAACATGCTTACCCAAAACCGTCAGGCACAGTCGGCTCCTTTTATGCCTTCAAGTGTAAAACAACAAGGGGTTGTAGTAAAAAAATCATTGTCTTTCCCGATGATGTTATTTACACTTACTTCAAACAATCCTAAGTATGACACTAAATTCTTGAACAATTATGCCAACATCAACATTGTAGATCAATTGGCCCGTATCAAAGGAGTTGGAGAGGTTTCACTTTTTGGGGGTAGTGATTATTCTATGAGAGTTTGGTTGAAGGCTGATTTAATGAGCAAATTAGGCATTACCGTTGATGACGTTAAGAATGCCTTGAATGCCCAAAATATGATTAGCCCTGGTGGAAAATTTGGCGCAGAGCCAGCACCAGTTGGAACAGATTTCACTTATGGTGTTACACTACAAGATCGTTTAGTTACCGAAAGTGAATTTGGTAAAATTGTTGTAAAAAGTAAAACAGACGGTTCTCAAGTTTTCCTAAGTGATATCGCTAGAATCGAATTAGGAACTGAAAATTATAGTTCAAATGCCCGCAGAAACGGAAGCCCTGCAGCAGCGATAACAGTATTCCAAATGCCTGGAAGTAACGCTTTGGAAGTGGCTCAACTGGCTAAGGAAGCTATGAAAAAAATGTCTGAAAAATTTCCAAAAGACATTGTTTACCAAGAATCATTAGATACAACACTTGCGATTACTGCTGGGGTTGATGATATCGTTCACACTTTATTTGAAGCTGTATTATTGGTTATTCTGGTAGTATTTATATTTCTTCAAAATTGGAGAGCTACATTAATTCCGCTGATTACAGTACCCGTTTCATTGATTGGAACCATTGCGGTTTTCCCAATGTTAGGATTCTCCATAAACACCTTATCATTATTAGGTTTAGTATTAGCAATTGGTATTGTTGTGGATGATGCGATTGTGGTTGTTGAAGCCGTAATACATCATATTGAACACGGTAAATCTCCGAAGGATGCGACTATTCAGGCGATGAAAGAAGTTTCAGGACCAGTAATAGCCATTGCACTTATTTTGATTGCGGTGTTTGTACCGGTAGCAATGACACCAGGTATTACAGGTCGTTTTTACCAACAGTTTGCCATCACCATTGCCGTCTCGGTTGCCTTCTCGGCATTTAGTGCTTTGTCATTAAGTCCCGCATTATGTGCTATGCTGCTAAAACCATCAAAACCTCTTGACCAACAAAAAGGCTGGCTTGCCAAATTCTTTATTGGTTTCAATAATATTTTTGAAAAAGTAACGGATAAGTATTTAAGTGGAGCTACTTTTTTTGCCAAAAAAGCAATGCGTATTGTGATCTTATTAGTTGTAATTTTAGTTGCAGTTGTATTTTTAGGCAAAGGAATACCTCCAGGATTTATACCAGAAGAGGATCAAGGATATATATTGGTCAACATACAATTACCCCCTGCTTCTTCATTACAACGAACTGATGAGGTTTCGAAAAAAGTTGATAGCTTCTTAAAACAAGAAGAATCCATATTGTCGTATTCTACAATCAATGGATTTAGTATGCTTACCAACTCGTACCAACCAAACAATGCTTTTATTTTCATTTCATTAAAACCTTGGGAAGAAAGACATGAAACGGCGAAACAATTGGTTGATCGATTAAACAAAAAACTATCTACACAAATTACAAATGCTACTGCTTTTGCCTTTGGTCCACCTGCGATTCAAGGTCTTGGAGCTTCGGCTGGTTTCAGTTTGATGTTACAAGATAGAGGAGGAAATTCAGCTCAATATTTAGCACAACAAACTCAAGCTTTTATTGCAGCAGCTCAAAAACGTCCTGAAATAAAACGAATTTATACGACTTTTAATGCTGGTACTCCACAAATCAAGCTTGACATTGATAATGAAAAAGCGATGAAATTAGGAGTTCCTGTTTCAAAAGTTACCGAAGTTTTAGGTGCCTTTTTAGGAGGTAGTTATGTGAATGACTTTAACCGTTTTGGACGTCAGTATAAAGTGTATCTTCAAGGAGAAGCTGTAGACCGATTGAGTCCTGCCAATTTAAATAACATTTACGTAAGAAATAATGAAGGCGAAATGTTGCCAGTATCAACTTTAGTAACAGCAACCAAAGTTGCCGGACCTGATTTTACCAACCGTTTAAATTTATTTAGATCAGCGGAAATCGGAGGAAGTCCAAATGACGGATACAGTAGTGCGCAAGCATTGGATGCCTTAGAACAAGTTGCCAAAGAAACTTTGCCAGCGGATATGAGTTATGATTACATCAACTTGTCTTATCAAGAGAAACATTCTCCAGGTGGAGGAACAGTATTTTTGATGGCATTAGTTTTTGTATTCTTAATTCTTGCAGCGCAATACGAAAGTTGGAAATTACCTTTCAGTGTACTCCTTGGAGCACCGTTTGCGGTATTTGGAGCCTTTTTAGGGTTATTTTTAGCACGATTTGGTAGTGATGCGTATGTGAATAACGTATTTGCTCAAATTGGACTCGTATTACTGATTGGACTGGTCGCTAAAAATGCGATTCTGATTGTAGAATTTGCTAAAGAAGAATACGAAAAAGGAAAACCGCTGTACGAATCAGCTATGGTAGCAGCAAAACTTCGTTTTCGTCCAATTTTGATGACTGCTTTTGCGTTTATACTTGGTGTTGTTCCTTTGCTTACTGCGACCGGTGCAGGTTCTCAAGCACGTATTGTAATGGGAATGGCGGTATTCAGCGGAATGTTAATAGCTACAGTTCTTGGGGTTTTAATTGTGCCTGGTTTATTTGTAATGATTGAAAATATCGGTAAAAACAAAGAAGAGGCTGCAACAATTGAAAATAATATGGATTCAAAAACTACGGAACATGATGAATAAATTTAAAATAATCATTATTATTCTTACTCTTGCAATACTTCCTGCAGGTTGTTTAGTAGGACCTAAATACACAAAACCTGAAGATCAAAATGCTGCTAACTTTCAAAATGGTGTAGCAAATGCTGATACTTTGGCTTCTGTAGTTAATGTCAAATGGTTTGATCTCTTTAATGATGACGTTCTAAAAGACTTAATTCGTAAAGGGTTAGAAAATAATTACGACATGAAAATTGCCATGGCTCGAATAGAAAAAACAAGAGCTGAATTAGGATATTCTAAAGCAGATTTGTTGCCTTCTGTTGGCTATAGCGCAACCATAAATAGTAATGAGAAGACTTTTTTACCATCCAATGCTTCCGCTTCTCTTTCATGGGAATTGGATTTCTGGGGTAAAATTCGTCATCAAAATAGAGCCGCTCAAGATGAGTTAATCGCCAGTGAAGAAGGACGCAAAGTAATTCTTTCGAATTTGGTTAGCGATATTGCTGTTTCTTATTTTCAACTTCGTGATTTTGACAATCGATTAGTGATTTCAAAAAACACTTTCGAGTCTAGAAAAAAAGCATTTGACCTGATCAATCAAAGATTCCAAGGAGGTTATGTTTCGGAAGTAGATAAACTACAAATCGAACAACAAGTAGCAATAGCGGAAGCAACAATTCCAGCTATTCAGCGTCAAATAACACAACTTGAGAATATCATTTCAATTTTAATTGGTCAAGCTCCTGGTCCAATACCACGAGGAAAAACCAACATGGAACTTGAGGTTGCTAATGAGTTACCTGTATCTATTCCTTCTATTTTGTTGCGTAACAGACCTGATGTAAATCAAGCGGAGAGATTATACATGGCAGCCAATGAAAGAATAGGTGTTGCTCAAGCAATGCGTTTCCCTTCTTTTAATATTGCTGCATTAGCTGGTTTCGCTAGTAATGATGTAAGTACATTATTTGATGGTTCTTCCTATTTACAAAATGCCAGTGCTTCGGTTGCTGGACCTATTTTTAATTTTGGAAAAAATAAACGTCGAGTTGAGATTTATCGTCAAATTGCCGAAGAATCCAGATTGACGTATCAAAAAACATGTATCGTTGCTGTAGCTGAGGTTGAACAATCATTACAAAATGTAAAAACCTATAAAGAGGAACTATTAGCTAGAAATAAACAAGTAATTGCCGCTAGAAAAAACTTAGAGTTATCTCAAGCTAGATATTACAATGGTTATGTTTCCTACTTAGAAGTTCTTGAAATTGAGCGTTCTTTATTTGATGCTGAATTAAGCCTTTCAGAGTTGACACAAAACCAACTAAGTTCTACCATTCAATTGTATAGAGCTTTAGGTGGTGGCTGGAATTAATCATTTCCTAATGACAACAAAAAGAGACGCAAATTGCGTCTCTTTTTGTTTAAAATATCTTCAAAAAATGGTTGTAATCTTCTAAATTTGTTTTTTTTCAATCCACTTTCCAACAGTTGGCGCTGTATAATTTTTCATTTTAGCCAATAAATCTTCGATATTATCGCTAACTAAAAGCATTTCTCTATTAACGCTTTTTAGGAAACCTTTATCAACCATCGTTTGTGTAAATTCAATTAATGAATCATAAAACCCGTTGATGTTTAAAATAGCTATTGGCTTTTTATGCAGACCCAATTGTGCCCAAGTAAGCATTTCGAAAAGTTCTTCGATAGTTCCAAAACCTCCAGGTAATGCAATAACACCATCACATAAATCATTCATTTTGGTTTTTCTTTCATGCATACTTTCTACCAAAATTAATTCTGTTAAACCTTGATGTGCGATTTCTTTAGATCTTAAAAAATTTGGTAAAACACCGATTACTTTTCCACCTTCGTTTAAAGTCCCATCGGCAACAGCTCCCATCAATCCTACATTGGCACCGCCATAAACCAATTCAATATTTTGTTTCGCTAACGTTTGCCCTAACAAAGTAGCTTGTTCTGTATAAATTTCTTCGGTTCCAAAACTGGAACCGCAAAACACTGTTATCCTTCGCATCCGTATTTGAGTATTATTTTTTAATTCGTATTCATAATGAGGTATTCCAGTTTCATTATCAGGAAAATTCATTTCGTTTACTTTTCTTGCTCCAAGCTTTAAAACTGCTTTTTGAGAGCGAATATTTTCTGAGCCAACGTGAAATAATATCGAATTAACGTTATGAAAAGCATAATCAATCAATAATTTTTTGGTTGACTGATTGTAAATTCCTCCCCAAAATTTCCTTCCGATAAAAGTAAAACCAATAGCAACACTTGATTTTTCTGGGTTATAATCATAGTATCTTGTGGTTCCCATGATTTCATTGGTTTTTTTATCCAAAATTAAAAAGGCTCCTTTTGAGCTTATTCCTACATCAAAAAAATCTTTAAAAACTTCTCTCTTGTATCTGTCTTTTTTAGGATGCTGCTCCCAAATTAATGGATCTGATGCTATTTTATACAATTCTTCAAAATGATTTTCCTGTAGTGGAATTACTTTTACTATATCATTTTCTAATAATTCTGGTTGTAAATTTAAAACTGATGTACTCATTATGTTTGATTGGATTTTTTAGAATATTTTTTTAATCTGGACACAGGAAACGTTGTCTAATTTCACTTCTTCTCCTGTTGCTTTAAGCAATCCTGATTTCGAATCTCTTTTGAAAACAACCACATTTCCACTGTTCTGATTGGTAACAATTAAGAACTTTCCAGATTCATCAATAGCAAAAATCCTTGGATGATTGCCTAATGTCGATTGATATCCAATACTTTTCAAAAACCCGTTCTTAGCAATAGAAAAAATTGCAATATTGTTTTCATTTCCTCTGTTGGAAGCGTATAAAAACTTTCCGTCTGGAGAAATATGAATATCCGCACTTCCAAAGCCTTCGGTTATAGTATCAGGATGAGTTTTGATTCGTTGGACTTTATTTAAAGTCCCTTTTTTATATTGATAAACACTTATAGACCCTGACATTTCCTCAATACAATAACCAAATTTTTGATTCGGATGAAAGGTCATATGTCTTGGCCCGCTTTCTAAATCGGTTTTTATAAATGGAATTTTTGTTTCAACTAAAGGCTGTTTTTTATTCTCATCAAATTGATAGCAACGGATTTTATCCGCTCCTAAATCGGGTAAAAATAAATAATCAAATTGCGGAGAAAAGATAGCCGAATGCACATGCGAACGCGTTTGTCTTTCTTTATTGACACTTCCATCCGTGTATTGAAAGTTTTGTGCCAGCGAATCGATTTTTCCATTCTCTAATAACGGATGAACCGAAACACTTCCCACTGAATAATTTGCATTAACCAACCATTTTCCACTTTTATGAACCGAAACATACACTGGATTTTCGCCACCACATGATTGCTTGTTCAAAAAAACAAGCGATTTGTTTTGCGGATTAAATTCAAAACTACTCACACTTCCTGCATTTGGAGTCTTAGTATCCGTACAGGCGTAAAGATATTTTCCATTTGAAGAAATAGTCAAAAAAGACGGATTTATTAACCCTGAAGCCGAAGTTACTTTGGTCAATTTTCCGTTTACAGTATCTAATTGATAAACCAAAATAGATTCCGCAGTTTTATCTTTACAATAGGAGCCCAAAAAAACATAGGTGTTTTGAGAAAATACAGGGAATGATAGCAATATGGCGATTACTAATAAACAGTTTTTTGTTATCATGTTTTTGATTGTTATTATTTTATTGCTTTCCACCATTGTTGAAATTCTTGTTTTTCATTTTTTAGTTCGACTAATTCTCCAATCATGGGAGTAATTAACGGAAATGGATTTTCTAAAGCTGAATTCAATGTAGAAACTCTTTCCAGAGGTTCGTCCCAAGCGTGATTCGCTAATTTGAACTTGCTTGAATGAACCGGAAATAATCTCTTCGTCTTTAAATCTTTGGCGGCTTGGATAACTTCTTCAGGTAAATTATGAATGTATTTCCATTTGATATCATATTGCCCATTATCAATTAAAGCGATATCAAAAGGCCCAAATTGGGCACCAATTTCAGCAAAATGAGTATCGTAACCGCTATCTCCGCCTAGATACATTTTAAAATCTTTTGTTTCTAAAATATAAGAAAGCCAAAGTGTGTTGCAACGCTTGAATCCACGACCAGAAAAATGTCTTGCTGGAGCTGTATAGAGAGTTATATTTGAATCTAATTCTATTTTTTGGTACCAATCCTTCTCGATGATATTTTCAGTTGGAAAACCCCAAAATTCAAAATGCGAACCTACACCAAGTCCACAAACCACTTTGTGAGTTTTAGATTTTAATTTTAGAATTGTTTTATAATCGACATGGTCATAATGATCATGAGTAATCAATAAATAATCAATCTCCGGCAAATCATCAACGGAATAAATATCGGCTCCTTTGAACGATTTTGTGGTGCCCGGAATTGGAGAAGCATTTCCGCTAAAAACAGGATCGACAAGAATTCGTTTCCCTTCAATCTGAATAAAATAAGACGAATGCCCGAACCAAACCAAAATATCTTGGTCAATTGGAAGATTTTTTAAATCCGTTTTAATAGAAGGAATATCATGAATTGGATTTCTTCGTTCCCCTTTTTTAAACAAAAACTCAAATAAAACGCCAGTCATCGTATATCCTTCCGTTAAATCTGGAGTGAAGTTTTGATTTTGGAATCTTCCGTTTTTATACTGAGGAGATTTCTGAATTAAAGAAAGTCGTTCTCCTGAAGGCTCTTTTCCAAATTGTGGATGCTGTAAAAAGGCATAAAAAGCTACAACAATTACTATTATAAAGGTTAAAGTCATGTCTCTTATTTAGATGGGTATAATTCGTTTAAATATTGCACTGACTGAGTAATCATCTTTTTCAGGATTTCAATCTCAATATCTGCTAATTTTTTGATGTAAATGCAACCTTTTCCTGCTTTGTGTTTTCCAAATTTTGAAAGCAATTCCTCTTTATTTTCTGAAGAACAATAACAGTAAAGCGAAATAGCATCTTTTCTTGGAGAAAATCCAACAAGTGGCGCATCACCTTCGTGACCACTGGCATATTTGTAATGATAACTTCCAAAACCAATAATGCTTGGGCCCCACATTTTGGGTTCGAAACCCGTTTGTTCCTGCATGAGTTGTATCAATTCAAACGAATCGTTTCTTTTGGTTATATCTTCTACAGCATTAATAAAATCATCAACGCTACTTGCTGTTTCGATTGTTTTATTTTTTGCCATAACAATTTTCTTTAGAAAAATCTCACGTAAATATAAAACTATTTATTATTTCTAATGAAAAGGAACGACTTTACAAAATCATTTAATATTCCAAAACAGTGATTTCTACACCTTCTAAATCTCTTGTGATATACAACTGACAAGAAAGTCTAATAGTATCTTCCAAATGTCCCATTTTTTGTAGCGTAACAGGCTCATTGCGTTCTTTAATTGCAGAATTGCCTTTTATCCCAATTGCTTTCACTACACAAGTTGCACAACGCCCTACTCCTCCGCATTCTCCAAAGCTATCCAAACCTAATTGTTCTTTTAAAAGAAACATCAAATTGGGATAACTCCCATGCATCACTTTGATGGGATAACGTTGTTCATTTTCTATTACGGTAAATTGAATCAAAGGAAGTTCTTTTGTCAAAATTGAAATTTGAATGGTTTATAAACAAAAACGTACTGCGATTGCAGTACGTTTTATTAGTTATTCGATTGAATTAACAAAATTCGTTAAAAGCATCTTGTAAATTCTCAGCGATTGTTTCAGCAGGACGTCCTTCGATGTGGTGACGTTCTAACATGTGAACCAATTCTCCGTTTTTGAACAACGCCATACTTGGTGATGATGGAGGAAAAGGAAACATATGTTGTCTTGCAGCATCTACAGCTTCTTTGTCAACACCAGCAAAAACAGTGATTAATTGATCTGGTTTTTTAGCACCTTTCAAACTCATTGCTGCTCCTGGACGTGCATTTCTAGCAGCACAACCACAAACAGAATTCACTACTACGAATGTTGTGCCTTCAGCTTTGATAGCATTTTCAACTGCTTCAGCACTATGTAAATCTTGAAAACCTACAGCTGTTAATTCAGCTTGCATTGGTTTTACCATTTCTTCTGGATACATATTTTTTATTTTTATGTTTAACTTTTGAAGTACAAAGTTACAAAGTTTAGATACAAGAATTTGATTTGAACTATAAAGTTTTGTTATTGTTTGATTACTAATTTCTTATTAGTTAAACTATCATTATTTTATATTTTAAATCTAAAAGAATAACCAAGTGCTACAAAATAGTCTGGTGAAGTCTCAGATAGACCAAACCCGCCTGAAATATCCAATTGGTGATTCGGATTTAATAAATAATTCAGTCCTGCATCAAAACGGTGGTCGGCTTTTTGGATTTGAGGAATAAAACCATAGAGCTCAATATAACCACTTATTTTTTCTGAGAATGAATACCCTGATGTAAACGTATAGATAAATGTGGGTTCAGGATTTATACCGTCCCATTCAGCACCAAGGTTATAGCTTAAAGTTTGATTTTCGCTTAGCGTGTGTTGCATTGTAAAACGAAATTCTGGAGTATAATAGTCAGCTTTAAAGTTTTTGGAAGCCAATTTGGGCAAACTCAAATGTCCGATAAAAGAAGTTAATGGAATAATTCCTTTTTCTTCCAAAAGTCTCGCTTTAAACCCAACTAAAACAGGAATAATTCCTGTTGTGCTCACTTCATTTTCATTAGCAACAATAAATTCGGTTATCAATCGTAATTCAAAATGATCATTAATTCCAAATTTTGTCAATGTTGAAGGAACAACATATTCATTCGAATCTTTATTGGTTTTTTCATAAGAAAATCCATTTTCAAACTGTAAATAATTCTTAGGAACAATAAAAGGACATTCTGTTTGATCGGGTCTGTCAGTTTGAATTGATGGCAAATCTTGCGCTAAAATACCATAAGAATTTGTTATTATAACTATTATAATGAAGTTAATATGTTTCATTTTACGCTACATTAAATTTATTTTTAGACAAATCTAAAAATAATATTTCATTAATATAAAGTTATTTTTATATATTTGTTTAATAAATTTTTAACTATGGGAAAATCTCTTGAAGAAGTACACCAATCCGTTGCTACTCAAAATAAAAAATCGGTTTTCAAAAAAATATTAGCCTTCTTTGGCCCTGCTTATTTAGTAAGCGTTGGGTATATGGATCCAGGAAATTGGGCGACCGATATTGCGGGTGGAAGTCAATTTGGGTATGCTTTACTTTGGGTTTTGTTGATGAGTAATTTAATGGCTTTGTTGTTGCAAAGTTTAAGTGCTCGATTAGGAATTGTTACACAACGCGATTTGGCGCAAGCTTCTCGAGAAACGTATTCGCCGGTTATTAATTATATTCTTTATTTTCTAGCCGAAATTGCTATTGCAGCTTGTGATTTGGCCGAAGTTTTAGGAATGGCAATCGGTATCAATTTGTTGTTTGGGATTCCGTTGATAGAAGCTGTTATGATTACCGTTTTGGATACATTTTTACTGCTTTTCCTAATCAATAAAGGAATCCGAAAGATGGAAGCTTTTATTATTGCATTAGTAATGATTATTGGTTTGTCTTTTGTCTTTGAAATGATTTTTGCACAACCAGAAATGGACAAAGTTCTTTATGGTTTAATTCCTTCTTTGCCAAATGAATCTGCTCTTTATATAGCCATAGGAATTATTGGAGCTACCGTAATGCCTCATAATTTATACCTACATTCTTCATTAGTACAAACAAGAAAATTTAGTCGCTCTGACCAAGGAATCAAACAAGCGATAAAGTATAATTTAATCGATTCGACTATTGCTCTTAATCTGGCGTTTTTGGTAAATGCAGCGATTTTGATTTTGGCAGCAGCCACTTTTTTTAAGAATGGAATGCATGAAGTCGCCGAAATTCAAGACGCATATCGTTTTCTTCAACCATTACTTGGAACCCAATGGGCATCCGTTTTGTTTGCAGTAGCTTTAATAGCTGCGGGACAAAGTTCAACGGTTACCGGAACATTGGCGGGACAAATTGTTATGGAAGGCTATTTGAATTTAAGAATTCAGCCTTGGGTACGCCGCATAGTTACCAGATTAATTGCTATCGTGCCTGCTGTTGTGGTAATTTTAATCTACGGCGAAAGTGTTACTGGAAAACTTTTAGTCTTGAGTCAAGTGATTTTGAGTTTACAATTAGGTTTTGCCATTATACCTTTAATTCATTTTGTGAGTGATAAATCTAAAATGAAAGGACATCATATTGGTACATTAACGCAAATTGCCGCTTGGTTAATTGCTATTATTATCGTTTCATTGAATGCCAAATTGGTATTTTCAGAAATACAAGGCTGGCTAGAAACATCGGATAATCCGATTGTTTTATGGCTAACGGTAGTTCCTCTGGCTTTAGGATTTCTAGTTTTATTGCTTTATATCGTTATAAAACCTTTCTTTTCAAAAGCCAGATTAAATATCGAGAATCATTCGCCACATAATATGAATTTAAAGTTTACTGAAACTCCTGTTCAAGACAATAAAAACATTGCTATAGCGGTAGATTTTTCATTCGCTGATGAAAATGCTATAAATCACGCTTTCAAAATTGGAGGAAAAGAAGCTAATTACACTTTAATTCACGTAGTAGAATCAGTTGGAGCAATGATGTATGGTAAACAAATTGATGATCACGAAACCACAGTAGATGAAACTTTGTTGCAGGAATATAAATCAATGTTTACTGAGAAAGGATTTCACGTCAAAACAGCTTTAGGCTTTGGAAAACCTAATAAAGTAATTCCAAAACTAGTTAACAAAGGTAATTTTGACATGCTCATCATGGGAACTCACGGACATACCGGAATGAAAGATTTACTTTTCGGGACTACTGTTGATCATTTGAGACATAAAATTACAATACCTTTGCTGATTGTTAAATAATAGTTGCTAAGACACTAGGTTTCTAAGATTTTGGAAACTCAGAAACTCTGTATTTTGCAACTTAGAAACTTTAAAAGAAACATGACCTTTTCAGAAGAAAACTATCTAAAATCCATATATCATCTTACTACCAGTCTTGATGGAGAAGTAAGCACGAATGCTATTGCCGAAATGATGGAAACCAAAGCCTCATCAGTTACGGATATGCTCAAAAAACTGGCTGAGAAAGATTTGGTCAATTATAAAAAATATCAAGGAGTTTCCTTAACCGAGAATGGCAAACTTGCCGCCAAAATGATCGTGAGAAAGCACCGTTTATGGGAAGTTTTTTTGGTTGAAAAACTAAACTTTTCATGGGATGAAGTTCATGATATTGCGGAACAACTGGAACACATCAAATCTGAAAAACTGATTAATAAATTGGATGATTTTCTAGGAAATCCTACCGAAGATCCGCATGGAGATCCTATTCCAGATGCACAAGGCCAAATTATTACCATAGAAAAACAATTGCTTTCCGAATTACACGCCAATCAGTCTGGAATTTGCGTAGGTGTAAAAGACAATTCATCCGATTTCCTAAAATACCTGGACAAACAACAAATTGGTTTGGGGACTAAAATTGAAGTGCTTACTAAAGAAGCTTTTGATTTATCTTTAAAAATTAGTGTAAATGAATCAGAATTGGCGATTTCTAATAAAATCGCAAGCAATCTATTTGTTAAAGTAATATAAATGGACAATATTTGTCCCCTGATTATCAATTTTTAAATGTTTTCATTTCTTTTTAAAGTCATTTTTGGTTGCTTAACCCTAGAGTTCACAAGAGTTTAGGCTTTAGGCACGGTTTTTGATTTTATAGCCATACAGATAATTATCACGGGATGAATTTATTAGGTTTTCTTTCCTATATTTGTATAGCTGATCATGCAAATCTGATTATAAATTTCCTGTTTTAGCATATTTAATGAATTATTTATTTTAAAATCAAACTATCATGAAAATAAGATTTTTATCGTTTTTAGTAATAGCTATGTGTTTTTCTGGTTTGACCACTTTTGCTCAGACAGATGAAAGTAAAGGCGAATTGGGTTTACCGGGTGACAATTTAGATCTTTACGCCGTTTTGGATCTTTTTCAAAAATCTAAAACAATTGAAGACTTCGAAAAATCATTAAATGATGATAAAAAAGGTATCAACAATTTGGATTTAAATGACGATAAAAAAGTAGATTTTATCAAAGTAGAGACCAAAAAAAGTGGGGATGATTTTACTTTTATTCTTAGAGACCCAATAAGCAAATCTGAAACTCAAGATGTTGCCGTTATTATGGTTTCAAAAGATAAAAACAAAAAGGTGTCTATTCAAGTTGTTGGAGACAAAGAGTTGTATGGAAAAGATTATATTGTAGAGCCAAGCCCAACTGGAAATGCTGGCGTTACTGCTAATCCTGGTTATACAGGTAGTAATCCTGTTACTGTAAATGTTCCGGCTTCGACTACTACAGTGGTAGTAGAGCAAGCTCCAATTGTGCAGTATGTGTATTCTCCTGCTTATGTTCCTTATTATCCTCCATATTATTATGGTTTTTATCCTCCATGGTTTGGATTTGCTACTGTTATGGCAGTTGGTATTTACCGTCACAATCATTATCATTATCATGGTGGAGGTTATGGATACCACAATACTAATGTTTATGTGAATCATAATAGTTTCAACAACTACAATAATTCATACCGAAACACTTCAAATAGAGTATCTCACAACAATATAAACAACAGTAGAAATAATAACATTAACAATAGCCGAAACAATAATAATATAGGCAACAATAACAATAGAAACAATAATGTAGGCAATAATAGAAATTCTGCTTCTACACGTGATGCCAACAGGAATTCGGGTTCAAGTAATAGACCTTCAGCTTCTACTCGTGATGTTAGTAGCAGCAACAGACCTTCAGCTTCTACTCGCGATTTTAGCAGTAATAGATCATCAACTGCATCAAGACCTTCTACTTCTAATCGCTCTAGCAGTTTTAGTGGCGGCGGTGGCGGTGGATTCCGTTCAGGTGGTGGCGGAGGCGGTTTTAGAGGCGGCGGAGGCGGTGGAAGAAGACGCTAATCTGATAATACTTCAAAATTGATTTATAAAAAACAAAACCTGATAGTTGTCTATCAGGTTTTTTTATACTTTACTTTTTTATGTTGTGAACTTAATACGCATCGTTTATTTTGAACTAAAAACAATCAACTCCTATTTGAATATTAGCATAAAAAAAGACAGTCTAAAATTAATTTCAGACTGCCTCTTTTTATAAAAATTAGAGATTGTTTTATTGTTTCTCTGGTAAATCAGAAGTACTCATATCTCTTAGAGAATAATATTTACCCTCTTTTTTAATGAACAAAGTCATATAATTTCCAGAATTCACAAGTGCTTGCGTCGAATCTACAATTTTATAATTACCGATTTCAACAACTTGATCTCCATCTTTTGAAGGAAATACTTCGTTGGTAATAAATGAAATTTTATTTCCTTTTGAAATGGTATCCATATGTTTTTTTAAATACTCAATGATTGCCTCTTTACCTGCAACTGGTTGATTATTTTGTGGGTATGTGATAGCGTCGTCAGCAAAATAACCAATATTTTTCATGATACCCGCATTATAAGTGTCTGCAAATTCATTTTCTTTGGCTTGAATTTCTTCTTTAATTTGATTAATATCAATTGCAGCGGCTACTGGTTCTTCCTTTTTACAGGAAATTAATAATAACAAAGCACTCGATACAACTAATCCTTTATTAAACATTTTTTTCATAAGAGTCTCTTTTTTAAATTTCGAAATTAACGGATTGAATATTAATGACATAAATTTAAGATAAAAAAATGTAATCAAATACGTTTTGAATTATAAATTAGGCTTTTTTTATCTAATTATTTGTTTCTGTGTTTTTTGCAAATTTCATTCAATTTGAAAGAAGAATGATTAAAGTAGTCATTTGCCTTTGAGGAAAAACTAACCTTTGGATTCTATTGAAAAATCCAATTAACCACAGCCACAATCTCCTCCTCCGCAATTTTTTTTTGATTTTTTTTTGAAGAAAAATTTTCGAATCAAAAAAAACATTGCCAACACTAATATGCCAAAAGCTATTATTTCCTGAATCATAATACGTTATTTTAACACTTGAAAAGCTATCAGTGCAACTACATAAGCCAATACACTCATAAAAGCTAACTGTATAGCAGGCCATTTCCAAGAGTTGGTTTCTTTTTTGGTAATAGCAAGAGTACTGGCACATTGCATCGCAAAAGCATAAAACATCAATAAAGAAATCCCCGAAGCAAAGTTGAAGATCTTAGCACCCGTTTCCGGATTAATTTCTGATGCCATTTTATCTTTTATCGTGTTTTCGTTATCGGTTCCTCCCACGCTATAAATCGTTGCCAAAGTTCCTACGAATACTTCTCTGGCGGCAAATGAACTGATGATAGCAATACCAATTTTCCAATCGTATCCCAAAGGAGAAATAACGGGTTCAATACCTCTTCCCATTAAACCAATATAAGAGTTTTCCAGTTTTTGAGAGGCAACAGCATTATTAAACTCCGTTACAGATAAAGGATTTTCTTTAGTGCTTTCTAAAATTATTTTTTCGGCTTCATTGAATTGTTTTCCTGGGCCATAAGAAGCCAAAAACCACAAAATAATAGATATTGCCAAAATGATTTTCCCTGCACCAGCAACAAAAGCTTTTGTTTTTTCAACAACATTAATAGCAACATTCTTGAACATCGGTAATTTATAATTGGGCATTTCTACCACGAAAAAGGTTTTCCCTTTTACCTCCAAAATAATATTCAAAATATAAGCCGCTAATATTGCCATCCCAAAACCAATAATATACAAAAGCATCAAGGTTAATCCTTGCAGATTTAAAATTCCTAAAACGTAAGTATCTGGAATAACCAAACCAATGATAATAGCATAAACGGGTAAACGAGCTGAACAAGTTGTAAAAGGAGTTACAAGTATGGTAATCAATCGTTCTTTCCAGTTTTCGATATTTCGTGTTGCCATAATAGCCGGAATAGCACAGGCTGTACCCGAAATTAAAGGCACGACACTTTTTCCAGATAATCCAAATCGGCGCATAATTTTGTCCATCAAAAATACGACGCGACTCATATAACCGCTTTCTTCTAATATCGAAATGAATAAAAATAAGAAAGCAATTTGCGGAATGAATATCAAGATCCCCCCTATTCCTGGAATAATTCCTTGTGAAATTAAATTAGTCAGCATTCCCGGAGGCATATGTTCGCTAGACAAAGCACTCAATGTTGCAAAAGTACTATCGATAAAATCCATTGGAACTTTAGACCATTCAAAAATAGATTGAAAAATCACAAACAAAATCACGAAGAAAATCAGATAACCCCATATTTTGTGCGTAAGAACACGATCCAATTTACTTCCAAAATCTTTGGCAATGCTCGAATCAACTTTCAAACCTTCTTTTAAAACATCATTGATAAACTGATAGCGCTTGATTGTTTCTTTCTGTTGCAAACGCTTCAAATCCGAATGCGATTTAGTAAACGAGCTTCGAATTTCATTACGCTCTAAATTCAAAAAATTGACATCTTGCGTAATAACTAACCATAACTTATACAACAACTGATTTGGAAAAGCCTGACGAAGACTTTCGAAATAAGCCGTATCAATCACCGAAGCATTCAAACAAGGCTCTGCCGATATGGTTTTGTAACTAACAATTAAGTTTTTCAATTCTTCAATTCCATGTCCTTTTCTGGAACTGATCAAAGCAATTTTGGTCTTTAAGCGTTCTTCCAGATAAGGAATATCTAATGTAATCCCTTTTGATTCCATTCGGTCGGCCATATTAATGACCAAAATGGTTGGGATTTCAAGATCTTTTATTTGAGTGTAAAGAAGTAAATTTCGTTTTAGATTTTCTACATCAGTAACAACTAAAGCAACGTCTGGATAAAGACGGTCATTTTTATTCAACAACAATTCAATAACAACACTTTCGTCAATAGAGCTGGCATTTAAACTATAAGTACCGGGTAAATCTAGAATATTGGCTTTAGCATTGTTGGGCAATTTACAAAAACCCATTTTTTTCTCCACCGTAATTCCAGGATAATTCCCTACCTGTTGATTTAAACCAGTAAGCTGATTAAAAACTGAAGTTTTCCCAACATTAGGATTTCCTATCAAAGCGACATTGATGTTTACTAAACTCATTTTTCATTGTTTTTAATGAGTTCCACTTCAATAAGTTTGGCAGTTTCTATACGAATAGCAAGATGTGAACCATTGATATCTAAATACAAAGGATCTCCAAATGGAGCTACTTGAAGTAATTTTACCTCATTGCCTGGCAAACATCCCATTTCTAGTAGTTTTAATGGAATTAAATCGATATCAAAATCTATTATGGTAGCTTTTTGACCTTTTTTGAGAGAATGTATCGTTGTTTGCAAGTCTTATTTAGATTGAATTTAGATTGCAAAAATACATTTTTATTTATAATTATTATTGTTAATTGTGAGTTTTACTCATTTTTTTCGTTCTCACAAAGCCAATTAATATCTTCAATTAGTCGTTGAATTTCTTCTTTTTTGGTGCCATCATAAAACCCACGAACCCGCTTTTTCTGATCTACTAAAACAAAATTTTCAGTATGCACCATATCAAATAATTGTTCTGGTTTACCCATTTTTACAGCCAAATACGATTTTCTAGCCATCGTGTAAATATCTTTCTTATCTCCAGTTACCAGATTCCATTTGGCATCAATCACGCCATACTTTTTAGCATAGGCTTTTAAAGCAGGTACACTGTCTGTTTCAGGAAAAACAGTAAGTGAAAGCAACTTCACCTTTGGATTATTTTTGATGGCTGCTTGTACATCGACCAAATTGGTAGTCATTTTTGGGCAAATAGAACCACAAGTCGTAAAGAAAAAATCGGCTACATAGACTTTACCTTCATAATCTTTTTGAGTAATGGTTTTTCCGTTTTGATTGGTAAAAGAAAAATCAGCAATCGTATGGTATTTACTAATGTATTGAACAGTACTATCAACTAATTCGGGGTTTACATCAGCGGGATTATAAATGGGTAATGTTTTACTAGGCTTTAATGCCGAATAAAATAAAGACAAAGTAATGATAGAAAAAATAGCAACGACACCTATGTACGTTTTGTATTTGGTTAAAAATGATTTCATGTAGTTGTATTTTTTTCTCTTTTGATAATTCCCGAAGTTAATTAACCTGACCTTATTCGTCATTATTAATGTAGCACAAAATTACAAAAAGGAACCATTTTGTCCACTTATTTAATGCTATCTTACTTGAAAATTAAACAAAATCTGTTTTTTTTGTTTAATTAATTCAAGTTGCTAGTTAATTGACTTACTTAATTGCAATCCAAATACAAACAATGTTAGCTTTATTAAAAAACCGTCCAAAGTCACTGCATGTATAGTTCTTGGAAAAAGTTTTTTAATAT
>Ga0308157_10003345_pt1 | contig 23585 bp, 15 predicted proteins | sample PhyBR1_FD_201035 | JGI IMG/M metagenome (GOLD analysis project Ga0308157, IMG submission 201035) | Phyllosphere microbial communities from UC Gill Tract Community Farm, Albany, California, United States - DLSLB.R1 | ecosystem: Host-associated > Plants > Phyllosphere > Unclassified | place: USA...
CGTCGACCCCGACCACCTCTTCTTCGCGCTCGTACTCGCGCAGGACACCCCGGCCGGGCGCATCCTCGCACGCCACGGCGCGTCGCCGGACGCGCTGCTGGGCGGCGCGCGCGAGCACGCGGTCGACGGATCCGCAGCGCAGCGCGACGCCGAGGCCGCCACGATGCTCGAGACGTACGGCGTAGACCTCACCGAGCGCGCCCGCGCGGGCGAACTCGACCCCGTGATCGGCCGCGCCGACGAGATCGAGCAGACGATCGAGATCCTTTCGCGCCGCACGAAGAACAATCCCGTGCTCGTGGGCGAGGCCGGCGTCGGCAAGACCGCCATCGCGGAGGGGCTTGCCCGCGCGATCGTCGCCGACGAGGTGCCCCCGCAGCTTCGCGGCAAGCGCGTCGTGAACCTCGACATGGCCGGCATGCTGTCGGGTGCGAAGTTCCGCGGCGACTTCGAGGAGCGTCTGACGAAGACGATCGATGAGGTCGCCGAGAAGCAGGGCGAGATCATTCTCTTCATCGACGAGCTCCATATGATTGTCGGCGCCGGCGGCGGCGGGGAGTCGGGCGCGATGGACGCCGGCAACATCCTGAAGCCCCGCCTCGCTCGCGGCGACCTGCATCTCGTGGGCGCCACGACCCTCGACGAGTTCCGGCGCATCGAGAAGGACGGCGCCCTCGCTCGCCGGTTCCAGCCCGTGCGCGTGGGCGAGCCGTCGATCGACGACGCCGTGGCGATCCTCGAGGGGCTGCGCGAAGCGTACGAGACGCACCATGACGTGACGTACACATCCGAGGCGCTGCGCGCCGCCGTCGAACTGAGCGACCGGTACATGACGGATCGGGTGCTGCCCGATAAGGCCATCGACCTCATGGATCAGGCCGGCGCACGCCTGCGCCTGAGCCTCGGGGCGACCGTTTCGAAGGACGAGCGCGAGACCCGGCTCGCAGAGCTCGAGCGCGAGAAGACGGAGGCCGTCTCCGCAGAGGACTACGAGGAGGCATCGCGCATCCGCGACGAGATCACGCGCGTCAGCCGACACGATTCCGCCGGGCAGGCCGTTGTCGACGAGGCGCAGATCGCCGCCGTGGTCAGTCGCGCCACGGGCATCCCAGCGAACCGCATGACCGAGGCCGAACAGCAGCGCCTCGCCGCTCTCGAGCAGGAGCTGCACGCCAGGGTGATCGGGCAGGAGGACGCGGTGACCGCGGTGGCCAAGGCCGTGCGCCGCAGCCGCACGGGGATGGGCGACGCGCGTCGCCCCGTCGGATCCTTCCTGTTCCTCGGCCCGACCGGCGTCGGCAAGACCGAGCTCGCGAAGTCGCTCGCCGACAGCCTCTTCGACGACGAGCACGCGGTCGTACGCTTCGACATGAGCGAGTTCGGCGAGCGGCACAACGTGAGCCGTCTCGTCGGCGCCCCTCCCGGGTACGTCGGCTACGACGAGGCCGGCCAGCTGACCGAGCGCGTGCGCCGCAACCCCTACTCCGTCGTGCTCTTCGACGAGATCGAGAAGGCGCATCCCGACGTGTTCAACCTGCTGCTGCAGGTGCTCGACGACGGGCGCCTCACCGACGGTCAGGGGCGCACGGTCGACTTCCGCCACACGGTCATCATCATGACCTCGAACCTCGGCAGCGAGTTCCTCGCATCCCGCGCGGGCGCGATCGGCTTCTCCTCGACCGGGCGGGAGTTCGATGAGAAGGATCTCCGCGATCGCGTGATGGGACGCCTGCGCGAGAACATGCGGCCCGAATTCCTCAACCGCATCGACGAGATCGTACTGTTCCGCAAGCTCGACAAGCAGCAGCTGCGTGACATCGTCGAGCTGGTGATCGGTGCCACCCGCACGCGCCTCGCGGCGCGGTCGGTTTCGCTCGAGGTGAGCGAGGAGGCTGTCGCTCGGCTCGCGGACGAGGGATACCAGCCCGAGTACGGCGCACGGCCGCTGCGCCGCGTCATCCAGCGCGAGATCGACGACCGCATCGCCGACCTGTTCGTCTCGGGCGAGCTGACCGACGGCGGCTCGGTGCGCGTCGATGCCGGCGATGACGGGATCCGCGTGTCGGTCGCGGTCGCGGCCTGATCTGAGGGAGGGCGTCTCGTGCGCCCTCCCTCAGATCAGCAGGTACACGGCGCCCGCGAGCGTGAGCAGGACGACGATCCGATCGAACGCGGTGCGCGAGATGCGGGTGACGACGAAGCGGCCGATCGCGGCGCCGGCGAGCACGGGCGCGACCAGCAGTAGGTCCATCCAGAGCGCTTCGCGGGTGATGAGACCGAGGCTGATCGAGACGGGCAGCTTCACGATGTTGATGATCGCGAAGAACCACGCGGCGGTGCCGAGGAACGCGTTCACCGAGAAGCGGGACGCGAGGAAGTACATCGACATCACCGGCCCGCCCGCGTTCGCGACCATGGTCGTGAACCCGCCGAGGGACCCGTAGGCGAGGGCGGACCCGCGCCCGGAGTGCTGCTCGGCGGCGCGCTGGATCCGCCGCCGCCACAGCGTCAGCGCCACGATCACGATAAGAAGCGCACCGATCGAACGCTTCACCCACGCGTCGCCGACGAGAGCGAGGAAGACCCCGCCGATCGCGAGGCCGGCGATGACCGACGGCGTCAGGCGCAGCAGCGTGCGCCAGTCGGCATGGCGGCGGTACAGCGCGAGCGCCATCATGTCGCCGACGATCAGCAGCATCAGCATGGCCGCGGTCGATTCGCGCGCCGGCAGCACCGCCGCGAACAGGGCGATGCCGATCGCGTTCGAGCCGGGCAGGCCGGTCTTCGAGATGCCGACCGTCAGAGCGCCGGCGATGAGCGCCAGCCACGCGATGACGTTGAGGTCGGGGAGCGTCACCGTGCGCCCTGTACGACAGGGCGGAACGGACGAGGCATCATGATGACCATTTTCGCGCCTCCCGGCGCTCACGGCCGACGGGCGTCGGCGCCCGCGTCAGGGCAGCAGGATCAGTTTGCCGGGCGCGCCGTTCTCGTTCGCCGTCTGCGCCGCTGCCGCGTCGGCCAGCGCGAACTGCTCGCCGAACTCGACATCGAAGTATCCGGTCGCGAGAAGTGCGAGCGCCACGGGCATCGCCTCCGTGCGCCACTGCAGCTGCTGCGCCGTGAGCGGCACGGCGGATCCGCCCGAGAACGTGCGGATGCCGAGGTCGTCGCCGCGCGCGCCGAGAACGATCGTCGCGATGCGGGATTTGTCTTCGAGCAGCTCGATCGATGCCTCGAGCACGCCGTCGGCACCGGCGCAATCGAGGATCGCGGTCACGGAATCGGGAGCGGCATCGAGCACGCGGCCGGTCAAGCCGTCGCCGTACGCGATCGGCTCGGCGCCGAGGTCGCTCACGCGCTCAGCGCGGGCGTCGCTCGTCGTCGCGAGCACGCGTGCGCCCATGAGCACGGCGAACTGGATCGCGGCCTGGCCGACCGAACCTGACCCGCCGTGGATGAGAAGGGTGTCGTCCTCGCGGATGCCGAGCGAACGGATCGCCTGGTAGGCGGTTCCCGCGGGGATGCCGAGCGCGGCGCCCTGTGCGGCCGTGACTCCCTCAGGGCGCGCGAACGTCTTGTCGGCGTCGGTCACGACGACCGAGGCGTATGCGCCGTCGGCGCCGAGGAACGCGACGGGATCGCCGACGCGGAAGCCGTCGACGCCCACGCCGACGGCGGTCACGGTGCCGGCCCCGTCCGATCCGGTGCGCCACGGGCCCTCGCCCGACAGCGGGCGCACGCCCGTGCGGAGCTTGCGCTCGATCGGGTTCACTCCGACCGCCTCGACGGCCACGACCAGCTGACCGGGTCCGGCGACCGGATCCGGAACCGTGGCGACCTCGAGAACCTCGGGACCGCCGACCTGCGAGAACTGCACAACCTGAGCCATGCCTCTCACGCTACCGCGATCGCGGGGTCGGCGGCTCGCCGAGGTCAGAGACGGGTGCGATACGCGCCGCGGGCAGGCGTCGTCGACGCGGGGAGCTCCGCGAGGGCCGCGGGGAGCCACGTCGGACGTTCGCCCGTGAGCGCCCAGGCGGCCTGCACGGCCGCGCCCTGCGCGACGTACTCGCCCGGATCGGGCACGACCACGGGCACGCCGAACACCTCCGAAGCGATCTGCTGCACGGCGGGGCTCTGCGCGGCGCCGCCCGTGAGCAGCACGCGTCTCGCGTCGACGCCGAGCGCGCGCATGGCGTCGAGGCCTTCGGCCAAGCCGCAGAGCACTCCCTCCATCGCGGCGCGCGCGAGGTTCTCGCGCGTCGTCGACGCGAGCGTCATGCCGAACAGGGTGGCGGTGGCATCCGGTCGGTTCGGCGTGCGCTCGCCCTCGAACCATGGCTGCAGCACGAGACCGTCGGATCCCGGGCTCGCCGCGAGCGCGAGGTCGGACAGCTCCGCATGGTCGACGTCGAGCAGCGACGAGACGGCGTCGAGCACGCGTGCGGCGTTGAGCGTCGTGACGATCGGGAGGAAGCCGCCGGCCGCATCGGCGAAGCCCGCGACGGTGCCCGAGGAATCCCTGACCGGCTCGGAGGCGATCGCGAACACCGTGCCGCTCGTGCCGATGGACACGCCGATGTCGCCCGTGACGGCGCCCATGCCGAGCGCCGCGCCCGCGTTGTCCCCGGCGCCCGGGGCGACGCGTCGCCCCGCGGCGTCCGGCACCCATTCGGCGGGCTCGAGCACGCGCGGCAGCACGATGTGCGTCGCGTCGCGCCGCAGCGCCCGGGCCAACAGGTCGCGGTCATACTCGCCGCGCGAGGCGTCGAAGTAGCCGGTGCCGCTCGCGTCGGAACGATCGGTGATGAGTTCGGAGAGATCGGGGCCGAGCTCGCTCTCATCCGCCGGGCCGTACCCGCGAAGACGCCAGGTGAGCCAGTCGTGGGGGAGGGCGATGGCGGCGACCCGGGCGGCAAGAGCGGGCTCGGCGTCTGCGACCCAGCGCACCTTCGTGATCGTGAACGATGCGACCGGCACGAGGCCGGTGCGCTCCGCGAACGCGGCGGCGCCGACCTCGTTCGTGAGGTCGGCGGCCGCGTCCGCGGATCGCGTGTCGTTCCAGAGCAGCGCATCGCGGATGACCCGGCCGTCGGCGTCGAGCGCGACGAGACCGTGCTGCTGACCGGCGATCGACCACGCCGCGACATCGTCGATGCCGCCGGCATCCGCGATCGCCTCGCGGAGTGCACGCCACCAGTGGGCGGGGTCCACCTCGGATCCGTCGGGATGCGACGCGCGGCCGGAGCGCACGATCGCGCCCGACGATGCATCGCGGATGATGATCTTGCAGCTCTGGGTCGACGAGTCGACGCCGGCGACGAGGTCAGACATGCGATTCCGTTCTGATCAGCCGCGCGCGCCGAGCAGGTGCTCGGTCGCGAGCTGCTGCAGGCGCACGAAGCCGAACCCGCGACCGCCGAAGTAGGCGTCGGCGTCGAAGTCTTCGAATGCCGAGCGGTCGGCGAGGAAATCGTCGTAGCTCTCGCCGGGGTTCAGCGTCGGCTCGCTCAGCTCAGCGACCTTCGCGGCCTCGAGGGCCTCCTTGACCTCGGGGTCGGCGCGGAACGATTCGGCGCGCTCCTTGAGCAGCAGGTAGTTGCTCATGTTGGCCGAGACCGAGTCCCAGATGCCCTGCTCGTCCTCGGTGCGGCTCGGCTTGTAGTCGAAGTGGCGCGGGCCCTCGTACGCCGGTCCGCCGGCGGGAGCGCCGTGCTCGAGCAGGTCGACGAGCGCGAAGGCGTTGAAGAGGTCGCCGTGGCCGAACACGAGGTCCTGGTCGTACTTGATGCCGCGCTGGCCGTTGAGGTCGATGTGGAAGAGCTTGCCGTGGTAGAGCGCCTGAGCGATGCCGGCGGCGAAGTTCAGGCCCGCCATCTGCTCGTGCCCGACCTCGGGGTTCACGCCGAACAACTCGGGGCGCTCGAGCGAGTCGGCGAATGCGATCGCGTGTCCGAGCGTCGGCAGCAGGATGTCGCCGCGGGGCTCGTTCGGCTTCGGCTCGATCGCGAAGCGGATGTCGTAGCCCTTGTCGGTGACGTAGTCGGCGAGCAGGTTGACCGACTCGCGGTAGCGCTCGAGCGCGGCCTGGATGTCCTTCGCGGAGTCGTACTCGGCGCCCTCGCGGCCGCCCCACATCACGAAGGTCTTCGCGCCGAGCTCGGCACCCAGGTCGAGCTGGCGGAACACCTTGCGCAGCGCGTAGCGGCGCACCTGGCGGTCGTTCGAGGTGAAGCCGCCGTCCTTGAAGACGGGCGCGCTGAAGAGGTTGGTCGTGACCATCGGCACGACGATGCCGGTGTCGGCCATCGCGCCCTTCAGGCGGTCGATCTGCTTCTGGCGCTCGGCGTCGGTCGATCCGAACGCGAACAGGTCGTCGTCATGGAACGTGAGGCCGTACGCGCCGAGCTCCGCGAGCTTCTCGACGCCGTGCACGACGTCGAGGGCGGGCCGGGTCGGACCGCCGAACGGGTCGGTGCCGTTGTAGCCGATGGTCCAGAGCCCGAACGAGAAGCGGTCGGCCTTGGTGGGGGTAATAGGCATCGGGAGCCTGCCTTTCAGCATCGTTGACGAAATGTTGTTACCGAAAACGTATCAGGCGATGCCGGGGCGCGCAATGCTGGTGGTTACGCTCGGGGAGCACGGCGCGCTTCGATTAGGTTGCAGACTAAGACATAGTTGATGCGAACGGTGTACAGAGGGAGCGAGAGATGGCGGAACGAGCTCAGGCGACGGGCGTCGCGAACGAACGTTCCGACGCGGTGGGCGACGGGGACTGGGCGTGGCCGGAGCTGCGTTCGGCGCAGCGGGCCGTTCTTCGCGACGTGCTCATGCACGGTGCGCGATCGCGCGCGGACCTCACCCGCCGATCCGGCATGTCCCGGGCGAGTCTCAGCCGGCTGACCCGCGAACTCGTAGAACTGGGGCTCGTGCGCGAAGCGGCTGCACTGCTCGAAGAGCGGCGCGGCAGGCCGTCCGAGACGATCGAGCTCTGTCCGGACGCGGCGTTCTTCGTGGGCTTCAAGCTCACGGGCGAGTCGCTCTATCTCGCCGTCACCGATCTCGCCGCCCAGGTGGTGTTCTCGGAGGGCGAGGCGCTCACGACGACTGCGGTCGGCGATGTGGTTGCGCAGATGTCGCGCGCGATCAGCCGCGTTCGGGTGCGGTTTCCGCGTCTCGCCGCAGCGGGCGTCTGCCTCGCCGGCGACGTGAAGGTCGTCGACGGTGCGGCGGTCGTGGTCGGATCCGCATTCCTCGGGTGGGATGAGGTTGCACTGGAAGCCGTCGTGTCGCGCGAGATCGGTCTGCCCGTGGCGGTCAGCAACGACGTGCAGGCGCTGACGACGGCTCACCACTGGTTCGGGCCGAGCGGCGTCGCGCACGAGCCGTTCGTCGTCGTCGCGCTCGGCGAGGGCATCGGCAGCGGCATCGTCTCCGACGGCGAGCTCGTGCGCGGCGCTCACGGCAGGCCGGGCCGCATCGGGCACCTGCCCGTCACGGCGGACGGGCCGCGCTGCGATCGGGGACACATCGGCTGCGTGTCGGCCTACGCAACGGTGCCGGCGATTCTGCGCAACAGCGGAGGGCGCGGTTTCTGGGAGACGCTCGATGCGGCCGGTCGCGGTGAGGCGCTCGCCGACGCCGCGTTCCGCAGTGCCGGAACGGCGTTGGGCGCGGCGGTCGCGGCCCTCGTCAACATCGTCGACCCGGACAGCGTGCTCATCACGGGCGAGGCGCTCGCCGTGGCCGAGTTCGCGTCGCACGAGGTGCACGAGTCGATCCGGTCGAGAATCGACCCGGGCTCGCCCGTGCCGAAGGTCGAGCTCGGCCCGTTCGAGTTCACCGATTACGCATGGGGAGCGGCGATCAACGCGATCCGCTCGCTCGTCTAGGGGCGTGCGGCCACAGACGAGCTCCCACCGCGCTGTGCGGCGAAGCGCTCGCTGAGCCAGCGACGCTGTCGCGCCCACTGATGCAACTGGCCGCCCTCGTGGCCGTTGAACGCGTACACCTCGATCTCTCGGTCCTCTGAGCCGTAGTTGTTGAAGGCGGCGAAGACCGACGACGGAAGCACGATGTCGTCCATGAGCGCGACGGAGAAGATCGCCGGGGCGGTCGCGCGCGACGCCATGAGCGCGCCGTCGAAGTACGCCAGGGTGCGGAAGACCATGTCGACGTGGTCGCGGTGAACCGCCAGGTAGCGCACGATCTCCGTGAACGGCGCCGAGGGAGTCGACTCCGCGGAACGGCGGAAGTCGCACAGGAACGGCACGTCGGGCATGACGGCCGCGATTCGGTCGCCTGCGAGTGCAGCCGCGGCGAGGGCGATGCCGCCGCCCTGGCTGGCGCCGGTCACCGCGATCCTGGCGGCGTCCACGAACGGAAGCGATGCGACGTCCTCCGTCAGCCGCGCCGCGTCGGTGAAGACCCGCCGATAGTAGTAGTTCTCGGGTGCGTCGATGCCGCGGGTCATGTAGCCCTCGGGCGCAGGACCGGATCCGTGAGGGTCGGGCGTCGCGCCACCGTTGCCCCAGCCGCTGCCCTGGCCACGGGTGTCCATCACGACGTGCACGTAGCCGCTGGCCGCCCAGTGAAGGCGCTCCGCGGGCAGGCCGCGGCCGCCGTTGTAACCGACGAACTCGACGACCGCGGGCTTCGGCGCATGCTCGGATTCACGCGGGCGCACGACCCAGCCCTTGATCGGCTCGCCGCCGAATCCCGAGAAGGTGAGATCCTGCACGATCAGCTCCGGGAACGACGGGTCCGGTGCCGCGAGGATCGGCGGTTGCGCGAGCGCCCGGGCCTCGTCGAGCGTGTCGGTCCAGAATTCGTCGAATCGGTCTGGCGCTGCGAAATCGGGGCGATATGCGCGGAGGCTTTCGAGGCGGCCGTCAGTCAATGGCATGGGGTCTCCGGGGCGCGAGGTTGACTTTATGTTGCACTGCAATACAAACTAGCGTCTGGCCGCAACGATTGCGACCTGAAGATTCTCATCTCGGAAGGATTCAGTATGGACGCAACGAAGCGCTTCCGCCGGAGCCGGCGTGCTTCCGCTCTCGTCGCCCTCGGTGCCGTGGGGGCGGGGATGCTGGCAGGATGCTCCTCTGACGGCGACGAGCCGCAGGCCGCGGGCGATGGGCAGCTGCCCGAGGGCGGCGTGACGATCGACTTCTGGGGCTGGGTTCCCGGCCTCGAGGAGTTGGTTGCACAGTGGAACGACGACAACCCCGACGTGCAGGTCGAGTTCCATCGGATGACGGGCGACGACGGCCAGAAGGTCGAGGCCGCGGTCGACGCGGGTTCGGGGCCCGACGTCGTGCAGCTGAGCTCGCACGACCTGCCGAACTACGTCATCAACGGTCGGGTCCAGGACATCACCGACTACGTCGGCGATGTCGAAGAGAAGTTCACCCCCGCCTCGTGGGCGCAGGCCACGGTCGACGGACGCGTGTACGGCATACCGCAGGGCATCGGGCCTTCCGGCACGATGTACCGCGAGGACATCTTCGCGGACAACGGCATCGAGGTTCCTACGACCTGGGACGAGTACCTCGACGCGGCGAGGGAGCTCAAGGCGGCCGACCCCGATGTGCGGATCGCGAACATCGCCTCGAGCGAGATCGGCCAGTGGGTGCAGGAGGTCTCGCAGGCGGGCTCGACGTGGTTCGACATCGAGGACGACACGTGGAAGGTATCGGTCAACGCCCCGGAGAGCATGGAGATCGCCGAGCGCTGGCAGACTCTGCTCGACGAGGACCTCGTGACGACCGAGCAGATGTGGACGCCCGAGTACTGGGCGCTCCTCAACAAGGGCGAGATCGCGACTGTGAGCTACGCCGCGTGGTTCCCCCTGTCGCTCGCTGAGAACGTCGCCGACCAGGCGGGTCTGTGGCGGGTCGCTCCGATGCCGACGCCCGCGGGATCCGACGCGCAGGGCGACTCGGGCGGCGCGGCGAACGTGGTGCTCAAGGGCGCCGAGTATCCCGAGGCTGCGACGGCGTTCATCAGCTGGCTCAACGGATCCGACGAGACGCAGGACGCGCTCATCACGGAAGGCGGCCTCTTCGTCTCGACCCTCGCCGGTCTCGAATCCGACGCGCTCATGCAGGAGCAGGACTTCTACGGTGGTCAGGTGATCAACGAGGTCTTCGCCGAGGCCGCGGCGAACACGCCGGACACCTGGGTCGAAGGTCCCAACTACAACACCGCCTCGACGGCCATCACAGACGAGTTCGCGAAGGTCGTCACGGGGAAGCAGACGTTCGCGGACGCACTCGACAACGCGCAGGCCAAGACGGTCGCGGATCTCGAATCGCGCGGCCTGGACGTGAGCGAGTAATCGATGTCGACGACTCTCGTTCGTACCACCGCCCGGCGCCGGTTCAGCGGCTCCGGGCGGTGGTGGGTGCCCTACGTCTTCATCGCGCCGTTCATCGTCGTCTTCGTCGTCTTCATGGTGGCGCCCATCGTCATCGCGATCGTGAACAGCCTGTTCGCCACCCAGACCTCCGGCCTCGGCTTCGGCGGCTCGGAGACCCTGTTCGTCGGCTTCGGCAACTACCTGCGCGCCTTCGCCGACGGCGACTTCCTCATGAGCTTCGGACGCGTCGCACTGTACGGGATCGTGCAGGTTCCCGTAATGATGATCATCGCCGCGACGCTCGCGCTTCTCTTCGATTCCGCCGTGCTGAAGCTCAAGCGGTTCTTCCAGTTCGCGGTCTTCCTGCCGTACGCGATCCCCGGCGTCATCGCGGCGCTGCTCTGGGGCTTCCTCTACCAGCCGTCCGTGAGCCCGTTCCTGCAGTTCTTCTCGTCCCTCGGCATTGATGCGGACATGCTCGCGCCCGGAACCGTGCTGTGGTCGATCGCGAACATCAGCATCTGGTCGAACGTCGGAATCAACATGATCATCCTCTTCGCCGCCCTCCAGGCGCTTCCGCGTGAGGCGTATGAGGCGGCGCGCATCGACGGCGCCGGCGAGATCCGCATCGCGATGAGCATCAAGATCCCGATGATCGCGCCGGCGGTGCTGCTCACGACGCTGTCGACCGTGATCGGAACGCTGCAGCTGTTCAACGAGCCGCAGGTGCTGCAGACGATCACGGCGAACGTGTCGAGCGACTACACGCCGAACATGGCGATCTACGCGGCCTCGACGCTCGGCGGCGACACGAACCTCGGCTCGGCGATGGCCGTCATCCTCGGCATTGCGACGCTCGTCGTGTCGCTCATTCTCGTGAGGTTCACGAACCGCACACCGAAGGAGAGTGCCTCGTGACGCACACCACCGCTCTTGTGGCGACGCGACGCGCCCGCCGCGTGCAGGCAACGGCCCACACGTCGGTCGGCGATCGGCCGCGGCGCGGGTGGGCGATCGCCGTCACGATCGCCATGGTCGTCGCCGCGATCTACTTCCTCGCCCCGGTCCTGTGGCTCGTCATCGCCTCGACCAAGTCTGCCGGCGACCTGTTCTCGACTCCCGGATTCGCGTTCGCGAACTTCGAGTTCTTCGCGAACCTCAAGGAACTGTCGACCTATGACGGCGGCATCTTCTGGCGATGGGGACTCAACTCGGTCATCTACTCGGTCATCGGCGCCGCGATGACGACATTCGTCTGCGCGGTCACGGGATACGCGCTTGCGGTCTATCGGTTCCGCGGGCGCGGCACGGTGATCGCCATCGTGCTTGCGAGCATGCTCATCCCTGGCACGGTCATCGCCCAGCCGACGTACGTGCTGCTCGTGCGTCTCGGCCTCGACAACACCTACTGGGGAATCCTTCTTCCCGCGCTCGCGTATCCGTTCGGCGTGCTGCTGTGCTGGATCTACGCACAGGGATCCGTCCCTCTCGAGCTCGTCGAGGCGGCGCGGCTCGACGGCGCGGGGGAGTTCCGGATCTTCTTCTCGATGGGTCTGCGGCTGATGAGCAACGGCCTCGTGACGGTGATGCTGTTCGCCTTCCTCGGCAGCTGGAACAGCTATCTCCTCCCGCTGCTCGTTCTCACCGACCAGGAGCTGATGCCGCTGACGGTGGGCCTGACCGGCTGGAGCCAGGCATCCATCACCATTCCGAGCCTGCAGACGCTCACGATCGTCGGTTCGCTCGTATCGATCGTGCCGATCGCCGTCGCGTTCATCTCGCTGCAGCGCTTCTGGAAGTCGGGCCTGACCGCGGGAGGGCTGCGCGGATGACGTACCGCTCCATCAGCTTCGAGGGCCCCGCCGAGGAATGGCTCGAGGCGCTCCCCCTCGGCAACGGGCGTCTCGGTGCGATGTGCTGGGGAGGCCTTCCCGCGCGCATCGACCTGAACGAGGAATCCGTGTGGTCGGGCGGGCCGGGGTCCGAATCCGCTCAGCCCGGTGCCTCGGACGCCGATGCGGCCGCGCTCGTTCTGTCGGCGCGCCGCGCGATGAGCGAGGGGCGCACCGCCGATGCGGAACAGGATCTGATGGCCGCGCAGCGCGGGCACGCTCAGGCGTTCCTGCCGGTGGGATCGCTCGTCATCGACACGGGGGATGCGGGCGAAAGCGTCGCGCGCACCCTGTCGCTGTCCGAAGCGGTGCACACGAGCACCTCCGGCGGTGTCGTCGCCGAGACCTTCGTCTCGCCGGTGCACGACGTTCTCGTGCACCGCGTGATGGGGGCCGCGGGCGATCAGACGCCGCGGATCCGTTTCGAATCGCCTCTTCTCACCGTGTCGCACGAAGAACTCGCGGACGGCGTGCGCGTCGTGCTGAGAACGCCGGCGGATGTCGCGCCGGGGCACGAGCCGCAGCTGCCCGCGGCGGTGTGGCCCGACCCGGACGATGAGGCGCTGACGGTCGTCGTCGAGGTGCGGCGGCGACGCAGGGGGGACGGGGTGACCGTCGTCGCTGCGGTGGAGACGACCTACGCCGGGCTCGGATCGACGGAGTTCCTGCCCGTCGACGACGCGGTCCGCCGTGCGACGGCGAAGGTCACCGCCGCGATCGGGGCGGAAACGGACGACGTCCGGACGGCCCATGTCGATGCCCACGCGCACCTGTTCGGACGCGTCTCATTGGAGAGCGAGGGCGACGACCTCGTGCCGCTGCTGTTCGACTACGGCCGGTACCTCCTGGTCTCGTCCTCGCGCGCACCGGCGAGGCTACCCGCGAACCTGCAGGGCCTCTGGAACGCCGAGATGCGGCCGCCGTGGAGCTCGGCGTACACCCTCAACATCAACCTCCAGATGAACTACTGGGCGGCCGAGACGACGAATCTCGCCGAGACGGCCGAACCCCTGTTCGCCCTGATCGGGACGCTCGCCGATTCCGGTCGGGCGACGGCACGGCGCCTCGGCGCCCGAGGATGGGCCGCGCACCACAACTCCGACGCATGGGGGCACGCCGCCGCGGTCGGCGAGGGGAAGGGGCGCCCGAGCTGGGCGTTCTGGCCGATGGCGGGGACGTGGCTCCTCGATCACCTCGCCGAGCACCGCGCGTTCGGCGTCGTCGGCGACGAGTTCGTGACGAGCGCGCACCGGCTGTACCGCGGAGCCGCGGAGTTCCTGCTCGACTGGCTGGTCCCGTTCCCGGACGGTCGCCTCGGCACCCTGCCCTCCACGTCGCCGGAGAACACGTACGTCGACGATTCCGGCTTCGAGGCGTCGATCGGCGACACGAGCACCATGGATCTGGCGCTCGTGCGGGAGGTCCTCTCCGAGGCTGCGCGAGGTGCCGACGATCTCGCGGCTCGGGCGAGAGACGCACTCGATCGCCTGCCGACGATCGAGAGCCGGGTCACCGCTCGGGGCGTGCTCGAGTGGGCGAACGAGGTGACCGAGGTCGACCCGCATCACCGGCACCTGAGCCACCTGTACCCCCTCTTTCCTGGGTCCTCGGCCGATGCCGAGTTCGAGCGCGCGGCGACCGCGAGCCTCGATCGACGCGGTGCCGACTCGACCGGGTGGTCGCTCGCGTGGAAGATGGCCCTCTGGTCGCGGCTGCGCCGCGCCGATCGCCTCGACGAGCTGATCGAGCTCTTCTTCCGCGACGCCCGCGAGCGCGATGGTGCCTGGTCCGGCGGTCTCTATCCCAACTTCTTCGCGGCGCATCCGCCGTTTCAGATCGACGGCAATCTCGGCTTCACCGCGGGCATCGCCGAGGCGCTCGTGCAGAGCCATCGCGGGGAGATCGAGCTCCTCCCGGCCGTGCCGACGCGACTCGCGACCGGATCTGTGCGCGGCCTCGTCGCGCGCCCCGGCGTGGTCGTCGATGTCGCGTGGAAGGACGGCGCATTCGTGCGCGCGTCGCTCACCGCTCGTGCGGGTCGCGAGACGACGGTGCGCGTGCGTTACCGCGACCGCGCCTGCGACGTCGCCGTACACGCGGACCGCGCGTCGACGGTCGATCTGAACATGATGACGGATACCGCTCCGTGAGCGGCTCGATGAAGGGAACACCCGTGGCGTACGTGCCGGAGAGCTTCCTGTTCGGAGGCGACTACAACCCCGAGCAGTGGGGCGAGGACACCTGGCGCGAGGACATCCGCCTGATGAGGCGGGCCCGCGTGAACACCGTCACGCTGGGCGTGTTCGCCTGGGCGCGACTCGAACCGCGCGAAGGCGAATACGACACGGCGTGGCTCGATCGGGTCATCGAGATGCTCACGGAGGCGGGCATCGGGTTCTTCCTCGCGACGCCCACGGCCTCGCCGCCGCCGTGGTTCACAGCGCGCTATCCGGACGCGCTCAACACACGCCCCGACGGCACGCTGCTCGCGCACGGATCCCGTGACACCTACGCGGTCAGCGCGCCCGCGTACCGCGCGGCGTGCCGCCGCATCGCGGGCATGCTCGCCGATCGGTACGGCGATCATCCCGGCCTGCGCGGCTGGCACGTGCACAACGAATACGGCACGCTCGACTACGGCCCTCACGCCGCGGCGTCGTTCCGGCGATGGCTGCGCGCGCGATACGCAGATCTCGACGCGCTCAACGACGCATGGACGACGAGCTTCTGGTCTCAGCGCTACGACGAGTGGGACGAGATCCTGCCGCCCGTCGCGACTCAGTACGTGCACAACCCCGCGCAGCTGATCGACTTCCGGCGGTACTCGTCGGACGAGATGCTCGCGGCGTTCGACGAGCAGGTCCGAGAGATCCGGCAGGCGGGCTCGCGGGCCCCCGCCACGACGAACTTCATGCTGCCGACCTGGAACCACCTCGAGCAGTGGTCGTGGGCGTCGCACCAGGACGTCGTCTCGGTCGATCACTATCTCGACTCGAACGGTCCCGACGGGGAGGCCCACGTCGCCTACGGATCGGATCTGACCCGTGGATGGGCCGACGGACCATGGCTGCTCATGGAGCAGAACCCCACGGGCGTGATCACGAGCGACCGCACCTATACGAAGTCGGCGAGCCGAATGATCCGCAATTCGCTCGGGTACATCGCGCGCGGCTCGCAGAGCTCTCTGTTCTTCCAGTGGCGCGCGTCGGTCGGCGGATCCGAGCAGTGGCACGGCGCGCTCGTGCCGCACGCGGGGGAGGGCTCACGCGCCTTCGCGGCGACATGCGAGCTTGGCACGCACCTCGAGAAGATCGGCGAGATGCTGTCGCCGCCGGCTGACGGACGTCTCAGCGCGGCCGAGGTCGCGATCGTCTGGCACGCCGATTCGTGGTGGGCGCTCGAGACGCCCCACCTCCCGAACGACTCGCTCACCTATCGCGACGAGGTGCGCGGCACACACCGGTCGCTCTGGCGCGCCGGAATCGCGACGGACGTGATCGGGCCGGGTGCCGATACGACGGGGTACCGGGTGATCGTGGTGCCGTGTCTCTATGTCGCCACGCCGGAGTTCGCCGCGTGGCTGCGCGCGTTCGCCGAGGGCGGCGGAACGGTCATCGTGTCGTATCTGAGCGGCATCGCGGACGAGTCCCTGCGCATTGCGACCGGCGGATACCCGGGCATGCTGCGCGAACTGCTGGGGATCGTCGGCGAATCGATCGAGGTTCTCGCGCCGGACGAGCGGGTTCGGCTCACCGAGGGGATCGCCGGAACCGAGTGGTCCGAGCGGATTGCGCTCGAGGGCGCGACGAGTCTGCACGACTACGCCGAGGGTGTGCTCGCAGGCCTGCCCGCGGTCACGCAGAACCGCGTCGGCGCGGGCGAGGCGATCTATGTGTCGACGAAGCTCGACCAGGATTCGCGCGACGCGTTCCTCGCAGCGCAGATGGCCCGCGTCGGCGTGGCGCCGGTGCTCGCCGGCGCCGCCGAGCTCGGCGTGGAGGCCATCGTGCGGCGAGGCGCCGCCGCCGACTATTTGTTCCTCCTCCATCACGGAGAAGGCGCCGTCGGTGTATCGGGACGGGGAACGGAATTGCTGACATCGGTCGATCTCGAGGGCGGAACCGTGCTCGACGCGGGCGGGGTCGCGGTCATCCGCGTCGCCCGCGCGAGCGACATCGTGATCGCACCTATGACACCAGGAGAGAAATGAAGTTCACCGACGGATACTGGATGCTCCGCCCCGGAGTGGATGCGCTCTACGGGCGCGAGACCTACGACCTCTGGGCGGACGGGCGGACGCTGCGCGCGACCGTTCCGACGAAGGTCATCGAGCGTCGCGGAGACACGCTCAACAGGACCACCCTGACCGTCTCGCTGCACTCGCCGCTGCCCGGCATCATCGGCGTACGCATCGATCACCACCAGGGCGGGCCCGACCATGTCGCCTTCGATCTCGTCGGCGCAGAAGAGGGGCACGGAGACGTCGAGATCGACGAGGAGGCGGGCCGCCTCGTCTCGGGCGGCATCACCGCCACGATCTCGCGCGGCGCGCCGTGGAGCCTCACGTTCACGGAGACCGAGTCCGGCCGCGTGCTGACCTCGAGCGGCGAGAAGTCGCTCGGCTACATCGAACTCGCGGGCGACGCGCAGGTCGAGGGCGGGCTGCTGGACGATGTGCGGGGCGACATCGAGCGCGTCAATCGCGGCGCATACCTGCACGAACAGCTCGCCCTCGGTGTGGGCGAGCTCGTCTACGGTCTGGGCGAACGGTTCGGTCCGCTCGTCAAGAACGGTCAATCGGTCGACATCTGGAACGCCGACGGCGGCACGTCGAGCGAGCAGGCGTACAAGAACGTTCCGTTCTACCTCACCAACCGCGGGTACGGCGTGCTCGTCAACCACCCGGGGCACGTGTCGTACGAAGTTGGTTCGGAGGTCGTCGAGCGCGTGCAGTTCTCCGTCGCAGGGGAGTCCCTCGAATACTTCGTCTTCGCAGGCGGCGACCCGGCAGCCGTGCTCGAGCGCTATACGGCGCTGACGGGCCGGCCCGCGAACGTGCCGGGGTGGTCGTACGGTCTCTGGCTCTCGACGAGTTTCACGACCGACTACGACGAGGACACCGTCACGCGGTTCATCGACGGCATGGCCGAGCGCGACATCCCGCTCGACGTGTTCCACTTCGACTGCTTCTGGATGCGCGAGTTCAACTGGTGCGATTTCGAGTGGGATCCGCGGGTCTTCCCGGATCCGGAGGGGATGCTCGAACGGCTGCACGCGCGCGGACTGCGCGTGTGCGCGTGGCTGAACCCCTACATCGGCCAGCGCTCGCCGCTGTTCGCCGTCGGCAAGGAGCGCGGATACTTCGTGCGGCGGCCCGACGGATCCGTCTGGCAATGGGACATGTGGCAGGCCGGCATGGCGCTCGTGGACTTCACGAACCCCGAGGCGACCGCGTGGTACCAGCAGCACCTGCGGCGGCTCATCGCGCAGGGCATCGACACGTTCAAGACCGACTTCGGCGAGCGGATCCCGGTCGACGTGGCGTTCTTCGACGGGTCCAGTCCCGAGCGCATGCACAACCTCTACGCGCAGCTCTACAACGAGGCGGTCTTCGAGGTGCTCGAAGAGGCGCGGGGCTCGGGCGAGGCGGTGCTCTTCGCGCGCTCGGCGACCGCCGGCGGCCAGCGGCTTCCGGTGCACTGGGGCGGCGACAACTCGTCGTCGTTCGAATCGATGGCCGAAACGCTTCGCGGCGGCCTCTCTCTCGCGATGAGCGGCTTCGGCTACTGGAGCCACGACATCGGCGGCTTCGAGGGCATGCCCGATGCGGCGGTCTTCAAGCGCTGGGTCGCGTTCGGTCTCATGTCGAGCCACAGCAGGCTGCACGGATCGCAGAACTATCGCGTGCCGTGGCTGTTCGACGAGGTCGAGGGGCGCGACGAGTCCGATCCGCAGGGCGCTGTGTCGGTGATGCGCCGATTCGCGAAGCTGAAATCGGCGCTCATGCCGTACATCTTCGCGGCCGGCCGCGAGGCGCACGAATCGGGGACGCCCGTCATGCGGCCCATGCAGCTCGCCTTCCCGCACGACCGCAACGCGGACTATCTCGACCGGCAGTACATGCTCGGCGCCGACATTCTCGTCGCCCCGGTCTTCTCCGAGGAGGGCGTCGTGGACTTCTATCTGCCCGACGGAGAGTGGACGAGTCTGCTGACGGGCGAGACCGTGGCGGGCGGGGCGTGGCGCACCGAGCGCCACGCGTTCGACAGCCTGCCCATCTATGTGCGCGCGGGCGCGACGCTCGCGACGGGAGGGGCCGCGCACGGAGCCGATTACGACTACCTCGACGGGCTCGTCCTGCGGGTCTTCCCGGGCGAAGGGACCCGCACGATGACCGTCACGGCGGCGGATGGCCGAGAAGCGTCCTTCGTCGTAGAACAGACCCCGACCAGCGTCCGCGTATCCTCGCGCGATCTCTCCGCGTACTCCGTCGCGATCGCGAACCGCGATGCCGTGTCGTCGGTCGCCGGGACGGCGGAGATCGCGCTATGAGGGATCGAACCCTCTCGCGCTCATGGCGATGCGCCGGAAACGCGAACGAGCCGATACTATGGGAGCGTTCCCACACACGACCGATGGAGGCCGCACGATGACCGACTACCGCAATGTCCCGCTCACGTTCCCTCGCGAGTTCCTCATCGGATCCGCGACGGCGTCGTATCAGGTGGAGGGTGCTGCCCACGAGGACGGTCGCACGCCGTCGATCTGGGACACGTTCTCGCACACGCCGGGGCGGGTGTGGAACGGCGATACCGGCGACGTCGCGTGTGATCACTATCACCGCCTCGAGGAGGACCTCGACCTCATGGCCCGACTCGGCCTCGAGGCCTATCGGTTCTCGATCTCGTGGTCGCGCGTGCTGCCCGGCGCGGGCAGCATCGTGAACCCGGCAGGCATCGACTTCTACTCGCGCCTCGTCGACGGGCTGCGCGCTCGGGGGATCCGCCCCATCGCGACGCTCTACCACTGGGACCTGCCGCAGGAGCTCGAGGATGCGGGCGGCTGGCCGAACCGCGACACGGCCTACCGCTTCGCCGAGTACGCCGCGCGCACGGTCGAGCATCTCGGCGACCGCGTGGACACCTGGACGACGCTCAACGAGCCGTGGTGCGCCGCGTACCTCGGCTACGGATCCGGTGCGCACGCGCCCGGACGCACCGACGGGGCCGACGCACTCGCCGCGGTGCACCACCTGAATCTCGCCCACGGGCTCGCGGTGCCGGAGATCCGGCGCGAGGCGACGAACGATCCCGACCTGTCCGTCACGCTCAACTTCCACGTGCCGCGCGGCGAGAAGGAGGCCGCGAGCCGCGTCGACGCACTCGCGAACCGTGCGTTCACGAGCCCCATGCTGCTCGGGCGATATGACGACGACCTGCAGGCGATCACGCGCGGGGTGACCGATTGGTCGTTCGTGAAGGACGGCGATCTCGAACAGGTCAAGCAGGACATCGACGTGCTCGGCGTCAACTACTACTCGACCGTCACCGTGCGCACGTGGGACGGCAGGGAAGAGAAGGTGACCAACGACGGGCACAAGAACGTCGGCGGATCCCCGTGGCCGGGGCTCGGCGACGTCGAGTTCCTGCAGCAGGAGGGGCCGTACACCGACATGGGGTGGAACATCGCTCCCGACGGTCTCGAAGAGCTGCTGCTGTCTTTGAAGGAGCAGTTCCCCGAGCAGCCGCTCATGATCACCGAGAATGGGGCCGCGTTCGCCGACATCGTCACCGAGACCGAGGATGGCCCGCGCGTGCACGACGCCGAGCGCACCGACTACCTCGCCAGGCACTTCGGTGCCGCGAAGCGCGCGATGGACCAGGGCGTCGATCTGCGCGGCTACCTCGTGTGGTCGCTGCTCGACAACTTCGAGTGGGGCTACGGCTATTCCAAGCGCTTCGGCATCGTGCGCGTGAACTACGCGACGGGGGAGCGCACGGTCAAGGACAGCGCTCGATGGGTCGCGGGAGCGATCAACGCCAAGAACGGGTGACCGGCGCGCACCGCGCGCCTCAGGCGCGCGGTGCGGCCGTCGACGCCCGCACGACGAGCTCGGACGGCATGCGCACGTGGCCGGGTTCGGCGTCGTCCTCGATCATGCGCACGAGCAGATCGACGGCGGCGCGCCCCATGTCGACGAGGGGCTGGCGCACCGTTGTGAGCGGCGGGTTCGCCGACGCGGCCGCGGGGATGTCGTCGAATCCGACGACGGAGAGGTCCTCCGGCACGCGCAGCCCTCGCGCGGTCGCGACGCGGATCGCCTCGATCGCGGAGACGTCGTTCGAGGCGAAGATCGCCGTCGGCGGATCCGCGAGGTCGAGCAGCGCCGACGTGCCCTCGGCCGCCTCGGCCTGTTGGAACTCGCCCGTGACGATCAGCGAATCGTCGATGTCGAGGCCGGCCGACGCGAGCGCCGCGCGGTACCCCTCCTCGCGCAGCCGCGCAGACTCGAGATCGTCACGGCCGCGGAGATAGCCGATGCGCGTATGACCGAGAGCGATGAGATGCGCGGTCGCCTCTCGTCCGCCGCTCAGGTTGTCGGTATCGACGACGGCGGGCCCGACCGGGCCCGCGTGCGGGTCGATCGACACGATCGGCATGCCGACCTCCGGAGGTTCGACGGTCGGCGTCACGACGACCGCGCCGTCGATCAGCGTGCCGCCGAGCCTCGACAGCGATCGCGCCTCCCAGCCGTGATGGGATCCCGTCGAGACGGCGCCCGCGTACGCGAGAACGTCGTAGCTCGTGCCGCTCAGCGCATCGGAGACGCCGTGCAGCAGCTGCAGCGCGAAGGGCTCGAACTCGGCCACCAGCACTCCGATCACATGAGTTCGGCTGCGCCGCATCGAGGTGGCCACGAGCGAGCTCGCGTAGCCCAGCTGCGTGACGATGTCCATGACGTGCTTCTGGGTCGCGGCCGCGACGCCGTCGCGACCGTTGATGACCTTCGACACGGTGGCCACTGACACGCCGGCCGTGCGCGCGACGTCGGTGATCGTGGTGCGCCCGCGCGATGCGGAGCCGATGGTGCTCATGATGTCCCTACGCTAGTCCTCGCCACGCGGACGGCTCCGTCGCGACGTGATGTAAAACGTTATCGATAACGATTGACATCTTGTCACATTCCTGTCAAAGTCGGCATGCACGACGGCAACCGACGCCGGAAGCGCATCGCACTCGAAGAGGAGAACTGCAATGAACGCGCGAAAGAACTGGACCGCGGCGATCACGATCGCAGCGGTGGCGACCCTCGGACTCGCCGGCTGCTCCGGAGGCGGCGGATCCGGCGACGACGACACGCTCGACGTGTGGCACAACTCGACCACGGGCCCCGGCAAGGAGTACTGGGAGGAAGTGGGGGCGGCATTCGAGGAGGAGACCGGAGTCGCCGTCAACATCACTTCGGTGCAGAACGAAGACCTCGACGGCAAACTGCAGACCGCGGCGAACTCGGGCGACATGCCCGATGCGTTCCTGGCCCGCGGCGGCGGAAAGACCGCCGACATGGTCGAGGCCGGCGTCGTGAAGGACCTCACGGAACTGATCACCGACGACACGCGCACCGCGATCGGCGATGCGGCGTTCAGCGCCTTCACGATCGACGGATCCGTCTACGCCGTACCGACATCGGTGCTCCCGGAAGGGATCTTCTACAGCCAGGACCTGTTCGACCAGGCGGGGATCTCCGACACGCCCACGACCTTCGACGAGCTCGACGAGGCCGTGTCGAAGCTGCGCGAGGCGGGCACCGAGCCGATCGCGCTCGGCGGCAAGGCCGCGTGGCCGGCCGCCCACTGGTACTACTCGTTCGCTCTGCGCGCCTGTTCTCAGGACACGCTCGAGAACATCGCCTCCACGCTCGACTTCTCCGACGGATGCTGGCTATCGGCCGCTGAGCAGCTCGAGGACTTCGCCGCGACCGATCCCTTCAACAAGGGTTTTCTCACGACCGATGCGCAGGAGGGCGCCGGCTCCTCGGCGGGTCTGCTCGCCAACCACAAGGCCGCGATGGAGCTGATGGGCGGATGGAACGTCGGCGTCATCGCCTCGCTCACGCCCGATGCTGAGCCGCTGCCCGACCTCGGCTGGTTCCCGCTGCCCGCCACGGACGACGGCGAGGGAGACCCCACGGCCATCATGGGAGGTGCGGACGGGTTCGCCTGCTCCGCCGACTCGCCCCCGTCGTGCGAAGAGTTCCTGAACTTCATCATCCAGCAGGAATGGCAGGAGAAGTACGCCACCGCGTTCAACTCGATCCCGGCGTCGGCCGAGGCGCAGTCCGCGGTCACGGATCCGGCGCTGCTGCCGATCATGGATGCGTACAACGACGCGTCGTACATCGTGCTCTACCTCGACACGCTGCTGGGCCAGAACGTCGGCAACGCGCTGAACACGGCCGTCGTGGAGATGCTCGCGGGCAGCGGAACGCCGCAGTCGATCATCGACACCGTGACCGACGCCGCCGCGCGCGGCTGAGGGATCGCGGCATGGCACGTCGCGCCGACTGGCGTGTGCGCGGGGAGATCGCGCTCCTGGCGGGTCCGGGGATCCTGGTCTTCGTCACGTTCGTGATCCTCCCCGTGCTCATGGCCGCCTTCTACGGCTTCTTCCGCTGGAAGGGGTTCGGCTTCCCCGACGATTTCGTCGGGCTCGACAACTACCTGCTCATCCTGGAGGATCAGAACTTCCGCGATGCGGTCGGGCACAACCTCTTCATCGTGGTCGCCTCGCTGATCCTGCAGGGGCCCCTCGCGATCTTGTTCGCGCTGCTGATGAACCAGCGCATGCGCGGCCGCAGCCTGATCCGCGTGCTCATCTTCGTGCCGTACGTGATCAGCGAGGTCGTGGTCGGCACCGGATGGTCGCTCATGCTGCGCGACACGGGCGCCCTCAACTCGCTGCTCGAGAAGCTCGGGCTCGAGAGCCTCGCCCAGTCGTGGATCGCGGACCCGTCCGTCGCGATGGGAACTCTGATGTTCATCATCAGCTGGAAGTACATCGGATTCGCCGTGATCCTCATGCTCGCGGGGCTGCAGTCCATCCCCGAGGAGCTGTACGAGGCCGCCGCGATCGACGGGGCGAGCTTCTGGCAGACGCAGTGGCGCATCACGCTCCCGCTGCTCGGCCCGACCATTCGCATCTGGGCGTTCCTGTCGATCATCGGCTCCCTGCAGCTGTTCGACCTCGTCAACATCATCTGGGGGCAGTACGTCGCCGCGACCGCCGGAACGTCGACCATGGCGACCTACATGTATCAGAACGGCCACCTC
>Ga0308157_10003347_pt1 | contig 23568 bp, 24 predicted proteins | sample PhyBR1_FD_201035 | JGI IMG/M metagenome (GOLD analysis project Ga0308157, IMG submission 201035) | Phyllosphere microbial communities from UC Gill Tract Community Farm, Albany, California, United States - DLSLB.R1 | ecosystem: Host-associated > Plants > Phyllosphere > Unclassified | place: USA...
TACGTTTTGCATAACGATTACAGCGAGCGCGAATTCCAGTTAGAGCGTAACGGACAATGGGTTAAAGGAAAAAGTGCCGATACTTTTGCGCCAATCGGGCCATTTATTGCCACACAGGATGAAATTGCCGACGTGCACAACCTGCGTCTTTGGTTAACTGTTAACGGTAAAACCTTACAGGATGGAAACACTTCGAACCTGATTTTCAACGTACCGTTTATGGTTTCATACATCAGCCAATTTATGACCCTTTTACCGGGCGATGTAATTACAACCGGTACGCCTGCAGGTGTAGGTTTAGGCCAAAAACCTGAGCCATGGTATTTAAAACCTGGTGATGTAGTTGAATTGGGTATCGATGGTTTAGGTACTAGTAAACAAACGGTTAAAGCTTACGGCGAAAATTAATATGAAAAGATACTGCCTGGCGCTCGATCTGGTTGATGATGCAAAGCTTATCGAAGAATATAAACAATACCATCAATCGGTTTGGCCCGAAATTAAAGAAAGTATCAGCTCGTCTGGTATCGAAAATCTGGAGATATACCTTACTGGTAACCGCTTGTTTATGATTATGGAGGTGAATGACAGCTTTTCGTTTGAGGCCAAAGGAGCTGCCGATTTAGCCAATCCAAAAGTGCAGGAATGGGAAACTTTGATGTGGAAGTTTCAGCAGGCTTTACCTGGTGCCAAACCGGGCGAAAAATGGATCTTAATGGACCAGATATTTAAACTTTAGTGCTTATTTAAAATGATTGATACCCACGTACATTTTTGGAATTTCGATCCGGTTAGAGATAACTGGATTAATGACGATATGCAAATTATCCGCAACGATTTTTCTCCCGAGAACCTGGTGGAGCCCTACAACGATCTGCATATTACCGGATGTATTGCCGTTCAGGCCAGTCAGTCCGAAGAGGAAAACCATTTTCTTTTAAAACAGGCGAGTGAGAGCGAAATGATAAAAGGTATTGTGGGCTGGGTTGATTTACTTAACCCCAATCTGGATGAGCGTTTAAGTTTCTGGCAAAATCATAAAACCATTAAAGGCTGGCGACATATTTTGCAGGCCGAGAACCGTGATTTTATCCTTAATCCGGCTTTTATTGCAGGGGTTAAACAGTTAAAAAAATACAATTATACCTACGATTTGTTGTGTTATCACAATCAGTTGGAAGCCATTATACAAATGGTTGATCAAATTCCCGATCAGCCATTTGTATTGGATCATTGTGGCAAGCCGGATGTAAAAAGCCAGGATTTAAAAGCCTGGACCGAAAACATTAAAACCCTGGCCGCAAACCCCAATGTATTGTGCAAAGTATCGGGCCTTTTAACCGAAGCCGACTGGCAAAACTGGACGGAACAGGAATTGTTTAACTGCTTTGATGTAATATTTGAGCAGTTTGGTCCTGAGCGCGTAATGTATGGCAGCGACTGGCCGGTAATGTTGCTCAGCAGGCCTTACCAGGATTGGTTTAATGTGGTAAACAAATACACTGAACGTTTCACCGTTGCAGAAAGGAGAATGATTTTCTCTGATAATGCTAAGGGATTTTACAAAGTTTAAAGCTGCTTTTGATGCCGCCGGTATTAATATCTGGCATCTGAATTTTTCAAAAAAAAGAAATATAGCCGATAGTGCAGGACGGAGATTACAACATATTGTGTTAGTTTTCGATTTTAAACCGGCCTGCGGCTAAGACAATAAATTTAATAATGAGCAAAAAAATTACCTTTCCTTATCACTCTCAATACCCATCGGTAGCTGATCTTAGGCGTAAAGCAAAAAGCAGAATACCCAAATTTGCATTCGATTATTTAGAAGGTGGCTGTAACGAAGGGCTAAATCTGGCCCGCAACGAATCAGATTTCGATGATATTTATCTAAAACCAAACTATTTACGTGTCGGCGGTGATATTGATATGTCTGTAGAGCTTTTTGGTCGTAAATACAGTGCGCCTTTTGGTATATCGCCTATTGGTTTACAAGGTTTAATGTGGCCCAATGCGCCCGAAATTCTGGCCAAAGCTGCAGCCAAACACGATATCCCATATACACTTAGTACCGTATCTACCAGCAGTATCGAGCGTATTGCCGAAGTTTCGGAAGGAAAAGCCTGGTTTCAGTTGTATCACCCTACCGAAAATAAACTGCGGGATGATATTTTATCGCGATTGAAAGCCGTTGATTGCCCGGTTTTGGTTGTACTGGTAGATGTGCCTGCTTTTGGATTAAGGTATAAAGAAATTAAAAGTGGCCTTTCAATACCACCTAAAATGTCGGTAAACAATATTTTGCAAGCGTTTGCAAGACCATTATGGGGCATTAAAACACTTCAACATGGTATCCCTTCATTTGCAACCTTAAAACCCTACATGGAAAAAGGAATGGATATGTCGCAGCTGGGACAGTTTATGAACAGGACCTTTACCGGGAAAGTCGACATCGAAAAGGTTTCGGCCATCCGCGAAATCTGGAAAGGCCCATTGGTATTAAAGGGCATCGCTACAGATGAAGATATGCAGGCAGCGATACAGATTGGTGTTGATGGGGTTATTGTTTCCAACCATGGTGGTAGACAAATTGATGCGGGTGAATCGTCGATTAACTCGTTAATTAAACTAGCCGGAAATGATGCCTATAAATCAAAACTCAAAATTATGCTTGATGGAGGAATTCGTTCAGGAGTTGATTTGGCCCGGGCGCATGCCGTAGGTTCTGAATTCAACTTTATGGGTCGTCCGTTTATGTATGGCGTTGGCGCATTGGGTAATGAAGGTGGAGAGCATACCATTAATATGTTTAAAACGCATTTATACCAGATTATGCAGCAGCTCACGATAGAAAAAGTTACTCAATTCCCTGATAGGTTATTGTAATTTAAGCGAGATACCTCTTTACACAATCCGTCATTGCCAGCTTGACTGGCAATCTCTTCTTACTGGTTGGTGTCGCACCAACCAGCTCATAACATTTTCATGTGATCAGCCCGAGTTCATCCCCCTGCCCCCTTCAAAAGGGGGACGAGATAAGCTAACCTGATTATCTCCTGTTTGGCATAAAACAAAAAGACCTCGCAGGTTTTAAAAACCTGCGAGGTCCATCGTAAACTTACAATTAACCAATTTAAACAGTTAACCGATTAACCTTTTTAACCCTATTTCGAAAACTTATAAGTAGTACTCGTTTTATACGTTTCGCCCGGTTTAAGCACCGTTGAAGCAAAATTTGGGTGGTTTGGTGCATCTGGGAAGTGTTGTGTTTCTAAACAGAAAGCCGAACGGTGCGGGTACGATTTACCGCCTTTACCATCCTTATCCGCTCCGGTTAAGAAATTTCCACTGTAAAACTGCAAGCCAGGCTCGGTGGTAATAATCGATAAAACAATCCCCGTTTTGGTACTTTTTACCACCGCAACCGGTGTTTTACCATCGTGGTGCGTTAAGGCAAAGTTATGGTCGTAACCTTTACCAAATTTTAGCTGCTCGTCGTTATCGCCAATTTGTTTGCCAATTAGTTTGGCTTTGTTAAAATCGAAAGCAGTGCCTGCAACAGGTTGCAATTTACCCGTCGGAATCAGCGTCGAATCTACCGGCGTATAAGCACTTGCATCAATCGATAGTTCGTGGTCTAAAATCGTGCTGTCGCCTTCGCCATTTAAGTTAAAATAAGCGTGGTTGGTTAAGTTTACAACCGTGGTTTTATCAGTAGTAGCCTGATAATCAATCTGCAGCCCATTATCGTCAGTTAACGTATAAGTTACCTTCACATCCAGTTTACCCGGATAGCCCGCTTCGCCATCTTTAGATACGTAACTCAATTCCAGCTTCGTGCTATCTACTTGTTTCGCATCCCATACTTTACCGAAAAAGCCATCGGTACCGCCGTGCAAGGTATTTACCCCATCATTAAGCTGTAACTGGTATTCCTTTCCATCCAAAGTAAATTTACCTTTGCCAATGCGGTTTCCGTAGCGACCAATTAAGGCGCCAAAAAACGGCTCGCCTTTTTTACGGTAAGCACCCACGCTATCGTAACCCAATACTACATCCGTTAGTTTATTGTCTTTATCGGGCACCAGCAACGAAACTACCCTGCCGCCATAATTGGTAATGGATACCGAAGCGCCTTGTTTGTTCTTCAACGTGTACAGTTTAACCGCTTTACCATCAATGGTGCTGCTGTATTTTAACGAATCGGTTTGGGTACTGCCTGCTGCACCTTTATCGGTTTTAGGGTTGCATGCGCTAAAAGCAAGGGCCACGCAAAGGGTAGCCAGTGGTAATGCCTTAAGAAATGATTTTTTCATCTTTATTATGGGTTTTATTTGATGAAAGCAATGGTGATTTTACCGGGCAAAACCCCTGATGCTTGCATATAGATTTATTTTTGGTTAGTGCTAAAGTAGTAAAAAATAATTAACGTCAAACCGACGATTATAATAATATTTCTGTTAATATTGATCTTCATTCCCTACATCAAAAAAAATCACATAATTTAGCAAGAATATGCACGATTTTAATTTCAGGCCTAAAGCTTTTCTTTTCGATTTAAACGGCACCATGATTAACGATATGGAATACCATACGTTGGCCTGGTACAGTATTATGACGGAAGATTTAGGCGCTGCGCTGGATTATGCAAGTGTAAAAAAAGAAATGTACGGTAAAAACCACGAAGTACTGGAGCGCGTTTTTGGCAAAGATAAGTTTAGCCCTGCAGAAATAGAACGCCTTTCGGTTGATAAAGAAAAGCGTTACCAGGCCGGTTATTTACCGCATCTGGCTTTAATAGCCGGATTGGATCACTTCCTGGAGCGGGCAAAGGCTGCACACATCCCCATGGCCATTGGCTCGGCGGCCATTCCTTTCAATATCGATTTCGTGGTTGATGGTTTAAATATCCGCCATTACCTCGATGCGATTGTGAGCGCCGATGATGTGCAAACGAGCAAACCCGACCCCGAAACCTTTTTAAAGGCTGCAGCGGCACTGGGCATAACACCGGCCGATTGCCTGGTTTTTGAAGATGCGCCTAAGGGAGTAGAATCGGCCCTGAATGCGGGCATGCCCTGCCTGGTGTTAACCACTACACATACCATCGAAGAATTTGACGGTTATCCAAATATTTTGGGCTATATTACCGATTACAACGATACTAAATTAAATATGCTTTTTTAAAACATGGGAAAATATTTAAATCAAAAACCTGTACTGGTTGCTGTTGACTGTATTATTTTTGGTTACGACGGCGAAGAACTGAAACTTTTGGTGATTAAAAGGGCCATTGAGCCGGTAAAAGATCAATGGAGTTTGATGGGTGGCTTTATTGGCGAAAGCGAAAACCTGGATGGCGCAGCCAAACGCATCCTGTTAGAGCTTACCGGCCTGCACGATGTATATTTAGAGCAGTTGCATGCTTATGGTAGCCCGGATCGTGATCCGATTGAGCGTACGGTATCGGTAGTGTATTTTGCCCTCATTGATATTAATAAATACAGCAAACAGATTAACGACCAGTACCATGCCGAATGGTTTAAAATTAAAGAAGTACCGGAACTGATTTTCGACCACAACGTGATGGTAAAGGCAGCGATGGATAAAATCCGTTACCAGGCCGCCCTCCACCCTGTTTTGTTTGAGTTGTTACCGAAACGCTTTACCATACCGCAATTGCAGGCTTTATACGAGCAGGTGTACGATGCCCCGATTGATAACCGCAACTTTATCCGTAAAATAACGGCCAGTGGCTTGCTCATTAAACAAACCGATAAAGATAAATCGAGCTCACGGCGCGGTGCCTTCTATTTTAAGCTGGATAAAAACAAACACAAAGCGCAGTTTCAATCGTTTTTAAACTTTATACCAAAGGCGGTTAAATAAGAAATTGGGGTTAATGAATGGCCTGTTTCCTCCGGGTTAATTTTTATTGAAAAAAAGATGAAAATTATTTTCGGGCTTAGCAATTTTAAAATCAAGAGGTTACAAACAGATAACCTAATTTTAACGTTAAAGACCAAAAACATTTTATAAAAACATTTGCAAACAAAGGATTAATCTCTATATTTGCACCTCCTTAAACAAAGGGAAATGATTCCGTAGCTCAGCTGGTAGAGCATTACACTTTTAATGTAGTGGTCCTGGGTTCGAATCCCAGCGGGATCACAGAAAATAGTATCAAAACTACGTAAAAGCTTGCAAATCAAATGATTGCAAGCTTTTTTGTTTTAGTGGAAAAACTAAAATACTCACCGATTCTCATATTAAAAGTGTGTAATTCGGTGAGTAATTTAGGTACTAAAAGAACTCACCGAATTATTTATAATCACTTGTTTAACAAGTTGTTCGGCCATCGAACATCTTGACGTTTTCAGACTGCAGGGCTAATTTTGTTAACCTTAATTCAGTTTATATGAAAACTAATTTTAGCCTGCTTTTTTATCTTAAAAAGCAGAAAAACTATCGTGGCGGCCATGTGCCAGTTTATTTACGAATAACTGTTGGCGGAAAAAGGGCAGAAATGACCAGCGGGCTTGAGTGCGATCCTGAAAAGTGGAATACCAAATCAGGCAGACAGGATGGAAAAAAGGAAGATGTCAGAAGCTTTAATGCTCATCTGGACAATCTCCAGTCAATGATCAACCAGGTTTACAGGGATCTTTTTGATGCCGGCGAAGTTATTTCAGCCGAGGGCATTAAGTGCAGATTTATCGGGCGGGAAGTCCGGAAGCATACCTTGATGGAAGGCATCAAAGTTCATAACGAAAAAATGGAGGCTTTGGTAGGAAAGGAATATGCCATTGGTACCTTGAAGCGCTTTCAAGTTTTGGAAAGGCATCTTGTCACTTTCATGAATGAAAAATACAAGATAACAGACATCAACATCAAAAATATTAACCATGCGTTTATACGCGATTTTGATTTTTTCCTGAGGTCAGTAAACGGTTGTGCCAACAATACCACAGTAAGGTATCTGAAAAGCCTTGGTAAAATTCTTCGCATTTCATTGAGCTTAAAATGGATTGACAGCGATCCAATGTTTGGATACAAACTAAAGAGTAAAAATGTAGAGCGTTCATTTCTTACAGAGGATGAATTAACTAAAATTTCAGAAAAGCAGTTCTTAACCGAGCGGCTAAGTCAGGTACGGGATGTTTTTATCTTCTGCTGTTTTACCGGACTTGCATATTCCGACATAGAAAAACTGAGCCTATCGAATATTAAAACAGGTGTAGATGGCAAAAAATGGGTTTTCACAAACAGAACCAAAACAGGAACCCGATCTGCTATTCCCCTATTACCACCGGCAATCGCAATATTGGAAAGATATAGCGGCCATCCATATTGCATCACAAAAGACAGGGCATTACCAGTTTCGAGCAATCAAAAGCTAAACGAATACCTCAAGGAAATTGCCGCAGTTTGTGAAATTGATAAACCTTTAAGCTCGCACATTGCCAGACATACCTTTGCAACAACCATAACCCTACTCAATGGCGTTCCCATGGAAAGCGTATCCAAAATGCTGGGGCATACCAATATCAGGACTACCCAGATTTATGCAAAGGTTCTTGATATAAAGGTAGGCGCAGATATGGCGATCCTGCAAAACCGATTCTCTATAAATTAATAAACTCATTATGCCAGCACGTTTTGGTGCTGGCAAATTCGAAAAATTATGAATAAGACCATAACAAATATTCTGATTCAGGAACAGGTTGTCCTGGAAAAGATATATCATATCCGGGATCAAAAAGTAATGCTAGATCTTGACCTTGCTGTACTCTACGAAGTTGAGACTCGTGCACTCAAACAAGCAGTCAAACGCAACATTCAGCGTTTTCCAGACGATTTCATGTTCCAGTTGACAAAAGAGGAATGGAAGCAGGTTATCACAATTTGTGATAACCTCCCCAAGTCGGCAAAATTCAGTCCGGCGACCCCTTTCGTATTCACTGAACAGGGTGTAGCCATGTTATCCAGTATCCTTAATAGTGAACGTGCCATTAATGTCAACATTCAAGTCATCCGGATATTTGCCAGATTTAGGAATATGGTAGCTGATAATACCCAAATTCGTCTGGAGATAGAAAAGATAAAAAACAAGCTGGAAAACCAAGATAAGAACATGGAAATTGTTTTTCAATACCTTGATGAGCTATTATCGCTTAAGGAAAAGCCAATTCCCAAACGAAATAGGATCGGGTTCAAACCGGATGAACTGTAGTACATAGAGGCGGAATTGCATTTCCGTATATACCATAGTGAAAACCCCGGGGTGGTGAAGTGGGTTTTCACAGGCCGAAAATGCGGGAGGGCCGGCTCATGCAATCACGGATTAAAAAAAACTTAATGATAACAGAAAGCAACTCCACCTAATGCTCTTGCTTTCTGTTATTTATTCATCTATTTTGTTTCTGCCTTGTTACTATAAAAGAAAAGTTCATGAAGCTGATCATCTGGTTACAAAAGAAAAGCATGTTAGTCATTTCTTCACCTTCCGGAGATTCAGCTTCTAAATGAACCCAACCCTTGTAAAGTTCCCATAAATTTGCCCTTGCCTCATGCAATGGGAAGTTGACGAAAAAGTATTCCATTTCAGAATCCGCATTTTCAATTTCTTCATCAGAAAGCCCTGAAGGTTGACAATCGAGTAGTTTTTTAATTTCTTCCATGTCGCTATTTCTATTTGATTTCAAGCTCATACTGTTTTTTGATTTCATCTACATACGGTTCGAAATGCTCCTTATAATAACCCTTAGGGATTTGAATCTTAAAATTTTTACGACTAAAAAACAGAACTACCCTAGAATCCGTTTCGCATTCCAGTAGATACCAAACAGTGAGGTTTGAAGACGAACAGATGAAAAACATAGCAATCCTATCTTCGCAAAAAAGAAAAATCTTTCCTTTTACTTTGAACCTCAATTTAAGCTCGTAATAATCACCCTTATCACTAAGTAAAAAATTTAAACTCGGTACATCACCTGAGAATCTGGCAACCTGCATATCCTTTTTCATAGGTTTCTTCTGAATATTTCTCAGCCCATAGGTAAACAGGTAATGTGTAAACGGCTCCCTGGATAGCATTGGGAGTGCTTTAGTGAATAGTTCGAAAATCTTCCCCTTATTGCTGAAATTGAGATCGTCTATTTCGTCAGAACGTTCATTATTGTCTCCATATTCCCTAAACTGAATCCTTGCCATTTTCTTCATTTCGTAGCAGATGCTGTTCAGCTCAGTTTGATTTGCGGACAGTTCAGATTGTTCAAAACTATCGTCTTCTTCGAAAAGAAAACCAGTGAAAGATTTTACTGTGTTATTATCCGCATTTAGGGAAAATTTGTACGGTATCAAAAATGGATAATGGTTGGAATGAAACCTGACAGGATCGGTATTTGCAAGGCAATAACCAATAAGGTACTCATTGTTTAAAGTTGCGAAACCATCAGTCACATGTTGTCTCTCCAATACCTTGCGTTCGGATATGTCCAGGAAATAATCATCCGGCCTGAAAAAACCCTTAAATTCTTCTTTTAACCTGATGTCCACTCCATATCTATCACAGATTACTTGGAGATATTTGGATTTTCCGGTTGCTTCATTGAAGCATTCCGGCCAATAATATTCCTCAAAGTCATGAAATTCATTCCATAACATCGCCCTCAAAGTACGGTAGACATATCTTCCTAGATAATTTTCATCCGTATCAATATTGCAGCTTACCAATAAATGATCATACTCGACCTTCAGGTAAACTTTTACAGGCGGCTCATTTTCAAGCTTAACCCTCATTGTCAAGACGCCTTTCTTAAATGAAAGTGGCTTTCTCTCAACCATATAATATGGTCGGTTCCCGGCCCGAAGTTCTGTGTGTGACTCCAAAACATTTAACCTCAATATACGGGTACTCTTATCAAACGGAAGTTTATAGAACTGGGATTTAGGTTTTCCAGCAAGTATCATTTCATCACCCATTTTCAGTTTCTCCTTTCGATGCTTCCGCCTCTTCACATTCGGCAGTTAGAAGATCGATCTTTTTATCACAAAGATCTTTGGCGAGAATTAAAAAATTATGAACCAGGCTATATAGTTTATCAGCATCGCCCATCTCGACATTGAAATTGTCCTTATACCTGGCATGGCTATAACTGTTCATGAGCTTCTCAAAAAGCCTTCTGTTTTCTGGTATTCCAAGTAAAAGCTCTCTAGGCCTTTCCGAGAAACATGCGCAGATGTCCAGTAGTCTTCCCAAATGATGAATATCCGACCTGTAAGCCATGAAAACCCTGATCATTGCGATGCAGGATTGCTCAACAACCTGGTGAAGCATAAATACGCACACATTATATTTTTCATTACTGTAGCATTCCCCTGCTCCGTCCAAAAATCCCTGCGCCATTGGAATCCTATGGTATAGGTGCTTACGGGCTTTTTCAAGAGATATCTTTTTATCAAGAATATATTCAGGAAACAGGTTCAGCGTACCATCATGACTGTATAGCTGAACGCCGGTATTAAACACTGTTATAAAAAATCTATTGTTACCTGCAATAGCTGTATCGACGCTCTCTTTGCTATGAACCAGAATCGTGATCTTGCCATGGTTGAAATGCGTATTTACATAATCCTGAACGCCATGCTCGATTCTTGTGGTGCCCTCTATTACCATTAATAAGTAATAGTGAAAATTGCTGCTCGTCTGTTGTGGTGAAAAGGAAGTACAAGAATTCTTTATAGAATTTATTTCACCGAACTTAAGAATATGCAAGGGCGTGAACCGCTCTGCAAGCTCTTTAACAAAATTGGAGAACGGCTCTTGCCGGCCCTCTACTGGCTTTAATGATTTCTTTTTCATATCTTCATCGTTATTATGAAGACCAATTTCGATTGGAAAAGGCGCGTACCGAACCAACAATGGTTGTTAAATACAAGCACAAGGTTGTTTTTAACTGTCGGAATTTTTTAAATATATTTGGACATGGAAACCTCAGAAAAAACGAACAGAATGCATCTTGGTAGAAAAATAAGCCGTATCCGTGAACTGCGTGGAATGAAACAGGAAGCACTTGCGGCTGAACTTGGGATAAGCCAACAGGCAATTAGTAAACTGGAACAAAGTGAGGAAATTGAAGAATCTACTCTTGATAAAGTGGCAAAGGCCTTAGGTGTAACTGCTGAAGGCGTTAAGCATTTTACAGAAGAGACAATTTTTAACAACATCAACAATTTTCATGACAATTCAATTCAGAATAATTTCAATCCGATCGAAAAAATAGTTGAATTGTATGAACGTTTGTTGGCAAGCGAAAAAGAAAAAAATGAGCTTCTGAGAAAGTTGTAGTTGAACGCATTCCCCTTCTTATTAACGACTCAATATTGAGCTCTCACTTCGTTGGCTACATTATAAATGAAGTCCGATAATGGATATTGAATTTCTTAGACGACATTCCGCTACTAATACTCCCGTTATTAAAAAACAACTGTTTAATGATAATCGGGCTTTGTATCGATATCAGTATGTTTTTTGATCTATTGCAACTTATTTAGGTTTATATCGTCTTAGATTAGATTTAATTACTTAATATGAAAAATGCTTTATTAACATTTTTGACCATTATCATTCTTGTCGATTTTTCCTATGCACAATCTGTTTCTGATCCGTTGAGGGCATTATTTGTAACGAGGGATATAAATAACTTTTGGAAAGCGTTTGATAAGCTAGATACAGAGCAGCAGACCAACCCTTTTGAAAATATTTATCTAAAACCAGGCTCCGCTGGTGTGCAAGCATTTACGAAAGGCAGAATAGAAAATGCAACTTCTCTCCTTAACACAGTTCGAGAGAGGAAAAATGAGTATGAAAAAGCTAGGCTTAATAGCCTAAGAATCTTGGACAATGAGAAGCAATGCCGGGCGGCATTCATGGCGTTAAAATATCTTTATCCTAAAGCAGTCTACCCTAATGTTTATTTTGTGATTGGTAGGTTTAATTCTGGAGGGCACTCCAATCCAAAAGGCTTGATCATAGGAGCCGAAATGATTAAATCAGAAACAGTTCCCTATGTGGTTGCTCATGAACTTATCCACTATCAGCAAGATAGTATTCCGAAGAAAAGCCTTGATCTACTTGCTGCTTGTATTAATGAAGGTAGTGCTGATTTCATAGGAGAACTTATTTCTGGCGGAGGCCCAAATAAACAGACACGTAGTTATGGCAATGCTAATGAAGCTAAATTATGGTTGGAGTTCAAGAAAATCATGGACGATCGGGAGGATAGCCATGATTGGATGTATAATTACAAACCAAAAAATGGATATCCCCCTGATCTAGGTTATTGGATTGGATATAAAATTACAGAAGCCTATTATAATAAGGCATCCGATAAGAAAAAAGCTATATCAGATATCCTTCACATAAGAGACTTTAGAAAGTTCCTAAACGCAAGTGGATATGCGTCAAAGTTTAAATAGGATGTACTATCAAAATCCCTTCATTTTTTGAAATGCTTTTGATTGACTATGCAAATCTCCACATTAATTTTTAACCCAATAATGGCCATTCTTCATTATCAAAAACTCATCATCAAAAACTTAAAAGTGAGTTTAATTAATGAAATGGGTTTATGATAATTAAAAAAAGGTCAACTAGGTTTTTATGTGGTTGGGTTCTCTTTTTGTATTCTCCAATTTAAATTATTATTAGACGAGGATTTATTGATAAATAATGCATGACCAACTAACCGTAATTGCGGATTTTTTTTTTAAGATTGTCGCATTTAAATAATTCTGTAAATGATGATCTGTCTTTCGTGTGTAATAAAAATAAGAAAATAACTTCCATTCGTTTTATTAAGAAACCTAAATATTATTTTGCGGGGAATTAATGTTTTCATATGGACAAGTTTATTTATCAGCAATGGTGGAAGGTTTTAGGTTGTTTGCTTATTCTTTACTCAGTGATCGCCGGGATTTTATTGCCAGTACCACATATGCCCATATTACATGAAACGATAAGAGTGGTGTTTTTTCATGTTCCAATGTGGATAGGGATGTTTGTGTTGTTTCTCCTATCAGTGATTTTTAGTATTTTATATCTTTGGACAAACAAAATAAAATATGATCTTTTTGCTGTAGAATGTGTTAACGTTGGCCTTGTTTTTTTCATATTTGGATTACTCAGCGGAATGGCTTGGGCACAAATGGCCTGGGGCCAAGCATGGAGTAATGATCCTAAACAAACTATGTCAGTAATTGCCTTTCTATTGTATACTGCTTACATCATCTTAAGAAGCGCAATGGACGAGCAACAGAAATGTGCTAAAATCTCGTCCATCTATAATGTCTTTGCCTTTCCAATGATGTTGGTGCTACTCTTTATATTGCCAAGATTAACAGATTCACTTCATCCAGGAAATGGAGGAAATCCTGCATTCGGAAAATATGATTCAAATGCGCAAATAAAGTCTATTTTATATCCAGCATTTCTTGGCTGGACGTTAATAGCGGTATGGATTGCTTCGATGAGATACCGTATTCGTTTATTAGAAGATTCATTTACACACTAAAATATAAAGATGAAAAATAAGACTATTGATCTTACGGAGCAATTTGTGGCTTTCATGTCTGGGAATGATAAGATGAATATTGTGATTTTCATCTTGGTACTAATATTTTTTGGCTTTTTATGCTATACGAAAACTATATCGTTAAGATTAAAAAAACTCGAAAAGTCGGTTGAACATCAAAAAATATATAATTAAATCTTTCTTCGATAGGGGCTGCCTGTTAAACTGCCTCACAATTAACATTGACTCTACGGATCGCTATCAAAAAACGGTGGAATAGTGAGAATGGTTATCATTGAAATTATAAGTTTTACTGTTTTGCCGAACCTACCTGCTAAGTCCCTGTGACTGTTGCAACTTTTTACGCCTCCGTTTCTCAGCTTCCTCAGCGGAATCTGTATGTGGGGGCTCGTAGGTAGGTTCCATCAAGATTTCCAAAAGCCCAATGCCAGGATCTTTTGCAATAGTCATCATATCGGTAACATTGGCAAAAACTCCATCTGAAATTCCTTTCGTCAAACTATCTATACTGATATCTCTTGAAATGTCAGTCGAGAGTTCGGAGATCATCTGCATCTGGGTTTTCTGTTCAAGAGTTCCGTTCTCCATAACATTTGCATATAAAAACTTATCCTTGAGCCCTCTCTCGAATTTGAATAAATTATCAAATACCTCCTCACCAGACTGTTTAAATGCACTGCGGTTAAATTGCCCTAGTTTTGCAGAATGTTTTTCATTCTTACCTTTTGAGGCATTTTGAGGACTAAGTTTAACTTTATTACTTAAATCTTTACGACTCACAATCACTTGAACGTGCATTTGTCGTCCTTCTTTTCGATCGCCCTTTTGCTTTATTCCATTTTTTACCTCTTTGTCTGTGTACTTGTAGTAACGATAGTTTTCAACCTTGCCAAACCATAAAAGATCGGTATTGGTATGGATACCTGGTCTTTTAAAATTCTCAGCGTATTCGTCCATAACATTCACCGCAAATTCTTTGAGTTTCTCTTTTGCACCACTCTCTCCATATTGTTTAAAAAGATGTTCCAGCTCCTTTTGGCTTGGACTGATATTAATCAGGAAAAACTTACTGTCATCACGGCCAAGCTTTGCAATATTATTATCGATTTTTACACGGACTTCCTGTCTTCTAACGTTGTTTCTAACACCGTTAAACCAGTTTTCATGATCCTGTTCTAAGTTTTTTCCAGTTTTTGAATTATTCTCCTTTTCCAGATAATTGACCAAAGCTCCGCTACTGCCTTTGTTATTTCCCGTCTCAGATGCTGTGATGTTGATGTACATAGGCTAAATATTTTCAAGGGATTTTCTGACATGGCTTTGCAATTCCTCCTTTTTGGCAGCTGATACTGGCCATCCCAAAGATTCCCTCTGATTGATATAATAATTGAGTATCTCTCTAAAACTGGACTTCAGTTTACTTTTTTCATTGTGATACTGGTGAGTTCTCGAAATTTCTTTTTCCAGTTGCCCCAGGCGGTTAGAAATTCCTTCACTTTTCTTTTCCTCTTTCTGTAGATGCTGCCAGATTATTTTGAAATATTCTGTATGCTCTTTAGCTATGATAGTGAGTCCGTTACTGTCAGTAAACATGGGTAACAGAAAATCCTTTTCCTGTTTTTTGAAAAATGATATTATCCTGCTTACTCCGTTTACCAGCTCTTTCTTAAGTAGCTCGTCATTGAAATCGATCGGATCTTTTTTTGTACCATGAAAATAATTCACCATCTGTATAACCACCAATTTTTTCGGTCTCCCCAGTTTCAACGAGATTTTTTCCAGTTTTTCATCTGTTGATTTCGGGTATCGCACAGACTTAACATTGATATCTTCCATTACCAAATCCTTAAAAGTTCTTCTCCAATCCAATATTAAGTTCCACTTCACTACCCAGCTTTGGATGCCATGAGGGTTTATATTTAATAAAACCGCCTTCCTTCAACTCCCTGATATTTTTGTGGTATGTTGAAACAGACTTTATCCTTGAAAACCTCATAAGCGTTTTTCTACTTACATTAAATGGCAGTGTTGGATCCTGATAATTACAACATTGAACCAATGCAATTAATATGCTTAAATGCGTTGGGAAAAAATGTGGCTGTTGTGACGCATGCGCGAAGTATCTACGCAATCCTTCGTGGTACAAGTTTTCATCTTTCGTCATTTCATTTCCCCTCCATCATCTTTTCAATTTTTTCCCTACTGTAAAACATAGTTCCCCCAACCTTACGAAATGGCAAGTTGCCATTGATACGCAAATTCTGTAATGTACCAGGCGAAATATTTAGCATTTTCCTTACCTCAGCACTCCTTAACCATGATTTATTTGAGACACCACTATTAGTTTTTAATATATTTTTCATTTCATTCAGCATTTCTGTCTTGAACTGCTGCAGATCATCCATTGTAATGATGTCCATCTTCATAATTAGCTCCTTTCATTTTGATATATGCATCAATGCACATATACATATATTTTTACATTCAAATATTCGGTATACCTCAAAGTATACCGTTTACTGTTTCTATCGGCCTGAAAGGCCAACAAGTATCCCCGGAGGATACTTGAAACCCCTGTAGCGATAGCTCAGGGCAAGCAAGTAGGGCCACTGCCCAACTTCCGCTTGCTCAGCCCCGAAAAGGGGACTGACTACCTAGAGCGCCATTCTACCGCCTTTGAATAGGCAATTGGATATAACCACAAGCCACATTAACGGTATGCTGTTCATGGATGTGTCCGTTGTTTTTGATATACAAAAACATTGTATAGCTGGCTATATTGATATACGGCTTACTGATTACACAGATACATAGCCAATCAGCGATATAATTATGTAGCTATACAGCTAATTGGTTATATAGCTATGCAGTTATATAACCTATTCTTTTTGAGGACTTTTTGCGGTTGGACTTTTTTTACCATTGGCGACCCATTCCAGTAATTTGTTTCGGGAAAACAGCAATTTACCTGCTGTTTTGGCAAATGGGATTTTGTTCTGTCTAACCAGACCGTAAAGTGTAGGTCTTCTGTAGTTGATTAATTCGGCTGCTTGTCTGGCATTCAGGTTCTGGTCTGTACCAAATGTTTTAATATCATTTTGAGTTTTTTCAAGGATTCTCTTTTTACCCGATTTTATCCAAGCAGATAATTCATCTTTAGAGAAATAAAGTCTTTTGCCACGCTTGTTTACAGGGATTTCCCTTCGACTTACTTTAGTGTAAAGTGTGGGTACCGAAAGGTTAATAAATTCAGCGGCCTGCCCGATGGTCATTAAGTCGGAATGGTGTGAATGTTGTCCCTGTTGGTTTTCTATTAACAGGTTTTTAATGCTGTCAACTTTTTCGTGCAAGATGCTGATAGCCTCGGGCAGTTGTTCAAATGTGTACTTCATATACAGTGTCTTTTGTTTTGATACTGCAATGGTACAATCTTGTTTTGTACGGTTACAACAGGTTAAACTGCATCCTTACTGTTTCCTTACTAATATTTATTGTTTTTTTTGTTTCTGACAGTTGGAATAATAGTAGGCATCTTATCTTTTATTCTAACCTCCATTATCGGGGATTTACAAAATTTGGCATCGGTAGAGATAATGGAGCTCAACCAACCCTCTGTATATTCTTTTGGTACTTCTCCCGTAGCATATAAAAAGTGCTTGGCAATCCATTTTTCGAGATCGGATTTTTTACTCCCCACAATTAGGTTGGCTTCATAAAGTTGTTTAAATGCATCTGCAAGCTGGTTGCCATTACCTTTAAAGATTAGCTGATTTTCAGGATGGGTATTAGTGTGGATTAATGTAGTAAGCTGTGTATGATGCGCTTCGGAAAAATAGCTTTTCATCAGTTGCAGGAAGTCACCTGTGACCTGCTCGTTGAATTTCGGCATGCCAGCATCTTCATTAAATGGAATTTTATCCGATACATTTTCAGTTGTATTTTTGCTAGATTCCTGATTTTTCATTCTTGCATTAAATTCCTCGAACGTTTCTCTGGGATATAATGCTTCTTCAATATCATTAATCAAATGATTTAAAAACGTCTCCCGGAGCTTGACTGAATCGCTCAGACTCTCTACAAATTCATCCCCGATAAAAATATCACTGTGATCGGGTTGTAGGTTCTTGACAATAAATAAATGATCAAGGCCGATTGAAAAGATATAACTACGGGGATATTCTGTTTGTAGTTCCCTATAACTTTCTTGAAAGTTTGTCCAGAACAATTTAAACCTCTCTTTTAGCTTTTTAAGTTGTACTAGTTCCCTCTTTATACTGATGTCATTTAGTGATAGCAAGTCTATCAGTGCGGTATCTTTTAATACCCTCGTTTCACTCTCATAGCTAAATGAGTTATAATACGGTGTTTCATGAATAAGGCTGTAGGCTTGTTTTTGCTCTTCTTCTTTTATCCAGCTTTGTAGCTCCCCTTTGGTAATAATGCGTAGGTCAAAAGTTTGTAAACGAATTAAAAAATTGGCTATATTCTGCATGTTGTAATAGGGTTTTACGTGCTGTTACCAAAAATAGCTAAATTAGTCCATCACATCAAAACGGTCTTCCAATCAAAATACTTCTCTTTCTTTTTTCAAGTGGTACTTGTTCTCTTCATAACTTCAGAGAAGTTTTCTGTGAAATTCATCTAGAAACAATATCCTCACGGAAACGTTACTGCCATTTTAGATTTACGATAAGTCTGTTAGAGTCGGAATTAACTAAATTCAAATAAATAATTTATATTCGTCAAAAAGGATTAAAAACGATATTATGAATTCTATTGAATGCTTCTCATGTAAAACTGCTATCACCGAAAATGCTTTGTTTTGTTATAACTGCGGTGATAGGGTTCGATGTAAATCTTGCAACTCTATTTTAGTAAAAAATGCTAAATTCTGTTCTAATTGTGGGACAAACGTAGAAGTAAGAAGTGAAAGCACCCAAACTGAAAAAAATACCGTGAACTACCATTGGACAAAGGATGAAATAAAGTGCGATGTCTCCTTGACTAATGAAGTTGGAAAAGAAGGTATTAACAGTCTAATTCAAAATATTACAAATCATCAAAATATATCCTATAAAATTTTGGAAGATTCTAATATCAATGAGACTTCCCAAATAAAAAAAATAGAGGATGAAAAAAATCATACTGATTATGTGGAAATAGAGAAAGAAAATATTGTTGATTTAAAGCAACCCAGTAGTTTTCCGGATTTACCACATATAAAAGATTTGGAAATCACGCTAAATTGTAGTGAATCCGAATGGATATTGATTTATGCATATTATGAAAGTGATTTTGCTAAGAAACCATTTACTCGCCAAGCAGTTCGTGACAAGTATATGACTAGTAGAAAAACTGCAACCAGATCAAAGAATTTTGAAAGCAACTGGAAAAGTCTTTACAAATTGTATTTTGCGACGCTTAATGAGGAACAAATTAAGTTTAAAACTGAACACCTAGTCCATATTCAAAATCTCATAACTGGCGTAGAAAGAGGGACAACCAGATCTGTTGTTAAATCGCAAAAAAACACGAAAAAAAATACTAATGAACATGTTGAGAAGTTATCTGAAAAAGTACAGAAAGTAGCTAAAACTAAAAAAAGTGCCAATAGTCAAAGCTACTCTTTAGAAACAAGTTTGAATTTAAACCCTAGCGGAAAACAGAGTTTAAAGGACTTCTTCAATTTATACAATAGTAGAAAAACACCGGAGTTAATACTAACGATAGTTTATTACCTGGAAAGAGTTGTTAATCAACAAAATATTGGAGAGAATACGATTTACACTTGTTATAAAAATTTATCTCTCCCTGTTCCAAATATAAGGCAAGCACTTAATAACATTCATAATAGACAGGGTTATATAAACACTTCTGATTTTTCAAATTTAAAGATAACTGTGAGAGGAGAAAATCACATTGAACATAATATGGAGAAGAAATAAGATGGATTTAAACAAGTACGTAGTAAAAATTCTTGAATTCGAAACCCTTCCCGCCAGCAACAAAATAGATTATTTTGTTCATTTTAAAATAGTTCATGACAATAAAGATGGAATAAAAGCAAAAGACGTAGCCGAATGTTTTGATGTATTAAATTTAAGTCCATATTCGAACATTCCTAGTTATCTAACCAAAAATTCACAAAGAGGAAAAAATCAGAAATTCATTAAAAAAAATGATTTATATAGATTGGAAGGCTCATATAAAACATTATTAGAAAAGACTATAGATACTGAGTTTGTTCCGGTTCCAAGTGATAACCTCTTTCCTTTAAGCATATTTGAAAATACAAGGGGGTACTTAGTAGAATTTGCAAATGAAGCTTCCTGTAGCTATGAGTTTAGTTTATATAATTCATGTTTCTTTATGCTAAGAAAGTTACTGGAAACATTAATAATAGAGTTGTTTGAGAGGCATGGCTTAGAAGGACAAATTAAGAATGGAAACGGTGGTTATTTCTTTTTAAGCGATCTAATTTCAAGAATGGTTGGCGAAAAAACATGGCATCTGACAAAAATTGTGAGAGAAGACATTCTTAAGGTTAAGAAGCTAGCTGATTCTAGCGTACATAGTAAGAGATTTTCTGCTAAGAAAACTGATATTGATAATCTAAAGACGGAAATTAGAATTATACTTCAAGAACTTGTCAATCTAATTGACTATCCAACTTGGCCAAAGAATGCATAGGCTAATATAATAACACAATGTCAAACGTTAACTTAAAACATGGCCATAGATAAATTAAAAACGGTAGAACAAATAGCCGATCATGAGGAATTAAATAAAGTTTTAGTTAATATTCTTAAAGGAATTAATTTCGATATTATTTCAAATGATGTTAATTTTATTACTGTTGAAAGAGCAAATGAATTAGGTAAACTTACCTTTCTATTTATGGTAGTTCCATCACATCTTTCCGGTAATTACGAAGGATTCAGCGAAATGCTCTCTTCTCTTAATCAAAAGTTTAAAGAGAGCACTTATGACGGAACCTTTATAGTATCTAATAGAAATATTACAAATGGCTTTAAAGAGAAAATTTCAAAGGAATTTCAAAATATACGATTTCAATATTGGGATCGAGAATTTTTAATTTCTCAAATTGATTCTTATTATGCGGACTATTGGAGACATAATGATCAAGATTTAATCGCATATGAAAAAGATTTTGAAACAGAAATTAACGAAGATTGGTCTTTAAAAAAAGTACGACAGTTTAGGTCAGCACATGAAAAGTTATTTCAGATATTCATTGAGCCCAGACTATCCCACAAGGTTAGTGATTTCGAATCACCTAAAAAAACGTATGTTCGAATACATGCGGATAAATTAATCGATTTCCAAAACACAGTAATTCTACAAGGCGAACCTGGCATAGGAAAAACTCGTTTACTTAAACAAATTGGACTTGAATTTATCAAAGTAAACTCTCTTAATTCAGGAAAAAAGTATCTGCCGGTATTTATTAACAATATTGACCTAATAGAAAGTAGACAAAATCCAGATGATCTGATAGATATTCAAAAAGCAGTTGAAGTCAAATTAAAAAAATCATTTAGCAGTCAAACTGTTCAAGAAGTTTATGAAGAGTACCGGATAGTATTTTTAATTGATTCAATCGATGAATTCAATAAAGCAAATCAGAGGAAGCTCTGTAGTGATTTAAACAAATTAAAAGGGGAAGAGAATAGGGTATTTATTGGCACAAAGTTACAGGATTACACATCATTAAAGGGGACAGATAATTTTGGGAAATGCGAGGAAGTTACAGTGGAAAGATTCAACGATCAGCAAATACGTCATTTTCTTTCCATGTATTTTAAGAATGACAAATCGAAGGCGGACAATTTAATCGAATCACTGAAAGAAAACAATATTATTCAAAGACTTCCGATCACTCCGTTAAATCTGTCATTAATATCAATTCTTTACGAGGAAAACAACTTTGAGATTCCTGCGACCATCACAGACGTATACGACAATTTCAATAATTTATTATTGGGAAGATCTTTAGCAGATACAAAATTAGCTTTCTTTGATATTAATTTCAGAGAGAGAGTTCTTTCGGTATATGCGCTAGAAATACTAAAAAGAGGCGAAAGGCAGTATATGACGCTGAAAGAATTTGAAGATTTTTTTATAAAGTTCTTTCAATCCGTTAGCAAGACTATCAAATTAGAGGAGCTGCCTCAGGCGTTAACTTTTATTATAGAAAATACCGGAATACTAATTGTACAGGATGGAAAGTTTGTAAAATTCATGCATGAGTCCTATATGGAATATTATGCTTCAAGAGAAATTTTCACATATCAACGGACATTAGAAAATGATCTCATCGAAAACTTTCTTGATTTAAGTTGGCAATATACTGCTATCTTTTATGCTGGTAGAAGTAAACAGATGAATGATTTTTTAACAAAAATTATCCATCGTACAAATAAATCTAAAAGTGCACAAGATTATTTAAGAAGTGTCTCTGGGTTAGGTTACATCTTGCAAGCTTTGTATATGACTGATGATAGTATCAGAAAAGATGGCGTACTCAGTTCTTTAAGATATATACTGGAGTTATATGATTGGATGAAAAAATCATCATCCGATGAGAAATATTTTTTTAAAAGTATGAGTCTGCCATTAAGTGTTATGATTAATTCTATGTTTTTTATGGATAATCATAATTCCGTAACATTGATAGGGCCGCTTGAACTCGCATTTGATGAACTGTTACCTAATTTAGAGATTATTGATGATTCTCAAACTATTGAAATAGATTCAAACGTTGCTTTCAAACTTTACAGTTTAGCTCTTACGCTTGCAAGTTCAAGAATCAACAAACTTGATAAGATGAAAACATTAATGTTTGATACAAACATTATTAATGATCCACTATTTGAAAAGCTATTAGAATTCGGCGCTTCAGTTGCAGGTAATAAGGAATTGTACACTATGAAGCAGCAATTAAAAATGCCGAATAGGACAATTTCTGGTAAATCTTCAAATAATCCATTTAATAAATCTGCAAATGATCTTTATCTAAGTACTCCAGTAGGAAGGTTAAGATATTCAGTTTATGATCGAATATCGCCTGAAAGAAATTATTTATTATTAACGGAAGGTAAGACCGATGTAGAAATAATTGAACATGCATTTTATATTTTAACCGATCATCAGCCTTATTGGGAGATTAATCCAGTTGACCATGATGCAGGTGGTGCTGGAGAATTAGCCAAGGTATTATCGAATATTAAGCCCATAATTGAAGATAAATTTGTGATCGGTATATTTGATAATGATAGTGCTGGTATATCTCAATTTAAAGGTAGTCTGCCATCTTCAAAATTTGGTTCCTATAAAGAATCTTTACGGATTAAAAAACATGTTGACGCAAATATTTTTGGAATGAAATTACCAATTCCGCCATGTAGGGAAGACTATTATCAAAAGGAACAAGTTTACAATCATTTCTCAATAGAACATTATTTTGATGACGAGTTATTAAAACAGCATAATATGTTAGAGGAAACTCCTATAAATAACGTCTACAAAATTTCTGATAAGAAGTCAAAAAAGACTGACTTTTCAAAAGCAATTAGAAATATCACAGACATTAAAGTATTTAAAAATTTCATCTATTTATTTCAACAAATAGATGAAATTTTTGGAGTAGATGAAATTATGTATAAAGAATAATTTTATTCTGGAAGTTTTCTATTTTGAAGATTTTTTCATATATTCATAATATAGCAATTGCAGCTAAAAACGTACAAAATAAATGGTGAGCGATTAGGTGAGTTAAAATCGAAAACCGTATACAATACTAATTAAACGCTGATTTTTGGACTAGGTTCGAATCCCAGCGGGATCACAGAAAGCCTCACAGAAATGTGGGGCTTTTTTGTGTTAAAAGAGTTTTGGCCGGATTTATGGTGCATTCCCTACCCCATTTTTCATGTATTATCTATACCTATAG
>Ga0308157_10003350_pt1 | contig 23529 bp, 26 predicted proteins | sample PhyBR1_FD_201035 | JGI IMG/M metagenome (GOLD analysis project Ga0308157, IMG submission 201035) | Phyllosphere microbial communities from UC Gill Tract Community Farm, Albany, California, United States - DLSLB.R1 | ecosystem: Host-associated > Plants > Phyllosphere > Unclassified | place: USA...
GACGACGTCATCTCGAACGCTGCGAGGTGTCCGACGATCGCGCCGAGAAGTCGCCGGTTGATGCCGAACATCGACATCATGTTGTGCGAAGCGAGGGTGATTGCCGGCACCGCGTCCACGTAGGCGCCATAAGAGTCGTCGAGATCCGCTCCGCGCATCGCCGCAGCGAAGATCGAGGCGTGCACGCGATCGGCACGCCCGCCACCGTACTCGTCAGCCTGGATCTCGACGAGGGCCGCCTTGGCCCGGCCGTGGAGGCGAGGAATCGCCCAGGAATGCGGATCGGCCTCGTGGAGCGTGTATATCGAGCGCTGGATGAGGAACTCCCGCACCTGCTCGAGAGTCGCCTTCTTCGCGACGTGACGCGAGAGGCTCGGGCCGGTGTCGGCAGCGGTGAGCGAGAACAGCGCACGGGCCACGGCATCGGCGTCGGCTGCCGGCAGATCCGTGGGAGGCACTGCCATGCGGAGGGCGCGTTCGAACGCGCCCTCGAGAATGCGTCGCGTTTCGATCAGCTGCGGATCCCATTCGAGATTCGGTGAGAAGGCGGGTACCGAACCGTATGACGACGCATAGAGTGCGAAGAGGCTGAGTTGAATGTCGTCGTCCCGGATGACGTCATCGGTCTCCGCTCCGACTCGACGGGCGAGGTCCCGGTGGTCGGCGTGCTCTGAACCCATGAGGTGATGCAGCACTGCGCTGCTGAGAGGGCCCCGTGCCGTGAAACCGGCGCCGGGGACGACGTCCGATCGTGGTTCGGCGGGGGAGGGAATGGTGAGTGACACTGGCGGCTCCGATCCTGAGGATGCGAGTCAGCATCTCGGCAACGAGCCTGATGCGCGAGGGGCTTGACGCCGACGGGACGCGATGTCTATGTGCGAGAGCACGTACGCCGAGCCGATGGCGGTCGGGCCGCTGGCACCGTGAGACGGGTGACATCCGGGCCTTCGCGCGCCAGACTCGTGTCATGGCCGCATGGGTGCTGCACGTCGACATGGATCAGTTCATCGCCGCGGTGGAGATGCTGCGACGACCCGAACTCGCGGGTCTGCCGGTGATCGTCGGCGGGCGGGGCGACCCGACCGAGCGGGCGGTGGTGTCGACGGCATCCTATGAGGCACGCGCGTTCGGCATCGGATCGGGGATGCCGCTGAAGATCGCGGCTCGCAAGGCACCGCCCGACGCCGTCTTCCTCCCCGTCGACCACGCGGCGTACGAGCAGGCATCGGACGAGGTCATGACGGCCCTGCGCGGGTTGCCGGGCGTCGTGCTGGAGGTCATCGGCTGGGACGAGTGCTTCCTCGGCGTGGAGACGGACGACCCGGAAGCTGTCGCCCGCGACGCCCAGGCCGCCGTGCTGGCGGCCACGGACCTGCACTGCTCCGTGGGCGTCGGCGACAACAAGATCCGCGCCAAGATCGCGACCGAGTTCGGCAAGCCCAGAGGCGTATTCCGCCTCACCGAGGCGAACTGGTTCGAGGTGATGGGTGACAGATCCACGCGCGATCTGTGGGGCATCGGCCCGAAGGTGCAGAAGCGCCTCGCCGCCCACGGTATCGGCACGGTGCGCGAGCTGGCCGACTCCGATCCGGAGGAACTCATCCGCGAGTTCGGCCCGAAGATGGGCGTCTGGTATCACGGACTCGGCTCAGGGATCGGCCCCAGCGTCGTCGACGACACCCCGTGGGTGGCCCGCAGCCACAGCCGAGAGACGACGTATCAGCAGAACCTCACGACGCCGGGCGAGATCGTCGCGGCTGTGGGCGAACTCGCCGGCCACGCGTTCGACGACTGCGCAGTCGAGGGCCGTCCGGTGATCCGCGTGCATCTGAAGGTGCGATACGCCCCGTTCGAGACGAAGACGTTCGGCCGCAAGCTTCCGGATGCGACGACCGACCGCGAGACCGTGATGTCGGCTGCTGCGGCGCTCGCTGCGACACTCGACGTCGATCGCGAGGTGCGACTGCTGGGCGTCAGAGCCGAGATGGCCATGCCCGCGAACGGCGACGACGTCGAGCGCACACCGGTGCGCGGAAGGATCTGACGCGCGGCTACGAGAACGTGACGCCGGTCAGCTTCTCGGACACCTGCCAGATGCGCCGTGCATCCTCCTCGCTGCGCAGCCGCGAGAACACCTTCTGCTCGGCGGGACCTCCTCCGAGATGACCGATCCCTCGAGGCGCGTAGAGGCGGCCGGCGACGGCATCCGGAGATGTCGCCGCGTAGAGCGCGGGGAGGGCCGCGGTCTCCGGCGTACCGGCGACGATTCCGCGTTTCGAGGCCCAGCGGATCACACGCACACTGACAGTGTCCTCGCTGCGTCCGATCTCGTCGCGGGCGGAGAGCAGGCTCGTCGGGGCGATTCCCGGATGCGACAGGTTGCTCGTGATACCCCAGTCATGGGCGCGGCTGCGGCGATCGAGTTCGAGTCCGAAGAGTCCGAAAGCGATCTTCGAATGACTGTACGCGCGCATGCCGTCGTAGGAGTTCTCCCAGTTGATGTCTGCCCAGTTGATCGAGCCCTGGTTCGCGGCGACGCTGAGCTGCGAGGTGACGCGCGCGCGGCCGGCCCGCAGGAGCGGCAGCAGGTGGGACACGAGTGCGAAGTGCCCGAGATGGTTCGTCCCGAATTGCAGCTCGAAGCCGTCCCGCGTCGTCTGTCGCATGGGCGGCGTCATGACACCGGCGTTGTTGATGAGCAGATGGATCGGGCGACCGTCGCGCACCATGTCGTCGCCGAACTGCGCGATGGATTCGAGCGATGAAAGATCCAGCGGCAGGATCGATATCCGTGCATCGGGAGCCTTCTCGAGGACGCGGGTGACCGCCGCCTCCGCCTTGCGCATGTTTCGCGCGGGGAGGACGAGTTCGGCGCCGGCCAGCGCGAGGCGCGTGACGATGCGCAGTCCGATGCCGTCGCTCCCGCCGGTGACGACCGCGCGGCGCTTGTCGAGCGGTGGGAGGGTGATGTCGATGTTCCTGCGTGCCATGTGGAGTGCTCCTTCGGTGTGCTTCCACTCTCCGGGGCGCGCTGATTCGCATCCAGGACTCGTCGATCAGTGGATGCGGAGTCGCACGGATGCCAGGATCGACGAAGACGAGGGGAGGACATGCACGTGATCGACAGAGCCGGTCTGGCCGAGTTCCTCCGTCGGCGTCGTGACGTGCTGCAGCCGGAGGACGTGGGTCTTCCGCGCGGGCAGCGCAGACGCACGGACGGGCTCCGAAGGGAGGAAGTGGCGGGGCTGTGCCACATGTCCTCCGACTATTACGCGCGGCTCGAGCGGGGCAGCGGTCCGTTGCCGTCCGAGCAGATGATCGCCTCGATCGCGCAGGGGCTGCATCTCTCGATCGATGAACGCGACCACCTCTTTCGCCTCGCCGGCCATCGGCCGCCACCGAGAGGTGCGTCGACCGATCACATCAGCCCCGGCATGCTGCGGATCTTCGACCGGCTGCACGACACTCCTGCCGAGATCGTGACCGAGCTGGGCGAGACGTTGCGCCAGACGCCCCTCGGCGTCGCGCTCACGGGAGACCTGACCCACCTGTCGGGGCCGGAGCGCAGCATCGGGTTCCGCTGGTTCTCCGATCCTCGGTCGCGCGAACTCTACGATCCGACCGAGCACGAGTTCCTCGCGCGACTATGGGCGTCCGGCCTGCGACAGGTCGCGTCGGTGCGCGGGCCTGGATCGCGTGCGGCGCATCTCGCAGAGCTCCTTCTCGAGAGCAGCGAAGAGTTCCGAGCGGTCTGGGATCTTCAGGAGATCGGCGTGCGTCCCAGGGATACGAAGCGCTTCATCCATCCGGAAGTGGGCGCGCTCGACCTCGCCTGCCAGAACCTGGTCGATCCCGCGAGCTCTCATGTGCTGCTGGTCTACACGGCCTCGCCGGGCACCCCCAGTCACGAGAAGCTGAGACTGCTCAGCGTGCTGGCGCCGAGCGCGGTGCGCTGACGGGTAGATGTGCCCATTCGCTCGCCGCGCGGGTCTGTGTAGCATCGACAGGAAATCCGCGCCGCGTGCACGAGTGCGGAGGTGCCGTGGAAGAGGAGGACGATGACGCTGCCGCCACCCTCCGACGACGCCTGGGTCGATCCGCGCATTCCCGCGCCCCCGGTCGCCGAGGCACCGCCGATTCCCGTGACCGCACGCGAGCCGCGCAACGGCCCGGTCCTGGGGCTCGCGATCGCGTGCGCGGCGTTGCTGATCACGACGATCGGGTTCGGCGGCGCGGCGGCATGGCTGTGGCTCGATCGGTCGGCGGTCGCGGCACCGGAGCCGACGCCCACACCCACTGCCACCGCGGCGGCTGATGGTGAGCCGCAGACCGTGCAGGGCATCGAGGTGTCCGCGGTCTCCGATCTCGAGTTCGGGTCGTTCGCGATGACGCAGATCCTGCCCGACGACTACGTCGGCATCTACGCGACCGTGACCAACCACGATTCCGATCAGGCCGCCGAGCTCTACTTCGACGTCACCGCGTATGCAGAGGACGGCAGCATCCTCGATCGCGGCCCGACGAGCGTGTACATCCTGCCCGGCCAGGTGTCGATGTTCCAGGGCGTGTTCTCGTCCGACATCAGCGATGCGGACTCGATCCGGATCGAGCAGACCATGGGCGAGTTCGTCGACCCGATCATGACGGGCGAGGTGACGACCGACACGATGCTCGGCGGGGAGGGCTTCGTGGAGGCGACGCTCACCTCGACTCTCAGCCAGGTTCCCGAGTATCCCGAGGTGTACATCGCCGGATACGTCGACGGAGAGCTGTTCGGAGTGTGCTCCGACATGCCGGACATCCCCTCGAACGCGAGCTTCACCGCCGGGTGCTACCTGGAGGCCGCGTCGGCCGAATCTCCGGAGGAGTTCAGGGACTTCCCGAAGGATGCCGAGTTCGAGGCGTACCTGGCGCTCGACATCCCGTGGTGACCACCATCGGGGAGGCCACCACGAGGATGTCGCTCGGGGATCAGTACCAGTTCACCGACTGCGAGTGACCCCACGCCGCGCACGGGCTGCCGTACGCGCGCTGGATGTAGTCCAGGCCCCAGCGGATCTGCGTGGTCGCGTTGGTCGCCCAGTCGGCGCCGAAGCTGGCCATCTTGTCGCCGGGCAGCGACTGCGGGATGCCGGTGGCGCCGCCGTCCTGGTTGTAGGCCTGGTAGTTCCAGCCCGATTCCTTCTCCCACAGGAGGTTGAGGCATTCGAACTCACCGCCGCCCCAGCCGTACTGCTCCGAGGCGATGGCCGCTGCGGTCGCCCTGGCTCCGTCAGGGGTGTTGGCGCTGGCGAGGGCGGCGGCCGCGGCCTCGGCGGCAGCGGCCTGCTTGGCGGTTTCGGCCGCAGCCGCGGCTGCAGACTGCCGTTCGCGCAGTGCGGCCGCCTGCGCGCTCACCGACGCGATCTCGGTGCCGGCCTTCACGCGCACGACTGGCAACTCCAGCGAGGTGAGGGAGTCGACGTCGTCGAGATCGTCCATGGCCTGCAGCAGGCCGGACGTGTCGACCGCGGTGGTCGCCTCACCGAGGTCGAGGCCGCTCGCCTCGGCCGCGGAGACGGCGGATGCCGCGTCGGTCAGAGCCGCGCGACCGGCGACGACGGCCTCGGCTGCGGCGGCCTTCTCGATTCCTGAGGCCTTGGCGTCGACGACTGAGGACTGCGCGGTCATGGCGGCGACGGCAGGGGCGGCGACGGCGATCCCGGTGGCGGCGAGCACGCCGATGGCGAGCGAGATGCCGAATCGACGGCGGCGGGCAGGGGAGTGCGAGGTGGTCTTGAGCATCACGAACGTAACGATCCTTAGGGTATCCGGGCCGCTTCGGGGCGGCATGCGCGCCCATCGGGTCGGACACGCAAAGTAACGATTCTGCATCAGTGCTTCTGTGCAGAACCTCCGCGTCCCCTGGATGCGAGGTGTGAGCCCGCCCTCGTCAGTCGGCCGGACGACCGGCGGTCCGTCGCTGCCTCGTGGCCTCGTAGAGGATGGCGGCGGTCGCGTTCGCGGCGTTCAATGACGACGCGTGACCTGTCATCGGGATGCGCGTCAGCACGTCGCACGCGTCCTTCCAGGCCGCCGACATGCCGGAGTGCTCGTTCCCCGTCACCAGCAGCGTGGGCCTCGTGAGGTCGACGTCCCACACGTCGAGCGTGCCGTCCTCATCGGTCCCGACGATCTGGATGTCGACGCCGTCGGCGCGCAGGCGCTCGATCCATTCGAGTGCGGGATGGATGCTGGGGAGCCGGACCGTCGGCGTCATGATCGCCGATCCGGTCGACGCCCGAAGCGCGCGCGGGTCGTAGGGGTCGGCTGCGTGTCCGGTCACGATCACTCCATGGCCGCCCAGCGCATCGACCGATCGCACGATCGACCCGATGTTGCCGGGTGAGGCCGGGCGATCCAGGGCGACATAGAGCGCGTCGTCCGCGACCGGCAGACGGGAGAGATCGTCGGAGGGGATGGCGACGATCAGCAGCAGCTCCGGAGGCTCCTCGTCCTTCTCGCCGAGTTCGACCATCAACTCGGGTGCGACCAGCCATGACGCGGCTCCGGAGGCCTGCACGGCGGCGATCGTCTCGGACGCCCATGCGGAACGCCCGTTCGCGTGAGTGATGAGGATCGCTCGTACTTCGAGATCGGACTCCAGTGCGAGCCTGATCGGGCGCACGCCCTGCACGATCATCTCTCCTGCGCGGTTGCGCTTGGTGCGGTTGCCGAGAAGCGTCTCCCAGTACTGGAACGTGGCGTTGCGGGTGGAGACCGCCTTGGTGCTCGACGCCTGCGCGGTTCTCGAGACCGGCTTTCTGCGGTGCTGGCGGGGTTGCTGCGGCATGGATTCGAGCGTACTCGGACGGTCCCGAGAAATTTCAGTACTCACTGTTGCTAACTACCGGTACTTAGTGTTACCGTCTACTGGTAGTCAACATCACTGAGTAGAGGAAGGGAAGTGATCCGATGGGCAATCAGATGACCGAGATGCTCAAGGGCACGCTCGAGGGCATCGTTCTCGCGATCCTGTCCGTCCAGCCGGCGTACGGGTACGAGATCACGGCGAGGCTTCGCGACGAGGGTTTCGCAGAGATCGCCGAGGGCACCGTGTACGCGCTGCTCGTCAGGATCGAGCAGCGAGGTCTCGTGGACGTGGAGAAGGTCCCGTCCGAGAAGGGCCCGCCCCGCAAGGTCTACTCCATCAACGCGCAGGGACGAGAGCAGCTCGTCGAGTTCTGGGGGACGTGGAGTTTCCTCGCAGAACGCATCGAACATCTCCGCAGCACAGACACCGTCACCGACAGCACGACCATCGAAGGGAACTGATCATGGCAAGCAAGTGGATCGAAGTGGTCACCGGATCGCTCGAGCAGAAGAAGCAGTACAAGCAGGACAAGGCCCGCATGGACGCTCTTCCGGAGCCGTACCGCACCGCCGCCACGGCGATGAACCGGTACTTCATGTACTACGGAGGCATCACCAGCGGCGACACTCTCGCGCAGATGTTCACGGATCTCGTCGACCTCTGGGAGCGAGCGGCCGTCGACGGCACTCCCGTCAAGGACATCGTCGGAGATGACCCGGTGGACTTCACCGAGACCTTCGCCAAGTCCTACCAGGGCAAGGAATGGATCGACAAGGAGCGCGCCCGCCTCAACAAGGCGTTCGACCAGGCGATCGGAAAGGAGACCCGCTCATGACCACCGCAGCCATTCAGGTGCGCGGCATCCGCAAATCCTTCAAGGACCTCGAGGTGCTGCGCGGCGTCGACCTCGACGTCACGTCGGGCAGCATCTTCGCCCTCCTCGGTTCGAACGGCGCCGGCAAGACCACGCTGGTGAAGATCCTCTCCACCCTGATGAAGGCGGATGCCGGCACGGCGGTCGTGCACGGATTCGATGTCGCCGCGTCGCCGAACGACATCCGTGAGTCGATCAGTCTGACCGGTCAGTTCGCCGCCGTGGACGAGGTGCTCACCGGACGGGAGAACCTCATCCTCGTCGCGAAACTGCGGCACATGAAGAACCCGGGCGGGATCGCCGACGACATGCTGGCTCGTTTCTCGTTGACGGATGCCGGCGGACGCAAGGCAGCCACGTACTCCGGCGGCATGCGTCGGCGGCTCGACATCGCGATGAGCCTGATCGGCAACCCGCCGATCATCTTCCTCGACGAGCCGACGACCGGTCTCGACCCGCAGGCGCGGATCGATGTCTGGGACACCGTACGGGGCCTGGCGAAGAGCGGTACCACCGTGCTCCTGACGACGCAGTACCTCGATGAGGCGGAGCAGCTGGCCGACCGTATCGCGATCCTGCACAAGGGCACCATCATCCAGAACGGCACACTCGCCGAACTCAAGCAGCTTCTCCCGTCGGCGAAGGTCGAGTACGTCGAGAAGCAGCCTTCGCTCGAGGATGTCTTCCTCGCGCTCGTCGGTGAGACGGGCGAGGCGGACGCCTCAGCATCCACAGGAAAGGAGCTCTGACATGACCTCTCACGTTCTCAGCGACACCCGGGTCCTCACCGGCCGGTCGCTCACGCACATCCTCCGCAGCCCGGACACGATCATCACCACGGCGGTCACCCCGATCGCCCTGATGCTGCTGTTCGTCTACGTGCTCGGCGGGGCGATCAACACCGGCACCGACGAGTCGTATGTCAACTACATGCTCCCCGGCATCCTGCTGATCACGATCGCATCCGGCATCGCGTACACCGCGTACCGGCTGTTCCTCGACATGCAGGGCGGCATCTTCGAGCGATTCCAGTCGATGCCCATCGCTCGTTCGAGCGTGCTGTGGGCGCATGTGCTCACATCGCTGGTGTCCAACATGATCTCGGTCGCGATCGTCATCGGCGTCGCATTGCTCATGGGTTTCCGCACCGGAGCATCCTTCGGCGCCTGGCTCGCGGTCGCCGGCATCCTCATCCTGTTCACGCTCGCCCTGACCTGGCTCGCAGTCATCGCGGGGTTGTCGGCGAAGACGGTCGACGGGGCGAGTGCGTTCAGCTACCCGCTGATCTTCCTCCCGTTCATCAGCTCGGCGTTCGTGCCGACCACCTCGATGCCAGGGCCTGTCGCCTGGTTCGCGGAGCACCAGCCGGTCACCTCGATCGTGAACAGCATCCGCTCACTGTTCGCGGAGGAGCCGGTGGGCTCCAGCATCTGGGTCGCTCTCGCGTGGCTCGTCGGCATCCTCGTGGTCGCCTACGGCTTCTCCATCGCGATCTACCGCAAGAAGATCAGCTGATCGCCGACCTGAACTGCGTGCAGCCCGTGGACAGTGAGCCGGTGCAGTGCAAGTGTTGACGTTACTGACGGTGATCACGAAGGAGCAGAGATGTTCGAGAACTCCGATGCATTCAGCGGCATGTCCTCCGACGACATCGAGGCATCCCGGCGCTTCTACGAAGGCGTGCTCGGCCTCGAAGTCAGGGACGAGGGCATGGGCGGGCTGATCTCCGTGCAACTGCCGAAGGGCGGTGCGGTGCTGATCTATCCGAAGGACGACCACGAGCCCGCGACCTTCACCATCCTCAACTTTCCCGTCGCCGACATCGACGCGGTCGTCGACGAGCTCGTCTCCAAGGGCGTGAGCCTGGAGCGGTACGAGGGGATGGGGCAGGATGACAAGGGCATCGTGCGCGGCAAGGCCGCCGGGCGCGGACCGGACATCGCCTGGTTCAAGGACCCGGCGGGCAACATCCTCTCGGTCCTGTCCGACTGAGGTGATCCGCCGCTGATCGGCTCACTCGGACGACGACGCGAACGAGTCCTCGATCGCGACCATCCACGAGATGCCGAAGCGGTCGACGAGCATGCCGAACTCGCCGCCCCACGGGGCTTCACCCAGCGGTATCGTGGCGGTCCCGCCGGCGACGAGACCGTCCCATGCGCGGTGCAGGTAGTCGGTGTCCACTGAGCCGCCGCTGAGCGAAACCGAGATCCCCTGCGGCGTCTCGTACTCCATGCCGGTGGGGGTGTCCGACGCCATGAGCACGAGCCCGCCCGGAGCGTTCAGTTGCGCGTGCATCACGAGGTTCTCCTCGCCTGCGGCGGTCCCGCTGTCGGGCATGTCGCCGAACGTGCTGACGGCGAGATCTCCGCCGAGGACGCCTTGGTAGAACTCCATCGCCTCACGGGCGGAGTCGCGGAAGGACAGATAAGGGTTGAGGTTCGGCACGATCGCTCCTTCGTATGAAATGCGTGGATGCAACCAGTGTGCGTCGCGTGCCGCCGATACTCAATGCTTCTCGGCGCCGGTCACTCCACGAGCTTGCCCTCGGACGACACCTCGCGCATCAGGTCCTGGATCTCGTCCGGTACCGGCGGGATCTCCTCGCGCGTCACGCCGGTCGCCGGCGACCAGACCAGGTTCACCTGCAACGTCGGATCCTCGTCCGGGAAGTCGCTGCGGTTGTGGGCTCCTCGGGTCTCGCGGCGCTCCAGTGCTGCTTCGAGCGTGGCGCGCGCAGCGACAGCCGAGCCCTTGAGGTCGAAGGCGTGCGCGAGGTCCTGGAACCCCGCGATGTCGGGATGGATGCCGATGTCCTCCATCCGGCCCTCGATCAGATCGATGTCGGCGAGGCCGGCGCGCAACCCTTCCGCGGAGCGCACCACACCGGCGTGCTCGGTCATGGTGTTGCGGATCGCGCGCTGCAGCGCGCGCACGTTCTCCCGTCCGTCCGACGCCAGCAGGTCATCGATCTCGGCCCGCGCCTGCGCGATGGCCTCGGGAGATCTCCGCTGTGCATCCAGCGATGAGGCGTGCGCGATCGCCGCCTGACCGACGATGCGCCCGTACACGAGCAGCTCGATCAGGGAGTTGCCGCCGAGGCGGTTCGCGCCGTGCAACCCGCTCGACGCCTCGCCGATCGCGTAGAGCCCGTCGACGTCGGTGCCGTGATCTTCAGGGCGCACCCACACGCCGCCCATCGAGTAGTGCGCTGTCGGGGCGATCTCGATCGGGTCGGTCGTGATGTCGAGCATCTGCAGCTCCATCATCGTCTGGTAGACGCGGGGCAGCCGGGTCATGATCGTCTCGCGGGGCAGGCGCGAGACGTCGAGCCACACGCCGCCGTTCTCGGTGCCGCGACCCTCCTTGATCTCGGTGTACGCGGCCAGCGCGACGCGGTCGCGGGTGGAGAGCTCCATCCGTTCGGGGTCGTACTTCGCCATGAAGCGCTCGCCGAGGGCGTTGCGCAGGATGCCGCCCTCACCGCGGGCGGCCTCCGAGATGAGGGTGCCCGCCGCGCTCTCGGGCTCGATGATCCCGGACGGATGGAACTGCACGAGTTCCGGATCGCGCAGGCGCGCGCCGGCGTCGACGGCCAGCCGGAACGCGTCGCCGGTGTTCTCGTCGCGTCGTGACGAAGTGCGGCGCCAGATGCGCGTGTGCCCTCCCGCGGCGAGGATCACGGCATCCGCGTGGATGAGGTAGCGCGTGCCGTCGCTCTGATCGAAGCCGTATGCACCGAACACGACATTGTCCTTCACGAGGATGCGCGTGATGTAGATGCCGTCGAGGATGGGCACGTCGAGCTGCTCGGCCCGCCGCACGAGGGTGCGCTGGATCTCAAGCCCGGTGTAGTCGCCGGCGAAGGCCGTGCGACGGAAGGTGTGCGCTCCGAAGAAGCGCTGAGAGATGCGCCCGTCGTCCTCGCGCGCGAAGTCCATGCCCCATCGTTCGAGGTCCCCGATGCCGCGCTCCGCGCCCCGCGTCACGACCTCGACGGTGTGCGGGTTCGCGAGCAGGTAGCTCTCCTTGATCGTGTCGGCGGCGTGCTGCTGCCAGGTGTCGTCGGCGTCCATCGTTGCGAGGGCGGCGTTGATGCCGCCGGCTGCGAGCGCGGTGTGCGCGTCGCCGCGAGGGCGTTTACCGACAGCCAGCACGTCCACGCCGCGTTCTGCCACCTCGATCGCGGCCCTCAGGCCAGATCCGCCGGTACCGATGACGAGGACGGTGGTGGAGATCTGTCGTTCGCGAGTGCTCATGCGTCCACGCTAAGAACTTCTGGTCGATAACTCCAATGCATAGTTTCACTTGTCCTGATAGCGTGAAAGCATGAACCTGGAGCAGTTGCGCGGCTTCGTCGAAGTCGCCGATCTCGGACACTTCACACAGGCCGCGGCGAAGCTGCACCTCGCGCAGCCGTCACTGAGCCGCCAGATCTCGTCGCTCGAGGTCGAGCTGGGCGCCGAGCTCTTCCATCGTGCTCGTGGCAACATCACGCTCACCGACGCGGGTGAGACGCTGCTCCCTCGTGCGCGACGGATGCTGGCGGATGCTGACACCATCCGTGCGGAGATGGGTGAGCTCGCGGGGCTCCAGCGGGGGCGCGTGCGCCTGGGCGCGACGCCGACCCTCTGCATCAGCCTCGTCGCCGAGGCGATGGCCGCGTTCCATTCCGCGCATCCCGGTGTCGAGCTGCTGCTCACGGAGGCGGGGTCGAACGTCCTGATCGAGCAGCTCGCCGCTGGCACCGTCGACATGGCGCTCATCACGCTGTCCGATGCGCTCCCGGTGTCGGGCTCGGCGCTGGTGCGCACTCCGCTGCTCACGGAGGAACTGGTGGTGGTGTCGTCCGCCGAGCATGCGCCGGTCGCGGAGGAGGGGATCGATCTCGAGGCTCTCTCACGGCTGCCGCTCGTGTTCTTCGCCGAGAGCTACGATCTGCGTGCGGTGACGGATTCCGCGTTCCGCGCGGCCGGCCTCGCACCCACCCCCGTGGTCGAGGGGGCGGAGATGGATGCCGTGCTGCGCTTCGTGGAGCGGGGCCTCGGCGTGGCCGTGGTGCCGGCGATGGTGCTGCTGGACAGGCCCACTCTGCGCTCTGTGCGGCTGATCGAGCCGAGGCTGATCCGCACGATCGGCCTTGCTCACCGCTCGGACGTCAATCCCACTCGTGCCGCCTCCGCGATGCGCCGCGTCATCGCCGCCACGGCACGCGAGCTCGTCGAGCGCGATCCCGCGACGATGGCGCTGGTCGCCGGGATGCCGGGCGGTGGCTCCAGGGCAGCGGGCCGATGATGACGCGATCATCGGCCGGGCCGTCGCGCATACTGCTGCCCGCGATGTTCGCCGTGTACCTCCTCCTGCTCGGCTGGATCATCCTCTGGAAGCTCGAGGTCCCGCACATCGGCGACGGCTCTCTGCGTGTCATCAAGGTCGTGCCGTTCATCGCGAACGGAGATGCCGGGGCGAGTGCTCCCCTTGAGATCGCCGTGAACGTTCTGCTGTTCGTGCCGCTCGGCGCGTACCTCGGCCTGCTCGCGCCGGCGATGCGATGGGGGAGGGCTGCGATGGCGATCCTCGGCGTGAGCCTCGCGCTGGAGGCTCTCCAGTACGCGCTGGCCCTCGGCAGCTCGGACATCACCGACCTCATCGCGAACACCACGGGTGGTCTGCTCGGCATCGGTGTGCTGACGCTGATGCGGCGAGCGAAGGGAAGCGGGGCCGTCGGCCTGATGGTGCGTGCATGCATCATCGTCACGGTCGTTCTCGCTGTACTGGTGATGCTCTTCGTGCTGTCGCCGCTGCGATTCGCGCCGCCGCCGCCCGCGGCCGGTATCGAGTCGGCGGCGTCCAGCTGATGACCGAGGAGGCGTTGCTGATCAAGCTCGCCGTCGGGTGACGGCATCCGCTCAGGCGGGCTTGTCCGCCCGAGGGTGCAGAACACCGGATGCTGCGCCCAGCGCCGCGCCGACGAGGGTGTCGATGACCCGTTCCACTGCGACGTCCATGGATCCGATCTCGCCGGTCGCCGCGCCTGTGAGGAGCAGTACGAGCGGCGTGATGAACACCAGCGCGAGGGCGTAGTTGCGGATCACCACCAGCTCGATCGTGAACTGCAGTGCGCCGAGCAGCAGCGCCAGCCACAGCCCCGACGGGTGCAGCAGCGCCAGCAGGGCATACGCGCCGACGCCGATGACAGTGCCCAGCATCCGGTGCAGCCCGCGTTGGAACGCCGCCCTGCGCGCGGCTGCCACGCCGATCACGGCGACCGCCGCGCCGACGATCCAGTAGCTGCGGCCGGGATCCACGATCGTGGCGAGCAGCACCCCGAGCACCGAGACGATGACGACGCGCAGCAGCAGCATCCGCGCGTCGGCATCCAGCGCCGGCCCGGGGAGCAGCTCGCGCAGCGGCCGCGCTCGTCTCGCTCGCACCCGCGGCAGCAGCAGAGGTGTGAGCGCGACCAGGTACGAGAAGACGACGCCTGCGGCGAAGGCCGCGACGTAGACGAGCCGGGCGACAGGGGTCGTGGCGATCACATGCGCGGACAATCCGAACACCAGCACGAAGAACAACGGGCCGGGCGGGCCCAGTCGGAACCCGAACGCCAGTGCCGCGCTGATGACGGCGACGACGATGACGCCGACGCTGACCAGCCACGCCTCGTGGGCGACGAGCACGCCGAGCGCGGCACTGACGATCAGTCCGGCGCCGACGAACGGCAGTACTCTGGCGCGATCGACCACGGGCGAGAATCCCGCGAACAGCACGGTGAAGGCGCCGGAGGCCGCGATGAACCCGAGGACGGGTTGTCCGAGCACCGTCATGAGGGTGATGGGCACGGCGAATGCGAGCGCGGCCTGAAGCCCCAGTTGCCATCGAGGTCCTGGTGACGGGCCGAAGGCGAAGAGACTCACATCTCTATTGTCCTCCCGACGTTCGGCTGCCCCCATCAAGGAGCCGCCACAGTCGCGCCCATTGCTCGGATGTGAGGTCCCGCGGCAGTGCTGTGCGCGCGATCCCCGCCGAGCTCAGTGCCCGATCGACGACCGTCGCGGGATGCCGGTCACCACGGAGGATCTGCCGGATGCCGTTGCCGCGGCTTCGGAACACCGCGCCGACGAAGCGTTCGAACCGCCGTCGATCACGATACGGCAGAAGCGGCGCCGCACGGCGTTCGATCGAGAGGATGCCGCCGTCGACCGCCGGCATGGGGCGGAAGTGCCGGGCGGGAACACGCTCGTGCAGCCGGAACTCGTACCAGGGCCCGGCCTGTGCGGTCATCATGGTCGCGCCTCCCACACCGGCGCGCTTGCGCGCGACCTCCCACTGCGTGAGCAGGATCGCGTGCTGCCATTGCGCGGCCGAGAGCAGGCGGCGCAGCAGCGGCGTCGTCAGATGGAAGGGGAGGTTTCCGACGATCACCGGTCGATCCAACGGCTCGAGCATGGCATCGGCGTGATGGATGCTCGCGCCGTCGATGCCGGCGCGCAGCCGATCGACGCGCCGCGCGTCGATGTCGATCGCACGCAGATCCCTGCCCAACCGAGACAGGTGCCGGGTCAAGGCGCCGTCGCCGGCGCCGATCTCGAGGATCGCACCCTCGGTGGCGGCGGTGAGAGCAGTGAGTCGTTGGAGAGTCGGACGGTGGGTGAGGAAGTTCTGGCCGAGTTCGTGTCGGCCACCGGTATGGGATCGAGGTCGCAAGGTGCGCTCCAGTCGTGAGGAAGGAGCACCCGGCGGGCGGGCGTGCGAGGGCACAGCGAACGCGCCTCCGGGTGCAGGACATCCGGAACGACGACGCGCAGTGGCGTTATCCGACCATCAACGCGCCGTCAGGCGCGGCGGTCGCGGAACGTGAAGCAGCGCGCGTCGAACGACGCGCAAGCGTTTATCAAACCCATGACCGACAGTCTATGGGGCGCTTCAGCGCGCCGCGAGCCACTGCTGGAAGGTCGGCCCGACGAGCAGCGCATCGGTTGCGGGCAGCGCGAACCCCGCGCGCATCCCCTTCATCTGCGCGGTGGGGAGGTTGACGGACGGGATCCACCCGCGGTGTCCTGTCTTACGTGCGAAGTCCTTGATCATCTCGTCGAGCGCCTCCTCGCGCGGACCGGCGATGTCCTGCGCGCGACCCTGCGGATCTCCGGAAGCGAGGGCGGCGAGACGTGCACCGACGTCGCGCGCGGCGATCGGCTGCGTGCGCGCCCGCGGCGCGATGTGCAGCGGGCCGACCTTCGCGCGCTCGAAGATCTGGCCGGCGAACTCGTGGAACTGCGTGGCGCGCTGGATCGTCCAGGGCACCCGTGACGTCTCGAGCACTTTCTCCTGAGCGACCTTGCCCGCGTAGTAGTCGTGAGGCATCCGATCTATCCCGACGATCGACAGCAGGACGAAGTGTCCGACGCCGGCGTCCTCCGCGGCATTGATGAGGTTGCCGCTCGCGGTGGTGAAGAACTCGATCGATTCGTCTGCGCTCATGGTCGTCACGTTCGACGTGTCGATCACGGCGTCGACACCAGTGAGCGCCGCTGCCAGCCCCTTTCCGCTGAGGAGGTCGACTCCCCGCGAGCGAGTGAGCACCACGGCCTCATGCCCGCCGTTTCGCACCGCCTCGACCGTCGGTCCTCCGACGACACCTGTTCCTCCTGCGACGGCGATCCTCATCGTGCGTCCTCCTTCATGTTCTCGATCCTCTGCGCATGCGAACGCGCCCCCGCGGGGCCGGGAAGCATCAGCACGATCCCCAGCAGAAGGCTCCCCCCGAGCCCGATGATGTTGCCGATCACGTCGATGAGCGGCATCCCGCCGAACTGCATCGCGTGGTAGATCAGGTGCGGCAGCCCGAACACCGTCCATGCGACGCCGACGACGCGGCCGGGTTCAGGCCGTCGTGCGAACGCGGCAGCGATGCTCGCAGCGGCGAGTGCAAGGTACAGCGCACCGACGTCTCGGATCAGATGCTCGTTGTACGGTCCGTCGACGGCGATCCATACCCGACCGAGTCCGGGGAATGCGGAATAGAAGGTCGCGGGCCATAGCGCCGCCCACAGCCCCACGAAGATGCCGACGGCTGCGGTCGTGCCCAGCAGGATGGGTCTGAGGGTCATGCTCATACCCTTTCGACGACACGGCCGATCGGAATGTGAGGCGCACGTCACACTTCTGCTCGTCACATCGTCGACTCTGAGGAAGGATGTGACGGATGGACGAGGTCGACGAACTGGAGCAGGAGCGGCGCAGGCTGCTCGCGCTCGCCTACCGCATGCTCGGCACGGTCGCCGATGCGGAGGACGCCGTGCAGGAGACGTACGTCCGTTGGTACCGGCAGTCGGATGCCGATCGCGCGCTGATCGAGAATCCCGCCGCCTGGCTCACCCGTGTCGCGAGCCGCATCTGCCTCGACATGCTGGGATCCGCCCGCGCTCGCCGAGAGCGCTACGTCGGGGAGTGGTTGCCGGAGCCTCTTCCTGGCGAGTCCGCCATCGCAGCCGCCGTGCCCGTCGATCCGCTGGAGCATGTGACCCTGGACGAGTCCGTCAGCGTCGCCCTGATGGTCGTGCTCGAATCGCTCACGCCTGCCGAGCGTGTCGCGTTCGTGCTGCACGACGTGTTCGCCATGCCGTTCTCCGAGATCGCCGAGACGGTGGGAAGGACTCCGGATGCCACTCGCCAGCTCGCGTCCCAGGCGCGCCGACGCATCAGGGAGCGCCGTGCCGGTGCCGCGTCCAGAGAACAGCACGACGCGGTGGCCCGTGCCTTCGCCGCAGCGACGATGACAGGGGAGCTCTCCGCGCTGATCGCCGTTCTGGATCCGAACGTGGTGCTGCGCTCGGACGGCGGCGGGAAGGTCTCTGCCGCCATCCGGCCCGTCGTCGGCGCGGATCGCGTCGCGCGATTCCTGCTCGGCCTCCCGCGACTGAAGCCCACAGCGATCACCGAGCCGACGCTCGCCCCCGAGGGGCTGGCTTTCCTCGTCACGATCGACGGGCGCGCCGATTCGGTCATCTCCGTGGACGTGACGGGGGACCGGATCACAGACGTCTACATCGTCCGCAACCCTGACAAGCTCACCCTCTGGCGCTGAGCCCGCTCGACCGCGCCCGCCTACCGCGGATCAGTCGGCGGCCGGCTCCCGCGGCGGATTGTGCATGAACTCGATCCGGATGCCGCTGTCGTCCTCCACGAACGATGCGTAGTACCGCTCACTGAATCGCGGATAGAGCTTCGGATCGCGAACGGCCGTCCACCCTGCTGCCAGCGCTGTCGCGTGCAGCTGATCGACCTCGTCCCGAGTGCCGACGGCGAACGCGAGGTGCTGCCATCCGACGCGGCCATGCCGGTGCGGCCCCGCCTCGGACTCGCGGGCGGGGAACAGGATCAGTTCGGGTTCGTCATCTCGCTGCCACGACACGGAACCGTCCGCATCGACCCTGGTGAATCCCAGACCGACCATCACCGGATCGAACTGCGAGATGGCGCGGGGGAGGTCGTCGACAGTGATTCCGAGATGATCGAACACGAGCATCTGCCCAGTCTCACCGATCACCGCGAGAACAAGCGAGAGGATGGCGGCCGAGTCTCGCTCAGAACAGTGCCGTAGGAAGCGCGCCCTCGAACTCGAGCAGCCAGCGCTTGGTCACAAGGCCCTGGCCGCTGTCGCCGCCGGAGTAACCGCCCAGCCCGTCGCTGGCGACGACGCGGTGACAGGGAACGATGATCGGCACGGGGTTCGCACCCATGACTGCTCCGACACCGCGGGCGGGGACGCTGGTGCCGCTCCTCGCCGCGAGCTCACCGTACGTGACCGACTCGCCGTGATCGACCGTCTCCGCCAACGCGGTCAGCACCGCATGCGTGACGTCGGTCTGGCGCCCGAGGTCGAAGGGGACATCGAAGCGGGTCAGCCGGCCATCGAAGTAGGCGTGCAATTGCCGCAACGCCTCGACCAGAACCGGATCGTCCGCGGACCCGCTCTCGGGCGGCGGTGCAGACAGCCACGCCACACGTGTGATGGAGTCGCCGTCGCTGAAGACGGTGAGCCGCCCGACGGGCGATTCGATCGTGCCGGACGATGACATATCCCCGACGATAGTCGCACCCGCGGACACGCCGGCGAGTTCCGAGGCCCATCGACGGGTGGGAGATTCGGCGGGGTCAATGCGGGGCGTGGTACTCGACCTCGCCACGCTTCCAGTACCCCTTGACGATGGCGTGGTCCGTATCGACACCCCAGCGCTCGAGCAGAGCCCGCCCGGGCTTGACGATCTGCTGCTCGGCGGCGATGAAGACGAACGGGTCGGGGCCCGCGGCATCCGATTCGGTGAGCCCTTCGAGGAATGCGATCAGCGCCGAGCCGGCCGGCGCATCACCGCGATGGATCCACTCGACCGCGACCGGCGCGCTGATCTCGATCTCGTCGCCGGAGCCGCGTACCTCGATGGCGATTCGGGCCGGCACATCGTCGATGAGTCCTGCGAAACGCCGGATCGCGGGGATAGCCGTCTCGTCGCCGACCAGCAGCCAGGAGTCGGGCCTTCCCTGCAGCACAGCCGATCCGCGTGGTCCGCCGACGCTGATCCGCGAACCGATCGGCGCGCTTGCAGCCCATCGTGCCGCAACGCCCTCGTCGCCGTGCAGGGCGAACTCGACATCGAGCCAGTTCTCGCCCCACGACAGGGGGGTGTACTCGCGGCTGGGTGCGCTGCGCAGCTCCTCGACCGTGTCTGGCATCTCCGCCGGGAAGAACAGTCGCATGTGGTCATCTGCGCCGGGGGAGTCGAACCCTCTCAGGTCGTCGCCCTCCAGGCGCACGCGCACGTAGTTCGGAGCCAGGTGCTCCCGTGCGGCGAGGATGACGTTGCGGAACCGCAATTCGTTCATCCGACGGTCGATGGAGAAGGGCGGAATCGACGACGTCATAAAGTTAGGCTAACCTACCTTGAGGCAGGTAAGGGCACCCTAACTCGAGTTGCCGGCTTGCCGATTCCCCGACCCCACAGCAAGGAGATTCCATGTCATCGCGCCGGCCCTTCGCCGTAGCATCCCTCGTTCTCGTATCCGCCGTAGCCCTCGCCGCCTGCGCTCCTGGTGCCGCAGAAGCCGGCGCGGAGGGCGACGCAACCGCCGAGGCGTCGACGGTCTCGTACAGCTGGGAACGCAACACCGCCGGGGAGGACGAAGAACCCGAGTACGTCACCGAGACCGTGGAAGTGCCGAAGAATCCGGAGAAGATCGTCGCATTCGAGATGGCGACCGTCGACACGATCGGCGCGCTGGGCGGCGAGGTCGCTGGCGCACCCGTCGAGTTCGTGCCGGACTATCTGCAGGATGCGCTTGCCGACGACGCGTTCAACGCGGGCACGCTCTTCGAAGCGGACCTCATCGAGATCGAGGCGCAGCAGCCAGACCTCATCATCATCGGCGGACGCTCATCCGGCCTGTATGAGGACCTCTCAGCGATCGCTCCGACGATCGACCTGGGAATCTCGGGCACATTCATAGAAACACTCGAGCGCAACGTGACCTTGTTGGGCGAGGTGCTCGGCGCCGAGGACGAAGCGGAGACGGCGCTCGCCGACCTCGAGGTCGGCATCGACGAGGCGAAGGAAGCGACGGCAGCGGCGGGCAACGGCCTGGGACTGATGGTCTCGGGAGGACAACTCAACGCGATGGCGCCCGCAGGTGAGGATGCCGGAAGTGCGAACGTGCGCGGAGGCCTGATCTACGATGTCTTCGGCGTCGAGCCGGTCGTCGACGACGTGGCCTCGGCCACGCACGGCGAACCGATCTCGTTCGAGTTCCTTCTCGAGATCGACCCCGACACGCTCTGGGTGGTCGACCGCGATGCGGCGACGGGTGAGTCGTCGACCGCGGCCGAGCAGGTGCTCGACAACGACATCGTCGCTCAGACGAGTGCAGCGAAGAACGATCGCGTCGTCTACCTCGACCCGGTGCCCTGGTACATCGTCTACGGCGGGATCGAGACCACCCAGCTGCTAATCGACGACGTCATGCAGATCGCGAAGTGACGTTGCCGTCACCAGCGTGACTCGCATTGCCGCCGCATCGATCGGCACCCCTGCCCGGATCCGCCCACCGCGGCGCTGGGTGGGGGTGCTGATCGGCGTGCTTCTCGTCCTCTTCGCGGCCGGGAGCCTGTTCATCGGGGTCTCGGACGTCTCGCCGATCGCCCTGATCGCCGGCGGCGCAGACAGCGACGCGACCTATCTGCTGGTCGTCAGCCGGATTCCACGCACGGTCGCAGTGATCCTCGTGGGCGCCTCGCTGGGGATCGCGGGACTGATCATGCAGATGCTCGTGCGCAACAAGTTCGTCGAGCCGGGGACAACCGGCGTGAGCGAGTTCGCCACGCTCGGGATGCTGGTCACGATGATCTTCTGGCCGGGCATGGCCGTCATGGGCAAGATGAGCGTCGCAGCAGCATTCGGGCTCATCGGCACCTGGGTGTTTCTGCAGGTCGTCAAAGCCGTGCCGGTTCGTCAGCTCGTGCTGGTGCCGCTCGTGGGAATCATGCTCGGCGGTGTCGTGGGCGCAGTGACGACGTTCTTCGCCTACCGGCTCGACCTGCTTCAGTCGCTCGGGCAGTGGTCGCAGGGGAGCTTCTCCACAGTCATGCAGGGACGTTACGAGTTCGTCTGGATCGCCGGAGCCATGGTCGTGATCGCCTGGTTCGCGGCCGATAGGTTCAGCGTGATCGGCCTGGGCGAGGAGTTCGCCACGAATCTCGGACTCGACTACCGACGCGTGGTCGCGATCGGAATGATCATCATCGCGATCATCACCGCGGCGGTCCTGGTCACAGCAGGGATGCTGCCGTTTCTCGGGCTCGTCGTCCCGAACATCGTCAGTCTCATCATCGGTGACAACGTGCGCCGCTCGATCCCCTGGGTGGCGGGCCTGGGCGCTGTTTTCGTGCTGGCATGCGACATCGTCGCCCGCGTCGTCCGGTTCCCTTACGAGATCCCGCTCTCCGTGATCGTCGGCGTCGTGGGTGCCGGGCTCTTCCTCTGGCTGCTGCTGCGAAGGAGGAGCCGTGCCCACTGATGTCACGGTCCGTCCATCGATGATCGCGACGCTCTGGTCGCGATCGAGTGTCCGCGTCGCCCTGCTCGGCGCCGTGGTGCTCGTGCTCATCGCCGTGTATCTGTTCACGGACGTACCCGGCTCGATCTGGTTCGCACTGCGCATCCGCACTCTGACGGTCGCAGCCATGATCGTCGTCGCGGTCGCAATCGGAGTCTCCACCGTCGTGTTCCACACGATCACGCAGAACCGCATCCTGACGCCGTCGATCATGGGCTTCGATGCGTTCTACGTGCTGATCTCGACGATCATCGTCTTCTTCTTCGGATCCGCATCGTTCCTGCGGGCGAACGAGCTCACGCTCTGGAGTGTTCAGCTGCTCGTGATGGTCGCGTTCAGCGTCGCGCTGTTCACCTGGATGTTCGGCGGCAGACACCGCTCCATTCACCTGATGCTGCTGGTCGGCATCGTGCTCGGGGTGTTCTTCCGCAGTTTCACGGAATGGATGCAGCGGATGCTGGATCCGCTCGATTTCCAGATCCTGTCGGACGCGATGTTCGCCTCGCTCACCCGACCCGACCCGATGCTTCTGCTGTTCACCGCGACCCTGATCATCGGCTCGTGCGTCGCGCTCGTCCCGCTCGTGCGGCGGCTGGACGTGCTGACGCTCGGCGAGCCGGCGGCGATAGGACTCGGCATCGACCACAGACGGCTGGTGATGACGCTGTTCCTCCTGGTGTCGATCATGGTCGCGGCATCCACCGCGCTCGTCGGCCCCATCCTGTTCTTCGGTCTCATCGTCGCCAACCTCGCGTACTCCTACGTCGGCACGTTCCGCCACGCGTGGACACTGCCCACCGCGGCGCTGATCGGCGTCATGTGCCTGCTGGGCGGCCAGCTCGTGCTGGAGCAGGTGTTCGCCTTCGGCGGGAGCCTGTCGATGATCATCGAGTTCGCGGGCGGTTTGTTCTTCCTCTACCTGGTCCTCAGAAAGGGGGCGCGATGATCGCGCTCGACGGCGCCACGAAGCGCTACGGCTCCCAGACCGTGCTCGACGACGTCTCGATCGTGCTCGGCGATGAAGGCGTGACCGCGCTGATCGGACCCAACGGCGCGGGGAAGTCGACCATGTTCGGACTGATCGGGCGGCTCATCAAGCCGGACGCCGGAACCGTCACGGTGGATGACCTGGACGTGGCCATCGCACCATCGCACGAGCTGGCGAAGACCCTGGCGGTGCTCCGACAGGACAATCACATCGCTGCGCGGCTCACCGTGCACGATCTCGTCGAGTTCGGGCGCTTCCCGCACTCGAAGGGTCGGCTGACGATGGGCGACCGGACGCATATCGACCGAGCGATCTCGTACCTCGATCTGGACGCGTACCGTGGCCGGTTCCTCGACGAGCTGTCGGGCGGTCAGAGGCAGCGCGCGTTCATCGCCATGGTGCTCGCACAGGACACGAAGTACGTCCTGCTGGACGAACCGCTGAACAATCTCGACCTCAAGCACATGACCGAGATCATGCGTCTGATCCGGCGGATGGCTGATGAACTGGGCAAGCACGTCATCGTGGTGCTGCACGACATCAACTTCGCGGCGACCTACGCAGATCGCATCGTGGCCATGCGCGACGGCCGGATCGTGGCGGATGCCACGGCGAGCGAGATCATGCGGTCGGAGGTACTAGAGGAGGTCTACGGAACGACCGTGGACGTGCGGGAGATCGACGGACAGCGCATAGCGCTGTACTACA
>Ga0308157_10003351_pt1 | contig 23513 bp, 18 predicted proteins | sample PhyBR1_FD_201035 | JGI IMG/M metagenome (GOLD analysis project Ga0308157, IMG submission 201035) | Phyllosphere microbial communities from UC Gill Tract Community Farm, Albany, California, United States - DLSLB.R1 | ecosystem: Host-associated > Plants > Phyllosphere > Unclassified | place: USA...
CCTGCCGTTTGTCGTCAACCAATGCCTGTATGAGATGCTCAACAGCGCCAACCAGGCCTGGACCATGTACCCGGGCCTGTCGCATGGCGCCTACGAAGCCCTGCATGCGCATGGCACGGAGGCGCAAAAGCAGCTGTACCTGCCCAAGCTGACCAGCGGCGAATGGACCGGCTCGATGTGCCTGACCGAAGCCCACTGCGGCACCGACCTGGGCCTGCTGCGCACCAAGGCCGAGCCTCTGCCCGATGGCAGCTACAAGCTCACGGGCAACAAGATCTTCATCAGCGCCGGCGAGCATGACTTCACCAGCAACATCGTGCACCTGGTGCTTGCGCGCCTGCCCGATGCGCCCGTGGGCTCCAAGGGTATCAGCCTGTTTGTCGTGCCCAAGTTCCTGGTCAATGCCGACGGCAGCCTGGGCGAGCGCAATCCGATCTTTTGCGGCGGGCTGGAGCACAAGATGGGCATCCATGGCAATGCCACGGCCCAGCTCAACCTCGACGGCGCCGTCGGCACGCTGGTCGGCCAGCCCAACAAGGGCCTGGCGGCGATGTTCGTGATGATGAATGCCGCGCGCCTGGGCGTGGGCAACCAGTCGCTGGGCCTGACCGAAGTCGCGTTCCAGAACGCGCTGGCCTATGCCAAGGACCGCCTGCAGATGCGCAGCCTGTCGGGCACCAAGGCCAAGGACAAGCCCGCCGACCCCATCATAGTCCACCCCGATGTGCGCCGCATGCTGCTCACGGCCAAGGCCTATGCCGAAGGCGGTCGCGCGCTGTCGACATTCTGCTCGGTGCTGATCGACAAGGAGCTGCACCACCCCGACGAGAAAGTGCGCAAGGACAGCGCCGAGCTGGTCGCGCTGCTCACGCCCATCGTCAAGGCGTTCATCACCGACAACGGCTGGACCGCGACCACGCTGAGCCAGCAGGTCTACGGCGGCCACGGCTTCATCAAGGAATGGGGCATGGAGCAGTTCGTGCGCGATGCGCGCATCAATATGATCTATGAAGGCACGAACGGCATCCAGGCGCTCGACCTGCTGGGCCGCAAGGTGCTGGGCAACCAGGGCGCGACGCTCAGGAAGTTCGGCAAGCTCGTGGGGCGTCTGGTCGAGGAAGAGGGCGTCAACGAGAAGATGGCCGAATTCATCAATCCGATCGCGGTGCTGGGCGAGCAGATGACCAAGTTCACCACCGAAATCGGCTTCAAGGGCATGCAGAACCCCGATGAAGTCGGCGCGGCGTCGGTCGACTACCTGCGCGTTGCCGGCCACCTGGTGTTCGGCTACCTGTTTGCGCGCATGGCCCAGGTGGCGCTGCGCGAAATCGCCCAGGGCAATTCCGACCCTTTCTATCTGGCCAAGCTGCAGACCGCGCGCTTTTACTTCGCCAAGCTGTTCCCCGAGACCGCGACGCTGATGCGCACCGCGCGCGCCGGCAGCCGGGTGCTGATGGACACCGACGCCGCGCTGGCCTGAAGCGAGCCTGCGGACCCCTTGCCTTTTTCTTCCAGGAGGTGCCTATGTTCAAAGCCCTTGCCGCCATGGTCTGCATGGCCATCACCGCGCCCGCCTGGGCGCAGATGACGCCCGTGGGCCTGTGGAAATCGGTCGATGACAAGACCGGCGAGCCGAAGTCGGAGATCCGCATCACCGACCAGGGCGGCGTGCTCAGCGGTCGCGTCGAGAAGCTGCTGCGCAAGGGCGCGGACCCCGCGGCACTCTGCACGGCCTGCAGCGACGAGCGCAAGGACCAGCCCATGGTCGGGCTGGAAATCATCCGCGGCGCGAAGAAGGCCGAAGGCAAGGAAGTCTGGGAAGACGGCAAGATCCTCGACCCCGAGTCCGGCAAGTCGTACACGCTGCGCCTCACGCCCACCGACAGCGGCAGCAAGCTCGATGTGCGCGGCTCGATAGGGCCGTTCGGCCGCACGCAAACCTGGGTGCGCGTGCAGTAAGTCTTCAGCTTCAAGGCCCCGTCCGCGCCGCGGGCGGGCGCATTACATGGAACCCAAGATGTCTCGATTTCCTGTGAAGAAAGTCGCCGTGCTCGGCGCCGGAGTGATGGGCGCGCAGATTGCCGCCCATCTGGTCAACGTCAAGGTGCCGGTCATTTTGTTTGACCTGCCCGCCAAAGAGGGATCGAAGAACGGCATTGCCGAAAAGGCCATTGCCAATCTGAAGAAACTCAAGCCTTCGCCGCTGGGCTTGGCCGCCGACGCCGACCTGATTGAGCCCGCCAACTACGAAGAGCACATGAAGCTGCTCAAGGGCTGCGATCTGATCATCGAGGCCATTGCCGAGCGCATGGACTGGAAGACCGACCTGTATCACAAGATCGCGCCGTTTGTCGCCAAGCACGCCATCGTCGCCAGCAACACCTCGGGCCTGTCCATCACCCAGTTGGGCGAAGCCCTGCCCGAAGCCATGCGCGCGCGCTTTTGCGGCATCCACTTCTTCAATCCGCCGCGCTACATGCAGCTGGTGGAGCTGATTGCCACGCCCGGCACCGACGCCGGCGTGGTGGACCAGCTTGAAGCCTTCGTGACCAGCACGCTGGGCAAGGGCGTGGTGCGCGCCAAGGACACGCCCAACTTCATCGCCAATCGCATAGGCATTGCCGGCATGCTCGCGACCATGAAGGAAGTCGAGAACCACGGCTTGACCTATGACGTGGTCGACGACCTCACGGGCAAGAAGCTGGGCCGCGCCTCGAGCGGCACCTTCCGCACGGCCGACGTCGTGGGGCTGGACACCATGGCCCATGTGGTCAAGACGCTGCAGGACAGCCTGACTGCCGACACCGACCCGTTCTACGACAGCTATGCGACGCCGCCAGTGCTGAAAAAACTGCTGGAACTGGGCCAGCTGGGCCAGAAATCGGGCGCGGGCTTCTACAAGAAGGTCGGCCGCGACATCCTGCGCTTCGAGCTTGAAAGCGAAGACTATGTGCCCGGCGGACACAAGGCCGACGAGGTCTATGCACGCATGCTGAAAAAACCCGCGGCCCAGCGTCTCAAGCTCCTGCGCAACGCCGAGGGCGCGGCCGGTCGCTTCCTCTGGGCCATCCTGCGCAACAGCTTCCACTATGCAGCCGTGCATCTGGAAAGCATTGCCGAGAGCGCGCGCGACGTCGACCAGGCCATGCGCTGGGGTTTTGGCATGCGCCAGGGACCGTTCGAGCTGTGGCAGGAGGCCGGCTGGCTTGAGGTCGCGAAGATGGTCCAGGAAGACATCGATGCCGGCAAGGCATTGAGCCGCGCACCGCTGCCGGCCTGGGTGTTCGAAGGCCCGGTGGCCGAGGCCGGCGGCGTGCACACCGCCGAAGGCTCGTGGAGCCCGGCGCGCAAGGCCTTTGTCGCGCGCCGCGCGCTGCCGGTCTACGCGCGCCAGCTGTTTCCCGAGCGCCTGCTGGGCGAGACAGGCGAGGGCTTCGAGACCGCGGGCACGACGATCAGCGAAACCGATGCGCTGCGCGTCTGGACGCTGGATGCGGCCGGCTCAGGTGCGGCCGAAGGCGAGGCCCGGGTGCTGATTGCCAGCATCAAGAACAAGATGCATGCCATCAGCCCCGCCGTGATGGAAGGGCTGATGGAAGCGCTGGAACTGGCCGAGGCCGAATACGCGGCCATGGTCATCTGGTCGGGCGACGCGCCGTTCAGCGTGGGTGCCGACCTGCAGGCAACGATGCCGGCGTTTGTTGTCGGCGGCGCCGACGCCGTGGAAAGCATAGAGCAGGAGCTGCAGCAACTGATGCTGCGCCTGCGTTATGCGCAGGTGCCGGTGGTGGCCGGCATCCACGGCATGGCGCTGGGCGGCGGCTGCGAGCTGGCCGTGCATTGCGCGCGCCGCGTGGCGCACATGGAAAGCTATATCGGCCTGGTTGAAGTCGGCGTGGGCCTGGTGCCGGGCGCGGGCGGCCTGACCTATATCGCGCGGCGCGCGGCAGAGAATGCGGCGACTTCGACAGGCAAGGACCTGCTGCCGTTCCTCACCGAAGGCTTCACGGCCGCGGCCATGGCCAAGGTGGGAACGAGCGCGCTGGAATCGCGCCAGCTGGGCTATCTGCTCGACAGCGACCTGATCGTCGCCCACAAGGACGAGGTGCTGTTTGTCGCGCTCAATGAAGCCCGGGCGCTGGCCGCGGGCGGCTGGCGCGCGCCGCACAAGCGGCTGTTCCCGGTTGCCGGGCGCAGCGGCATTGCGACCATACGCGGCTCGCTGGTCAACATGCGCGATGGCGGCTTCATCAGCGACCATGACCAGACCATCGCGACGCTGATTGCCGAAGTGGTCTGCGGCGGCGACGTCGACGCGGGCACGCTGGTCAGCGAGGAATATCTGATGCAGCTGGAGCGCAAGGCGTTCTGCGGGCTGATTGCCCATCCCAAGAGCCAGGAGCGCATCCTGGGCATGCTGTCGACCGGCAAACCCCTGCGCAATTGAATGCACCCCCTGAGCGGCTGTCGCCGGATGGCCGGCCCCGCTTCCCCCTCTCAACCTCCGGTGGAGGGGGGCGCCCGGCCAGGGACGACACCATCGCTGCGGGGCGGCCCTTGCTCGGTGTCCCTGAGATGGTGCACGCCAGTTTCAAAGGTTATGCACAGCTGATACGTTGAAGGAATTGAACATGAAACAGATCCAGGACGCCTATATCGTTGCCGCGACGCGCACGCCCATCGGTCGTTCGCACAAGGGCTTTTTCCGCAACTACCGGCCCGACGACCTGCTGGCGCGGACGCTCAAGAGCGCGCTGGCCCAGGTGCCGGGGCTGGACCCAGCAAGCATCGAAGACATTGTCTGCGGCTGCGCGATTCCCGAAGCCCAGCAGGGCTTGAACGTGGCGCGCATCGCCGCCGTGCTGGCCGGCCTGCCGACCAGCGTCGGCGGCATCACCGTCAACCGCTTCTGCGCCTCGGGTTTGTCGGCCGTGCAGATGGCGGCCGACCGCATCCGCGTGGGTGAAGCGGATGTGATGATTGCCGCGGGCGTCGAAAGCATGAGCATGGTGCCCATGATGGGCAATGCGCCCAGCCTGTCGCCCAGCATCTTCGATCGCGACGGGGACGTGGGCATTGCCTATGGCATGGGCCTGACGGCCGAGAAGGTCGCGCAGCAGTGGAAAGTGAACCGCGAAGCGCAGGATGCGTTTGCTCTGGCATCGCACCAGAAAGCGCTTGCGGCCCAGGCCGCGGGAGCGTTTGCCGACGAGATCACGCCAATCGAAGTCACCGACCGGGCGCTTGACCTCGCGACCGGCGAGATTGCCCTCAATACCCGCACGGTGTCGCTCGATGAAGGCGCGCGTCCCGACACCAGCCTCGAAGGCCTGGCCAAGCTGCGCACGGTGTTTGCGGCGCGCGGCTCGGTGACGGCCGGCAACAGCTCGCAGACCAGCGACGGCGCGGGCGCGTTGATCCTGGCCAGCGAATCGGCAATCCAGCGCTACGGCCTGACGCCGCTGGCGCGCTTCGTGAGCTTTGCAAGCAAGGGCGTGCCGCCGGCCATCATGGGCATAGGGCCTATCGAGGCGATTCCCGCAGCGCTGCGCTATGCGGGCCTGAACCAGCAGGACATCGACTGGTTCGAGCTCAACGAAGCCTTTGCCGCGCAGTCGCTGGCCGTGATCAACACATTGGGCCTGGATGCGTCCAAGGTCAACCCCATGGGCGGCGCGATCGCGCTGGGCCATCCGCTGGGCGCGACCGGCGCCATCCGCGCGGCCACGGTGGTGCACGCGCTGCGCCGCAACCATCTCAAATACGGCATGGTGACGATGTGCGTGGGCATGGGCCAGGGGGCGGCGGGTATCTTCGAGCGAGTGTGAAATATGTCGCCCCCACGCTTGCTCGCTTTGCGTAGCTGCGCTGCTCCCCAAGGGGGCCCTCGCCGCCTTGGGGCGGCCCGGCGGCGGCTCGCACAGTCACCCAAACGACCGCCTTCGCGCGGTTTGCACATCACACTGGCTCCATGACCATGACCCATCCTCTTGATTTGGCAGTGCAACTGCAGCCCGTGTCCCCGGGGCAACTCGAAGGGCAGACCAGCCCTGATTACTGGAACATGGTGGGACCGTTTGGCGGCATTACCGCCGCCACGCTGGTCAAGGCGGTGATGGACCACCCGCAGCGGCTGGGCGAGCCGCTGTCGCTGACGGTGAACTACGCGGGCGCACTCACGGCCGGCGCGTTCACGCTGCAGGTCACGCCGGTGCGCACCAACCGTTCCACCCAGCACTGGACGCTGTCGGTGCTGCAGACCGATGCCGAAGGCGAGCTCGTGGTCACCACCACGGCCACCGTGGTGACGGCGCTGCGCCGCGAGACCTGGAGCATTTCCGACGAACCCATGCCCGAGGTGGCCGCACCCGGCGACATGCAGCGCATTGCGCCGGGCTTTGGCGTCGAGTGGCTGTCGCGTTACGAGATGCGGCCCGTGCAGGGCGCGCTGCCCCGGGACTGGAACGGCGCGGAGGCGCCCAGCCTGTCGCAGCTGTGGATGCGCGATGATCCGCCGAGGCCGCTGGATTTTTGCGCGCTGGCCGCGCTGGCCGATGTATTCTTCCCGCGCGTCTGGTTGCGGCGCGCGCGCCAGGTGCCCGCGGGCACGGTGTCGATCACGGTTTACTTTCACGCCAGTCAGGCACAGTTGCAGACCACCGGCACGGGCTATGTACTGGGCCAGGCGCGCGGCCAGGAATTTCGCAACGGCTTTTTCGACCAGACAGCCCAGCTGTGGAACGAGGCCGGCTACCTGCTTGCAACCAGCCATCAGATTGTCTATTTCAAGGAATGATCCACGCCATGACGGTTACCACCACCTCCGATATTCTTGTGCACACCGAAGACGGTGTCTGCACGCTCACGTTCAACCGGGTCGCGAAGAAGAACTCGATCACCCAGGCGATGTATGGCGCAATGGCCGATGCGCTGACCGCCGCGCGTGACGACGCCGCTGTGCGCGTGGTGGTGTTCCAGGGCGATCTGGCGATCTTCAGCGCGGGCAACGATCTGGGCGACTTCCTCAACGCCTCCGCCAACAGCCTTGGCGGCGAAACGCCCGTGATGCGCTTCATGTACCAGCTTGCCGACTTTCCCAAGCCGGTGATTGCCGCGGTCTGTGGCCCGGCCGTGGGCATTGGCACGACGCTGCTGCTGCATTGCGACCTGGTCTACGCGGGCGACAATGCGGCGTTCTCGCTGCCTTTCGTGAACCTGGGCCTGTGCCCCGAGTTCAGCTCCAGCCTGCTGCTGCCCCAGCTCATGGGCTACCACCGTGCGGCCGAGGCCCTGCTGCTGGGCGAGCCCTTCCTGGCCGAAGCCGCGCTGGAAGTGGGCCTGGTCAACCGCGTGGTGCCGCCCAGCGAATGCAATGCGCTGGCCCAGCGCCAGGCGCGCAAGCTTGCGGCCAAGCCGCTTTCGGCACTGATGGAATCAAAGAGGCTGATGAAGTCGGGCCAGGCCGCCACGGTGCGCACCCGCATGGCCCAGGAAGGCGAAAGCTTCGGCCGCATGCTGCACGAGCCCGCGGCGCGCGAAGCGGTTTCGGCCTTCATGGAAAAGCGCCACCCCGACTTTTCGCGCGTCTGAAGGCGATTCGTTCAGGGTGCTTGCGGGCCGCGCGAGCACTGCGGCGCGGCGGCTTTCCTGCCGCGCGCTGCGCCCGTCCCAACACCTGATTTGCTGGGGAACCGGGCCGTGGGGCCTGATGCCTGTCCCTATGACACGACTTGCCGCCTTTCAGCGGCAGAGTTCCTGCCCAGTTGCCACGCCAGAATGTCCTGACAATTTTTTCCTGATCCAGGAAGCCAGGGCGATGAACAGCAAGAACAATATGAGGTCAAAGGAGACATTCAATGCAAACAGGTGCTTTGCCAGGTCTCTGTATCCTTCTCCCAGAAATGAAATGTATAACTGCGACAGGGCAAATGAAGACAGGAACAGCATGAGCTTGGCGTAGTCGCTTTTCCTGAAGAATATTGAAAATATGAAAATTAAAAACAACAAAATCAATTTCTTGTCAAGAAATATAATATCCTTGGCATTTTTGATTTTTTGGAATATGTCGCTCTTGTCCACAACAATCTTCTCGTTGTAATAGACATGGAAGTAGTTCTCGCGCACCTGCCGGTTGATCGCCTGATCGGTCAGCAGGGAGAAAAGATCCATGGGATTTTTCAGGAAATAAAGTATTATTTTCTTGTGTGAAGAGTGGGGGTGTTTTGCAATGCATTCCTGCCCAATGTCGGTTCCCACTGCGCCGCGATCCACATCAAACTTGTGTCCCCATGCATCAACCCCTATGCAGTCGGGATCTGCCGCTTCGTCTATGTTCTTGCCATTCATCTTTTGGTATTGATACAAGCCAAAATATTCAGAATGGTATTTGTTCAGGTTGACCGCTTCGGTAGAAGAAAATGCGGTATAGGCGGCAATGATCTGAACAATGATCAAAAGTATAGACTTCTTCAGGATTCCTTCTCTGGAAAATAGAAAATAGAAAAACAAGGCCAGTGTTGGCAGATAGAAGAATTGGCTTTTTGCCGTGGCTATGATCAGGATGGAGAGCAAGGAGAGAAAGAATCCTTTCATCGATCCGCTCAGGAAGCCAATCAGAAGCAATGGCAGAAATATCAGCACTACCTGTTCCTGGTAAAAGGAAGAGAAAATTCCCAGATTTGCCGATGACAGCAGCGGAAGTGATGCCAGAATGAAAACTGCCAGACTCAATAGATTCTTTTCCTTGAAGTAAAAAGAATATATCTGGAAGAGAACAATGATGTAGGAAATTTTCAGCGCTGTCGCAAGAATCTTTATATTGAATATTTCTGAAAAGAATCTTGTCAGCCATGTCAGCCCATATAGCATTACTGTATAGGAGCTGAAGTATTCAAATCTGGAAAACTGATCTTTTATTTCCAGCAGATGGAAGTTGCTTCTTTGCGTGGGAAGATGATAGTTCAATATCCCGGAAACCACTCTGGGATAGTCGCCCGTGTCGATGTAGTAATAGTTCATGGTCTCCGCGACCATGAACGAGAGAAAGGCAATGAATCCAACAAGGAATAGTTTTCTGTTGGATGGAAATAGGGTGCAGAAAGCGGCTTTCATGGGCTATATGTGGTTTTCATTCCCTGGATTGAAGCACCTCGGAAACTATGTATCGCGGTCTTTTCTTTGACTCCATGTATATTCTTCCAACATATTCCCCCAGTACCCCGATTCCAATCAATTGGACGCCGCCAAGAAAAAGCAATGAGACCATGATGGATGAGTATCCGGACACACTGTTTCCAAACAGAAGCTTGTCGATGATGATGGCTATGGCATAGAGAAAGGAGCATAAGGAGATCAGCAACCCTATGTAGGTCCATATCTTCAGCGGTACCGTGGAGAAGGAGGTGATGCCTTCGACAGCCAGATTCCAGAGCTTCCATGCATTGAATTTGGTATCGCCTATCACCCGTTTTTCCCTGGTGTATTCGACAATCTCCGTCTTGAAGCCGACCCAGCTCAATATGCCCTTCATGAAAAGCTGAGTCTCTTCCAGCTGGATGATTTCATCGACCACCTTGCGGCTCATCAGTCGGAAGTCACCCACGTTGCTTTCGATTTTTGGTTTGGATATCTTATTGTGCACCCAATAGAAAGCTTCTGCGGTCCTGCGCTTCATCCAGCTGTCCGAAACCCTGTCGACTCGTTTTGCCAATACCACTTCGGCACCATTGAGGTACTTTTCAATGAGCCGGGGAATGACTTCAACAGGATCCTGCAGATCCACGTCGATGGGGATGACGACATCTCCTTGCGCATGCTGAAGCCCGGCGAAAAGCGCTGGCTCCTTGCCGAAATTTCGGGAGAAATTGATCAGCTTTATATTGTGTTCATCTTGCAGGATCTTCTTCACAATCTGAGCAGTGTCATCCGTGCTTCCATCATTCACGAATATGATTTCCATCTCATATGCGGCCAGTTCCTGGTTGGTCTTGATGGCCTGGTGAAATATTGGAACAGCATCTTCTTCATTGAAGACGGGAACCACCAAAGAAATGATCATTGCACACCCCGCTCTTTGAACAGAAAATTTGAGAATAAAAATCCGATGCTCAGACTCAGTGAGCAATGCAGTATGAAAGTAAAAATAGGGGCAATGCTTAAATAATCACAAAAATATCCAACAAAATAACTAAGTCCGCCCATGAAAAACAAGAAGAAGAAATATTTTGATTTCCTGGGTGCGGCTTTGAACGTGAATTTTGCATTGGCAAAGAAGGAGAAAGATGCGGAAACAAAAAAGGCAATCAAATTGGCCAGTGATTGACTCAGGAGTATTGTTCCCAGGAAGAAGATGATGGCATGAACCAAAGTATTTGCAACACCGATCGTTACATACTTGACGAATAAATATCTCAGATGCATATTTTCAAGCGGTCAATAAGTCTGCGGCCAGACCGCAGGGAGGCTGGGCGCCCGTCGATCTTGGGCCTGGCCCAAGGGCTGACCCGCTGTGCGTGGTCCCAGGCAGCAGCGCGATTCCGCTGGGGTGCAAGGCCGGCCGCGGCCAAGCAAGAAAACCGGCGATGCGCTGATCCGCATGCAGCCACACGCCATGCCGTGCATGGACTTCACTGGCGCATAGGACGGCAGGTCGAGCATTACGACTTTGCTGTTTCGGCCGTGCTTTCCCCGGCAGGCCAGCGCTGAGGGCCTTGCGCCGCGAAGCTCCGCGGCCCGGCCCGCAGGCCGCCGCGCATGGTGGCCGCGGCCCATGCGCTGCACGTTCGCAGCCAGACTGTCGGCAGCAGATTTAGCGCCTATAAAAGCTGCGTCACCCGTAACAAAAAACATAGAAACTCTATTCTTGCGAGGATGCGATTATCCCAGGCAATGCAAAACGCTGATTTCGCGGGCAAGGAGGATATATCCCCCCTTCCGGCACCACACATGATTCGCACACCACGCGCTTATCCTGGGGCTGGCGGAAGGAACGACGCTGCGGGCAGGATCATGGGCGTTGCTGCAGACCGACCTACTGTGGTCAAGCTGCTGTATGGACATGTCTCCAGCGCGCGTGTTGGAGCCTGCGGCAGCAAAATACCCTGAAAGGGCGGTGCGCATGACTGCTGAAGTACGGGAATGGCCGTCCGGCCAGGTCATCAGAGCTGTGTAATCAAGAAACGCTTGCAAGCAGATGCATCAATCGAGGGGATTGGTTACTTTTATTGCGAGATGAAGGCGTTTGTTGCCAGGATGGAGCTCTAGCATGTACGCTTTCCAAGGAGAGACCATGGCCGTGCAGAACCCGTTTTTTGGCAAGCGTGAGAACGACAGCTTCACCCCCCGCAGCCCCGCCACCGGTGTGGCAACGTCCAGCAGCTTTGGCACCAGCCAGCCCGCAGGCCAGAGCAGCGCAAGCGCGGTGTCGGGCAATGCCGCCGCGGCTGCTGTGGCCCCCAGTCAGGGCGGCAGCCGGCTGATCGTCGGCCCCAACATCAAGCTCAAGGGCGTGGAGATCACCGATTGCGATACGCTGGTTGTCGAAGGCACGGTGGAAGCCACGATGGATTCGCGCGTGATCGAGATTGCCGAGCAGGGTGCATTCCACGGCACGGCCGAAATCGATGTCGCGGAAATCCGCGGCGTGTTCGACGGTACGCTGATCGTGCGCCAGAAACTCGTCATTTATGGCACGGGCAAGGTCAGCGGCAAGATCCGCTACGGCAAGGTGGTGATCGAAGAGGGCGGTGAGCTCACGGGCCAGATCGAGGCGGGCTCGCCCGGCAAGACCCCGGCATTGGCGCCCAGCAGCAGCACGCTGAGCACCAACGTGGTGCGCGATGCGGTGGGCAGTGTGACCGCCTGAACTGGTTGAACGGCTGGGACACGGCTTTCTGCCAGCGCCGCCTTTGCGCGCAATTCATGCCTTGCCGGGCGTCGCGGCGGCGCACCATGCGCCCGTCTGTCGAGACCGGCCTGGGCTGGCGTCCCGCTGCGCCGACACTTGAAAGGACAGGGCAGCATGAAAAATGCCGGCCCGTCATCAGGTGTGCGCTTGCCTCGCTTCAATTTTTCAAGCGGGTGGCTGCGGCGTTGAGAACGCGGTGGGGCAAATGTTAAAATCCTGCGCTTTTGCACGTTTTTCCGCATGCCGAGCGATGACATGTGGTCGCAAGCAGCGCAGCCCCTACGAATCTTGCCCTCAAAGTACGGACTCTGCGCGTCTTCCCGGCATCAGGCAGTTTGAAAAATTCGAACTGGTTGATCGTGCCGGGAATTTCGCATCAATTTTCGGTGCAGGTCCGTCGTTTTTGAGTAGAAAGCCGCATGAATATTTTGATCACTGGTGGTGCCGGCTATATCGGTTCACATACTTGCGTTGAATTGCTCAACGCGGGCCATGGTATCGTTGTTTTCGATAATTTTTCCAACAGCCATCCCAAGGCTCTGGACCGGGTCGCCGAGATCGCACAGAAGTCTTTTCCCATAGTCAAGGGCGATATTCGTGATCAGGCGGCGCTGGAGGCCGCGATCACGCAGCACTCCTGCGACGCGGTCATTCACTTTGCCGGTCTCAAGGCCGTGGGTGAATCCGTGGAAAAACCGCTGGATTATTTCGAAAACAATGTGGTCGGCACGCTTAGCCTGCTGCGAGCGATGCAATCCACCGGCGTGAAGACGCTGGTCTTCAGTTCCTCGGCCACCGTCTACGGCCAGCCCCGACAGCTGCCGCTGACCGAAGACCATCCACTTTCAGCGACCAATCCCTACGGCCGCACCAAGTTGATGGTCGAGGACATTCTGCGTGACCTCTACCGTGCCGATCCCTCGTGGCGCATCGGCATACTGCGCTACTTCAATCCCGTGGGCGCGCATTCCAGCGGCCTGATAGGCGAGGATCCGCAAGGCCTGCCGAACAATCTGATGCCCTACCTGGCCCAGGTCGCCGTAGGCCGGCGCGAGCACCTGAGCGTGCTGGGCGCGGACTACGACACGCCCGATGGCACCGGCGTGCGCGACTACATCCATGTGGTCGACCTGGCCCTGGGCCATCTCAAGGCGCTGGAGAGCCTGGATCAAGCACAGTGCTTGTGTGTCAATCTGGGCACCGGCGTCGGCTACAGCGTGCTGGATGTGCTCAAGGCCTTCGAGGCGGCAAGCGGCCGCGCCATTGCCTACCAGATAGCGCCGCGCCGTCAGGGGGATGTTGCTGCCTGCTATGCAAGCACGGCGCAGGCGCAGGAATTGCTGGGCTGGACAGCTGCGCGTGGCCTGGCCGAGATGTGCCGTGATCATTGGCTCTGGCAGATGAACAATCCGCAGGGATACGCATGAATCCGCACGCAAGGCAACCCATATCGCCGCTGTCCGCCATGCGGTCGATGCTGGTGAACCGAGGTCTCATTTATTCGCTGGCCAAAAGAGAGATCCTGGGACGCTACCGGGGGTCGGCGCTGGGCCTGGCGTGGAGCTTCTTCAACCCGGTCCTGATGCTGACCGTCTACACCTTTTTCTTTGCGGTGGTTTTCAAATCACGCTGGGGAACGGCTGGCTCGGACAGCAAGACCGAGTTTGCCGTCATCTTGTTTGTCGGCATGATCATTCATGGGCTTTTTGCCGAAATTCTCAACCGCGCGCCCAGGCTGATAATTGACAACGTCAACTATGTGAAGAAGGTGGTCTTTCCCATCGAGGTGCTTCCCGCGGTGAGCCTTTGCGTTGCGTTGTTCCATGCGGCCGTCAGTCTGATCGTGCTGTTGCTGGCCTTTTTGGTGTTCAACGGATTCCTGCAGTGGACGGCGGTTTTCGTTCCCCTGGTGGTGCTTCCGCTGATCATTCTTTCGTTTGGCGTGGCCTGGTTCCTGGCTTCTCTTGGCGTCTATTTGCGCGATGTTTCGCAGACCATGGGACTGTTGACCGCGGTGCTGATGTTCCTGTCTCCGGTTTTCTATCCGGTGACCTCGTTGCCCGAGTCGGTGCGTCCGTGGATCATGGCGAATCCGCTGACCTTCATCATCGAGCAATCGCGCGATGTGCTCATCTGGGGGAAATTGCCGAATTTTTCCGGGATCGCAATCTATGCGGCAATTGCCACGGTGATTGCCTGGCTGGGGTACGCATGGTTCCAGAAAACTAAAGGTGGGTTTGCGGATGTTCTCTGATGACTTGGCGATTTCCATTGTTGGCGTGTCCAAGGTATACAACATATACGACAAGCCCCAGGACAGGCTCAAGCAAATGCTGTGGAAGCATTCCAGAAAGCTGCATGAAGAATTCTGGGCATTGAACGACATCAACTTCGAGGTCAAGAAAGGCGAGACCGTCGGTATCGTCGGGCGCAATGGCTCGGGAAAGTCAACGCTGCTGCAGATCATTTGCGGCACGCTCATGCCCACCCATGGCCATGTGGAGCGGCGCGGGCGCCTGTCGGCACTGCTGGAGCTGGGCTCGGGCTTCAATCCCGAGTTCACCGGACGCGAAAACGTCTATCTCAGCGGTGCGATTCTCGGTCTGTCGAAAGACGAGGTGGATGCGCGCTTCGACAAGATCGCTGCCTTTGCCGATATCGGTCAATTCATCGACAGCCCGGTCAAGCATTACTCCAGCGGCATGTTCGCCCGATTGGCATTTGCCGTGGTGATTCACGTCGATCCCGAAATTCTGATTGTTGACGAGATCCTGGCTGTGGGTGACGCGGCCTTTCAGCGCCGTTGCCTGGCCAAGTTCTATGAAGTGCGCGATCGCGGATGCTCGATTCTTTTCGTGTCGCATGACCAGTACCAGGTCAAGTCGGTGTGCGAAAGAGCCGTCTATCTCAAGCAAGGCCGGCAGATCCTCTTTGGTTCGGCAGGGCGGGTCATCGATCAGTACATGATCGAGATGGAAGAGCAGATGGCCAGCAGCGCCACCGGCTCCCCCCAGCCCCCGGCGGCCACGCAACCCCCCGCATTGTCCGAAGCCGCGCCCGAGCAGCCGGCACAGGAAGAAGCCGGCAATGGGGCTGTCGCGTCGGATGATGGACATTCATCGGTGGAGCGCCTGTTCAAGATTGAAAAGGTCGAACTGACCGATGCTTCGGGCAATGCCACGGATTTGATCCGTACCGGCGCCGATGTGCGGCTTTCATTTGATTTCGTGGCCTTGGTCGACAAGCCGCCAGAGAAGATCAGCTTTGTTTTCAACCTGTACCGGCACGACGATCTCTATCTCTGCGGCACGACGACCTTGATGGACAAGCTTCCCGTCTACCAGTCCTCGCAGTCTGGGAGGGTGTCAATTGATTTTCCCAACTTCCCGCTGTTGAGCGGCAAGTACAAATGGCGGGTGGCCATCAATGATGACGGCGGCTTCATCACCTACGCCGAAGCCAACGAGGTATGCCCGTTCCGGGTCGAGGATGATTTCAAGGCGGTAGGCATGTTCAATGTCGAACGTCAATGGTCTGTTCAGCGCCACGACACTCACCGCATCGAAGAAGGAAAATAAAGTGGAAAGATTAGATATGTCGTTGGCGCCGGAGCGGCCAAATATCGAGGCATCGATTCACTTTGCCCGATATGCCATTGCAACGCCATTTGCCAAGGGCAAGAAGGTGCTGGATATCGCCTGCGGCGAAGGTTATGGCAGCCACCTGCTCAAGCGCGCGGGGGCCGAGCAGGTGGTCGGGGTGGATGTATCCGAGGATGCGGTCGGCAGGGCGAGAAAGTCCTTTGCCGCGCCTGGCGTCGAGTTCCTCACGGCGGATGCGCAAAGCATAGAGCGCGAGTTTCCGCCCGGGCATTTCGATGTGGTGGTGTCGTGTGAAACCATTGAACATATCGAGCACCCGGAGAAATACCTGCAGTCGCTGAAGAACGTGGCCAAGAAGGATGCCGTATTCATCATCAGCTGCCCCAATGACCACTGGTATTTTCCAGAGGATCATCAGCGCAATCCCTATCATCTGCGCAAATATCGCTTTGACGAGTTCAAGGAACTGACCTCCCGTATCCTCGGTGTGAACGTCAGCTGGAGTGTGGGAACCGCGGTCATGGGCTTTGGCTCCACGCCACTCGATGTCAAGGCAGATTACCAGCCCGTGCCTTCGAGCTGGATGTCCTCCAAGCAGCTTGACGGCGCCTACCTGGTCAATGGCACCGGAGAACTGGACGTCACGGCGTCCAATTGCAGCTATTTCTTCGGTGTCTGGAACGCCGCCGATGCGCCCAGTGGCGCGGCGGTGTTTCCGGTGAGCATGGATTCCTACGCGCGCATGGTGCAGGCGCTAGAGGATCCCGACAGTGTCAGCGCGTTGCGGGCGCAGGCCGATGCTTCGCGCTCGGAAGTTCGGCGAGTGGGCCTGCTCTATCAGGCATCGACTGCCGAAAATGAAGTGCTGCGGGAAAGCCTTCATTTCTCCTCGGGAAGCGTGCATGCGCTTCAGGCCCAGGTGACTGCGCTGCAAGCCGAAGCGTACAGGTTTCAGACCGAAGCCCATGCGCTGCAGGCCGAAGGCCATGACCTCAAGGCCCAGTTGTACAGCCTGCAGGCCGAGGCCACGGCGCGCCAATCGGAAAGCAAGGAACTGCAGGCGCAGTCCCATGCCCTTCAGATGCAGGTGAGCGCGTTCCAGATCGAGGTGCCGACTCTTCAGGCAGAAATCGCCGCCTTGCGTGAAGAATGCGCCTATCTGCGCATTGCGCACGATCGCTATGTGCGCTTGCGCAAATTGGTGCCGCAGCCGGTGCGTGCGCTGGCGGTGAAGGTGGCACGCGCTGTTCGGGGGTGAAGACAAGAATGAACGATCACGATCTGGGTTTTTTTCCTGGGCTGTCCCGCGGAACTTACATCTTTGACCAGGCGCACGCTCTGCTGGCAGTCGATGCCTGGAAAATGACTGGGCCGAATATCGGGAGCAATGGAGAAAATCTCACCATTTCCTTTCTTTCGTTGAATCGAGCATGTCTGTCGATCAAGCTGCTGCAGTCGATTGAAAAGTTCATGCCGCAATTTGCGGGTGAGGTGCTCATCATCGACAATGGCTCGGTGAAGGAGGAGTTGGCGCTGCTGCAGGATTTCTGTTCCGGAATGTCCTGCCGCCACCGTATCGTAGAGTTGGGCAAGAATTTCGGAGTTGCGGGTGGACGAAACAGAACGCTGGCGCATGTGCGTACGTCCTGGTTGATGTGCCTGGACAACGACATATATTTCACTTCCAATCCGCTGGCAAAACTGCAGCAGGATCTGGCGGTGCTGGGTTGCCATTTCATGAGCCTGCCCTTGCTTGAGCCCGATGGTGAAACCATTTTTGCCCGGGGCGGCCATCTTTTTGTTTCTCACTACGATGGCCAGCTGCATATTGGCGCCGGAAGCACGGCCAGCGCACAGAAAGTGCAAAACAAGATGGGCTTTCCATTCTTGAGCACTTTCCTGTTTGGCGGTGCCTGCGTGGTCAAGACGGATACCTTTGTCCAGGCCGGCGGCTACGACGAAGGAATGTTTGTCGGCTTCGAGGACATCGATTTCTCCATTCGGCTTTTCCAGTCGGGCTACAAGGTCGGCGCGGCATCCGAGTGCTTCCTGATCCATGACCACCCCATGCCCGATTCAAGTGCCGACCGTGACTATGAAAGAGAACGGTTTTCGCGCCAGGTGCTCAAGCAATCCGCCGACCACCTCGAGAAGAAACACGGTTTCTCCATCTGGAGCGATGTGGTCGATCATTGGCTGGACTCGCGTCACGAAGCCCTGGGTCTGGGCGGAACGGCCCAGGCACCCTCGCCGGTGCTGCACCAAAGTGTGAGCGCGGACGGCAGGGTGAAGATTGGCTTGATCATCGATACGGACAACTGGGCGTTCGGCAATATTGCCCGACAGTTGCAGAACCACCTGTCCCATCGATTTGAATTTATCGTGATTCCGATGGACATTGTCGATAACGTCGATCAGGTCCTGCTGATGGTCAGAGATTGCCAGATCATTCACTTTTTCTGGCGCGAGCACCTGACCTTGCTTGGCACGCCCTATTTCAAGAGCTATGCCGAGAATCTGGGCATGTCCTATGAATCGTTTCATCAGCGTTTCATCGGCAGCAAGCAGCTCAGCACCTGCATTTACGACCACCTGCTGCTGGACGCTCAGGAGTTGAGCACGCGCGCACATATCTTCTCCGACGTGATTGCGGGCTATACCGTTGGCTCGGAAAAGCTCCAGGCAATCTATTCCGACATCCCGGGCTACCCCCAGCCGACGGCCTTGATCGAGGATGGGGTGGACCTGCGCAAGTTCAGGCCGCAGAATCTGGCGCGCTTCGAGGAGGTCGGTCAGCGCGAACTGGTGATCGGCTGGGTCGGCAACAGCAAGTGGGCAGGCGAGCTCGAAGACTTCAAGGGCGTGCACACCATTCTCAAGCCCGCCATCGAGCAGTTGCAGCAAGAGGGCGTGGCGGTGACCAGCCTGTTTGCGGATCGTCAGGAGCGCTTCATTCCGCATGCGCAGATGCCTGACTATTACGGCAAGATCGATCTCTATGTCTGCACGTCAAAGATAGAAGGCACACCCAACCCGGTGCTGGAAGCCATGGCCTGCGGCGTTCCGGTGGTCAGCACCGATGTCGGCATTGTTCCTCAGGCCTTTGGCGAACTGCAAAAGCAGTTCATCCTGCCCGAGCGCAGCGTGCAGGCGCTGGTCGATGCCGTGCGCAAGCTGGTGCGCCAGCCCGAACTGCTGACCCGCCTGTCGCAGGAAAACATGGAGCGCATCAAGGTCTGGGACTGGACGATCCAGGCGGAAAAATTCGGCGCCTATTTCGATGGCCTGCTCGAGGCCAGGAAGGCCGACGAAATGCGCCGGCTGTCGCAGCCCTAGGCCGCCGGGGTGCGCTGTATGGCGTTGCGCCAGGCTGCGACCTGAGCGTTCTCCGGCAGCGCCTGGGGCTTGCCATCGCCATCGATGGCGACATAGGTCAGCAAGGCCTGCGTCACCTTGACGAAGCGTCCCTGGTCGTGAAAGCGCTCGGCGTAGACTTCGACATCCACCGTGACCGAGGTGCGGCCCACGCGCTGCACGCTGGAATAAAACGACAGGATGTCGCCGACGCGCACCGGCTGCTTGAAAATGAATTCGTTGACGGCCACCGTGACCATGCGCGGTCCCAGGCGCGAGGGCAGCACCGACCCGGCAAGATCGACCTGTGCCATGACCCAGCCGCCGAAGATATCGCCATTGGCGTTGACATCGGCAGGCATGGGAATCACCTTGAGCACGAGATCCTTGTCTGCGGGCAATGGGTGGGGAGGAAGGTCTGGACGCGGAGGCATTGGCACAATCGGGAATATAACAACAGGAATTGTCCCCGATGCGCCGATCTGCCGAATCTCCTCAGGATTTACCCGTACCCGCTTCCCCAGCTTCCGGCGCCGACTGGGCGACGCTCAAGCGTTTGCTGCCCTATCTGTGGGAATACAAGTGGCGCGTTCTAGCCGCCTTGCTTTTCATGGTCGCGGCCAAGGTGGCAAACGTCGGCGTGCCGGTGCTGCTCAAGGAGCTGGTGGACGCGCTCACGCTCAAGCCCGGCGACGCGGCCGCGGTGCTGGTCGTGCCCGCGGCCATGCTGCTGGCCTATGGCGCGCTGCGCTTTTCCACTTCGCTGTTCACCGAGCTGCGCGACCTGGTGTTTGCCAAGGCCACGCAGGGGGCGGCGCGCAGCATCGCGCTGACAACCTTCGAGCATCTGCATGCGCTGAGCCTGCGCTTTCACCTGGAGCGCCAGACCGGGGGCATGACGCGCGACATCGAGCGCGGCGTGCGCAGCACCGAGTCGCTGATCTCGTATTCGCTCTACAGCATCCTGCCGACGCTGATTGAAATGACGCTGGTGCTGACGATCCTGGCACTGCGCTTCGACGTCTGGTTTGCCGTGATCACGCTGATCGCGCTGGCGCTGTATATCGTCTTCACGGTGCAGGTGACCGGCTGGCGCACGCGCTTTCGCCGCGAGGCCAATGCCCAGGAGTCGGCCGCGCACACCAAGGCCGTGGACTCGCTGCTGAACTACGAGACCGTCAAGTACTTCAACAACGAGGCCTTCGAGGCGCGCCGCTACGACGAGAACCTCGAGGAACTACGCCGTGTGCGTCTGAAGAGCCAGACCACGCTGAGCCTGCTCAATGCGGGCCAGCAGATCATCATTGCAACGGCGCTGGTGGCCATTTTGTGGCGCGCCACGCAGGGCGTGGTCGACGGTCGGCTGACCCTGGGCGATCTGGTCATGGTCAACGCCTTCATGATCCAGCTGTACATCCCGCTGAATTTCCTCGGTGTGATCTACCGAGAGATCAAGCAGAGCCTGGTCGATCTGGACCGGATGTTCGTGCTCATGGACCGCGAACGCGAAGTGGCCGATGCGCCCGATGCCCTGCCGCTGCATTCGGCCGACCTTCCCGCAGTGCGCCTTGAAGACGTGCATTTCGCCTATGACCCGGCGCGGCCCATCCTGCGCGGCGTGAGCTTCGAGATACCCGCGGGCAAGACCGTGGCCGTGGTCGGCCCTTCGGGTTCGGGCAAGTCGACGCTGGCGCGCCTGCTGTTCCGTTTCTATGACGTGCAGCAGGGCCGGGTGACGATTGCCGGCCAGGACATCCGCGGCCTGACCCAGGCCAGCGTGCGCCAGGCCATAGGCATCGTTCCCCAGGACACGGTGCTGTTCAACGACAGCGTTGAATACAACATTGCCTATGGACGCCCCGGCGCGGGCCACGACGAGGTCGTGGCCGCGGCGCGCGCCGCGCGCATCCATGACTTCATTGCCGGCACGCCCCAGGGCTACGCAACGCGCGTGGGCGAGCGCGGACTCAAGCTGTCGGGCGGCGAGAAGCAGCGCGTGGCCATTGCGCGTACCTTGCTCAAGAATCCGCCCATCCTGATCTTCGATGAAGCCACATCGGCGCTGGACTCGGCCAACGAGCGCGCGATCCAGGCCGAGCTGCAGAGTGCGGCGCGCAACAAGACCACGCTGCTGATTGCCCACCGGTTGTCCACCGTGGTCGATGCGCATGAAATCCTGGTGCTGGACGCAGGCCGGATTCTCGAGCGCGGCACCCATGGGCAACTGCTGGCGCTGGGCGGGCGCTATGCGCAGATGTGGGCGCTGCAGCAAAGCCAGTCGGTGGGCGAAGGCACGGCGGCGGCGCTGGCCTGATGGCAGCTGCGGGCGGGGAGGGTGGACAATGGGTTTTTTGTCCCGTGCCCTCCACCATGAAACCTGTATTGCTTGCCCTGAACCATCTTTCTGCCGCGCACCTGAACCAGCTGGCCGGGGCATTTCCCACGCTGGAGCTGGTCAACCAGCCCGATGTGACGAAGTGGGAAGCGACCATGGCCGCGGTCGGCGCACGCGTGCGGGCGGTGCTGACGCTGGGCTCGTCAGGCCTGAGCGCGGCCCACATGCAGGCCATGCCAGGGATGACGCTGGTCAGCGCGCTGGGTGTGGGCTATGAAAACATCGATGTCGCGCATGCGCATGCCCAGGGCATTGCGGTGGCCAATGGCGCGGGCACCAACGACGAATGCGTGGCCGACCATGCAATGGGACTGATGCTGGCCTCGCTGCGCGGTATCGTGCGCCTGGACCGCCTGACGCGCGAGGGCGTCTGGCGCACGGCCCTGCCCATCCCGCCGCATGTCTCGCACAAGCGCCTGGGCATCGTGGGCCTGGGCACCATAGGCGCGCGCATTGCCCAGCGCGCGCTGGGCTTCGAGATGGAAGTCGGTTATCACAACCGGCGCCGGCGCGAAGACCTGGCCTACCGCTACTTCGACGATCTGCTGGCGCTGGCAAGCTGGGCTGATGTGCTGCTGGTGGCGATTCCCGGCGGCTCCCAGACGCGCCATCTGGTCAACGCCCAGGTGCTCGAAGCGCTGGGGCCCAACGGCCATTTGGTGAACATCGCGCGCGGCAGCGTGGTTGACACCGCGGCGCTGGCGGCCGCGGTTCGCGCCGGCCGCATTGCCGGTGCGGGCCTCGATGTCTACGAGAGCGAGCCGCTGCCGCCGACCGAACTGCTCGATCTCGACGCCGTGGTGCTCACGCCGCATGTGGGGGGCTGGTCGCCCGAGGCGGTGCAGGCGTCCATTGACCGCTTCGTGGCCAATTTGCGCTGCCATCTGGACGGGCGGCCGCTGGTCTCGCCAGTGTAGGGGCGGGGCGGCTGCAAAGGTCTCCTTTTTCCATGGCGCTTGCGCCACCCGCGCCGCCCCTGAGACGGGCGCGGCCCAATCCAGGGGCGCCGAGCAAGTGCTGTCTAGTCCACTGCGCACCGAGGGGGGCGCCCTCTTGCGTTCCTTGTTCAGGGGAAGCGGGGGACGGCCCCTGCCGCGTCAGCCGCTCAGGGGGTGCTTACTGTTTCCTTGCAGCAATGGCCTTTTCGGCCTTGCTCACCAGGTCATTGCCAATCTGGCCCTTCCACTTGTCATAGACCGGGCGCGTGGTCTTGACAAAGGCATCGCGCTCGGCGGGGCTCAGCTGGGTCACGGTCACGCCCATGCCGGAAATTTCCTTGAGCACGGGCTTATCGGCTTCGACCAGGCCCTTGCGTGCAATTGCTATTTCCTGCTTGCCGGCGTCAATCGCGGCCTGGCGCACGATGGCCTGGTCGGCCGGCGTCCACGAAGCCCAGATGTCCTTGTTGACGACAAACACCAGGGGATCGGCCATGTAGCCCCAGGTGGTCACGTATTTCTGGCCCACGGTGTGCATCTTCAGCACGGTGAACATGAACAGCGGATTTTCCTGGCCATCGACGGCCCCGCTTGCCAGCGCGGGCTGGGCGTCGGCCCAGCTCATCTGCGTGGGGTTGGCGCCCAGCGCGCTGAACATGTCGGAGAAGATCGGCGAGCCGACGACGCGGATCTTCAGGCCCTTGAGGTCTTCGGGCTTGCGGATCGCACGCTTGGAGTTGCTGACTTCACGGTAGCCGTTCTCGCCCCAGGCCAGCGGCACGACGCCGGCCTTCTCGAGGTTCTTGAAGATTTCCTGGCCGACTTCGCCCTGCGTCAGCGCGTCCACGGCCGCGTAGTCGGGCATCAGGAACGGCAGCGAGAACAGGTTCAGCGACTTGACCTGGGGCGACCAGTTGATGGTCGAGCCCACGGCCATGTCGATCACGCCCTGGCGCAGCGCGCTGAATTCGCGCGTCTGGTCGCCCTGGATCAGCGAAACGCCGGGATACAGCTTGATGTTGATGCGCCCCTGGGTGCGCTCCTTGACCAGCTTGCCCCAGATTTCACCGGCCTGGCCCCAGGGCGATGGCGGGCCCAGCACCAGCGACATGCGGTACTCGCTCTTGTAGTTCTGGGCCAGCGCCGCCGGAGCGGTGAAGGCCAGGGCCGCGGCCGCGGCGACCGCGGTGGTCAGAAAGCTGCGCAGTTTCATTCTTTGTCTCCTAGGGGTTGTTATTGGGAACTCAGTAACCCAGCTTGTGGGGCAGCCAAAGGGCCAGTTGCGGGAAGGCAATCACCAGCAACATCACGACGAACAT
>Ga0308157_10003352_pt1 | contig 23511 bp, 17 predicted proteins | sample PhyBR1_FD_201035 | JGI IMG/M metagenome (GOLD analysis project Ga0308157, IMG submission 201035) | Phyllosphere microbial communities from UC Gill Tract Community Farm, Albany, California, United States - DLSLB.R1 | ecosystem: Host-associated > Plants > Phyllosphere > Unclassified | place: USA...
TTGGTAATTGATGGCTGGCTAGCCGATGGCGTCGAGCGAAAGGCGGTCGGGCTGCAACATGCGGCGAAACTCGCTTACCGAGCGGCCGGTTACCTGCCGAAACTGGTTGCTCAGGTGCTGGCCCGAGGAATAGCGCAGCTGGTCGGCAATCTGCACCAGCGTCATCTCGCCGTAGCTGAGCAGCTCCTTCACGTGCTCTATCTTCATGCGAATGAGGTACTTCTCGATGGTGAGGTTCGCGGTGCGCGAAAATACCTTGCTCAGGTGCGAGTACGTGGTGGCGAAGCGGTCGGCCAGAAAAGCCGAGGTCGTGAGCGGGGCCGGCGCGGTGCGCAGGTGCTCCAGGTAGTCGTGCAACACCGCTTTAATCTGCTCGGTCAGCTGCTCGGCGCGGTCGAGCAGCACGTCGAACCCGGCCTCGCGCAGCAGCGGGGCCACGGCGCGGGGGTCAACGGGGGTGCCGGGGGCTAGCTGGGCCTGGCCCAGGGTCACCTTGGTGGGCTCGTAGCCGGCCTTCTCCAGCAGGTTCTGAACCGCCTCGACGCAGCGCGGGCAAACCATGTTCTTGATATGCAGCAGATTGGTTTTCACGGAATAGAAGTTAAGATAAAGTGGTGGAACGACGCGGGGCGGCCGGCCGGTTGCCGGGCGAGCTAGCCCGCCGGGCCGGGGCCGGGCTAGCCCCTCCCGACCAGCTTTTGCCAAACCAGTGGGTGCTGGCCCAGCCAATAAACGGAATAACGGCCAGAAAAGTAACGGATAATAAGCAAAATCCGATGAAAAAGGCGGCGCTGAGCCGACCCACAAACCGGTCGCCGAACCCGAACAGGTAGACTATCAGACTGCTGCTGAATACGAAGCTACTAGCGGCCAGCACGCCTACCCGCCGCCAGCGGTAGGCCGCCAGGCGCGCGCGCAGGCGCTGAGAAAAGGAAGTAGGAGTGGAACGGGCCATCGGGGCAAATTTACCGCCCGCGCCGCAACTGCGCCCGCTGCCGGGGCGGCAGCAACCCGCGCCGGCTTTTTGCGGTACTAGCTGGCAGGTTCGCGCTGCGCGAATTAGTTTGCCCGTCTTCTTTCACCAGCCGCCGCGCGGCCCCTTTTTTCCTTCCCATTATGAACCGCACCTTCCGCCTGCTCGGGCTGCTCGCTGCCCTGGCCCTGCCTATTGCCTCTTGCAGCTCCGGTACCAAAGACGGCGATACCAACGTGGAGCTTGGCTCAAACAAGAAAATTGAGCCCAACGCGCCACCCACTGACCTCGGTGCCGACTCGGCCGCCGCGGGCCTGGCCCGCGACACATCGGGCCGGCCCACTGGCAAGCAGCTTTACAAATCGGCCGACCGCGCCATCGACCGCAACCACGACGGTATTGCCGACTAGGCCAGCCCGGCCGTTCGCTCACCAGCAAAAAAAGGCCAGCCCCTCACGAGAGGCTGGCCTTTTTGGCGGCTGGCTAGGCTAGCCGCCTAGCGGCAGCCGGCTCACTGGCTAGTAAAAAACGAAGCCGTTGGGGCCCACCTTCACGGTAACCGAGTCGAGGGCTTTGCCGCCGCCCGCGGGGTAGTGCAGGAAGTAGCCATTGGTGGTATAGCCGGTCGAAACGGCCCCGTAGAGGCTGTTATCGCGCGAGTCGATGGCAAAGCCATTGAAATTGCGGCGGATAAAGGGCGTGGTGGGCAGCGTGGTAGCCGTGGTGCTCATGCGGTACTCGGCCCCGTTGAAGCCATAGTAAAGCTGCGTTTTATCGGGGCTGGTGCGCAGCTGGCGCGGGCTGCCGCCCGTGAAGGGCAGCGTGAGCAGCGTGGTGGAGCTAGCCGGGGCAAAGCGCACCAGCGAGGCCGGCGTGCTGCTGATGACGTTGTAGGGCGGTGAGGCATCATACACCGTGAAGCCCGAGCACAGCGCCCAGATGTTGCCGCCCTGGTCGGCCACCACATTGCGGGGGCCGTCGCCCACGGTCACGGTCGCGGTCACTTTGTTGACGGTGGGGTCGATGATGGACACCGTGTTGTCGTAGCTGTTGGGCACGTACAGCAGGCCGTTGGCCGCCGTGAGCTGCTCGGGGCAGCGGCCCACCGTGATGCTGTCGATAACCGTGTTCGTACTCAGGTTCAGCACCATTACCTTGCCGGGCAGGTAGTTGGTGTAGGGCCCGCGCCAGGCCGTGACGTAGCCGCGCGTGGCGGAGATAGCCGCGAAATAGCGCGGCTGCGGAATGCGCCGAATGGTAGCCACCGACCGGAAATCGGGCACGCTCACCACCTCCACTTTGCTGGAGCCATTGACGCAGATGTAGCCCTGCGAGCCCGCAACGCCCATGTCCTGTACCACGTCGCCCAAGGCCGAGCCGTTGTTGATGGTGCCGAAGGCATCGGTCAGCAAGGCTTTGCTCGAAATACCATAGGCGCTCACCGTGCCGTCGCCTTTGCCAAACTGCCCTTCGCTGAGGACGTACACGCCGGGCGAGCCGGGCACTGAGGGGCCAGCTTCGCGTTCGGGGTCGCAGCCCGCTAGCACGGCGGCACCTAGCAAGAGTGTAAGCAGAGATTTTTTCATAAAAAGAGGAAAAGTGCCAGCTAGGAAGCGGCGGGAAAAATAATTAAGTAGTTAAAAATCAATGATAATTTAATCGCAGGCTAACGCTGTAGGCACGCGGTGGCGCGGGCCGGGCCGGGTAGCTCTCGTATGTGCGGCCTAGCAGATTGGTGCTTTGCACGAGCAGCGTGAGGCTGGTGGTGCGGCCGGGCAGGGCCACGGTGCGGCCCAGCGTAGCCTCTAGCAGCCCACCCGAGGGCAGAAAATCGGACCCCGAGGCATCGGTGTACACGAAGCTGGTGAAGGTGTAGGCCGCGCTGGCCAGCCAGCCGCGCCACTGGTGGTCGGTGGTGACGTTGAAGCGGTGCAGCGGCACGTAGGCCAGCTGAATGCCCACGGGGTCGGTATCGGCGGCCACGCCCTGGGTTTTGCGGGTTTGAGTGAGGCCGTAGGCTAGCCGGGCGGCGGCCTGGTAGCGGCCCCGGCGCAGGCGCAGGGCGGTGCTGGCCTCCAGGCCCTGGCTGCGCACCTGGCGCAGGTTGCGGGGCGAGTAGGCACCGTTTAACCCCAGCGGTAGCCACTGCACCCAATTGTTTACCAGCTGAGTAAAAACCGTCAGCTCGCTTTCGAGCAGCAACTGCTTGGCTAGCCCCGCACGGTGGCGCAGCCCTACTTCAACGCCGTGGCCCGACTCGGCCAGCAAATCGGGGTTGCCGCCGGGCCGCCAGTAGCGCTCGTTGAGGGTAGGGGCGCGGTAGGTGCGGGCAGCGCTGGCCTTGAGGGTGAGGCTGGGCGCCGGGGCTAGCGAATCGGTTGTGATGGCCGCGCGCTGCACGTCCCATTCCAGGCCCACGGTGGGCGTGAGGGGGGCTAGCCCGGCGGGCAGCGCCGCCTGGCGCAGATTGGCCGAGAGGCGCAGGCCGGGGCGCGGGTCGTAGCGGAGCAGAGCGAAGGCGGCGGCGCGGTTTTCGGTTATCGGCTCGCGGCCGTAGCCATCGACGAGGGCGGCAAAGTGCTGGGCCTCGGCGCCCACGCGCAGGCTGGCGCGCGGGCCCAGCGGGGCCGTATACTCGGCTTGGCCCTGGGTGGTGCGCACCCGCGAGTTGCTGATAGCGCCCTGGTCGGAGTAGTTGATAATGTCCTCAAACCATGCGCCGCGCACGGCCCACTGCCCGCCGCCGGTGGTGGCGCGCCGGTAGCCTAGCACGAAGCGGCGGCTCTGGTCGAGCTCGCGGGCGTTGGAGCCCGCAATGCTGGTGCCCTGCTGAATCTCGCGGTCGGCCTCGGTGAGCCAGGCGGCCGCCGTGAGCTCGCCGGCCGCGCCCACGCGCCAGGCCAGGTCGGGGCTGAAGCTCCACTGGTGGCGCAGGGCCGCGTTGCGCATGGTGTAGCGCACCCGGCCGGTGGGCTCCTGCACGTAGTAGGGGTAGTCGTTTTGGGCCTGGCGGTAGCTGGCGGCCACGCGCACGGCTAGGGTAGGCGAGGCGGTGCGGGCCTCCAGGCTGCCGCCGCGTAGGCCAAAACTGCCCGCATCGGCCTGCACGCTGCCGCGCGGGCCGGGCCGCCAGTCGGGCTCGGTGCGCAGCAAAATGGCCCCGCCCACGGCCCCGCTGCCGTAGAGCGCCGCCGCCGGGCCGGCCTGCACCGCCAGCTGCGTGTTGCCGCTGATGGGCAGCAGCGCCAGGTCATTCTGGCCCAGCGTGGGCAGGGCAATACTGAGCCCATTCCAGAGCACGGCCGTGTGCTGCGAGGAGGTGCCCCGCAGCGAAATGGTAGCCAGCTGTCCTGGCCCGTAGTTTTTGATATACAGTCCCAGGCGGCTGCCCAGCACCTCGGCCGCCGTGCCGCCCCGGTACTGCGCCAGCACCGCCGAGTCGAGCTCGACCCGCTGGCTGCCCACGGCAAAGCGCTCGGGCCGCACGGCGCGCACTTGCGCCTCGGGCAGGCGGTGGGCGCGGGTGGTGAGCGTGCCGGCCGGGCCGGGCGCCCGCTGGGCGTGCGCGGCCGGGCTAGCCCCCAGCACCACCACCAGGGCACAGAGCAGCCAGCCGCCGGCCGGGCGAATAAAAGTGGTGGAAAAGATGTTGAAAACCAACACGAACTAAATTTTCAAGCGAAAATTCAGCTCAAAACCCTGCCGAAACTCGCTGGCCGAAGCCGCAAACCGCGCCGGGGCTGAGGCCGGCAATCGCGTTTGGCTAGCCCCCAGGGGCCGGGCCAAGTGCAAGGCTGCCGTTCTCCGCCCGTCCTCCGCGGGCGCTGAACCTGTGAATACCCTGGCAGGTCTCCTGGCTTGCGCTGCTGGGTGAGCGGCCTTCCCGATAGCCTAGCTATCAAGCAGATAGCGGCGGCCGGCAGTGGCGTAGGGGCTCACCCCGATGTAGCGCGTACAGTTGCGGGGACAGCTCCGGAATGAAACCGGATTCCCTTTTCAATCTCGCTCCCGGAAGGGAGTCTGGTCACCGTGGCAGGAGCAAAGGTACACCGCAGATTTAACGGCTTCAACGGATTTCGCGGATACGCCTGCTGAAGCAGGCTGACTAGATGGTTATTAATTTGTTGATTTATAATAAATTGCAGTGGGCACATAGCTGGGCACATGGCTGGAAAGATGGCTGGAAAGATGGCTGGCGCGTAGTACAAGCGTAACCACCCAGTCCCGCTTCGGCGGGCGTATCCGCGAAATCAGTTGAAGCCGTTGAATCTGCAATTTTATCAGCGCCCCGACGTGCTCACCATTGCCCGCGAACTGCTCGGCAAGCACGTGTTTACCCTGATTGACGGCGAGCTGACGGGCGGCCGCATCGTCGAAACCGAGGCCTACCGGCACGCAGGCGACCTTAGCATTACCCTGCATTTGCAGCGCAAGGCCAAGCAGGCGCAGGCGCTGTACCAGCCCGGTGGCCACGCCTATTTGTACACCGTGTACCGCGTGCACACGCTTTTTAACCTGACGGTGAACGACGCCGCGCACCCCGACGCGGTGCTTATCCGGGCCATCGAGCCGCTGGTGGGCATTGACATTATGCAGCGCCGCCGCGGGCTAGCCAAGGTGGCCCGCAACCTCACGGCCGGCCCCGGCGTGCTCAGCCAGGCGCTGGGCCTCACGCCCGCCCTCAACGGCGAGCTGCTCACGGGCCCGAACCTCTGGCTCGAAGACGCCGGCGAAACCATCGCTGACGACAACGTGCTGGCTAGCTCCCGCGTGGGCCTCGAATACGCCGGCGACGAAGCCGTGGCCTTGCCCTGGCGCTTCCGCGTGCAAGACAGCAAGTGGACCAGCCCGGCCAAGTGAAAGGACTATAATACGGGCCGCTACTGCCGGGCCCAGCGGGTGCCGTACCGGTCATCGAAGGCTACTACGCCATTGGCCACGGTGTAATACACGCGCAAGGTCCGCGGCGGCGTGCCAGTGGTAGTGGCAGTGCTGGTGATGACGTTGGCGTAGGTGCGGCGGCCAAACTTGGCTGTGGTGAACGGGTACTGCCCGGCCGCCACCTCGTCGACGGGCACGTAGAAGCTATAGCCGTCCCACTGCAAAACGTTGCTGTTGTTGGTGCTGGTACTGCTAGGCAGCACTGCCTGCAGGAATAGCTGACATTTTCCGGGATTGAAATTTGCCGCCTGCGCCGAGTCGGTGCGCCCCAGGTTGGCCGTAAACTGCTCTTGGTAATAGGTGTTGCAGAGGCTGCTCTTGCTGGAGCCTTTCGCGGGCAGCTCGGTTTCGACGCTCACAGTGCGGTAGCGACGCTCGTAGCCAGCCGCGTTGCGAAAGCGCCATACCGTGTCGGGCACGTAGGGCGCGCGCCAGCTGCGTTGGGCCGCACTCAGGCGGTATTCGGGCAGGTTTTGCTCGCAGGCCTGCTTGCAGCCGCTCAGTAGCAGCAGGTTGCTGCCAGCCAGCAGCAGCGCGCCGCCTCCGGCGCGCAAGAAAAAGAAGGTAGCCATCGTGGGTCGCAAAGCTAACTCATAAATTTCACCAAGCGCTCATAAAAGCAGGGCTAGCAATGCGCCAGCAGCGCCGTTGGCTCCCCATTCCACCAGTGCACTAGCTTACCGCCAGGTGGTGGCGCTCGTCCTTCACGGCGTTGTGGATGTCCCACTCGATTTCGCGCCGGAAGGGGTGGCGGCGCACCGGGCAATCGGGCATGTGGCACAGCGAGCAGGCGGCGAAGGAACACGGGTCGGCGTGCACGAACATCTCGACCTCCACGGCCGCGAAGCGCGCCCGGATGAGCTCTTCTACCTCATGAATTTCGGTGTGAATCTTCTCCAGCGTGAAGTAGTAGGGCATCTGCATGTGGCAGTCGATGTGCAGGTTGGCGCCGTAGCGCTGCACGCGCAGGTTGTGCACATCTATCCAGCAGGGGCGGCGTAGGCGCTGCAATTCGGCGATAACCTCGGCCACGGTGGCCAGGTCGCTCTCGTCCATGAGGCCGCCTACGGCGCTGCGCACCAGCTTATAGCCGTTGTAGAGAATGAAGGCCCCTAGCACCAGCGCGGCGCCCCCGTCGAGGCGCTCGAAGCCCGTGAAGTGCACCAGCACCAGCACCGCCGAAGCCACGATGCTCGTCACGGCATCGAGGTAGAGGTGCTTGCCGTCGCCCACCAGCGCCACCGACTGCACGCGGCGCCCGGCCCGCACCAGCCACAGCCCCAGGCCGAAGTTGACCAGCGCCGTGCCCGCCAGCAGCAGCACCCCAAAATCGGGCCTAGCCACCGGGTGCGGGTGCAGCAGCGAGCGCGTAGCATCGAACAAAATAAACGCGCCCGCGCTGATGATGAGCGCCCCCTCGAAGCCAATGCTCAGGTACTCAACCTTGCCGTGGCCGTAGGGGTGGTTTTCGTCCTTGGGCTGGTCGGCCAGGTAGAGGCTATACAGGGCAAAGCCGCTGGTAAACACGTTGATAATGCTTTCCAGCGCATCCGTCAGCACTACCTGCGAGCGGGTGAGGCGGTAGGCGTAAAACTTGGTCAGCACCAGAACAATGCTCACCACGAGGGAAAGCAGGCCCAGGCGGCGCTTGAGGCCGGGGGAGGCAGACATACAAAAAGAGCTAGGGCCCACAAAGGTCGGCACGCCTGGGCGGAGTAGCGCGGACTTTCAGTCCGCGAGCCAGTAGGATAGGCATTTGCGGACTGAAAATCCGCGCTACAAACACGCAACTTTTTGGCGAGAAAAGCAGTATTTAGGGTGGTTTAAAAATATTTTTAGGCTAGCCTAAAAATTAGCTTACCTTTGTTTCAGTTCTTGATTCGCAACGCATTGCTACCTACTGCTACCTCACCTACCACTGCTACTACCGCTGCCGAAGCCCCCGAGCCGGGCTGGCGGCACGCCCGCCGGGGCACCTCGCTTAGCGAAGTTCACGCCAGCATCCCCATGCCGGGGCCGGGCGCTAGCTTCTGGCAGCGCTTTCGGGCCTACTGGGGGCCGGGGCTGCTGGTGGCCGTGGGCTATATGGACCCCGGCAACTGGGCCACCGACCTGGCTGGCGGTGCCCGCTTCGGCTACACGCTGCTGAGCGTAGTGCTGATTTCCAACTTGTTTGCCATGCTCTTGCAGCACCTGGCCGCCAAGCTGGGCATCGTGACGGGCCGCGACCTGGCCCAGGCCTGCCGCGACCATTACTCTAAGCCCGTAGCCATTGCCCTGTGGTTGCTCTGCGAAATCGCCATTGCCGCCTGCGACCTAGCCGAAGTCATTGGCTCGGCTATTGCCCTGAACCTGCTGTTTGGCCTGCCATTGCCCTGGGGCGTAGCCATTACCACGCTCGACGTGCTGCTGGTGCTGCTCATGCAAAACAAGGGCTTCAAGGTGATTGAAAGCCTGGTAGCTGGCCTTATCTTCTTGATATTCGCCTGCTTCGTGTACGAAATCGTGGCCTCGCATCCCGACTGGCTAGGCATAGCCAAGGGCTTGGTACCGCAAATGCAGGTCGTGACCAACCCGGCCATGCTCTACGTGGCCATCGGCATCCTGGGCGCCACCGTGATGCCGCACAACCTCTACCTGCACAGCAGCATCGTGCAGGTGCGCCAGATAGAGCCCACTGAGGCGGGCAAGCGCCAGGCCGTCAAGTTTGCTACCATCGACAGCACGGTGGCCTTGTTCCTAGCCTTCTTCATCAATGCAGCTATCCTGGTTACGGCTGCCGCCGCCTTCCACGGCAAGGGCCATGAGGAAGTAGCCGACATCGCCGATGCCCACAAGCTGCTCACGCCGGTGCTAGGCGCGGGCGCGGCCAGCGCGCTGTTCGCCGTGGCGCTGCTGGCCTCGGGCCAAAGCTCGACGCTCACTGGCACCCTAGCCGGCCAGATTGTGATGGAGGGCTTCCTCAACCTGCGCCTCAAGCCCTGGGTGCGCCGGCTGATTACGCGGTTGGTGGCGGTGGTGCCGGCGCTGGTAGTAGCCATCCTCTACGGTGAAAAAGGTACGGGCCAGCTACTGGTTTTCAGTCAGGTAGTGCTGTCGCTGCAACTCTCGTTTGCGGTGGTGCCACTGGTGCTCTTTACCAACGACAAGCTCAAGATGGGCGTGTTTGTGAATCGGCCGTGGGTGCGCGTGGCCTCGTGGGCCGTGGCGGGGCTCATCATCATGCTCAACGTGTTTCTGCTCTGGGAAACCGTGATGGGCTAGTAAAGCGGACTTTATAGTCTGCGCTCGAATGGCGGGGAGGCAAGCCGCCCCGCCAGTTTTGCAAGGTTGATTTCTTTTTCAAGCGGCTGTAAAGCTGGCTCCGGGCGGAGCCTTGCCCCTTCGGCCGGACTTTCCCACCCCGGCTTTATGAAGCAACTTCTTCTCTTTCTCCTGCTGCTCCCAGCCCTAGTTCGGGCCCAGGCCCTGCGCGGTACTGTGCAAGATGCTGCCGGCCACCCCGTACCATTCGCCAGCGTGGCGGTGCCTGCCTCGCAGCAAGGCACCACAGCCGATGAGGCCGGTGCCTTCACCCTAGCCGGCTTGCCTGCAGGCTCGCACCGCTTGGCCGTGAGCGCCGTAGGCTACGCCCCCGCCAGCCCTACTGTGACGCTGCCACTGGCCGCGCCGCTCATCGTCCGGCTGGTGGCTAGCCAGCAGGGGCTAGCCGAAGTAGTGGTAACGGGCGTAGGCCGCGCCACCGAGCTGCGCCGCTCGCCGGTACCCATCGCGGCCCTGAGCCAGCGCGAGCTGCGCATCAACGCCAGTACCAACGCCATCGACGCCGCGGTGCGTGGTGTGCCAGGCCTCACAGCCGTAACCACCGGGCCCAACATCAGCAAGCCGTTCATTCGGGGGCTCGGGTATAACCGCGTGCTCACGCTCTTCAATGGCCTGCGCCAGGAAGGGCAGCAGTGGGGCGACGAGCACGGCATCGAGGTCGATGCCTACGGCGTGGATAGGGTGGAGGTGGTGAAGGGCCCCGCTAGCCTGCTCTACGGCTCCGATGCCGTGGCCGGCGTGGTGAACTTGCTGCCCGCCCTGCCCACCGGACCCAGCGGCGAGCTGCACGGCGAGGCCTTGGCCGAGTACCAGTCGGTAAACGGCCTGCTAGGCCAGTCGGTGGCTCTCAATTACCAAAAAGACGGCTTGCAAACCAGCTTTCGCGCCAGCCACCGGCTAGCCCACGACTACCGCAACGCGGTAGATGGCTTCGTCTACAACACTGGCTTTCGGGAGCTGACGCTGACCGGCATGGTGGGCGTGCAGAAAAGCTGGGGCGGCGCCCACCTCTGGCTCACGAGCTACGACAACCACCAGGAAATCCCGGATGGCAGCCGCGATTCCCTTAGCCGCGCCTTCACTAGGCAGGTATTTGAGGGTGATAAAGACGACATCAAGAATCGCCCAATAGTAGGCAACGACGAGCTGCGTAGCTACGCCACCGGCGACTTGCGGCAGCACATCCGCCACTACCGAGCCTTTGCCAGCGGCGAAATCAAACTGGGCGCGGGCGAGCTGCGGCTGCTGGGCGGCCTGCAACAAAACCACCGCCAGGAGTTCAACCACCCCACGGCGCCCAGCCAGCCAGGCCTCGACTTGCGCCTGACCACCGCTAGCTATGAGGCCCGCTACCTGCTGCCCGCCTGGCACGGCGTCGAGCTCACGGCCGGCGCCAACGGCATGAGCCAGACCAACACCCACTTACAGGCCACCGATTTTCCCATTCCGGCCTACCGGCTCTTCGATATCGGCGGCTTCGGGGTAGCCAAAAAGACCTTCGGTAAGCTAGAGCTGACCGGCGGCTTGCGCTACGACGTGCGCCAAATGCGCTGGGACGATTTTTACCTGGCCCCCGACCCAGCCACCGGCTTCGAGGGTGCGGCCGAGCCTGGCACGCCGGGCGCCACGCGGCCATTTGTGGCGTTTGAGCACACTTACCAAGGGCTCTCGGCTAGCCTGGGCGGCAGCTTGGCGCTGGGCGAGCGCTGGGTGCTGCGGGCCAACGTGGCGCGCGGCTACCGCGCCCCCAACATTACCGAAATCGGCGCCAATGGCCTCGACCCCGGCGCCCACATCGTGTACCTGGGCAACCGCGACTTCCAGCCCGAGTTCTCGGTACAAGAAGACATGGGCGTGCTCTGGCAAGGCAAGGAAGCTGAGGTGAGCGCCGAAGTTTTCCACAACTACGTGGAAAACTTCATCTACCAGGCCCGCCTCTTTGATGGCCAGGGCCAGCCCGTGGAACTGGTGCCCGGCAACGCCACCTACCAATACCAGCAAGCCGCCGCCCGCCTCTACGGTGGCGAGCTTAGCTTCAACCTGCACCCCAGCGCCCTGACCTGGCTGAGCTGGCGCAGCGCCGCCGCCCTCGTCATCGGCCTCAATGACAACCCCGGCTTGCTGGCTAGGGTGGGGGAGGCCGGCCGCTACCTGCCGCTTATGCCTGCGCCCCAGGCCCGCACCGAGCTGCGCCTCACGGCGCCCGCCCGGCCCGCTAGCCTCCTTACCGCCAGCTACCTGCGCCTCACCCTCGATGGTACTGCGCGCCAAAGCCGCTACTACGCCGTAGACGGCGCCGAAACCGCCACGGCTGGGTACCTGCTGCTAGGGGTCGGCGTGGGCACTACCCTGCGCACCAAGGCTGGCCGCGAGGCCGTGCAGCTCATCGTGCAGGCCGATAACCTGCTCAATACCGCCTACCAAAGCCACCTCAGCCGCCTCAAGTACTTCGAGTACTACTCCGCTTCACCCAGCGGGCGGCTCGGCATTTTCAGCCCCGGCCGCAACGTAGGGGTGAAGGTGGTGGTGCCGTTTTAGCACCGTAGCGCGGCCTTTTAGTCCGCGAGTACTGCCTGCTACTCGACTTACGTACTGAAAGTCCGCGTTACCTAAATAGGCTAGCCACCAAAGAGAAGGCTACGACCACGCCCAGCAGCGCCAGCACGATATAATTGGTAATCGGCAGCTTGGCCTGCTGCTTGAACGCGCTGACTTGCTGCAAATAAGCCGGTGGCATTTCCGATTCGGTCAGCGCCTGCTTGCAGTTGGCGCACTGGCTCATGCTGCGCTTGCCCAGCGGAATAACCGGAATCCAGAACAAGTGCAGGTAGCGCGAATAGATGGCGACGCCCACGCTGGTTTGGCCACAATTGACGCAGGGCACGCCCGTGAGCGGGTGGCTGCTGATAACGCTGGTGCCGAGGCCGAAAAAGAAGAGCATAAGGAAAAGAAGAAGGGTAGACCCAAATAAAGCACTTATTTAGTGGCAATAGCGCCCGCTAGGGCCTCATTCCCGAACCTCTGGGCCGCGCCGTAGGTTTGTACCCCCGTGCCTAGTCCTTCGCCCCGCCTCCTGTTTCTTACCCCGCCGCTCACGCAGCTCAACACGCCGTACCCAGCCACGGCCTATATCAAGGGTTTTTTGGTGGGGCGCGGCTACGAGGTGCGCCAGGCCGACCTGAGCATCGCCTTGGTGCTCAGGTTATTTTCGAAGGAAGGTCTGACGCGGGTATTCGACGAAATCGAGCAGGGAGCCTACGCCCTGAGCGACAACGCCCAGCGCATGCTGCGCCTGCGCCGCCGCTACGAGGCTACCATTGGTCCAGCCATCCGGTTTTTGCAAAACCGCGACCTCACGCTGGCTCCGCGCATTTGCCACGGCCGCTTCCTGCCCGAGGCTAGCCGCTTCGACAACGTGGCCGACCTCGAAACGGCCTTCGGCACGATGGGTCTCACCGACCAGGCCCGCCACCTGGCCACGCTCTACCTCGAAGACCTGGCCGACCTGGTGAAGGAAACCGTGGGCCCGCAGTTTGGCCTCTCGCGCTACGCCGAAAGCCTGGCCATGTCGGCCACCCACTTCGACCCCCTGCACGAGGCGTTGCAAGCCCCGCCCAACCTCGTGGACCGCATGCTGCTGGAGCTGCTCGACGAGCTGGTGGCCGAGGTGCAGCCCGATATCGTGGGCTTTACCGTGCCCTTCCCCGGCAACCTCTACGCGGCCCTGCGGCTAGCCCAGCGCCTCAAGCAAGTGCGCCCCCAGGCCGTGACCGTGATGGGCGGCGGCTACCCCAACACCGAGCTGCGCGGCCTAAAAGAGCCGCGTTTCTTTGACTACATCGACTACCTCACGCTCGACGACGGCGAAGGCCCGTGGCTACGCTTGTTCGCGTATCTGAAAGAAAAAAAGACTGAACACGTTCGACAAGCTCAGCATGACGAACGTGTTGGGGAGTCGCCAGGCGGGAACACCGACGACGGGCGCCACCTGCTACAGCGCACCTTCCTGCGCAATGAGGCCGGCCAGGTCGAGTACATCAACTACCCGCACCCCGACATTCCGCACCCCGAAGTGGGCACGCCCGACTACTCCGATTTGCCGCTAGCCGATTATTTATCAGTAATCGAGGTGCTCAATCCCATGCACCGCCTCTGGAGCGACGGCCGCTGGAACAAGCTCACCGTGGCCCACGGCTGCTACTGGAAGCGCTGCTCCTTTTGCGACGTCACGCTCGACTACATCGGCCGCTACGAAACCGCGCCCGCCACGCTGCTCGTCGATAGAATTGAGCAGATAGTGGCCCAGACCGGCCAGACTGGCTTTCACTTCGTGGACGAGGCCGCGCCCCCGCTAGCCCTGCGTGACCTGGCCATCGAGTTGCTCAAGCGCCGCGTCAGCATCAGCTGGTGGGGCAATATTCGGTTTGAGAAAACCTTCACGCCCGACCTCTGCCGGCTGCTGGCCGCCAGCGGCTGCATCGCCATTTCGGGCGGCCTCGAAGTAGCGTCCGACCGCCTGCTGGCCCTCATGGAAAAGGGCGTGACCCTAGCCCAGGTAGCGCGCGTGACCCAAGGCTTCACCGAGGCGGGCATCCTGGTGCACGCCTACCTCATGTATGGCTTTCCCACCCAAACGGCCCAGGAAACCGTGGACTCGCTGGAGGTGGTGCGCCAGCTTTTCGAGGCCGGTATTGTGCAGAGTGGCTACTGGCACCGCTTCTCGATGACGGCTCACTCGCCCGTGGGCAAGAACCCAGCTAAGTACCAAGTGGCCGCTATCGGCCCCGAGCCCGGCCCCTTCGCCTGGAACGACCTTTGGCACGACGACCCGCTAGGCGCCGACCACGAAACCTTTGGCCCCGGCCTGGCCAAAAGCCTCTACAACTACATGCACGCCGTGGCCCTGCGCGAGCCCCTCAGCTTCTGGTTCGATTTCAAAACGCCGCGCCCCACGGTGCCGCGCCAGCTCATCCAACAAGCGCTGCAAGAGCCTCAAAAGCCCGATGCCGCCCAGCCCAACCGCCGCCTCTTCTGGCTCGGCAACGTGCCCGAGCTGCGCTTCAAAACCACCGGCGGCAACGGTCCCAAGGACAAGAAAACCACCCGCGCCATCCTCACCTGCTACGAGCAGGCCGAAGACTTTGAGGTGAAAACCACCGAGCTGCTTGGCCCCTGGCTGCACGCGCTACTCACCAAGCTCAGCACCGACTACGACACCAAAATCCTGCTCAAAGAAACTGCTACTAGCTTCCCCGCCGGCGCCGGCTCGTGGGAGAATTTTCTGGCTGGCCCCGCCTGGCAGCTATTGCGCGAAAAAGGCTTATTGCTAGTTTAGCCGAGCGTTAGACAGCGTATAGCATTCGCCTAACGCTCTTGTAGCCAATCGACTACCTGCTTTTTCAGCCCTGCTGCCGAAGCTTGCCGCACGCGCTGGCTACCCAGTAGGGCACGGGCCTGCGCGGCAGCAGCCTGGGGTTGGTCGGGCTCATACAGGGCTAATAGGCGGCCGCGCTGGGCCAGGGCACGCCAGTCGCGCCGCGTGGCCAGGGGTGGGGCCGGCATATTCTGAACCACTACAAACGCCGGGCGCGAGGCCGTGTTTTCAGCCAAGAGCAGAGGCAGCAGTCCCGCCGCCCGGCCGCTTACCCAGGCACCCACGCGGGCCGTATCAACGCCCGCCGTGCGGCGCAGCAGGGCCAGCGCATTGGCCAGGGCCGGGCTGGCTAGGGTGTCGGCGGCGGGTAGCAGCAGCACGGTGTGGCCCTGGCGGGCAAGGGCATCGGCCCAGGCGGGCGCGCCCGCCGCCGTGCCCGGCGTGGGAAAAACGGCCAGCGCGAGGCCCGGCAGGCTTTCGTCGGCGGGGCTGAAAAGCAGCGCGGGGCCGCTGGTGCCGGCTACCTCATCGCGGCGCACGCGGTACACGGCCGGCTCGGGCTCGCCGCGGCGCACCAGCAGCAGCGGGTAGCGCACCGAATCGAGCAGCAGCGTGCCGCGCCAGAAATCGCCCTGCCGACCCAGGGTCAGCGCCTGGCTCGGCCGGCCGGGCCTAGCCAAGCGCAGGGTATCGCCCACAAACGTGAGCGAGTCGGCCACGAAGCTGAGGGTCGGCTGCTGGGGTAGCACCAGCTCGGCCTCGTACCGGCCGGGCTGGGGGTGGCGCACTTCCAGCGCGGCGCGCAGCTCGGGCTGGCCAGGCACTTGCAGGGTGCCCGCAAAGTGCCCGGTGGGCGGCGCAGCCGGCGCGCTGGCATTCGCGCCCGTATCGGGCAGGCTTTGGCACGCCGCCAGGCCAGTCAGCAGCCCCAGCAGCAGGCAGGGCAGGAGGGAGGCAGGGCGAAGCAGGCAACGGAGCGGCATGGGCCAAATGTACTAACTAGCCCGCCCGGCTAGCCCCTTGCGGTAAATGAGGTCGCGCTGCACATCCTGGCCCAGCGTAAAGGCCACTTCGCCCACCTCCCGAAAGCCAAAGCGCTGGTAAAAAGCCTGGGCGCGCGTGTTGTGCTCCCACACGCCCAGCACCACGGCCGTGGCCTGGCTGGCCTGGGCAATGTCAAGCGCACGGCGCATCAGGGCCTTGCCCAGGCCGGTGCCAATCCAGTCTTCCACCACGTAAAGCTGCTTGATTTCGAGCTGCCGGGCGGCGGTTGCCTCCGCGGGCAAGCCCAGGCGCGAGTTTTCCTGCAAGAGGGCGTAGCCCACGGTCTGGCCCTGCATTTCGGCCAGCAGGCAGGTGATGCCAGGGTCTTGCAGCTGGGCTAGCTGCAGCTCGGGGCTGTAGGTTTCGGCCAAGTAGGCCGCCATGTTCTCGGGTGTGTTGCTGGCCGCGAAGGTTTCGCTGAAGGTTTGGCGGCCAAGCTCGGCCAGGCGGGTGGCGGTGGCCAAGTTGGCCTTGGCAAGGGAGATGCGGAGCGGAGAGGACATACTACCCGCAAAGGTGGGGCCGGCCGGCGATTTATGCCGCTGGGGACTAGCCGCCCAGCCCCACGCGCCAGCCCACGTAGCTGGTGCCCACGCCCGCGGCTAGCCCCAGCAGCACGCCCGCGGTGGGGCCTGCGCTTAGCACCCCCGACTGCTGCCAGTACACATACAGCACGTAAACGCGCAGCAACTCGCCGATAAACAGCAGAATACCAGCGGCAATGAGTAAGCTTGCTACTATGCGGCGCGAGGCGGGCGAGAGGATAGTGCGGGACGGAGGTCGGCGAGCCATAAGTATTTGCTAAACGCTCGGCGGCATGCGCATGTTCCGCGGCTTGTTATTTGGCGGGCCACCGCTACCTTTGTCCCACCAAGTACCCCGCGAGAGTAGCTCAGTTGGTAGAGCATCAGCTTCCCAAGCTGAGGGTCGCGAGTTCGAACCTCGTTTCTCGCTCAGTTAGAATCAGCCACCCAGATGCAAATCCGGGTGGCTGCTTTGTTTTTGGCTTAAAGCAAAGGTGCCCCGATAACCCGGCTGCCCTAACTGGCTGCGTGCACCGTGCGCCAAAGCGCCTGGGGCCTTTTTGCCGACAACGCCACGGCCACCCTCAAGAACGTGACCGCGACTACCCACTGGACGCGGGGCTAGCCGTGTTAAATAGCGCAGCAACCCGTGCCGGGGCAAATGCATCCTGACCGCCTGCGCCGGCGAGGAAGCATGCTGCCGGGCGGGTGGGGGCCCGCCAGCGGGGCTCAGTCGAAGCTGACCCAGTCGATTTCGGCACCGCCGCCCTTCAGCGAAACGTAGAGCGCGTGCCGGCCCGGCCAGAAGGCTAGCAGCGGCGCTTTTACTTCCTGCCAGGTGCCGCCTTTGGGCACGGCCAGTTCCGCAATGAGCGGTCCCTGGGCGTGGTCGAGGCGAAGCTGCACGGTGGCGCCGGCCGCCGAGGCACCCCGCAGCCGGGCGGTGCGCAGCTGGGGCTGGCCAAAATCGACGGCGTTGTACTGCACCCAGCCGCTAGCCCCGGTCAGCCGCGTTTTCCAACCCCCAAAGGTGTTGGCCGTGTCCAGAAAGGCGATGGCCGCGCCCTGCGCGCTGCGGCGGCTGTAGCGGTCGAGCTGAATTTTTTGGCGGGCGCTCGTCAGCCCCACGCCGCGCAGGGTGGGCGTTACTTTCCGAATAGAACCGTCGGCGGCGAAAGACAAGCTGTCGATTCTGACCGAGCGGTTTTTGTCGAATTGCGGCGACAAGTCGTTGTGGTGATAAAACAAGTACCACTGGTTTTTAAACTGCGCGATGGAGTGGTGGTTGGTCCAGCAGCCGGTCGGCGACTCGTCCATCAGCACGCCCTGCACCGTGAAGGGCCCTAGCGGGCTGGGGCTGGTGGCGTATTCGAGGCGCTCGGTCTTGTGGGCAACGTGCGGATAGGTGAGGTAGTAAATGCCCTTGCGCTCAAACACATAAGGCCCTTCTTTTAGGCCCTTGGTGGGCAGCTCACCCAGGGTTTTGGGCGCCTCGGCCAGCTCCAGCATGTTATCCTTCAGCCTGGCCCCGTAGATGTTGCCCTGCGACCAGTAGAGGTACGCCTGCCCGTCGTGGTCGATAAACACGTTGGGGTCGATGCCGCGCACGCCCCTGATGGCCGTGGGCTGCGGCACAAACGGCCCAGTGGGCTGGTCGGCCACGGCTACCCCAATCGTAAAGCCCTTACCAGCCGTTGTATCCTGGGGGGTGCTGGGGAAATAGAAGTAGTACTTGCCATTGCGAAAAACGCAGTCGGGCGCCCACATGCTGTAGCTGTTGGGCTGCACCCAGGGCACCTTGTTTTGGGTCACGATAACGCCGTGGTCGGTCCAGTCGGTAAGGTTGGCCGAGGAAAACACGTGGTAGTCTTCCATGCAAAACCAGCCGATTTTGCCCCGCCCCGGCCCGCCCAAAATATCGTGCGAGGAATACACGTACACCCGGTTGCCGAAGACCCTGGCCGTAGGGTCGGCCGCGAACTGGTTGGTGATGAATGGGTTCTGGGCGCGGGCTGGCCGAACCCAGGCGAGGGCCAGGAGGGCGGCTAGCCAGTAGATTTGCAAGTTAGACATCGGCGGTGAGTAAAGGCAATAGGTTTCTACTGCGCTAGGTGGTCCTCGATATGGAAATAGTCAAAATCGGCGTAGCCGCCCGCCGCCTGGGTAGCGTAGGTGAAAAGCCCGAACCGGTAGCCCATAAAATGCGGCAGCGTATAGGCCATTTTGAGCGGCCCGCCCACGGGCTGCCAGGTGCGGCCATCGAGGCTGTAGAAGAAGGTGGCCACGTCCTTACGCTCCCGAAAATCGCACTCAATTTTGAAATAGACCTTGTCCTGGCTCAGGGGCAGGCGCTGAATTTCAATTGGCTTCTCCGATTCGGCGCTGACCATTACAATGGCCTTGGCACCTGCGCTGGCTTGCACGCCCACCAAGCCGTAGCGCTTCTGCAACACCGCCAGGCCGGCAAAATCGCCGGGTTGCAGGTGGGCCGCATCCAGGGCCACCGTGCCGGCGCACACCGGGCCGATGGTGCGCTGCGTCAGGGTGTTGCGGGCTAATAGAAAGGAGGTATCGACCCGCCCGGTTTGGAGGCGCAGGTAGCCGGGGCGCTTGCTTACCGACCACAAGCTGTTGGCGGGGTTGTGGTTCCATTGCCACACCAGGGGTAGGGCTGGCGCGCCAGCCCGGCGGGTAAAGTCATCCGAAGCCACCAGGCCCGGCACCAGGGAGTGGTTGGCGGGCAGGGCTAGCGAAGCGGGTACTTTGCCCGCCGGGTTGCCCAGTACGGGCCAGCCACCCTGCCACTGCACGGGCACCAGGTACGGGATGCGGCCCACGGCCCCAAAATCGCGGAACAAGTACGCAAACCACTCGCCGCCAGGGGTATCGATGAGGCCGCCCTGGGCCACGCCCAGGTCTTGCAGGGCCACGCGGCCTTCGTAGGGGCCGGTTAGTTTGTCGGCCCGGTGCACGATAACCGTGCGCATGCCACCGCGCGGCCAGGCAATGTTGAACAGGTAGTACTTACCCTTGATTTTGAATAGCTGCGAGCCCTCGGCTGGCAGGCCGGGGGTGGGGCCGGCGGGCGCGCTGGCATTCTCGATAAGCACCTGCGGCGAGGTGCCCGGCTTCAGGCCCGAAACATCGGCCGTGAGCTCGGCCAGCTGAATCTTACCCGAGCCATACACCATGTACACGCGGCCATCGTCGTCGAAAAACAGCGAATGGTCGTGCAGGCTCGGCCGAAACGAAACGGCTTGCCAGGGGCCCTTTTCAATGTTTTTGGTTGAGTACACGTGGGTTTTGCCCGTGGTTTGGGCAAACGTGCTGACGTAGTACGTGCCCTGGTGGTAGCGCAGGCTGCTCGCCCACGAGCCGCGCCCGTAGGTGCTTTGGCCGCGGGCCAGGGTCATAGCGGGGGTGCTTGCTAGGGTATCGTAGGCGTAGCTTACCAGCTGCCAGTTCACCAGGTCCGTTGATTTCATAATGGGCACTCCGGGGCTCATGTGCATGGTGGTGCTGCTCATGTAGTAGGTTTTGCCGACCCGAATCATCGACAAATCGGGCACGTCGGCGTACACAAGCGGGTTGTGCGCCGCCGGGCCCTGCGCCCACGCTGCCGGCCCTAGTAGGCCTAGCCCAGCCAGCAGCAGCAATAAGTAGTGTTTCATAGGTAGCCTGGGTAGGTGGGGCAGTCTGCGGGGTGGCAGTGAACAAGCAGGGCAGGGCGGCGCTAGCCTAGCCCTTACTTAACCACCACAAAGCCGCCGCGGGCCGGCAGCGTCACGCTGAGGCTAGCGCCGCCTACTGCCCGCGTGCTGAAGCTGCGGTTGGTGGCGCCGTCGGTGATGAGCGTGCCGCTGGCCAGGCCGAGCTGGCTGAGGTCGAGCTGAATGGTTTTGGGCGCGTCGGTGGCGTTGATGCCGGCCAGGTACCACTTGCCATCGGGGGCCTGGCGGGCCAGCACCGCGTACTCGCCGGGAAAGCCGTCGAGCAGCTTCACATCGGCCCAGCGCGGGGGCAGCTGCTTCACGAAGTTCTGCACGTAGGCGGGCTGGGCGGCCATGCCCTCGGGCACCTCGGCGTAGTGCTGAATGCCCGATTGCAACAGCACCGATAGCGCCAGCTCAAAGGCGTTGGAGGTGCGGCGCTGCTTGCCGTTGATTTCCGAAAACGCCATGGGCGTGAAGTCCATCGGCCCCACGGTGTTGCGGGTGAAGGGCAGCGTGGCGCAGTGCGTAGCCTCCTGGTCGGTATTGCGCTGGTCGAACGTCAGAAACTCGAAGCCCTTCACGGCCTCCATCGTCATCAGGTTGGGGTAGGTGCGGTTCCAGCCTCTGGGTAGGGTGGTGCCGTGAAAATTGACGAGCAGGCCGGCCTGGGCGGCATCGGTCAGCAGGTCTTGGTAGTAGTTCATAAACGACTGCCCGTCGCCGCCGAAGAAGTCGATTTTCACGCCCGCCACGCCCATCTGCTTGAGGCGGGCGAACTCCTTGCGCCGGCTTTCAGCCTCAAACAGCACCTTCGTTGGCGTTTGCGGCGCCTCGTTCCAGCTGCCATTCGAGTTGTACCACACCAGCAGCCCCACGTTTTTGGCGCGGGCGTACTGCGCCAGCTCGGCCGTTTTCTCGTAGCCGATTTGGGTGTCCCACAGCGCATCGACCAGGCAGTAGCGCCAACCCATCGTGGCCGAGTAGTCGATGAAGCGGCGCTGCACATCGTAGGTCGTGTTTTTATCGCCTAGTAGCACCCACGACCACGACGACTTACCGGGCGCGTCGAAGAGCACGGGCGTTTTGGCGGGCGCGCTCAGGTCGGTGGTCAGCGTCGATTCGACGAGGGGGGCTAGCGAGCTGCCCACCACGATAACGCGCCAGGGCGAGCGCCAGGGCAGGCGGCTCTCGGGCAGCCGCGCCGCGTCGGGCGTGGTTTTTTCCGGGGGCTGCGGAAACGCTACGCTGTAGTCGGCATCGGGCGCGGTGTGGGCCAGGTGGGTGCCGCAGTAGCTGCGGCCCATGCCCGCCTCGGTGAGCAGCACCCAGCGCCCGCCTGCCTCAAACAACGCCGGAAACGACCAGCCCTGCCCCAGCGGAGAGGGCGTGCCCGCCGCGATGCCGCGCTGGTAATACTCTTCGTACGAAGGCTGCGTATTGGCAAACCCAGTCTGGGCCTTGGCGTGCGGGTGCAGCCAGCCCTTGGCCCCGGCGGGTAGGTGAAAGCTGGTTGTCTCGGCCGTAATGCGCTGGATATCGGTGCTTTTGCCTTCGATTAGATATTGAAACGCCACCCCATCGTTCGACACCTGAAACACGACGCTCAGCGTGGGCGCCCCGGCCCGGCCCGCGAAGTGCACCACCCGGCGGTTGGCCCGGTAGCGGCAGTTGGCGCGCTTGTCGGTGGCTAGCTGGTAGTCGTCGGCTACGGTAGTTACCTGGTCGGCGCTGGCTAGCTTCAGGCCCTGCGTGAGGTCGGCACCGGCCAGTTGCAGGCCTAGCCGCGAGGGGCGCAGCAGCTCGGCGGCGCGGTAGCGCACGGCGTAGGTGGGCTGGCCCTGGGGCGTGAGGCTCACGGTCACCTGCACGGCTCCGTCGGGGCTGCTGACGAGGATAGGGCTAGCGGCCCGGGCAGTGGCGGCAAGCATAAGCGCGCCAAAAAAGAAAGACAAACGCATAAGCAAGTGGTGGGTGGGAAGGCGTGGGTGCGGCGCTGCTACCGCGCCCGTTGCCGGGTCATAGTCAGTAAAAAGCCTCGGCTAGGCCGCCAAGGGGCTAGCGGCGGCCGATAGGCGCTAGCCCCTTGGCATTATTTCTGGTAAACCGGGTCGTTGCCCGCGTACTTCAGGTACTTGAAGGAGGCCGTGTTGGTAGTGGGCTGGCCCGACGAAGTGGCGTACATGCCAAGCAAGCAGCCAATGAAGCCGCCCGCCACCTGGGTACTCACAAACTTGCCATCGACCTTATCCTTGAGCACGCTCCACGTCTTCCTGTTCTCCGAGAAGCTGAAAGCATAGGCGTCGCCCGCAGCCTGAATGCGCAGCTGCACGCTGGCGGTGGCCGACTTGAGCGGGGTTTCGGCCAGCATTGCCATTATTTTCGGCCTGTCGGTGCTTTGGTATAAGGTAAGTATCGGCTTCCCACCAACCACCGACTTGCAGAGGTAATAGAAGTGCTTCTCGTCTTGAAACACCACCAAGCCCGCTTGTTCACCGTCACTTTTCGGCACGAAACTCAGCTCCGTTTCGGCGGTGCAGTACAGGTGCTGCTGGCGCTTGCCGATGAAGGCCGGGTTGCCGGTTTCGGCCACGGTTTCGGGCTTTAGCTTCAGGGTGAGGCCTTTGGCTTGGCCTAGCGAGAAACTGCTGCTATCGACCGTGCGCAAAAACAGCAGCGCCGGGTCGAGCTGCTTTTCGAAGGTGAGGGTGTAGCCAAAGTTGCCGCTCTGCGGCCGGGCGCCGGGCTGCCTCACCTCCGGGAAATTGGCCCGGTAGCGGTACTGCACGCCGTTGGGGCCGGGGTTCATTACCGGCCACTCGTCCTTCCACTCTACGGGCACGATAAACGTTTCGCGGCCAGTATTATAGTAATTGCCTTCGTAGGGCCGCACCGCCAGGAAAATGGCGTAGGTCTTGCCATCCGGCCCTTCCACAAACTGCGCGTGCCCGGCCGAGGTAATGGGGTTGGGGCGGTCTTTGGGCAGCTCGCGCTGCGAGAGAATGGGGTTCTTCTCGTAGGGTACAAACGGCCCGAGCGGCGCCTTGCTGCGGAAAACGACCTCCGTGTGGTTGACCGATGTGCCGCCCTCGGCCGCATAGAGGTAGTACCAGTCGCCGCGCTTCATCAGGTGCGGGCCTTCTATCCAAACCGGCTTCTTGCTGAGGTCCACGCCGCCATTGACCACGATTTTGGCTGCGCCCACCGTTTGCAGCGTGCTAGGGTTCAGCTCGATAATCTTGATGGAGCGGTGCCCGTCGTAGAGCGGCTTGTTGTCGGGCGGGTCGCTGTTGTAGATAACGTAGGCCTTGTCGCCCTCAAAATACAGCGAGGGGTCGATGCCGCGCACCTCGGGCAAAAAGGTGGGGTCGCTCCAGGGCCCGGCCGGGTTTTTGGCCGTCACCACAAAGTTGCCCTTGTGGTCAATCAGCGTGCAGGTGACGTAGTACGTGCCGTTGTGGTACTCGATGGCGGGCGCAAACAAGCCCCGCGTCATGCGGTCGCCCAGGAAATTTATTTGGGAGGGCCGGCTGATGACATTGCCCACCTGCCGCCAGTTTTTGAGGTCGCGGCTGTGCATCACCGGGATGCCCGGGAAGTACGAAAACGTAGAATTCACCA
>Ga0308157_10003353_pt1 | contig 23510 bp, 20 predicted proteins | sample PhyBR1_FD_201035 | JGI IMG/M metagenome (GOLD analysis project Ga0308157, IMG submission 201035) | Phyllosphere microbial communities from UC Gill Tract Community Farm, Albany, California, United States - DLSLB.R1 | ecosystem: Host-associated > Plants > Phyllosphere > Unclassified | place: USA...
GTCTCCATCGCCGATGGGCTGGAAAATATTGAAGTGTCGGGTATGCGTGTTGTGGGAATTGCGGAGGAACGGGATTTTGACGCCCAGATGCCGCCCATCGGTTACGATACGGCGCTTGCAGAAGAAACCGGCGCTTCAGTCGATGTCAGCGGCAATGTGGAGATTCAGCCGCCCCTCAATCCGTATCTGCCTGACCTGAGCAACTGGCGGCTTCATGCAGCAATTGATCTGGAAAAAGGCCTGCGCGACAGGTTCAATGCCGCCATAACCAGAATGCCCGCACCCAAACGGGCAGTCAGTCGTGCGAAACTCGCTCGTAAGCCCGTGTTCCAGCGCAGCGATCCACTCTTCGAAGAGCTTATCGCTGATCCAAAGTTCGGCATGACCAAAGACCAGTTCGATACATTCTGGAAGAACGCACTCATTTTGAATTGATCGCCGCCCATTGAGCCGGCTTTTTCTCCGTCGAAGGAACCACAATGAAACGGAATTATTCCCACGCGCTTGCACTCACACTTAAGCATGAAGGCCATTTCGTCAACAATCCGCACGATAAGGGTGGGCCAACCAACGAAGGCATCACGCTTGCAACCTATCGCGCCGATATCGATCCGCAGGGCACCGTGGATAGCCTGAAGAACATTTCGCAGGAGCAGGTGGCGACCGAGTATCGCAAGAAGTACTGGGACAAAGTGCGCGGCGACGACCTGCCCGATGGGCTGGACTTTGCAATGTTCGACTATGCAGTCCTCAGCAGCCCATTGCGCGCCATTCGGGCGTTGCAAAGCGTTGCCGGTGTGGTTGCAGACGGCAAGCTGACCAATGCAACGCTTGCCGCTGTTCTGGCAATTGATACGGTCAAAATCATTCGCGCTCTCAGTGATTATCGGCTTGATTATCTCAAAGGGCTGTCTGACTGGCAGTATTTTGGCAAGGGCTGGCAGAACCGTGTGGAGGAGGTCAGAGGCGAAGCCCTGAGTATTGCGCACGGCGCCATCGCTCCCCTGCCTGAAAAGCTATCCAAGCCTGAGGTTGTGATGCCAACACCGGTCGTTCCAGTGCCGACACCCACCTTGACGCTGCCGAAATCCCTCGACAAGCCGGTTTCTCAAAGCCACACGATCTGGGCGTGGTTTCTGTCCGGGCTGGGTGGCGCAATCTCAGGCTTTGGTCATCTGTTCGGCGGCCTTGACTGGCGCGTGCAGATGTTCCTCAGCATCGCCATTGTCTGTCTTGCCATTTACGGCATCAAAAGACGGGTCGAACTGTTTGAGGCCGTCAAGGACATCAAAAAGGAGATTGGGGTTTGATTGGGATATTGTCCGCTTTGTCGCCTCGTCTGACAATTCTCGCTGCTACCATTTTTGCGGCAGTGACAGCCTATGGGACTGGCTATGTTTATGGGAGTCATAATGGCTACCAGCAAGCAACGACTGAACAATTTAAAGCCGATATCAAAGCTCAGCATGAAAGGGCAAAAGACGATGCAAAACTCCGCGCGCTTAATGACTATGATTTCTGTGTTGTGTCTCTGCGCCGTCGCGGGATGCCAGTCCACGACTGCGACGTCCTGCGCGGGCTTCCACAAGAATGATCTTGCTCCTGCTGGTCTGGTTGCTCTAACCCGGGCTGATCGCGCTGCCGCAGAACGCGTAGAAGGAAATGACGAAAATGGAAGACGTCGAGGCTGCTGGAAATGAATGACGACTGGAGATGGATGCTCGGCGTTGACGTGAGCGTGGCAACCTTCTGTCTCGGCGCGCTTGTCACAGCCTTCCGCTCACTCTCAGCATCCATGCGCAAAGGCGATGACGCCCTGCATTCTCGCATCAATCAGGTGCGGGACGAATACGTGCGCAGGCATGATATGGATATCCAGATGAACCAGCTTCGCGAAAGCGTGCGTGAACTCCGAGAAGAATTACGCACCGGCCTTCGCGAAACCAACAAGCGTCTCGATCAGATCATCGCCGTCATGGCGAGGGAGAAAACATAAAACCCCGGCATTGCGTAGGTGTGGGCGCAATGCCGGGGCCTCTTCGACACTTCGGAGGTTGAAGCGTCGGAAGACGCTGCCACCGTAAGGTGTCAAGTTTATGCTTTGTTAGCTAGCGCGTTCTTGAGCAATCCTGCGATGGCAGTCAGGACAATGCCACCGATACCACCACCGGCGATTTCTCCGAGAATGCCAGTCAGAATGTGATCGGCTCCACCATTGAGGAGCATTGGCAAAATCTGGCCGAGAAGAATACCGCCAACGCCGCCAGCCACCGTGTTGCCCGCCGCTCCTAGATTAATATTCTTAACAGCGCCAGCAATATTGCCGCCGACTGCACCTGCAATCACCTGTAACAGGATCGGGAATAAACTTTCCATGATGCCTCCTCCAAAAGGTTACATGCGCCAACAAATATATAGTGATGGCTCACGGCTAAATTGACCATGAAGTCAATAATATTTGCATTCCAATTTAGAGGGAGACCACTATGGGCCATTCTTCGAATGGACCGTTATAACCTTTTCACGATCACCCATGTGAATGGCAATAGCCCAAAAAGGTGTGAAGATAGATTAAAATAACATAATGAAATCAATGTGCACCTATATCCCCACACCTTTCTCATAAGTCACTGTTTTAACTGATTAATTGGCATAATATTGCAATCCAGTCGGGATCACCATTCACCCCTCAGCAACGGCCGATCCCATCTCGCTCAAATTATCTTGAAGTCCTGTGATTTCCAGCCATTTGTGCTATACCCGCTCGCGGTCTTGTGGCGAGCTTTCTCATCTCTCCGACGTTTTGGCCAACCACTGGGCGCGTATCCCCTGAGTGAGTTTGTAACCGTTCCTGACACATTCCCCGGACCGAAGATTGATTCCAAAAAGATCGTCACAGATGATCGACCCTTTAGGCTGGCCGTTTTGAAAGACAGGTCGGCGCGTTTGCAAAGCTGAAGCAGCCATGACTATCATCCAGGAAACTGAAACGTCGACCAGTGAACAAAACGCGTCACTGGAAGCGAAAAGCAATTTCCGGATCATCGCCCTCATCGTCGCGAGTGCTATGCTGATGGAACAGCTCGATGCTACGATCCTGGCAACTGCTTTGCCGACCATGGCCAAAGATTTCGATGTCGCCGCACCCTCGATGAGTGTCGCGCTCACATCATATCTTCTGAGCCTCGCCATTTTCATTCCGGCAAGCGGAAAGATCGCTGATCGCTTCGGAACCCGAACCGTGTTCCGCTTCGCGATAGGTATTTTCATCGCTGGCTCTATCCTTTGCGCACAGGCGCCGAACCTTCCCTTTCTGGTCTTTGCCCGCCTGTTGCAAGGCGCTGGCGGCGCCATGATGCTGCCAGTCGGACGTTTGGTGCTGATCCGTTCTGTCGAGCGCAAGGACCTCATCTCAGCAATGTCGTGGATGCTGGTGCCTGCACTTATGGGTCCGATCCTCGGACCACCCATTGGGGGCCTGTTCGTGACCTGGCTCGACTGGCGCTGGATCTTCTACATCAATGTGCCGATTGGCATTCTGGGCATGATTTTCGTCTCGCTCTATATCGGTGAATATAAAAGCGACACCAAAGAACCTTTTGACTTTATCGGTTTGATCCTGTCAGGCATAGCGCTTGGTGCGCTGCTTTTCGGACTTGAAAGTGCCAGTACCACCAGCGCTTTGGCGGCCAAGTTCTTTGTGGTTGGCATTGTGTTTGCGATTGCGACCGTCATTCACTCGCGCCGCCACCCGGCTCCGCTACTCGATTTTTCACTGATGCGGATTGAAAGCTTCGGCACCTCGATGGTCGCTGGTTCGATCACCCGCATCACACAAGGCGCGCACCCATTCCTGTTGCCTTTGATGCTGCAGGTAGCCTTCGGCATTTCGGCTGTATCCGCAGGCAATATGGTTTTGGCGACCGCACTTGGTTCCATGGCCATGAAAGCCTTTGCGCCTAAAATCATTCGCCGGTTCGGCTTCCGCTCGTCTCTGGTTGTAAACGGCATATTCTCGTCATGCAGTTACGCAATCTGCGGTTTGTTCAGCCCTGAATGGCCGCATTGGCTGATCTTTGCCGTGCTGTTCATGTCCGGCTTTTCGATGTCGTTTCAGTTCACAGCCTATAATACGGTTGCCTATGACAAGGTTGATGAAAAGCAGATGAGCTCGGCCAACAGCTTCTATTCAACCTTCCAGCAACTCATGCTTTCTTTCGGCGTTTGTATCGGCGCCCTCGCGCTTCACACGTCCATGGCCTGGCATGAGCGCGACGTACCGCTGACATCGGATTTCTCTATGGCTTTCTTTATTGTTACCGGCATATCGCTGACGGCCACCTTCTGGAACCTTCGCTTCTCGAAAGACGCGGGCGCACAAATGCGCGGACGATAAAGCGCATTCCGAAAAGTGGGAACCGATCTAATTTTCCTCACGCCCCATAAGGCCAGTTGGCTTGTGAAAAAAGGCCGCCATCGACCCAGATAGTCTGGCCCGAAACAAAAAGCGCAGCATCAGACGCCAGAAACAGTACCGGACCGGAAAGGTCTTCCACGGTTCCAACCCGTCGCAGTGGCGTGATCCGGCCCCATGTTGCTGCATAGTCAGGCTGTTCCTGGGCGGTACGCTCATTGTAAATCGCACCGGGAGCCACGCAATTGACGCGAATACCATGCGGCCCAAGTTCCACGGCAGACACTTTGGTAAACTGCTCAATCCCGCCCTTGGACGCCGTGTAGGAAACGAGCTTCGGGAATGCGAGCTTGTTACAGCCCGAACCGATATTGATAATTGCTCCGCCTTTACCGACGTCAACCATCCTCTTGGCAGCGGCTTTCGTGTTCAGAAAGCAGCCTTTCATATTGGTGCGGATCACATCGTCCCAGCCTTCCTCGGAAAGCTCCAGCAACGGCGCCCAAGTCTGGATACCGGCATTGTTGACGAGTACGTCCGGTGCATCACCATACCAGCTGCAGACTTCATCGAAGAACTCTTCGACCTCAACTCCAGAACCGACATCGCATTCGATCCCCAACGCCTGTCCGCCCGCAGCTTCGACTTCTTCCATAAGTGTATTTGCAGCCTCGTCATCGCCTCTGAAGCTGAAAGCAACCGCATATCCGGCTTCCGCAAATGCAGAAACAAGATGCCGTCCAATGCCGGTGCTTCCACCGGTGACAATCGCAAACCCACTCATAAAATTCCCTCCCAAAGGATCTCGAAAGGCAATTTAATCAACTTCAGGCAATGGTAAAGCTGTGAAAATGGAAATATCAGTTTCCTGAAAGAGGAGACCAGCATGAACCCCGATATCAAAGTAGCCAACGGTGCCTGCCACTGCGGAACAGTGCGCTTTCGCGTCAAACTTTCCGATGGCCTTAACACGGCGCGCCGTTGCACCTGCTCTTATTGCCGGATGCGCGGTGCAGTTGCCGTCTCCGCCGATCTGGATGGACTGGAAATTCTCGAAGGCGAAGATGCGCTGACGCTCTACACGTTTAATACGGGTGCCGCGAAGCACTTCTTCTGCTCGAAATGTGGGATTTACACCTTCCACCAGCGCCGCTCCAGCCCGCACCAGTTCGGCGTGAATGCGGCCTGCCTCGAAGGCGTTTCCCCCTTCGACTTCAAGGTTATTCCCGTCAATGACGGCGTGAACCACCCATCCGACAATCCGAACTACAAAGGTTCCGGCATTGCTGGCTATCTGCGTTTCGAACCATTTGATGAAACCAAGGCTGACTAAATCCTTGCGCGCCGCTTCTGCTCGTTTTTCTCCCATGAAAACACGACCGGCGGCAGCGGATCGAAGCCGCGAATAATATCCGCCCCCTTTTCGCCGACCATGATGGTCGGCGCATTGGTGTTGCACGAGGGAACGCGCGGCATGATCGAGCTGTCGCAAACCCGCAGACCTTCAAGACCGCGCACTTTAAGTTCCAGATCGACAACAGCCATAGCATCCGTACCCATCCTGCAGGTGCCGACCGGATGGTGATCGGTCTTGGCATTGGCGCAAGCATAATCGAACAGATCATCGTCACTGACGACCTTTGACCCCGGCAGACGCTCGGCCATCACGTAAGGTTTCAATGCATCCTGGCTCATGATTTCGCGCGCGATCTTCAGACCTTCAAGCGACATCTTGCGATCATGCGGATCGCTCCAGTAATTAGGATCGATCAGAGGTGCAGCTGCCGGATCGCTGGATGCCAGCCGCACGGTTCCACGCGAACGCGGATGCAGATAGGCGGAGTTGAGCGTTACACCGGCATTTTTGAGCTTCTCAACACCTGCCTCGATGCCCGAACCAAGCCCCAGATGAAACTGGGTATCCGGTGAGCGGGCATCCGGATCAGCATACCAGAAGCCGCCGGTTTCAAAGAGGCTGGACGCCACCGGACCAGAGCGCAGAAAGATATATTGCAGGCCCGCGCCCAGCGTCCGATGCAACTTTGCCACGCCATCATAGGTGTGATCGCCTGTGCATTCGGCAATAACAAACAGGTCGAGATGGTCCTGCATGTTCTCGCCCACACCCGGCAGATCATGCTTGACCGCGACACCGACCTTTTTCAGATGATCCGCGGAGCCGATGCCGGATTGAAGCAGAAGTTTCGGCGAACCAATCGCGCCGGACGATACAATCACCTCGCGGCTTGCGCGCAAAATCTCCCCGCTCATCAGCGTTACGCCGTTGACGCGCGTCTTCTCCATTTCGATACTGCGCACCGGTGCATTCATGCGGATCGTCAGGTTCTTGCGACCCTTGATCGTGGACAGATAAGCAAGCGATGCAGACGAGCGGCGGCGGTTGCGTTGGGTGAGCTGATAAAAGCCGACGCCTGCCTGTTCGCGACCGTTGAAATCCGCATTAAACGGAATGCCGAGTTCCTGGCCCGCTCGGATATAGGCGTCGCAGATCGGCAGTGGCGCAGATGGCATCGAAACACCAAGCGGCCCGCCATAGGAATGGAAATCATCGTTGAAACGCTGATTGTCTTCGGCGCGTTTAAAATAGGGCAGCACATGGCGGTAGTCCCAGCCGGTACAGCCGTCTTCGCCGGCCCAAAGATCATAATCGGCTGCATTCCCGCGCGTATAAATCTGCGCATTGATGCTGGAGCCGCCGCCGATGACTTTTGCCTGCGTATAGCGCAACACCCGATTTTTGAGGTGTTTCTGCGGAACGGTTTCCCAGCCCCAGCTCGCCACACCCTTGGTCATCTTGGCAAACCCGGCTGGCATGTGAAACAGCGGATTCCAGTCGCTTCCACCGGCTTCCAGCAACAGCACTTTTATCGCTGCATCTTCGCTCAATCGATTGGCGAGAACACAACCGGCAGGCCCACCACCAACGATGATATAATCGTAATCCATCGCCTTACCCTTATAATTTTGCAATCGACAGGCCGCCATCGGCATTGATTGCCGAGCCTGTCGCAAAAATGAAATCTCCACCGGCAAGCCCGGCTACAATCGCGCCGACATCACCCGCCTCGCCCCAGCGTTTCATCGGCACCAGACCACCCTCAATAAGTCCGTCGTAACGCTGAGCAACTTTCGCAGTCATATCGGTGCGGATGATGCCGGGACGCACTTCGAACACGCCGATCCTCGCTTCAGCCAAACGCAATGCCAGTCCTTGCGTGAATGCCGTCAGCCCTGCTTTGCTGATGCAGTAATCAAGCCGCTCGGGCGAGGTCATCACCGACGAAACGGAGCTGATCGTCACAATGCTACGAGAAAAACGCACTTCGTTCACCGCCAGCATGGCCTTCACCACGGCCTGGGTGAAAAACACCGTGCCGCGCAGGTTCACGCCCATGATCGTATCGAAATTTTCAGGCTTCAGCCCAAGAAAATCGCCGCGCTCAATTGAGCCCATGCCTGCATTGTTGACCAGACAATCAATGCCACCGAGTTCGCTCACGACAGCTGATACAGCCGCCTCATGTGTATCAACCGCAGCAAGATCGCTTTCAAAGAAAGCCACTTTTCCGCCAAGTTCCCGTAGTTCACGAATGACAGCGTCGTCGCTTTCGCGATCGGTAATGGCGAGATCAAAACCCTTGGCGGCAAGCGCACGCGCTATCCCAAGCCCGATGCCGCGACAGCCGCCGGTTACCAGTGCCACAGGTCTTTGACGGTTCATGCCTGCACCTCGCTTTGAATGTGGTCGGATACGCGCAGAGCCTGCGCCGCAATGGTTAGCGCCGGATTAACCGCAGCCGAGGTCGGCAGAAACGACGCATCGACCACATAGAGATTGGGGTGATCATAAGCACGGCAATAAGGATCAAGTGGCGCTGTTGCTGGATTATTGCCGATACGTACCGTGCCGCATTGATGCGATGGTGTTCGCCGGTCGAATGCCCGCGACAGCACAATTGGAAAGCCCGCCTGCCTGAGCGCGGATTTGAGCTTATCAACCAGCATCAGATGCGCTTTCCAATTGGTACGCACCCAATGCAGAATGATGCGATCACCATCCACGCTCACGCGGCTTTCTGGCGATGGCAGGTCCTCACTCATCGCGTAGAAATCGATTGTATGTCCGGCAATGCGGTTTAAAAACCATTCCGGCACCTGGCGTATATTGGATTTCAGGATCGCGCCTGAAACCCGCCCCAGCAATTGCACATTGCCAAGGGGCGGCCCGCCAGCCCCATCCGAGAGATAATAATCATTGAAGCCAAACGTTTTTTGGTAAACGCTGTCATTGCGATAGCGCGGATCAAACCCGATCACCGCACTGGCATTGTGGTTCATGAAATTGCGGCCAACCTGATCGGAACGGTTCGCCAATCCGGATCGCAGCAAAAGCGCTGCCGACTGAACCGCACCCGCTGAAAGAATGACCAGTTTGGGACGCAGGACCAGCGCCTCGCCGTTCTTCACATAATGAACTGCCGTGATGGTCTTTCCGTCGGGCCCGGTTTCCAGCTTCGTTACCCGCGCGGATGTTTCAAGCCGGACATTTGGATGTTTGAGCGCAAGTGCTAACGGACAGGTTTCCGCATCCATCTTGCCGTCATTGCTGTTGGGATGCGCATCCCACGGCGTTTTGGCCTTTGCCAGCCAGCGCTCGATATCAACACCCAGTGGCAAGGAAGCCGGATGCAGCCCTGCCTTTTTCAACCGCTCACGTACATCGGCAATCGGATGTTCATCATTGATTGCAGGATAAGAATAAGGCTTTGAATGATACGGCTCGGTCGGGTCATCGCCAAGCTCGCCGCGCACCTGAAAAAGCGCTTCCGCCTTGCAATACCAGGGCTCAAGTTCATCATAGCCAAAAGGCCATGCCGGAGACACGCCTTCAAGATGCGCAAGCTCCTCAAAATCCTCGCGGCGATAACGCACCAGCACCGCGCCATAGAACTTGGAATTGCCGCCGACATTGTAATAATTGCCGGGATTGAACGGCGTGCCGTCCGTCTCATACCAGAATTCTTTCGGGCGAAAGAAACCACGCTGGAAAATGGCGCGTGGGTCGCGGTTTTCCGGCCTGTCAGCAAGCCGCTCACCAGCCTCCAAAATCAGAATGACCGCACCTGATGCGGCAAGACCGACGGCCATTGTTGCGCCGCCGATACCCGATCCGATGATGACGATATCCGGCTGTCCTCCCAAAGCCGTCACTCCCTACTTAGCCTGCGGCATCCACCAGCCGGTGCGCGCACCGATATGCATGTTGAGCGTTTTGGTTTCGGTATAATCCTCCACCGCATGACGGCCCAGCTCGCGACCCAGACCCGACTGGCGATAACCGCCAAAAGGCAGTTCTGGTGTGCCATCCATGAAAGTGTTCATCCAGACTGTACCGGCGCGCACCTTGCGGCCAATGTTCATGCAGGTATCGAAATCGCGGCTCCAAACACCAGCCGAAAGCCCGTAATCAACTGCGTTGGCAATCGAAATTGCCTCATCCACCGTGTCAAAGGAAAGCACCGACAGAACCGGCCCGAACACTTCTTCACGCGCCACGGCCATATCGGCTTTCACGCCTGCAATGATGGTCGGTCCCATATATTGGCCAAGGCCGAGATCCAGCACATCGCCGCCATGAGCAATTGCAGCACCGGCCTTTTTAGCCTGATCGACATAGGCACCGACCTTTTCAAGATGCTGTGGCGTGATGATCGCGCCGACTTGCGTGCTGACATCGAGCGGATCACCAACGATCACCTTTTTCGATAGATCGGCGACGCGCCCCACGATCTCATCGACAATCGAGCGATGCACGATCAACCGCGAACCGGCATTGCAGCACTCGCCCGCATTGAACCATGCGCCGAACACTGCAGCGTCGATAAAGGCATCCATATCCGCATCCGGGAACAGGATTTGCGGATTTTTGCCGCCAAGCTCCAGCGATACTTTCTTCAGCGTCTGCGCCGCATTGGCCATAGTCAGTTTGCCGACGCCAGTGGAACCGGTGAACGACACCATGTCCACATCCGGATGCGTGCTCATATGCTGGCCAACCTCGGCACCCGTTCCGGTGATGACATTGACGACACCATCCGGCAGCCCTGCTTCGGCCAGAATTTCGCCGAGTAACAACGTCGATCCCGATGTGAGTTCCGAAGGCTTCACCACCGCCGTACAACCCGCCGCAAGCGCAAATGGCAGCTTTTGGCCTACGATCAAGAAAGGGAAATTCCAAGGCGTAATGATGGAAACAACGCCAATTGCCTCGCGCAGCACGACGCCCAGCGTACCATCGCCCAGATTGTTATAGCTTTCACCATGCAGATCGCGCGCAAGCGCTGCCGCATAGCGCCAGATATCCACGGAACCGGCAATTTCGCCGCGCACCTGAGAAATTGGTTTGCCGGCTTCAATCGCATCGAGATAGGCAAGCTCTTCCGCCCGTGCTTCAATCAGATCGGCGGCCTTCAGCAAAATCAGCGAACGCTGCGAGGCAGTTTTAGACGACCAGCGCCCATCATCAAAAGCCTTACGCGCGCTCGCAACCGCGCGTTCCACATCGGCCTTGTTGCCAGCAGGATAGCGGCTTACCGTGACGCCATGGCCGGGCGCTACGCGTTCAATAGTCTCGCCGCTTTGGCTTCCAACCCATTTACCATCAATCAGCATCGAGAATTCACGAACTTCAAGCCCATTCAGCGGCTGCGGTTTTACGACTACGCTCATCACCATTTTCCTTCAAAATTTGCTTCGCGCTTTTCGGTAAACGAGCGCACGCCCTCTTTCAGATCGCCGGTCTTGGCGACCAGAATGGAACCCAGCGCCTCAACTGCCGTGCCATTATCCTCGCCATTGGCGACGGAAAGCATCAGTTTGGAAATTTCCAGCGCGGCCGGTCCGCGCTTGGCCACCCGCGCCGCATAGTCCTGCGCCGCCTGCAGGGCTGCACCCGTCTCCACCACATGATCGACCAGCCCGTGCGACAGTGCTTCGTCCGCTGTGAACATTTCACCGCCCAGCACCATGCGGCGTACAATCTGCGCACCGAAACGGCGCACAAGGCGCTGCGTGCCCGACCATCCGGGGATCATGCCAAGCGATGTTTCCGGCAAGCCGATTTTTGCTTGTCGTTCAACAATGCGGATATCGGCGGCACCTGCCAGTTCCAGACCACCGCCCAGCGCATGGCCGTTCATCGCTGCGATCAGCGGCACACGCAAAGTCGCAAGCCGCTCGAACACGCGATGACCGTAGCGCACCCAGGCATGGCCGAATTCTGCCGGTTCCATGCCGCCCCAAGCCTTAATGTCGCCGCCTGCGGAAAAAGCCTTGCCTTCGCCGGTCAGGATCGCAACCCGCACACTGTTATCCGCTTCCACCCGATCACAGGCGGCAGACAATTCCTGCAAAAGCTCAATATCAAACGCATTGAGCTTTTCTGGCCGCCTGATCGTCACGACCGCGATGTGGTTCTTGACATTGATATCAATTCGTTCAGCCATGTTAAGCCTCCAGCTTTCGCGCAGGCTTTTGCGGCAATTCAAGCCCGATCGGCTGGTCACGGAACAGTGCCTCATCCATGAGTTTAAGCTGATCGGAAACGATCAGCGGGAACTCAGCCTGATCGAGAATATGTGCCTGCAAATCGACACCCGGCGCAATCTCGGTCAGCACAATGCCTTCCGGCGTCAGCTTCAAGACCGCGCGTTCGGTGACATAGGTAATGTCTTGCCCCTGTTCGACGCCACGCGGGCCGGAGAAAGTGACATGCTCGACCTCATTCACGAGCTTCTTGAGCTTGCCTTCCTTCTCGATCACCAGCTTGCCGTCAGCGACCGACAATTTCGCCCCTGCATTAAACATACCGGAAAATACAATCTTCTTTGCCCTTGCAGTGATATCGACAAAGCCACCGGCACCAGCAGTCACATGCGGACGGAATGACAGCTTCGAGACATTGACCGAACCGTCGCGCCCGATCTCAAGGAAAGACAGAAGCGAGGCGTCGAAGCCTGCGCCTTGAAAATAGGTAAACTGATAGGGTGACGGCATATAGGCATCGGCATTCGACGCACAGCCAAAGGCAAAGTCGAGAAGCGGCACGCCACCAACGGCACCCTGTTCGATCACCCAAGTAACCGCGCCATGCAAACCCTCTTCCAGCAGAATGCGCGGCACATTGGCGGAAATGCCGAAGCCAAGATTGACCGCACTACCTGCCTGCAACTCCTGTGCGACACGCCTCGCAATCGCCTTCTGAATATTGAATTCGGCCAAGCGGAATGTATCGAGCGGACGGAAAATCTCGCCGGAAATTGCCGGATCGTAAAGTGTCTGCGTTGTCTGTTTCTGGTCGGGATCAACAACGATGTAATCCACCAGAACGCCCGGCACGCGCACATCATGCGGTTTCAGCGTACCTTCCTTGGCAATGCGCTTGACCTGCGCAATGACGATGCCGCCATTGTTGCGTGCAGCCAGCGCCTGATCGAGACCGCCAAGATAAGCACCCTCATGTTCATAGGTGAGATTGCCGCGTTCATCGGCAGTGGTGGCGCGGATGATCGTCACATGCGGCACGATATTGGGAAAATAGAGCCAGTCCTCGCCTTCAAAACTGACCTGTTTGACAACTGGCTCCTCACGCGCCTTATCGTTCATTGCCGATCCCTGGCGCTTTGGGTCTACGAAGGTATCAAGCCCCACTTTGGTGAGCACGCCGGGACGCCTGGCAGCTGCCTCACGATGCATGTCGAACAAAATGCCCGATGGGATATTATAGGCCGGAATCTCGTTATTGGTGATCATCTGCCAGATCAGCGGCGGCTCCGCGCTCGATGGTCCGGACGGATAAGAACCGCCAATGATCTTTTTGAGAAGACCTTTTTTGGCGATGTAATCGACTCCCTTGATGCCGCTCATATCGCCTGCCGCAATCGGGTGCAGCGTGGTGATATTTTGGGGATGGCCTGTCTCGTCGAAACGCTCGCCAATCGCTTTCAGCATCAGATCAGGACAGCCAAGACCGCTCGATGAAGAGACTGAGACGACAGCGTTGTCGGGAATGAGTGCGGCTGCTTGCGCAACTGAAATATGTTTGTTCATAGTTCTCAAAGTCCTGAATGAACGGCTGTGGCCTTGCCGGTCTTTGCGGCGTCAGCGACGGCAAGCCCCGTTGCGAGCGACCAGATGCCGTCGACCAATGTAGCGGAAGGCTGCCCTTTGCCAGCCATAGCCTCGTGGAAGGCCAGCAGAGCAGTTTCGTAGAGGTTCTTATGATCAAGCGGCAATTCGCGCTCGCCGTCCTTGTCCCGCAGAATGACGGTTCCCACCGGCTTTTGCGTCATGACATTGCGTGCAATGAGCGAGCCTTCGCTGCCATGCACTTCAAAGCCGGTTTCCGCATATTTGGTGGTGAAGGCATCGTGGAACTGGGCAATCGCGCCGGAAGGAAAACGCAGTGCGCCCATCACGCCGTCTTCGATGCCTTTACCGCTTAAGCCGCCTTGCTGGCTGAAAGCCACCGCCTCAACCGGATTTTCACCCAGCACAAAACGCAACGTATCGGCATCATGCACGGTAATATCGAGAATGACGCCGCCGCCCGCATCGGATCGTTCGATGCGCCAGCCCTGCAAATGCGGCGGCAGATAAACTGCGTGGAAAACCCGCGCGGCAAGCACCTTGCCGATCTTGCCTTGAGCGATAGCATCACGCATGGCGCGGTGGCTTGCAGCATTGCGCAAGTGATGATTGGTGCCCGCCACAACGCCCGCTTCACGCACGGCTTTCAGCATTTCGTGGGCATCACCAATCGTCAGTGCCAGCGGCTTTTCGCACAGAATATGCTTGCCTGCTTTGGCGGCAGCAATCGCCTGATCGCGGTGCAGTTCATTGGTAGTGGAGATATAGACAGCGTCGATTTCCGGATCGGACAACAGCGCATCAAGGCTTGTCACCGAGCGGGCAATCCCGTTCTCGCGGGCATAGGTTTCGCCACGCTCAGCATTGGTGCTGTAAACGGACACAACTTCGCCGACAATTGACTTATTTGGCGCGCGAATGGCACCGATGACCCATTCTTTTGCAATGGTGCTTGCGCCTATAAGGCCCCACTTTGCCATTCGAATTTCTCCTCCTTTTTCGATTGCGTACCGCAACTTGCACGCACCGCAAGACGCACCGCCAAGCGCTGCGCCTCCGCCTCCACCCGTTCCGAATTAATTTGTTTCAGCAAAAGCTGTGCCGCACGTTCTCCCAAACCTTGCGGGTCAACAGCCACAGTCGTCAGCGCCGGAACAGCCGTCTTGGCTTCGATCACATCGTCAAAACCCACCACCCCGAAATCCCGGCCCGGCTCAAGATTTGCAGCGCGCAAACCATCGCAGACACCGAAAGCCACAGCATCATTGAAGCACACCGCAGCCGTCGGTTTCATGCCGTGCCGCAACATATGCTCAAGAGCCTCGACACCACCCGCACGTGAAGGCGCACTTGTGAAAACCAGTGCATCATCAAACACAATTTGAGCCTGCTCAAGACCCGCACGATAGCCAGCAACTCTTTCAGCAAAAACAGCTGTATCGGCATAGCCGCCCATGAAAGCGATTGTCCGATGCCCCAGCGAAACCAGATGCTCCACCGCTTTTGCCACGCCGCCGCGATTATCGGACAGGATAGAAGAAACCCCCGATCCCGGCACATCGCGCACCATTTGAACAACCGGCAGGCCGCTTTTTGCCAATGGTTTCAGATCACTAGCCTCGGTGCCACGCGCAGGCGAAACGATCAGCCCCGCAATGCCATGCTCGCGCATCGAAGCAATCACCTCGCGTTGACGATCAATGCTTTCAGCCGTATTGGCCAGAAACTGCACATAACCGGCCGATTGCATGACACGATCAACCCCCACCGCAAGCTCGGCAAAGAAGCTGTTGGTCAGATCATTAACCACCAGCCCGATGATCTTGGATTTCGACTGACGGAGATTGGCGGCTGAGCGATTATAAACATAGCCGAGCTTCTTAATCGCATCCTGAACCTTGGCGCGGGTCTCGGCATGAACAAGCGGACTGTCACGCAGAACAAGCGACACGGTCGATTTCGACACGCCTGCTTCGCGTGCGATATCAATGACCGTAATGCTGCTCTTGCTCATATTTGTCTCCTGCGCTCTTATGTTAATTGGAACGATCCAAATTTGTCAACGCCTTTCGGCTTTCACGAAATTGCCTTTTTTTGACGTCAGTTTGCCGCAATTATTAATGCATTTCGCAGTGTTAAAATGGAAAAATAGAGCCTCAAGCCTCACTTTACAACTATATCTTGAAATTTGGAACGATCTAAATTATTCATGACAACGTGGAGTTGGAGGACTGACATGAGCGCATCATCGGAAAACGTGCTGACCCTGCCATTCGCTGACGGCAGCGTAAAACCCTATCGCTTGATCGGCACACCGACACCAAGACCCACCTCACCACCCCGCTTCAACCGTATTGCCTATGCTGCGGCGCATGTGGTTTCAGACCCGCTCAAAGATATTCATCCCCAGAGTGGTCCAGCCATTGATTGGGATGCGACAATGGCTTTCCGCCATCACCTTTGGAGCCTTGGTTTCCAGATTGCGGAAGCGATGGATACCTCACAACGCGGCATGGGACTTAGCTGGACAGGTGCGCAGGAACTGATCCGCCGCTCGATTGCAGAAAGCAAGACTGTTGCGGGTGCCGATCTCGCCTGCGGCGCCGGAACTGATCATCTCGACCCAGTAGACGCAAAGAGCCTTGATGACGTGATTAGAGCCTATGAAACACAGGCTGAATTCATCGAAAAACACGGCGGTCGTTTCATTCTCATGGCCAGCCGCGCCTTAGCGCGTATCGCCCGCTCGCCTGAAGATTACGTCAAGGTTTACAACCAAATCCTCACCAACGCGCGCGAAAAAGTGGTGCTGCACTGGCTGGGCGATATGTTCGACCCACAACTCAAAGGCTATTGGGGTTCGGACAAGTTTGAAGACGCGCTTGATACCGTCATCAACATCATAGAAGCCAATCGCCACAAGGTTGAAGGCATCAAGATTTCACTACTCGAAGAACGCTATGAAATCGCACTCCGCAACCGCCTCCCAGAAGGCGTGCTGTGTTTCACGGGCGATGATTTCAATTATGCACCGCTGATCGAAGGCGACGGCGACAAGCACAGCCATGCACTGCTTGGTATTTTCGACGCGGTCGCACCACAGGCTTCCAGCGCATTGGCACATCTTGCCAATGGAGACACGGAGCGTTTCCGCACGATCATCAAGCCGACAGTTCCTCTGTCGCGGAAAATCTTTGAGGCACCAACGCAATATTACAAGGCTGGCGTGGTTTTCCTTGCCTGGCTCAACGGCCACCAGAGCCATTTCACGATGCCAGCAGGAATGCAATCAGCCCGTAGTATTCTCCATTATGCAGATATTTTCCGCCTTGCTGATCAAGCAAATGTTCTCGATCTGCCGGAACTGGCTACCGCCCGTATGAAACATCTTCTCGCGGTCTATGGCTTAGAGCGCGTTTCGATCTGATTGGACCAGATCGGCGCTCTAATTATCTGTTTTAACGCGCATCTTTGTCCGAAAACCGTTTCACACTTTTCGGGATGCGCTCTAAACTAGCCCTGAACGACAGCGTTTGAGCCAGAGATGCGAAGCGGTTTTGCTGGAAATGTTTTAACGCGCATCTTTTCTGATCGAAACAGGTCCAGAATTATTCCTTCGAATTCAATAATAATCCAATTTTATGCATAAAATTCCAATACTCGTTTAATTGGAATCAATATATAATAGATAGAGAATATTTATTCTAAATTTATAAAGCTCTAATAGAGAGTTAATACTTTAATGAAAAAATATAATCTATTTATAAATTCGATAATACTTTCATTTTACGGATCTCAATCTTGGGCGGAAACCCCTGTTTATGAAGTCCACGGCTCTTTCGGGGGCATACGGGCCGATGCTGTGAGTATATCCGCTGACGGCAAGGTATTTGGCGTAAGGCGTCAGTCTTCGAACGGCTCTTTCGACAAATCTTTTGTCATCACCAAGGATGGCATAAGCGATATTGGTTCGCTAAGCGATTCCGATGAAGCTTCGCTTCAGGCAATATCAGCGAATGGCCTTGCAGCAATAGGCGTAAGTTCTGCCAGTCCGCTTGAATCGCACGCATTCTGGTGGACGCATGAAACAGGCATGCACGACATTGGTACTCTGGGAGGAAACGCGTCCTATACCACTGGGGTTTCGGCGAATGGGACTGTTGTTGCGGGCGATAGCTATCTCGTCGGAAACGCCAAGACCAATGCTTTCCGCTGGACCTTACAGGATGCCATAACCGGTCTTGGAACTCTCGGTGGACCATCGTCGTTCTCGCATGCGATACCCGCCGATGGCAGCACGATTGTCGGTTACAGCACTATGGCCACCTCTGAAACAAACGCTTTCCGCTGGACTGAAAGCACCGGCATGGTCAGCCTGCAGACACTGGGCGGCAACAATTCGACAGCGCGCGGCGTTTCAGCAGATGGTTCTGTGATTGTTGGCGCCAGCGACACCGCTGCAAGCCAGCAACATGCGTTTCGATGGACTCTGGAAACCGGTATGGTCGACATCAACGCGCATACAAATGTCCACGAAAGCCTTGCCAATCTCGTGTCCTATGATGGCAACGTTATCGTGGGTTCGGCCATTTTCAATAGCAGCGATAATCAGGCTTTCCGATGGACACAGGAAACCGGCATGATCAGCCTGAACTCGCTTGGCGGCGGGCTTTCCCATGCTCTGAGTATGTCCGACGACGGCTCGGCTGTGGTTGGCTACAGTTACACGGACAGCATGGCGCTTCGTGCTTTCCGGTGGACAGCAAGCGACGGTATGATCGATTTGGGCACCATCGGAGGCAATAATGCTATCGCGTGGGATATTTCCAATGATGGTAGCGTTATAACCGGGACCGCAGAAACCGCTGACGGTGCACTTCACGCGACATTATGGAAGTTCCCAAAACCGGATACCGGAACACCACCGACAGAGCCTGAAACCAATCCCGGAACGGGCTATAACCCCGGCTCCAGTCCAGAAACGCCATCGGGGGAAAATCCGCCTGTAAAAGAGCCTGAAACCTCGCCGGCGGTCATAGACCTCGACCACACTGCAACTACAGTCTTCTCGCTGGCGAACAACAGTTTCTCCGCCATGGAAGCACAGCGTTTGACACTCAACAAATTGCAGAATTTTTGCGATGTCGAGCGCGCACGCCAGACCTGCTATTCGATGTTTACCGATATCAGTGGGTTTGGTGGCCAAAAAGATTTGCTTTCAGGCTTTACGCTCGGTCACGGGTTTACCGACAACTTTTCAGCAGGCGTCACTGTCGCCCATTCATTCTGGCGCGACCAGCCTGACGGTTTTGACACGGGAAGAGACAATTTCGGTGGCGTTCTCTATGCACAGTGGAAAGACAAAACCGCCATTGGGGACTGGTACGTGCGAGCAAGTCTCGCAGCCAATCGCTACGATACAGATATCACCCGGCCCGTTCTCCCCTATACCGAAGTCGGAACCGGCGAAAGCAGGCTGCAAGGCTGGAGCACTGCACTGGAGCTGGGACGAAAAGACAATCTGAATTTCCATAATGCCCGCCTCGGCTATTATGGCGGTCTGCGTTACAGCAATCTGTCGATGGACGGCTATACCGAAAGCAATGCGCTGTTCCCGTTCAGCTATAGCGATATGAAGTTCGCGCTGACCACTGTCTATGCGGGTGCTAATTACAGCATGCCTCTGACCGACAAGATCCGGTGGTTGATCAATCTGGAAATCGAGCAGGATCTTGCACATAAAGACCCGGTTTTTAACGCGACGGCTGATTACATCGGCGCGCTAAAGCTCAACTCAGACTTTTCTCATATCAGAGGCTCCGCATGGACGAGTCTGAGCTATGCCTTCAATGATGCTGTCGATCTTTCCCTGACGCCCTATGTCGCCCGAACTGTGTCGCGCGGCAATGCGTTCGGAGCCATGGTCCGTGTTTCTGGAAAGTTCTGACCTAGAAATAAAAAGCCTCGCGGCACAACATGCCGCGAGGCTTTTCAAGTCGTATGGTGCAATATCACCGCCAGCCAAGGGCTGGCGCAACATGCTTCAGGATCGATTCAATGACATGCGCATTGTAATCAACGCCCAGCTGGTTTGGCACGGTAAGAAGCAACGTATCGGCCTCGGCAATAGCCTCATCCTTCTCGAGTTGCTTGATGAGCTTATCCGGTTCAGCCGCATAGGACCGGCCAAAGACGGCGCGCAAATCCTCTTCAATGTAGCCGATCGAATCCTGCTCGTTGCTACCGCCACCAAAATATGCCCGATCACGGTCATCAACCAGTGCGAAGATGCTGCGGCTGACCGAAACACGTGGCGTGCGGGTGTGCCCGGCTTCTTTCCACGCGTCGCGATAAGCACGGATCTGCTTGGCCTGCTGAATATGCAAAGGCTCGCCGGATTCATCCTTTTTCAGGGTAGAACTTTGCAAGTTCATACCAAGCTTTGCAGCCCAGATTGCCGTGGCATCCGATGCAGCGCCCCACCAGATACGATCGCGAAGGCCTTCCGAATGCGGCTCGATCTTCAGAAGCCCTGGAGGGTTCGGAAACATTGGCCGTGGGTTGGGCTGGGCAAAGCCTTCGCCTTTCAGCGCTTCAAAGAACACTTCACCATGCTTGCGGCCCATATCGGCATCGGTCATGCCCTCTTCAGGCTCATAACCGAAATAGCGCCAGCCATCGATCACCTGTTCAGGTGAACCGCGGCTGATGCCGAGCTGCAGTCGACCCTTGGAGATGAGATCGGCAGCACCTGCATCTTCAACCATATAAAGCGGGTTTTCATACCGCATATCGATGACAGCAGTACCGATTTCGATCTTGCTGGTTTTGGCACCAACGGCTGCAAGAAGTGGAAACGGTGATGCCAGCTGACGGGCGAAATGGTGCACGCGGAAATACGCGCCATCTCCGCCAAGCTCTTCGGCCGCAACAGCAAGGTCTATCGATTGCAGAAGCGCATCGCCCGCAGAACGAGTGCCGGACTGTGGCGAAGGCGACCAGTGGCCGAATGACAGAAAGCCTATCTTTTTCATGACTATGTTCCTCAGAGCACAATCCAACCACCGTCAAACGCGGACCGGCAGGCTTATGCTTCAAACGTTGTGCAGTGGCACTTTTCATCAGTTTTGTCAGAATATGGCGGCAGGCGATAGTCATTGAAAGGGCCCTGAACACAGTGTTCATGAAACGGAATATAACGGGCAAAGTATTGCCCGATGCCGACAACGTGCTGACAACGCGATGACGACACGTTGACAGCCCAAACAGACCAGATTAAGCCTCGATATGAGGCGGATTGGCCTTCCATCCCAACATAGATTTTGGGCCCAACATAGAGTTTGAGATTGGATGAAAGGTCAATGTCCACGAAATGCCCAAACAGGCAACGCACTAAAACAGGGGAGATTTTTATGCGTTCTATGCTTCTGGCCTTGCTGGCCGCAACGGCTATCGCCACTCACGCACAGGCCAAGGATGTAACGGTCGCCGTTACTGCTATCGTTGAACATCCGGCACTTGATGCCGCACGCGACGGCGTGAAGGATGCGCTGGCTGAAGCCGGTTTCAAGGAAGGCGAAAATCTTAAATTCGTCTATCAGTCCGCTCAGGGCAATCCGGCAACGGCCGCCCAGATCGCACGCCAGTTTGTTGGCGAAGCTCCGGATGTCATCGTCCCGATCTCGACACCTTCGGCGCAGGCTGTTGTTTCTGCAACGCGTGATATTCCGATTGTCTTTACCGCTGTTTCCGATCCTGTCGGCGCACAGCTCGTCAAGGACATGACAAAGCCGGGCGGTAACGTGACCGGTCTTTCCGATATGTCGCCAGTTGTCGAGCACATCAAGCTCATCAAGGAAGTGATGCCGAATATCAAGAAACTCGGCTATCTCTATAATTCCGGTGAAACCAACTCGGTCTCGCTTCTGGCAGCGCTGAAAGAAGCCGCTTCCGCAGAAGGCATCGAAATCGTTGAATCGGCTGCAACCAAGTCGGCAGAAGTTCAGGGTGCAGCGCGTGCCCTCGTGGGCCGTGCGGACGCCATGTATGTTCCAACCGACAACACCATCGTTTCGGCTCTTGAAAGTGCCGTTGGCGTTGCTGAGGAAAGCAAGCTTCCGCTCTTCACCGCTGATACGGATTCGGTCAAGCGCGGTGCGCTGGCTGCTCTCGGCTTCAACTATTACGACGTTGGCAAGCAGACCGGTGCTGTCGTGGTCAAGATCCTCAACGGTGAAAAGCCAGGTGATATCGCTGTCGACATCGCCAAGGGAACCGACCTCGTCATCAATCTTTCTGCAGCCAAGAAGATGGGCGTCGAATTTCCACAGGCAGTAATCGACCGCGCGACCAGCAAGGTCGAATAATCGGTCTCAAGATTGTAATTAGAAAGGGCGGGATGATATCCCGCCCTTTTCTTTGAAGCTACTTTCCAACATTTGAGCTTTTTAAATGCCTGTCATTCGTATCCTTCCCGCTGACGACAACACCAATGGCTGGAGCAAGATATTGCCTGCGCGCACGCCGCGTACAGCGCTCAAAGGTGATATCAAAGCCGACTGGATCGTGCTGGGCGCTGGATATGCAGGCTTAGCCGCCGCCCGAAGGCTGTCCGAGAACCGGCCCAACGACCAGATTGCACTGATCGATGCGCAAGAGGTCGGTAAAGGCACATCTGGGCGCGCTGCGGGTTTTGCCATTGATCTTCCGCACAATGTCAGTTCTTCGATGGAGGAGCTGGCTAAGTCGCACAGCTACCGAGCACTGGCGCGTGCAGCGATCGACCACCTTAAACAGCAAATTGACCGGCACGGCATTGACTGTGACTGGCGACAGGACGGAAAGTTTCACGCAGCGGTTTCCGATCAGGGTGTGCGTGAGGTTCTTGAACCGACAGTCAAAGAACTCGAACGCCTTAACGAACCATTCGACTGGCTCGAAGGCGATGCGCTGGCCAAACGGCTCGGAACAAACCATTTCAAGGCCGCTGTCTTCACCTATGGCACCTCGCTGTTGAACCCGGCTGCATTGGTACGCGGCCTTGCCGACTGCCTGCCCGACAATGTCACGCTGTATGAAAATTCTGCCGTGACCAAAATCGATTATGGCGACCACATTCACATTATCACGCCAAAGGGTAGCATTCAGGCACCCGCCATGATCCTGACGGTCAACGGTTTTGGCGAGCAGTTCGGCTTTTTCAGACGAAAGCTCCTGAACTTTGCTGCCCATGCAAGCCTCAGCCGTCAGCTGACCGACGATGAATACAAAGCGATTGGTGAGGTGGATCCGTGGGGGCTTACGCCCGCGAACTCCTTTGCCGGGATCACCATGCGTTTGACATCGGATCGGCGCATTCTGATGAGGCAGAATGTGCATTTTTGTCCATCGCTCCGTCAGTCGGATGGGCAGCGCCAAACCGTAAAGCGCGAACATAAGCGGCTGTTCGACGAGCGTTTCCCAATGTTACCCAATGTCGAGATGCAGCACACATGGACGGGCTTTATCTGCCTATCGCGCAACGGTGCGCCAGGCTTTGGCCAGATTGCCAGGAATGTTTTCACCTCACTCTGCCAGAACGGTGTCGGCATAACCAAAGGAACCATTGGCGGCATTCTCGCAGCCGATATGGCCTGTGACATTGATAATCCACTGATCGACGACATGCTGAAACTGGGCAGCCCAACTGAGCTACCGCAGCGCCCCTTCCTCGATATAGGCGTGCGCGCGCGGTTTGCCTGGGAGCTGTGGCATGCACGCGGCGAAGTGTGATCAGAACCGAGTGAGCTGGATGTTGTAACAGGCGCACAGACTGGTGCTTTTTGGCGCATTTGCAGCGATAATGCTTGCTTATTGGAGCTTTTGGGTTGTATCGGGAAAAAGACAGAGCCAGAACAATCGCAAGCAATAAAATTGCGCATGAAAAACC
>Ga0308157_10003354_pt1 | contig 23510 bp, 30 predicted proteins | sample PhyBR1_FD_201035 | JGI IMG/M metagenome (GOLD analysis project Ga0308157, IMG submission 201035) | Phyllosphere microbial communities from UC Gill Tract Community Farm, Albany, California, United States - DLSLB.R1 | ecosystem: Host-associated > Plants > Phyllosphere > Unclassified | place: USA...
TATGTCGTTGCCGCGCGGCCAGTCTGACCCGTCGACGTGGGACGTGTCGCAGCGCCTCGCGATCGCGGCGATGCGATCCGTCACGGCTCACTCGCTGCACATGTCCTCCGATCAGTCGTTGCGTTCACTGCCCAAGGCGATCGGCATTCCAGAGGCTCACCGCATGCTCGCCGTGGGCGACGGCGCCGACTTCCTCGATCAGATCGCCCGAATGGGGCGCGCGTTCGGTACGGCGCTCATGCTCGACTCGCAGGACGCGGAGGGGATCGCGAACCACGAGGGGCTCGCGGAGCAGCTCATCGCCGTGCTCGGGTTCCAGCTACAGACGAAGACGCAGCAAGACGCACTCGCGGGTCTGCTGAACATGCCCGTCGACGAGGACTCGCGACACCTCATCGGCCACCTGGCAGAGACCGATGAAGGGATCGAGGAGAAGGGCCACGCGCTCATGCGTGAAGGCGCGGATCTCGCCCGTATTCACGTCGATCTCCCCAGCGCGCGAGTCGCCGAGCTGCTGGACACCAACCCCAACCGCACGGCGCCCGCCGACGGATCCGCCCAGCTCGAGGAGGCACTCGCATGAAGAAGACCGCAGCACTTTCCGCACTCGCTCTCACGGTGCTCGCCCTCAGCGGGTGTGCGACCGGCCCCAGCCCCGAAGAGGAAGTGTCACAGCTCGCCCTCGCAGACAATGACGACAGCGCAGAGGTCGTCACTGTGTGGGAGTGGAAGCAGGGATACGCCGTGCTCGTTCGTGACGACAAAGTCAGCACGAACGGGGATAGCTACAGCAACTGGCGGGCTTACTGGTACGAGCCCGATGGGGAGGACTGGGAGCTGATCGAGGACAAGCCCGCTTCGGAGGACTACGGCATTCCCGACTACCCGCACCGTGCGATGTGCGTGGCCCTCGCCCCCACTGCATCGGAGCGAGAGACGTGCTTGGAGCTGGACGAATGAGTACCGCCGCACTGCGATTTGAGGCGCTGCGCAGGCATCTCCCGACCAAGCGCCACTTCAAGTGGTTCTTCATCGTGTTTTTCGTCTGCATGTTCGTCGGCAGTGCTCTGAGCGTTGCTTCTGCGCAGGCTGCTGAGCCTCTCTCGTGCGAGGAAGAGGGCACCTGCGAAGTGACGAAGGTGATGGAGCCTGGCGATCTCATCCCGATCAAGGATGCGAGCGAGGGAGGCCCGAAGAACCTTTTCGAGAGCTACGATTTCTCGGTCTGGTTCATCGATAGCGAGCTGAACGGTACGTGGATCGACGACGGGCTCGATAAGATCCTGCAGGCCGTCGTCATGATGCTCTGGTGGCTGCTGCTCATCATCGTCTACGCCACAGTCGGCATCGCCTGGTGGCTATTCGGGTCAACGAGCGTTCCCGGCCTCGGCGATGCGGTCAACGACCTTATGACCAGCGCGAATAGCGCGATGCTCACTTGGCTCTTCCCCACGTCGCTCGCGCTCGGCGCGATCGTTGTCTACATCAAGGAGCGCCAGGCGCGGGGGAGCGGCTTCGAGCAGGTCGCGTGGCTGTTCGTGGCAGGCGCGCTCTCGGTTGGTCTGGCGACTGACTCGGGCGTATTCACTAACGGTGTTGACCAGATCCGCACCGTCGGTTCCGACATGATCCTCACCGTCTCCGCAGGCGCGATCGACGGCAACACCGATTTCCCCCTCCCGTATGGCGCCGACGTCGACTACAGCGTGAACACACCGGAAGACAAGATGCTGAGGCAGTCCGCGGATTCCATCTGGCGCACGCTCGTTGTCACGCCCTGGTGCCTCGTCAACTTCGGCAGCATCGACGGCTGCAAGAAGTACGGCCCGCTCATGCTCGACGCGGGCAACGACACCGAGGCCCGTGAAGACATCATCTTCGACACCATCTACCCCACGGAGGGCAGCGCGACCGGGGAAGACGGGATGAAATCGCCTACCGGCCAGTGGGTCAAGGGAGAACATGGCGGTCAGCGCATCGGCATGATTGCCCTTGCTCTCGTGCTCGCGCTCGTCTACTGCGTTCTGTTGCTCGTGCTCGGATTCGCTGCGCTGAGCGCGATCATGCTGACGTATCTGTTGCTCTTCGCTGGGGTCTTTTTCGCCGCGCTGTGGTGCATCCCCGGCAAGCCTCGGCAATGGGGTGTGGCGTGGGCTGAAACGCTCCTCGGGGCGATCATGCTGACGTTCGTTGCTCTCCTCGCGTTTGGCGGCGTGCTCGCGCTCCTGACGGCTCTATGGGCCTCGAGCGCCGAACAGGGCTGGCTCATTTCGGGATTCCTTGCTCTCGTGCTGCTGCTGACCGGATTCGGGTTCCGTCAGAAGCTCGCCGAGATCGTCAACGCACGATCGACCGGCGCCGGGCGCGCCGCTCTCGCGGGCGCGTTCCTGATGCGTGGTGCCGGGCGTATGGCCGGACGCATGCCCGGCCGGATGAGGGAAGGCGCGGCCAAGGTCGGCCGTGCAGCTCGAGGTACAGGACGGGCCGCAGCGGCGACCGGTCGCGGGCTTGCCGCGGGCGGCCGCTACGCGCGCCGTGCCGCGCAGCGCATGACCGGGCGTGCCCCGGCCGCAACGACGCGGCCGCGCACTCGTCGGCCTGACAGCACGCAGCGGGTGAGCCAGAATCGCAGCGATCGTCGGGTGACCTCCGCAGCGCGTACCGACCGGCCGACCGCTGGCGGGCTGCGTCGCCGTCCGGTCAACGACGTGCGCAGCTCGACGACGGCCCGCCGTGGCCGTGGCGATGCGTCGGCCGCAGGCCGTGGCCGCACGACGGCGCCCCGGCGTAGCAGCATTCCTCCCACCACGCGCGGCGGTGCACGTCGTCGCAACGGTCGCGGGGGTGGTCGTCGATGAGTCCCCGGGATCTCCTCGACGAGCTGGGCGACGTCGACGTGGAGTTGCTGAGCAAGCGTGACCAGCGACGGCTACGCCGCGCGCGGCTGCGTTCCGGCCGCGTGCAGGCCAAGCGCGACATGCAGCGCCGCGTACGCGAGGCGCGACGGGAGCGGCCGCGCGGCGTGGTTGCCCTGACGGTCGTGGTCGTCGCGTTCGGCGTCATCTTCGCTGTGGGGTACTTCAACCGCCCGATGCCGAACGATGAGCCGGTCACGAACCCCGCGCCCGAAACGAGCGCTCCGGCGCCCGCAGACGAGCACACGGAGGATCACCCGACGCCGCACGTCGTCGCGTCGAATTGGGCTACCGCGTTCTTCGGCGGTAACCCCTGGCTCGAGTTCGTCGACGGCGCGCTCGTCGACGAACTCGAGCAGCTCCGAGCGAACCTGTTCGAGTCGGTCGACGCGGACAGCGCCGCGGTGACGCGCGTTGACTGGGGCGAGACGTCCACCGCTGACGGCACCTGGACGGGCCTCGCCTCGATCACGTTCGCCGACGTTCTCGACCCGCTCACGCTGCGCGTGAGCGTCTCGATCGTCGACGAACCGGTCATTACCGCCGTCGAGCTCGAGGAAGCGGGCGATTCGGAGTGAGCAACAACCTCGGACGATTCGCCATGTATGCGGCGACGCGCACGGTCAAGGCAGCGACTCTCCTTAAGGGCGCGGTCGCCGTGCTCGTGCTGCTGGCCCTTGCGGTCGTCATCATCGGCCCCGTGATGGCCGGTGGTCTTATGGGCGGTGAGTCCGAGTACTCGGACGGAGGCGGGGGAGAGGAAGAGCCCCCGGAGGAACCGGGCGAATATGGCGATGGTGTGCCGCCCGGCCCCTGGGGCGGGCACAGCAACGGTTTCATCCCGGAAAGTCTTCTGTGGGCGATCCCGTGGGCTCCGCACCACCACCTACGCTCTGATGCCGTCCTGGCCCTGATCGAGCTGAACAAAGAGTTCAAGGCCGAGTTCGGCGTCGATCTCGGGATCACCGACGCGTACCGCGACTATGCCGAGCAGGTGCGGGCGAAGGAGATCTACGGCGACGGCGCCGCGACGCCCGGCCAGTCGAATCACGGCTGGGCGTTGGCGGTTGACTTCGGTACGGGCATCGCCACATTCGACACGCCCCAATACAACTGGATGAAGGCGCACGCCCCCGCCTACGGCTGGATTCACCCCGACTGGGCCGAGCCGGACGGCCGTCTCCCCGAGCCCTGGCACTGGGACTTCTGGGGATGGAACGGCGGCGGCGGGAGCGGCGGCGACGATCCGAAGGACTACGCGCGATCGAAGATGAACGAGTTCGGCGTCTTCATCGATCTCGGCGAGGCCGAGTTCGCGTGTCTTGAAACGCTCTGGGAGCACGAATCGAACTGGAACCCGCTTGCGAAGAACCCCAGCTCTGGGGCATACGGCATTCCGCAGGCACTCCCCGGCGACAAGATGGCCAGCGCAGGAGCCGACTGGGAGACCAACGCCGAAACCCAGATCGATTGGGGCATCAGCTACATCAAGGAACGCTACGGAACCCCGTGTGAGGCGTGGGCGTTCTGGCAGAACCAGAGCCCGGCTCACTGGTACTAGGAGAGACGATGTCAAACCGTAAAACCCCCCTGATCGTCGGCGGGATCGTGGTCGTCGCGATCGCCGCGGGCGTCTTCTGGGTCACGACGTCGCGTGATGACGTGGCCGAGCCGACGCCGACGCCGACGGCTACCGCACAGCCGAGCATCGCGCCCGAGATCCGCGCGGATGCGATCACCGCGGCTGCCTACGCTGCATCGTTCGACGGCATGCAAACCGCCGTCGCTCGCGAGGAAGGCTACGTCAGCGCAGGTATCCCCGCAGACGTCGCCGCGGATCTCGCGCCCGTGTGGCTCGAGATCTTCGATGCGCCGGGCGTCGCGGCCGTGGCCGTGCAGAGCACCGGCGACACCCTGTTCACCGCGACGGTCAACGTTCTCGGCACACCCGCGACGAGCGTTGAGGCCGTCGACGGAACGTACGTGTTCGCCGTCGACGTCGAGTGCCGCCCGCGCTGGACGAGCGAGGACGGCACCACGCAGCAAGCCCCCGAGTTCACCGCAACCTGGCGCGTCACGGTCGATAGCTCGACCGGCGCCGTCATCAGCATCACTCAACCCACGCCGGACGAGATTCCGTTCCGGCCCGACAACTAGGAGAAATCATGTCGATTCCCCAGGCATCCGCCGCCGCGGTTGACGGAGCCGATAGCCCGTCCGTCACCATCACCGCTCACGAGGATGGCACCGCCTTTATCACCGTCGACGGCACGGAAACGGTTCTGCATCAGCGTGACCTTCCCTCGGCGACGAAAGCCGCTGTCGATCATGTCGCCGCGGTGGTTGCTACGCCCGCAGGACGGCCGATCCGCGCGATGGCGATTGACCCGTCGACGGGGCACAACCTCATCGAGATTGCACCAAACGGCAAAGTCACGGTGTTGCCGCTCGAGGTCGTCGACGAGGCGCCCGCGCCGGTCGAAGAACCCCAGGAGCCAGAGAGCGAGCCCGAGCCGGTCGAGGAGGCGCCCGCCGTCGTCGAGACCGTTCCTGTCGTCGTCGACGAGGAACCCGTGCCGAGCGCGGCCGCGCAGAGCGACGAGGGCACCGGGCCTGTTCCGGTGACTCGTCGTGAGCGGCGCCTGACCGCGCGCGACTTCGCTGCGACCATGCCGGAGGCGCCCGCAGCGCCCGCGGCCGAAGGGTGGCGCGGATCGCTCAACCGGGTCAGCGGCGGCGCGCTGCGCTTGGCGCCCGGCACCCTCGAGCTGAACCACCGGCAGCGCCGGGCCTCGATCCAGCGCGGCATCGCCGGTCACAAGACGATTCTTGTGCTCAACGAGAAGGGCGGCGTTGGCAAGACCACCGTGACGTGGTGCCTTGGTGCGACGCTCGGCCGCGTGCGAGGCGGAACCGTTCTGGCGTGGGACAACAACGAGTACAAGGGCACGCTGGGCATTCGGTCGCAGCCCGCGGCCCATGACCACACCGCCCGCGATCTGCTCAACTACGTTGGCAACTTCACGGACACGCGCCACACGGGCGAGCTGGTGAACTTCGTTCGCCCGCAGGGCGAGAACAAGTTCGACGTGCTCGCGTCTCAGTCGCTGGACGGCGATAGCGACGTGATCGACGCCGCGGCGTTCCGCGAGCTGCACGCATCGCTGAGCCCGTTCTATCGGCTCATCGTCGTGGACAGCGGCAACAACAGCCGCGCCGAGACGTGGCAGGCAGCGGTTGAAGCCGCCGACGTCCTGGTGCTCGCCACGATCGTCAAGGAAGACAGCTCGCGCACACTCGCGTCGCTCGCTGACACCCTGATCGCGCAGGGCCATGAAGACAAGCTCGCGAACGCCGTCACGGTCATGGGGCACACGTCACCGACGAACTACCCCGACCTCGAGAAGCGGCTTGAGGAGCACATGGGCCAGCTCACCCGATCTGTCGTGTCGATCCCGTACGACGCCGCTCTCGATCGTGGAGACGTCATCGACTACGACGCCCTGACTCTGGCCAGCCGTGAAGCATGGCTGACCGCGGCCGCGGCCGTCATGGACGGCCTCAAGTAAGCACCTACGGAAGGAAGATCATGTCTGTTCGCTACATCACCGGAAACCTCGCGAAAGATCCCGAGATCCGCAAGGCCGGTCGCGTCGAGATCGTTCAGCTCACCGTGCTCGAGAACACCGCGACGTATCGCGGTGACGAGCGCGTGCCCAGCCTCGCGCCCCTGAACCACTGGGTCGAGGCAAAGTTCGAGCTGGGCGCCAACGTCGCCGCTAGCCTCCACGAGGGCGATGCGGTCGTGGTCGTCGGCCACGAGCGTGACGCGAGCTTCGAGGGGAAAGACGGCATCCAGTTCCGCCGCGTCATCGACGCTACCCACGTCGGCGCCGATCTCAGCCGCGCGACTGCTGTTGTCACGCGCACCCCGCGCAAGGAGCCGCGGCAGGCGCCGCGCTTCGCGCAGGCAAGCGACGAGGGGCACGAGGCGCCCGCGGAGCCTCAGCCCCAGACTGACACCGCTACGTCGCTCTGGGGACAGAGCTAGACGCAGGTATCCCTTCCGGATACCGAGCCTCAGCCGGGCGCGTAGCGTCCGGCACGCTGGCCGGTTCCGGGAGGGAGACCGATTGCTGAATGCAAGGAGAACCCATGCACATCCAAGACGGACTACCCGGGCCCGAGTTCAACACGAACGTGCTGCGCGACCTGGTGGAGGCATTCGCCCCCGTGCTGATGCCCGTCACAACGGCGCTGTCGATCGCCGCGGTCCTCGCGGCCGTCGCGGTAGCAATCACCATCATCAACCCGAACTTCTCCGCGTCCCCGTTCGCGTATGACCACCCGACATGGGGACGCTGGGCGTGGGGCGTGTTCGTCGGTTGCACCATCCTCGGGCCGGTCGTCCTCGGCGTCGTTGGCTTCGGCCTGTGGGGATTCCTCATCGGCGTGGGGATCTTCTTCGTCGTCGCTCTCGGCGGCTTGATGATTCTGCGCAGATTCGCGGGGCGCTCATGACCCGCACCACTCGCACACAGCGCGGCCGCGTTCTCAGCGCGGCCGCGCTGGCGATCGCCACGGCGACGCTGACCGGCTGCGACCTCGAGCAGCTCGTCGACCTCGCACCATCCGAGCGTGACGAGGGAACCGTCGAGGTCGTGGCCGTCGTCGACGGCGACACGATCGACGTTGCCACGAGCACGGGGGAGGAGCGCGTGCGCATCATCGGCATTGATACCCCCGAGATCGGGCGCCGGGGCGAGGCGTCCGAGTGCTACGCCATCGAAGCGCGCGAGTTCGTCGACGAGCTGGTCTATGGCCGCGACGTCGAGCTGCGCGCCGACGACACACAAGCCGACGTCGACGCATACGGCCGATTGCTGCGCCATGTCTTCATCGACGGGCGCAGCGTGGCCGTAGAGACGCTCGCGGCCGGTGCAGGCTACGAATACACGTACGACGCCGCATATGACGGCCTGAGCGAGCACCAGGACGCGGAGAGCGCTGCCCGGGCCGCTGGCTTGGGCCTCTGGGGCACCTGTTAGACCCGAAACACCACCAACGGAGGACTTTCCATGACTCATAACTCACAGCTCGCCGCGGTCATCGCATCGGTGCGCCCGGCGCTGAACGCGCAGCCGACCACCGAGGCCGAGCGGTCGCGGTTCCTGTACGACCTCGTGCGCGAGGTCTACGACCACACCAAGTTCGACCTGCACGACCCGACCGACGACACCGACGAGCGATCGCGAATCGCCGATGTCGTCAACGCTGCGCTCCCGCAGCGTGAGCACTGACAGGACACCTTCATGATCTCCGACGCAGCGAAATCGCGGGCGCTCAGGGCGCGCAAGAAGAGACTGAGGAAAGCGAATCGCTATCTCGAGGGCCTAGACCTGCCAACCATCGAGGGCGAGGTCGAGGAACGTGCAGCGCAGCATGCGTGGAACGGGCACGACGTCGCCACGGCTACGCCCGCGATCAGCGCCATGAGCGGAGCAGCGGTCGGCGCGATTGTGGCCTTTACGACGGGTGAGCTGATCGGCGGTGGGCTTGTGGTCATTCTGGGCGCGTTCCTCACCGTAGTCATCGGTAACCACGATGGGGGGCGCGTGATGGCTGAGGCCGTGCTGAAAGTTCGAGACAGCCCGCGGCCGTCACTGAGCGGTAAGCGAGCGCATGGCGAAGAGCTGACATCGTAGTTATGTTCTGACATAACGGTCATTATCGGCGAATCCGCATCGCACCTTTGTACGATACTAGAAGCCCCTCATGAGGGGCTTCTAGCGCGTCCGGGAGGGCATCGACATGGGAGGCAATCGCCGTTATCCGCACCACTCAGGACGGCTCGCAGAAGAACGTGAGCTGCGCAAAGCGCGCTCGCACGGGCCGTTGCAGTCGCTCAGCGATGAGCAGCTCATGATCGGTTCGCGGGTCGTGTCGATCGCGCCAGAGAACACCCCGCTGTGGGCGCGCGCCTGGCTGCGCTTCGGCGATGCAGACGTACGCGCTACCGTCCGCGTGCTGCGATGGACGACCGATGCAGTGGGCGTGGCCGTCGACGTCGACGACCAGGCACTGCGCTGTTGGGTCTGGCAAGGCGCAGTAACCCGGATCGCGAGCCAAGACGCCGAGTGGTGAGATCGCCAGGCCAGCCGCCGCGATACCGGCGTGTCGTGCTCGCATGAAACTATAGCTTGGGTTTAGGTTGGCTACATGGCCAGCTCAGACCGTCCGTACCGGCGCCGCAAAGCGCCGCTCGTCGACGGCCGGATGCTTGGCTACACCGTGCACGGGCGCAACAAGCGGCGGTGGGATGATCTCGCCGACCACTTGAAGATCTCGCCGTCTGAGCTGTTCGACATCATGGTCGAAACCTTGCCGCTCGATGAGTACGGGCGCCCGACGTGGTACCCGGAGCCCGCTGACCCGGACGGAGTGCTGCCTATAGACACGGCCTAACGAAGAAGGCCCGCCGTATGGCGGGCCTTACTGAAACTTCGAGTTCGATCTGCCTCTTGGTTGGCGCCCGGTAGCAGTTCCGAACTTCCTTCCAAAGAACCGCCCTTGCAGGGGCGGGGCTTTGGCGTACCTCCGTGAAGAGGAAGTGTATGCCTACAGTAGCGCCTTCTACTGAGAATCTCACTAGCACTAGCACTATCGATCAGCGCGTGTCGTCTCCACGACAGGGATCTTGGACGCTCCCAGTGCCCGCAGGCGCCTACTCGCAGCTCCCCGCGTGGACATCCGGCGAGGCGTGGTTCGATGCCGTGATCGACGCTCTCAGCACCGCTGAGGGCGAGGAATGCCGCGCGGCCGCGAAGGTCGGCCGTGACACGTTGCTGCGCGTCGCGTACGCCGACCGGAAGAGCGCCGATCAGGACACCGGCCGGGGCGTCTCCACAGCGCATGAGACCGTCGCTGAGCAGCTCGGGATGAGTGCCCGGCACGTGCAGCGCGCGCGCCGTCTCCTCGAGCGGCTGGGGCTCGCGGCCACGGTTGTTGAGGGGCGTTACCTCACCACGGCCGAGAGGGCCGATGCGCTCGCACGGCATGGTGGACGTCAGATCAAGGCAGCATCGGTGCGGGCGTTGATCGTGCCGCGTGAGAGCGCCGCGGCCGCGGATTCTTCTCCTGTGGAGAATGTCTACCTACCCTCCCCTAGGAGGGTTAGTAGTTCTTCTTACCTTTCAAAGAACTCACCAAAGCGCGCGCATTCGCGCACGCGTGCGGCCACCGCTCCGCGGCGGCCTGAGCCGATGAAGAAAAGGAAGACGAAACGTCCGATTTCGACGCCTCGCACGTTGGCAGCGCAGCAGCTCGCAGCGCGAATTGTCGACGGAGATCCAGCGCAGAGGGGCACACCGAATTTCCGGCCGCAGCGTTGGCTTACGGGGCGTAAGCACATCGGCGTGCTCTGCGATTTCCTCGAGCGGGAGCGTCTCGTCGCTCGAGGCTGGACAGCGCTCGAGATCATCGTGGCCGTCGACCATCACATGCGCCAGACCGGGCGCACGGCGCCCGCAGCGACCGAGCTACGTGATCCAGTTTCGTTCTTCGCGGCGATGGTCAAACGAGCGATTCCGGCCGACGCTGAACCCCCGAGGGTGAGCGTCGAGCGTGAGCGTACGCGCCGCATCGCAGAGAGCCAGACGCGCGCGGCCGAGGAGGCACGACGTCGGGAAGAGATCGCGGCGCAGCAGCCGGAGATCGATCGAATCATCGCGGACATGCACGCTCGATTCCCCCGCCCGATTCGTTCACGGAGGGTCGGCCGATGAGCGCGCAACCTGTCAGCTATGCGGGCACCCTTTCGACGCGCAGCGGGGATGCCGCAAGCCAGGTCAATCGGGGCTCGGCCGACGTCGCAGGTGCAGGCGATGGCGACCACGGATCACGGGGCGCAGCGCTCGCTGAGACAGGTGCCGCGGCCGCGGCGACGTGCAACACGAGCGCGGCCGTGCTCGAGCTGAGCGCAGCTCGAGCACGAGACCAGCGAGGCGTTCCAGCGCTCGCGTTGAGCATCTGCCACGCGCAACGCAGTGAGCTGATGGCGCAACGCGCAGTGCACCGACGAGAGAGCGTCGACGCAGCTCGAGAAGCGACACCACCACTCCCCTAGATCTTCGTTTACCTATTCGCCAACCTATTCACTGAGCGCGAATAGGTTGTAGGCCGCTTGCGCGGCCGTCCTCCCTGTCCTCCTGCCACCCCCTGGCGATGCCAGCTTCCCAACCTCCCGCAAACAACACAAGTTTATGTTTGAGGGAGGTTGGGAAGTAAAGGGGTGGCAGGAGGACAGGGAGGACAAAAAGAGTGAGATGAGAGAGAAGAAGAGAGATGGAGATGAGTAGTGAGAGTGAAGAGAGAGTCAGAGAGATGAAGATTTGGAGAGTTGAGAGAGTGGTTGAGTGTGAGAGAGAAGGTTGGGTTGGGTAGACAGAGTTGGGTAGGTGGTTGAGGTTCAAAGAGTCAGTTGGGTTGGGTAGGCGGAGGGTGTGAGCGGTTACGTGATCGAGGGCCGGTTGCGGGTTCAGGGTATGTAGTTGGCCGGGTTCGGTTGGATGGTTTCTGGTGCGGTGTGTGAGGGCGAGTTGTATGCTTGAGTGAACAGGTTTTGGAGGGGGTATCGATGCGTGAGACAGATCGAGATCATGCGATGTTCGAGTGGTTGGGTTCGGTGCGCGTGGCGGACGTCGACGCGATTCGTTGGGCGTTGGCTGGGGCGGATGGACGCTCTGAGCCAGTCAGTGTGAGGCGGGCGCAGCAGTGGATCGCGCGGTGTCGCGAGGCTGGCTTGGTTGAGTCGGCGCGGCCGCTCTTTCGCGATGGCGCGGTGGTGTGGGTGTCGCATCAGATCTCCGGCCGTTCGGCGCCGGATCTGCACCGTCAGACGACGCGGCATGAGGTAGCGGTCGGAGCGGCGGCGGCTCGGTTCCTCGCTCATGGGTACGAGTGGGAGCGTGACCGTCGCCCGGTGGTGAAGGGCGTAGACCATCAGGCCGATGGCGTTGCGCTGAGGCCAGAGGAAAAGATTCTCGTTGAGGTCGAGCTGACGCCGAAGACGGATAAGCGCTATCGGGATATTTTCGCGAATCATCTTTCTCGGCATCACTCGGAAGGTGTGAGTGCGGTTGTCTATTTCTGCACAAATAACGCGGCGATTGCTGTTCAAAAGTGGGTTGATTCTCGACCGTCTTATAACTTCATTCATGTTCTCGATGTGTTTGACGTTCGAGGGCGGTGGGCGAGTGAGAAATCTTCGGCTTGGCCGGAATTGACTGGGCACTCCCCAACCTCCCGTGTTGACGTGGCAAACGAGTCGACATCGGCTGCGACGCTGTGGGGCGGTCGGTGATGAAGCAGGCGGATAAGCCGGTAGAGCAGAAGAGCGGCGACCCTATCGGCGAGCTGGTGAAGCAGGGCGCACTAGTGCTGGTGATCGCTGTGGGAGCGGTCTTGTCGTTGTTCGTGATCCCGGTGGCGGTGCCTGCGCTGATCGTCCGATCGATCGGCCCGCACCTCGCGGCGCGGGCGTCGTTTTGGGCGGTGCGTCGCACCCGGTGGATCTGGGACGTCATCGGCCCGGTGATCGTGGTGGGTGTGATCGTCTACGAGATCCGCACGCTCGGCGAGTTCGTGCGTGCGGGGGGTTGGGACGCGCTCATGGCCGCGGATGAGCCGTGGCGCGCCGCGCTTGAGACCTTCGGGCCGTGGGCTGTGCTCAACATCGTCGCTGGGCTCACGCTGTTGCCTCTGGTCATCACTCTCTACCGTCGACGGCTGGCGTGGTTGGTGTGGAAACGTCGACACCCGGACGTGACGGAAACCGAGAAGATCACCCGCGCGCGCAAGCGCGCGGCCGATCTCGCATCGGCGCGATCGATCGGCGTGAAGGTTGACGCGAAGACGGGCGAGATTGAGGGCGTCAGCAGTGGGGCGCGGATCGCGCCCCGCCCCGTGCATGATGAAGGCGAGAAGCGCCAGGCGTTCGGGATCATCAACCGGGCGACAGTCAAGACGATGCCGGAGCTGTTCGAGGACGTGCGGCGCGTGCGTCAGTGGACGGATGCACCCGGCCGCGAAATGCTCTTGCCAGGGCAGGCCGGGCATATCCGAGCGATCATCGCGGCCGAGTCCGGTACGGGTAAGACGATGCTCACCGCTGCGCTGATCCTCTGCGCGCTCGAGGCGAAGACGCCCGTGACATTCCTGGACGCGAAGGGAGATCCCGCCGATGCAGAGCACATCGCCGCGATCGTTCGGAGTTACGGCCATAGCGTGACGATCGCGCGGCAATGGAACTTCTGGACAGGGAACGCCGCGCAGATCTCTACAAAGCTCATGCGGCTGCTACCGAAACCGGACGGCGCGAACCAGCACTACCTGAACGAGGCGAGCGGCGTTCTGCAAGCGGTACAGGCTCACTCCCCTATCCGCAGCTATCACGACTTGCGGCACCGCCTCACGCACCCGGACGCCTACTGCCGCGACGACTTCGACGTGCGGCTCGTGTCGAAGGAAATCGACCGCGAAGGCACCACGGCGGGAGAGCGCGTGCTGAACGACCTCACGCAGGCGTACCGGCCGCTCGAGGCGCACATTTCGCCGCAGGGATGGTCATACGAGGATCGGCCGAGTGAGCTGACTATCGTTCCGATCTCTCCCGTCGACGAGGCGCAGCTCAAGGTCGGCGAGCTGATGCTCGTCGACCTCCGCGCGTTCATCGCGCGACGACTCGAGGCGGGCGACAAATCGCCCGGTCTTGTCGTCGTCGACGAGTTCCCGCAGCTCGTCACCGACGGCAGCGACCCGGGCGACGCGGCCGCATCGCTCTACGAGACGATGCGCAGCGCCGGATACGGGCTCATCCTGATCGTGCAGAGCGTCATCGGCATCTCGCGCGACGAGGTGAGCCGCAGGCGCGTTCTCAGCTCTGGCGCCGCGGTAATCATCGGCCGCGCGAAAGACCCCGAGGACGTCGTGAAGCTCGCCGGAACGTACATGCAGCTTGAATCGTCCGGCGACCCCAACGTGCAAGAGCGGCTCGGGGGCGGGCGTGCGCAGCACACCTACGTCATCCCGCCGCAGGACATTCGAGAGGCAAATGACGGAAGCTTCTGGATCGTGCAGGCCGGTGGGTACGCACACTTCCGCGCCTACCCGATCCGGGAGCGAGCAGCCTGACACATGCGTGTCATCCAGCTCGAGAACGGCCCCGCTTCGGCGGGGCCGTTCTGCGCCTGCCCCCAATGTGCACAGCCCAGCTATCGCAGGGCTGGCCTGCACACAGTGGGGACAGCCGCCGTGCGGCTCACGTCGACGAGCTGCTCGGCCAGGTAGCCGGACGGCGGCGCCGCCCGGTGACGGTCGTCCGCTGCGCGGCCGCAGTCATCGCCCTTCGGGCTCATTTTTTGCCTTGATGCCTTCGGCACTGTAGCCCCCGATCCGTTCCGCGCAAACGTTCTGGTCGGCCGCACCCGAAACAATCTCTCCCCCGCTGCGCTCCTCCGAGATTCTTTCGGTGCGTCTCTCCCGCCACGGTTGCGCTCCACTCCTCGCGCGCTGTGGCACTGCGTGCCATCAAGGCAAAAAAACGAGGAGGAGAGACACATGGGTGAGTACGCATACGTCGCAGGAGCAAACGACGCGGTGAAGATCGGGACGTGCGAAAACATGTACTGGCTGCGGTTCGAGCAGCTCGACGACATCAGCGCGCGATCGGCATACAGCCTTGACCCGCGCGACCCGCGCGTGTGGGAGGGAATCCGTTTCCGGTTCCCGTTCCCCGACGAGGACGGCATTCCTGTGGGACAGCACGCCGAATATGAGCGCGGCCTCAACATCGCCGACGACGCCCTCGCTGAGTCGATCACGAAGCACAGCCGCGTGCAGTTCCTCAGTAACCAGCACGGCGGTGCAGGCCGTGGCGGATGGAACGTCATGTTGCCTTGCCCCCTCTCCCCCGAGGCTCGCGAGCTCGCAGAGGACGGCACGCGCATCATGCGCAACGGCGGCCGCGTCGGCGTCGACATTCAGCAGCAGCGCGTATGGGGCAAGGGCGCCGACGCCGTGCTCGCCGTCGTCGTCCGCTGCGCCGGATGCGGCGCGCTCGTATCGTTCCCCACGCTCGCGGGAGCGGCGCCGATCGTCGAAGCGTGCATCGCGCGCGCCAATGGCACCGATGACAGAGACGCGGCCGAGCGGTGGCTAACCATCGCACAGCGCATCACGGCGGGATACAACAACCCGCCCGAGCGCATCCGGCAAGCCTGAGCGCGTCGGGAGTGGTGCTCCGCCCCCTCGAGGGGCGGAGCACCACACGAGGGGGCGCGCCGCGCCCCCTCGCGCTCCCCCGGCCCGGACGGGGACGGAGCCCCGCCCGGTAACGGACGGCCGCAAGCGGCCGACCTCTGGAGCCCTTCGGGCTCATCTTTTTGCCTTGAAGCCTTCGGCAGCATACGGCCGCCGACGTTCCGCGCAACCCCTCCGGTCGGCCGCACTCGAAACAATCTCTCCCCCGCTGCGCTCCTCCGAGATTCTTTCGGTGCGTCTCTCCCTCCGGGGTTGCGCTACACGCCGTCGACCTAGCGGCGGTGAAACCGCCTTCAAGGCAAAAAAATGAGGAGGAGAGAGACATGAACACAGCACTCAGAGCCCAGGTCACCGTCTTCACGGGGGACGGATGCCAGCAGTGCCGCCTGACAAAGGAAGCGCTAGAGGCTCGCGGCGTCGACATCATCGAGATTGACGTGACCGACCGCCCCGACACCGTAGAGGATCTGCGAGAGATGGGGTTCCGTCAGCTCCCCGTCGTGTGTGTCACGGGCGGCGAGACATGGAGCGGGTTCCGCCCCGACAAGATCGCCGAGGTTGCCTGATGGACGCCCGATATGACGCCGCGGTTCGAGAGGTCGCGGCGCTCCTCCCCGAAGCGGTCGACCTGTACGCAGACATGGGCGGCACATGGATACCTGAGATCGTGTTCCCCACCGTCAAAGCGCACCCGGCAGACCCCGATACCGTCGCCGGGATCGACGACGGATCTCTCGACGAGAACGAGTATTCGCACCGCTGGTACGTAGACATCGGCGGCGGGATGCGTACCGAGATCTCGAATCTCGGGATCGACGCCGACCCGCGCGAGGTTGCCGCATGGATCCGCACCCACATCTAACGACTTTTGGACTACACTTTTCTAGACTTTTGGAGTACAATAGAAGCATGGACGGGAAGTGGAAGATCACCCTGGCGGACTCGGCTAAGCGCCACGGTTTCGACCGGATGGATGCCTTGTCGGCGATCGCTCGGGCGCGACTGGAAGCTAACCCGTTCGAGTCCTCACGGATCAAGGGAACGATCGACCCGGCAGGCTGGATCGGCCCGGCGATCGACGGAACCGAGGTCGAGGTGTTCGCGGAGGTCGACCCGGCCGCGCGAACCATCTGGGTCTTCCACCTGATGCAGGCCCGCCCCCACAACATCCGCAGGATCGAGAAAGCGAAGAAGGAGCAGAAGCGATGACCACTAACGAAGCCGCCGCCCAGCGCCGAGAGCGTTGGGTGCGCGATGGCATCGACATCACACCCGACATGAAGGTGTACAGCGATGAAGAAGCCGCCCAGCACGGCCGCGCCCTTGTCGAATCTGCCATCGACGCCGACGAGCTGGCCGAGCTTGACCGGCTCATCGCTCTCGGGCGCCCGAGCGTGGGCGCCACGCGCCCACGCGGCGAATCCCCCAAGCGGCAGGTGCGCCTGCCCAGCGACCTCGACCAGGCTCTCGCTGAGCGTGCAAAGCGTGACCACCTCACCCCCAGTGCCGTGATCCGCGACGCGCTCACGAAGTACCTGCAAGACGCCTGACGCACCCACACAAGGAGAGAATGATGAACGTCTTGACTCAGGGGGCAACGCTCGAGCAGCTAGCCGGTGTGGTGTTTGAAAAACTCCTGGGGTTAGACCCGGATTTAGTGACTGGGGCATGCGTTCTTGTCATGATCTTGACCGCGGCGTACTCGGTGATGATTCAGGTCCGCTATCGCTTCCTCCGTTCTCGTCAGCAGTCACCGGTGTCTGGCATGGCTAGTGGCCTCTTCCTGAGTGCCTGCGGCGTGTTTCTCGTTGAAGCAGTCCACCCCGCCAGCGTGCTACCTCCCGCAGCACTGAAAGCCGGAATCATGGCTCTGACGGGTAGCGCTATTTGTCTTGCAACATGGTCGTTCGTCATGAACAGACGCGCGACCGCAATCGTTCGAGCGTCAGAGGTTGACGAGAGGCTGCGATCATGGTCCGTCTGAATTACGAAGCGCGCGAGACGCTGCGCAGGGAAGGGTTCACGTCGCGAGAGTGGGTGATGCTGCACGGGTACGCCTCCGCGGCCGACTGGCGCGGTGACGAATGCGGGTGCACAGACGATCGCTGCATCGGCCACCACCACGCCGCAGACGAGGAATGCCAGTGCCTCCCCGCTCTGATCGAAGAGCAGCGCCGCCACCAGCGAGCCACGGAGCGCGGCCGCGACGTGTGGACCGCGCACGTTCAGGCCGAGGAATCCGGTTCGGCAGCCGATCGCGCCCGCGCCGACGATCTGGCAGCGGCATGGATCGCGGAGTTTCGCCCGGGTAGCGTGTCCTACTCCCTCACCGAGTCGCCCCGCGGCATCACATACCGCAACCGCTGGAACGATACGACGTGGCTTGTCTTCGACGCCGCCACGCAACAGGCCGTGACCGAAGACCTCGGCACGCCCTCCCCTACGAGGTAGGTAGGTATCTAGATAGATGCCTACCCATCACCCGCAAAATCTAGATAGATAGATACCTACTTACAAATCTAGATATATAGATACATACCTGTATACCTAGACAGATACCTAGAGAGGTAGATACCATGAGCCCTATGCAGACAATCAGCGTTTACAGCGAGGCCGGGGGAGTCCGTAAGACCACCACGGCTGTCAGTATCGCGATGACGGCAGCGCAAGGCATCGCCGCCGACCCTGAGAGCGGAAGCCCCGCGGTCGCGCCGCGCCGCGTCGGCCTGATTGACCTCGACCCGCGAGCAGCGGCTACGAAGTGGCTGCGAGCAGAACCGGCCGAGGACTGGCAGCACGTCGGCGCGATCATCGCGAACCCGTCAGATGCCACCGGCACCGCGGCCGACATCGCCCTACCGACGACCTGGCACGAGAACCTCAGCATCATTCCCTCTGCCCGCGGCCTCAGCGTCATCGAGGCAGGCGCGCCAGAGTACGCCGAGTTCCAGCTACAGAAGGCGCTTGAGGGGTGGGATGTCGATCTCGTCGTCATCGACTGCGCGAACCGTCAGGGCGGCATCCTCACGCGCTCAGCCTTCCTTGCTTCTACGGGCGTCCTGTACGCCGCTGTGGCGGGCGATTCGGGCATCGAAGGGGTGGAAGGTGCCCAGCGCAGCGTTAGGCGCTTCAATGAGGCATTCCAGGCCGTCGACGAGCTGGGGGTCGCGATGAGCCGCAGCGGAATCGGCTTCATGTCCTATGCCGAGACCGACAGCCTCGAGCAGGTACGCGAACTCGCGCCCATCGTCGGCCCCGTCGTGCCCTACCTGTCGATCGTTCCCGAGTCCCGCATAGCGGGGGAGTGGTACGGAAAATACCGCAAAGGCCAGCCGGTCGCGCAGGCGTACGGCGAGATCATGAAAGAGGTTGTCCGATGAGCATGGAAGACCGCCCCGCGCGCCCCACCCGTGGGAAGCTCACGCCGCCCGCAAACGCCGACGTAGACCCCATTGATGCCCGCCCGGCCACGTCGGCCCCGCAGCCGCCACGCACGACGTCGACGCAGGCAGCCGCGCCCATCGAGGGCAAGGGCGCGCAAGCGTCCGCGGCAGCCTCGCGTCAGACCAAATCGGCCCCTACGGTAGCCCCCGCGTTGAACATGACCGTTCAGAGCGGCGTGAACTGGTCGCCTGAGACCGAGCAGCTCGTGCGAGAGGCCAAGGCCCGCACCGGTAAGACGCGCCGCGCGATCGTGGAAGAGGCGATCGCCGCGACGTGGGGGCGCTGACCACGCGCCCAGAGCAGGGGAGAGGGGGAGCGGTGAACTACGAACTACTGCCGTGGCTCATGGCGGCGGGCGGCGTCGTCATCGTTGGCGCGCTGATGCTCTTTGGCCGCTTTGTGTCGTGGCTGTTCCGGCTGTTCTTCGGGGACTAAGCCACGAGCCACGACGTGAGCGCGCCGAGATCGTTGACGAGCGTTACCCGGTCGATCCGGTAGTGCACCGCCCGGCCGACGCGCTCCGATCGGGGGAGATCTGCGACGACGTAGCCGCTCTTCTCGAGCGCTTCGAGCGCCATGCGCGCCGTTGGCAGGCTCAGGCCCATCGATTCGGCGATCTCGCGTCGCGTCGCGCCGGGGTTCTGTAGCAGGAAGCGCAGCACCGCGAGCGAGGGGGCGGGGCCGATCGCGCTTCGGATGGCCTCGACTCGCTCCGGCATCTCAGGCGAGGGGAGGAGATACGGCATCCCCCCATTTTGCCTGTTTGTGTCGCTTTCACCCATCGGATGCTGATTCCTCGCCGTCACGGATTCCTCCTAGAGCCTCTACCTGTTTACTAAGCTGTCAGGTAGAGTCATCTTAGCCGAAGGGTTACGGCGATCTATTAGCCTCAATGAAGGGGGGACGGGTGCATAGTGCCAGTGCTGGTGCGGCTCGCCGCGTGGTCTGCGTAAGTCTCCCCTCGGAGAAGGGGAAGAAATTGCAGCAGAACGACAGGGTTGACATCGCGCGTGTCGGCCACTCAGTCCGTCAGTTAGTGTCACATGTCCTGTTCGCTATGCGATCAGGCTGGGTATCGGCGTCATGAGTGCGCTCGACACCCTGCTCAAGGTTCTGAACCTCGACGGCGTGCAGTCTCCGCAACAGGTTAAGAAGCCGAAGGCACCGAAGAAGGCCCGCGCCGAGCGGCCCCGGCGCTCACGTCGGCAGGCTCCTACCGCCGCCGACGCGGGCTCGCTCTGGGAGGCCGCAGGCGAGGAAGTATCACGCCAGCGTGCGACCGATGAGACCCCCTGGCACACCGAACGGGAAACCGGATCGCGTTGGTACTGGACGGCGCTACGTATCGGCTTGCTCGCCGTACTCGCGGTGTTCGTCTTTGCCGGTGTGCGATCGGTGTTTGTCCCCCCAGAGGCGGAAGTCGCACCGGTCACGATCGACCCGCGCGCGCTGTTCCCGGATGCAGAGGGAGCGGCGACCGCGGAGCGCTTCACGGAGTCGTATCTCACGTGGGACGAGGACAACGCGGGCGCCCGGTCGGCTGCTCTTGCCCTCGACGTCGCGCAGCTCGATAACGACGGTCGTTTCGGATGGGACGGCAGCGGCAAGCAGACCGCGGCCGACGCTCGTGTGATGAGCATGGCGATCGTTGACGAGAAGACAGCGACCGCTACCGTTAGCGCCCGGATTACCACGGCTGTTGGCGAGGATGAGACGACGACGACATGGGTTGCGCTCGACGTGCCCCTCGCGGTATCTGGCGATCGCGTCATCGTCACCGGACAGCCCGCGTTCGTCGCGGTTCCCGCCCCGGTACAGCCTCAGACGCAGGCCAGCTCCACAACCACGGATAGCGCGATCACGAGCGCGACGCGCGACTACGTGGATTCATTCTTCACGGCCTATGGCCGTGACGACGACGTTTCGGCGATGACCGCCCCCGACTCGGATATTTCCGGGCTCGGGGGCGTCATGCAGCTCGAGGAAGTCGTCGATTGGACGGTCTACGACAGCAAGGGCGATACGCGCGATGCGCGTGCCGTCGTGTCGTGGCTCGGCCCTGGCGACACGCTCGTGCGCCAGACCTACTCCCTCACCCTCACCGAAGTCAGCGGCGGCAGCGGCAGCCGGTGGCAGATCTCAGAAATCAACTAGGAGAAATCATCATGTCGTTCGAGGAAATGGCACTCAAGGTCATCGGGAACATCTTCCTGGTGGTGTTCGTCATCCGCGGGTTCGGGGCGTACCTCAAGAAGGAGTGGGGCGACCTGGCTGCCGAAGTTGTGTTCGCCGTGATCCTGGTCGGCCTCATCTACTTCACTGATGGCAGTATCGGCATCCTCAAGTGGCTGTGGAACGCCACGCTCGGTATCTGGTTCGGCGTCGCGTCATAAGCCATGCTTACCGGCCGCACTGTGACTAAGCAGCTCAAGATCGAGGCCAGGCAGTATGACCTGTTCGGCCTCGATCTGGGCGATGGCGTTGTTCGTAGCCGTGCAGCTCTGGGGGCGCTAGCCGTCGCGCTGTGGGTCGCGCTGAGCGCGCCGCTGACGATCGGAACGGGGCTGATGGAAGTGCGGCCGGATCTCGGTTCGCTCATCATCATGTTCCCGCCTGGTGTCGCGATCATGCTCGGGTTCCGAGAAGACGACGAGGTGCCGCAGCGTATGCGCATCACCGGGTTCGCGCTCGAGGTGCGTCGACTGCTTTTCCCGCGTGGCCCGCTCATCGGGCTCGGCGCTCGGTCTGCGACTCGTGCTGAGCGTCCTACGCTGCGCGAGCGCTTTACCAGCGCCCGTGAGCCACGGGATACCGACCAGCCCGTGCAGGCGCCCGTACGTCGAAACGTGCGGGCTCGCCTGATCGGCAACGAAGAGCAGTACCGGCTCATCACGAAGGAGCGCACGAAGTGAAGATCATCGACAACCTTCTCTCGCTCGTGGGGGCGGGCCCGGCGCGTAAGGCGCCCGTCCCCACGTACCGGGCGATCTCAGACGGCCTCATCATCACCGCGACCAAGGCCGAAGCGTGGCTCGAGCTGCCCGCCTCGAACACGGACACGATGACCGAGGCAGAGATCGAAGACGAGGTGCAGAGCGTCATTCGCGTGGCCGGTAGCGTGCTGCGCGACGTCGACTGCCATCTCAAGATCGTGTGGTCAGGGATCGAGGGCGACGAGTACCTCAACACGATCTCGAGCCAGTACACGACCGGCGATTGGAAGCGCTGGGCAGAAGAACGGGCCGACTACATCGACCGGCTCGAGCTGCCGCGCCGTCACACGCTGCTGGGTATCACGATCGCGGAGAACGTGAAGCACGACACGAGCGCCGTTGAGCGCGCGGCCGCGCCCGCGTTCGGCATCGATCAGCACCGCGTGAAGAGTACCGATCTCGCCAAGTACGCCGGGCTTGCTCGCAAGCTCGGCCGTCAGCTTCGCGGGTCGCGTCTCAAGGCCAAGCTGGCGCCCGCGGAGACGCTCGCATGGATGCTCTCTCGGGAGCAGTACCGCGAGCGGGTCGCGGTGCCGCGTCACGGCACCATCACGGGCGCGAACCTGGCCACGCTCACCCGTGGTCACGTTGAGCCGTTTGCCGACCATCTGCGCGTCTACGACCAGCACGGCGACGTTGTTTCGTACGTCGCCGTGCTGCCCATCATCGACTTCCCCGAGGAAATGGCCGTGCCGGGGGAGGGGGAGTGGCTGCGCACTCTCTCCGACATCAGCCGCATCAACGATTCCGACACCATCGATGCCGGTATCGAAGAGACGGTGATCGTCGACGCGAGCATACGGTTCCGTGTGTCGTCGCGAAGTACCGCACTCAAGGAGGTCAACGACGCGAACAGCCTGGCGCGTGAGCAGGAGCGCAGCGCGGGCAAGAACAACGTGGGTGAGGTTCCCGATGACGTCACCGAGTCTGCTGAGGTCACGGCCGAGCTGGCCACGGCGATCAAGCGTTCTGGGCTCATCCTGGTTCGCTCGCACCCGCGCCTGATCGCGTCGGGTGCGACGCTCGAGGATCTCGAGGCGAATATCACCGCGATCACGACGCACTACTCAGAGACCGGCATCACCGTGTATCGCGCCCCCGATGAGCAGCGCGAATTGTGGCTCGAGACGCTGCCCGGCGACCAGGTGCGCGTGACCGATCTCGACCACGTGCAAGATGGCGTCGGGTTCTTCGGAAGCCTGTTCTGGGGCGGTAGCTCGATGAAGGAGCAGGAGTCGCCCGCGATCGGCCACCTGACCGGCTCGACGCCGGATCTCGCGCGGTTCCAGGTCATCAAGTATTCGCAGCGCGACCAGGCCACCACGGTTGGCCTTATCGGCCGTTCCGGCATGGGTAAGACCACCTTCATGCAACTCGCGCTACTCGAGGCGGCGTTCGCCGGGTCGTGGTGCCTCCTCCTCGACTGGAAGGGCGATACGAGCGGCGTTGTAACCGCTGCACGTGACTACGGGCTCGACACCGGCCTCATGCGGCTGGGTGACGCGCACAGCGGGTCGATGGATCTGTTCCAGTCGCTCCCGATCGAGGATGCCGCCGTGCAGGTCGCGCGCCAGCTCTCGCTTTTGGCGGCGCCCGATCAGCGCATGTTCGCCGAGCGTGTCACGCTCGCGGCCGCGAACGCGGTTGCCGACCAGCCGCGGCCATCGACATGGGCAGTCATCGTGCGCATGCTCGAGTCGAACGAGGCCGACACGATGGCTCTCGGTCAACACCTTCTCGAGATGTCCAAGACGACGATCGGCCGCGCGATGCTGGGCGAGCCGACCGGCCTGCCTGTGCTGACCACGAAGCCGGGCCTGTGGGCGTTGCAGATGCCCGG